>Ga0272443_10000024_pt1 | contig 336639 bp, 284 predicted proteins | sample SSMAcet12_FD_193581 | JGI IMG/M metagenome (GOLD analysis project Ga0272443, IMG submission 193581) | Marine sediment archaeal communities from Little Sippewissett salt marsh, Falmouth, MA, United States - SSM-Acet-12 | ecosystem: Environmental > Aquatic > Marine > Wetlands > Sediment ... | reverse complement strand
CAGCTCAGGAACCAGATTCGCAATGAGACTCGTCAAATGTGTCAGCCCGGCCCGAAGCCGAAAGATGGAAACACTAAAATTTCGGGCCATTATGCAAGATGTTAACCGGAAATTACTGGGTTTAAATGGATATCAGCATCCACGGTCGCCTGAAAATAGAGTCGATAAGGTATTGATGAGTGAAGACAAATGAATACACAGATCGAACTTGCGGGGATACATTTTAAGTCCCCCATACTGGCCGCGTCCACGGAGTGTGGCGCCCACGTGGAATTCGTGAGGCGGTTGTCGGGAAAACCCTTGGGGGGTCTGGTCACCAAGACCTTCACCTCCAATCTTGACCACAAGGTCCGGGTCCGTCCCTATCACTTTCCCTTGCGGCGTCTGGGGCGTGGTTACGAAAACGGGGATGCCCTTTATTCCATGGCCGCACCCCATGTGGAGCTGCTGGACCCCTGGCTCGAAAAGGTGGAGGAGATGGCCCGCGTGTGTGCGGCAAACGGAGTGGTCCTCATAGCCAGCTTTTTTGAAGAGCCCGACAGGCCCCGAATGTGGGCCGATCACGCAAGGGCCTTTGAGAACGCGGGCGCACGCATGATAGAGCTCAACTTCTCCTGTCCGCACGTGGCAAGGACCTTTGCGCGAGGGCCGGAGCAGACGGACGCCATCCTTGGGCACGTGAAAAAGGCTGTTCACGTTCCCGTGGGTATCAAGATAGGACCCACCCTGGATCCGCTCGAGGTCTTCGCGGCGTCCTGGGAAAACCTCGGCCTGAACTTCCTCACCGCCCACAACGCCCCGCCGGGTCTGGTCATAGACGTGGAGCAGGAGACGCCGCTCGGCGTGCCGTCAACCGCGGGGTATGCCATGGGACGCACCTTCCTGCCGTACTCGCTGGCACGGGTGGTCAGGATAAGGAGGGCGACCGCCCTGCCGGTTATCGGTGTCGGCGGCATAGGGGAACCCGGGGACCTCCTGCAGTATCTTCTGTGCGGGACGCACCTTGCCGGGGTGGGGTCCGCCCTGTATTTTCACGGCCCTGACCTCATGGACCGCCTGTATGGGGGCCTTGTGGAATGGATGGAAAGGAAGGGCTACGGCTGCCTGGGTGATTTTCTGGGCAAGGTGTTTCCCATGGTCCAGGAACCCGCCCGCCTGGCATCCATGGAAAAATATCCGCACGTCACGCCTCCGGACTGCCCGTATGTCCCCGAGGTGGACGCGGAGGCCTGCAAAAAGTGCGGCAGATGCGTGCGTTCCTGCATTTATGAGTCATTGACGCTGGAGCGGGAAACCGGTGATCTTCGCGTGGATGAGACGCGGTGCTGGAGCTGCGGGTTTTGCGTGGGCATATGTCCCGAAGGCGCGCTCAGGCTGGTGGACAGGCAAAAGAGAGAACGAACCATCTGGGAAAATCGCGGCATTGCCGCGCCGTTTGCATAGGTCCGAGCCTCCATTTGGACCTATTGGAGAACAAGCGGTTAATCTGAAAGCCGGGGCCGGCATGACGCCCCTGGAGGAGATCACAATGGCATCCATCACCATCAGGCGCGGGTTTGCGGACACGCCCCGCGGGCAGATCCACTACGCGGAGGCCGGCGAGGGGGAGCCGGTCCTCTTTCTTCACCAGACCCCCAGGTCCTGGACGGAATACGAATGGGTGCTTCCCATCGTAGGGGAGGGCTTCAGGGCAATCGCCATGGACACCCCGGGATTCGGCGACTCCTATCGCCCGCGGGAAGAGGCCGCCATAGAGGTTTACGCCTCCGGGGTGAATGATTTTCTGAACGCCATGGCACTTTCCAGGGTTTCCCTGGTGGGCCATCACACCGGCGGGGTGGTGGCCGTGGAGGTGGCTGCCTCTTACCCGGAGCGCGTCCACAAGCTGATCCTCTCCTCCTGCCCCTATGTGGATCAGGTGGACCGCGAAAAAAGGAAAACCCGCCCGCCCATTGACGAAGTGTCTTTTTCCGCGGACGGGTCCCACCTCCTGGAGCTGTGGAACAGGAGACTGGCGTTTTACCCGAAGGATCGCCCCGACCTGATCTCCAGGTTCGTCCTGGACGCCCTGAAGGTCGCGGACCACATGGAAGAGGGGCACCGGGCGGTCAACGCCTACAGGATGGAGGAAAAAACGCCACTCATCAAGGCGCCGACACTGGTATTGGCCGGGACCGGTGACCCATTTTCACACCCGCGCATGGGACCCCTGTCCCAGGCCATCCCGGGGTGCATCACAGCGGAGATCGAAGGCGGGATGGTACCCATGCCCGAGCAGATGCCGGAGTCCTTTTCCAGCGCGGTCGTCGATTTTCTGAAGTAGCCGCCGATGCCGTCCCGCCAAGACCTCGGGAGGGCTTCCGTTGGGAACCTTATCTTCTACTTCAGGTTTTCCAGGACCTCCTGCAGGCTCTCAATGGCCTTCTTGAGGGCCTGGCGGGCTGCCTCCAGCCTGTCTCCCGATGGGGCCTCTTCTCGCGGCTTTCGCGCATCTTCCGCGTGAGAGACCGACTCCACCGCGGGAACTCTGCCCACCAGGGCGTCAATGGACGCGTTCAGGGTCTGGTGCATGACCACCTGTTTCGAATCCGCCAGAATGATGCGGCGGAGTTCGGGAAACTCGAGGGTCTCCGGTTTGAGGAAGATCGGCTCCGCGTAAAGGATGGAGTCGCCAATGGGGATGACCAGGAGGATGCCCCGGCTGACCTCGGAGCCCACCTGCCCCCAGAGAGTGAACTGCTCGGATATTACGGCGTCGTTGTCTATCCTGGCCTCCACCTGATTGGGACCGTCCACGTGCCGGCCGGTGGGAAAGTCGAAGAGCACGAGCTCCCCATAGTTCTTCCCATCGCTCCTTGCGGCCATCCACCCTACCAGGTTGTGCCGGTTCTGGGGGGTGAAAGGCTGGATCAGGAGAAACTCTTCTTCGCTCTCCCCGGGGAGGCGCCCCACGAGGTAATAGGGCTTCAGGGGCTGGCTCTCGCCGAAGGAGTTCTGAATGGGGATGGACCACTGGTCTTCCTTGTTGTAGAAGACCACGGGATCTTCCATGTGGTACTGGAGGAGCATCTCGGTCTGGACGGTGAACTGATCGAGCGGATAGCGGATGTGGTCACGCAAATGCGACGGCATCTGGTCCATGGGCTTGAAAAGCCCGGGAAAAATCGCCTGATAGGTCTGAATCATGGGATCCGACGGATCCGAGACATAATAGTCGATGCTTCCGTGGTAGGCGTCCACCACTGCCTTGACGCTGTTGCGGAGATAGTTGAAGGTCTTGTTCCACGGAGTCGAGTAGGGGTAGCGACTTGTGAAGGTGTAGGCATCCTGCATCCAGTAAAGCCGGCCGTCGGCCACGACACTGTAGGCCTCTCTGTCCCTCAGGAGAAACGGTGTCACTTTGGCGAAGCGTTCCTGAATTGTCCTTCGGTATTGGATGAGACTGTCCGGGTTGATTTCTCCGGAGATGAGGATATTGATGTCAGCGAATTCCCATGCATAGAGGATTCGGCGAAGAAACGAGTCCAGCCTCACGCCTCCTTTGCCGTCGTATTTGTTGTAAACCGGGCCGTCCGGGCCGGGGTAGTTGAACTCCTCCATTTGGCTTCGCGCGATCACGTAAGGCAGGCTGTTGAGCCCGTAATAGATTTCAGGGCGTTGCAGGTCGATCTTACCCCTGGGGGGGACATCTCTTATGAAAAAGCTTGGTCTTCCCCCTGCCTCCACCTCTGTGACCGGGCTCATGGCCACGCCGTAGCCGTGGGTGAACTGGAGGTGGCGGTTGACCCAGCGCTGGGCTTCCTCGGGGAGTTTTTCGGGGGAGAGCTCCCGGGTGGCAAGCATCACCTGCCGGAGCTCGTCATCCACCAGGTAGCGGTCCGTGTGCACGGCCATAAAATCATAATAAAGGCGGAAAAACTGGATCTGGTTGTAGCTCTGGAGAAGCGGGCCCTCGTCCCACAGACGGATGTTTTGAATGGTGCCCTGGTTCTCTGCAATGGTTTCACGATCGATGGCCCCCCGGGCGGGGTGGTTTTTGCTCTGGAGTTGCGTGAGTCCGTAGGCACGACGCGTGAATTCAATATTGTTTGCGAGATAGGGTTTTTCCCTGGCAAGCTCGCTCGGTTCCACGTGGAGGCGCTGGACCAGGGCGGGCAGCAGGGTACCGCCCAGGAGATTCAACCCGATCCATCCACCCAGTGCCCAGTAAATGAGCCGGTTCCCGCGGGACCGGGCGGCAGCGACAAGAAGCCCGGCAGTCACCAGGGCCACGAAGGTCATGAGAGCGCGTGCTGGGAGCGTGATGTTTTCATCCGTATATCCCACGCCGAAAACCGCCCCGGTGGGTGAGTACAGAAGCTCATAACGGCTGAGCCAGTGTCCCGCGGCGACAAGCACGAAGGCGACAGCGGCCAGGAGGACCAGGTGTTTTTTGATGGCGCCGCTCAGGGTGAATCGTTCCCCCCGAATCGTCAAAGTGATGTAATAGAAGGCACCCGCGAAGAACAGTGTGAAGACCACAACCGTCAGCAGCCACGTGCGGGCAAGCTCCAGAGCGGGCAATGTGAAGATGTAAAATGAAAAATCCTTCTGAAATATGGGATCCGTTTCGTTGAATGCGACACCGTTCAGATATCGGAGGTAGCTCTCCCAGTTCGATGCGGGTTGGGCGGCCAGGAAGACCGCCGCCAGCACCAGGACAACGCCGGCCACCCAGAGGAGGAGTTTCCGGGCCGAATCATAGATGCCCGCAGGCAGCCCGTTTGCGGGGGATGCCTTCATGAGCCCGGCGGCCCGATGGGCGTAATATAGGCTGGGCGCCGCAAGGCCGATGAACACGACCGCGGCTGTCAGGAAAAGCAGAATCCGGGCGGTCATGATCTTGATGAGAACGTCTTCATAGCCCAGGCTGCCAAACCAGAGCCAGTCCACATAGAACCTCTGGGCCCAGCTGATTGCCTTCCACAGCAGGATGATGAGAACAAGAGGCAGTATCAGTTTGAGGAACCGGGTGATCTTCTTGAAATCCAAATCTTCCAGGCTCAATTGCGGGTAGGGGGACTGGGGGTTTCCGGGTCGTGAAAAGTTGTCCATGATCCCTCCGGGAAGGAAAAAATGCAATAAATTGAAGGTGACGGGTGCACGGATCATCGTGCACCCAGGAACTCACAACAACTCAGCATGACTTTTTTTTCCGATGAGATCAATGGAAAAGCGCAGGGCATGTGCCGGTAAACGGGCAAAAAACGATGCGTGTTGTTGAAAACTACTTGCGGTAACCGCCTTTCAGGCCCAGCTGATTCATCTTCGCCAGCAGGGTGTTCCTGTGGATCCCCAGTCGCCGCGCGGCATTTTTCCGATTGCCGTTCACTTCCTCCAGCGTCTCGGAGATGTAATTCCTCTCGAAATCATGGACCGCCTCCTTGAGGGGGAGGCCTTTTTTCAGGAACACGGCGGATTTGTCCACGGGGACGTCGGCGATCTGGATGGTGCGCTTCCGTGTGATGGTGCAGATTCGGTGTACGAGGTTTTCAAGCTCCCGCACATTGCCCGGCCAGTCATAGCTGGACAGGAAATCAACTGCCTTTTGAGAGAACCTTTCCGGTCCCCTCCCTTCCTTTTCCCTGTAGAGCGTGAGGAAGTGTTCGAGGAGCAGGGGGATGTCGTCTCTACGCTTTCTAAGAGGAGGCAGAAACAGGGGAAAGACGTTCAATCTGAAATAGAGGTCCTCGCGAAAGCCGCCCTGGGAGATGAGCTGCCTCAGATCCTTATTGCAGGCGGCAACGAACCGGACGTCCACCTGAGTGATCCTGGCACTGCCCAGGCGCTCGAATTCCTTCTCCTGGATCACCCGAAGGAGTTTGGACTGCAGGTTCACCTCCATGGAATCGATGTCGTCGAGGAAAACCGTTCCGTTGTCGGCCATCTCCAGCTTACCCGGCATGGAGGAGACGGCCCCCGTGAAAGCGCCCTTGTTGTGGCCGAAAAGCTCTCTTTCCATGAGGGTCTGGGGGACTGCCGCGCAGTTGATCACCAAGAACGGCTTCTTCCACCTCTGGCTGCGGTTGTGAATGGCCCTGGCAACCAGCTCCTTTCCCGTGCCGCTCTCTCCCTGGATCAACACAGTCCCGTCGCTCGGGGCGATGGCGGAGATGTACGAAAAAACCTCCTGCATCTTCCGGCTTGCGGCGACGATCTCTTCAAAGGGCTTGTACTTGTCCAGCTCTCTTCTGAGGTGGACGACCTCCCGGATGTAATCGCGCTTCTCGAGGGCCCTCTTGATCACGTTCAGTATTTCAGCCACCACAAAGGGCTTCACGATGTATTCATAGGCCCCGGCCTTTATTGCAGCCACGGCCGTTTGAACATACTTGACCGCCGTGATCATGACGACCTCGAGGGCGGGGTCGGTCCGTTTTATCTTTTTGAGCAGGGTGATCCCGTCTGTGTCGGGCAGGCGAATGTCCAGTAGAACGGCATCCACATGATTGTCGGCCAGGCATTTGTCCGCCTCCTTGCCGTTCCCGGCAAGAAGGACGTGGTACTCATCCTCGAGGGCTATCCTCAGTGCCTGCCGGACACCCTTTTCGTCATCGACGACGAGTACCGAGGCCTTTTTCTTTGATTCCACGCGTACGCTCCGAGCCTAATTTCTTCAACTGTGGTGAATCGGCAACTGACGGGAGGACTTGGAATTGAATCACAAAAGGGTTATTTCGTCAAACAAGGACTCAAAAGGGGACGTGGAGATGTGGACGACTTCCGCAAGTGCCTCGCAGCTTCTCTCAATACCCTTTTGGACGGGGTTTGGCTGGGATGAATTCCGGGGATGATTCTATCGCTTCAACAGCCATTTGATAAAATTCGCGAGTTTCGTGAAGAATCCTTCTTTTTCCTCCACCGGGATGTCTTCGGCTTGTGAAAATTTCTGATTCAAATTTTCACCGAATTTTTCACTCGAGGATTTTACTTTCGCCACGATAATCCTCTGCCCAAAGGTGGCGAGTCGCCCGACCAACTGTACATCTATGTTGTAGGTCACCCTGGTTTTGTCCTTTGCTATTTCTTCGAGATCCAGATTGCACTGACCGGAAAATTTTCCAGCTTTTAAAAGATCGGTTCCTTTTCCAGTAATAGTTAAATGCTTTTTAGGTTTAATATCAGTTAGTTGTGCTTCACCTTTTATCTTTACAACAATTGGGCCAACTTTTTCTTTGATGACTCCGCTATAATTGTTATCTGTTATCGGTGTTATTTCCTGAGCTCCAGGAATACATGGAAGTAGTTCTACAGGGTTCAGGAAGTTTTCCCATACTTTTTCTAATGGTGCATTTATGTCAAATTGTCCATCAATTTGCAATTTGTCGTTCTCCTTTAATAAATTTGTCTAATAGACACAACATCGATAATAATAATGATAGATGCCGAGGAAGACAATATGACTGAGTCTTCCCCGGCCAGCAGTGGTTTATGTTCAGAAAAATTAGCAGTGCTCAAAAATCCTTTGTGGATGTGCACTAATTATCTTTTTTCAACCAGGAGGGTAACTGGTATTCGGATGTAGCCAAATTTGGCGGCCAAACAACTTCACGGTTGTTGTCATCTCGCCACTGGACCATGGGCATTCTACCGTAGTGTTTTGGGTCGTGATTTTCAGTGAACTCTATATGCCCCGAGACTCCCATATAATCGGTTTTCTCGAGTACAGGCACCAGCTTGTCCGGATCGGTGGATTGTACTTTTTCCGCGGCATTTTTGTAGACATGGATCGCGTCATAAGTGTATCCGCTGCCGAATCCCGGCGCTGAGCCGAAGGTCTCTTTGTAATGATTAAAAAAAGGAATAGTTTTTTCTGTTTCAGCTACAGGAAAGGATCCTCCAAACGCATTCACTACTTGGCCCACGCATTTACCGTTTGAATCTTTCCAGTATCTCTCAGCTTGCGCCGCTCCACTATCCCCACCAATCATAGGTCCTTTTAAGTCATACCACTGTTTGATATATATAGAGCTATCGACATGGGCCGACAAATCATATATGAAATCAGTTTTAGCTTCCATAACTTTTGTTAATATTGGAGTGAAGTCATTGGTTTGTATGTCAAAAGGCTCTGAATAGACAATTTCCATTCCACGCTCTTCTAAAAGCTTTTTACCATCTTCGACCATGCTTTTGGTCCATAGTGCATTTTCGGCCATTATTGCTATACGTTTAGCCCCAAATTTTTTAAACGGTACATCTGTGATGAAAGAAACAATCGTATTGGATATATCATTGGATGTACACATAATGCGAAACCAATACTTGTACTTATCAGGCTCCGAAGCCAGCAGATCCGACAAGGCCGGGGAAGCAGCGCCGGTTGAAATAAATGGTTTTTTATAGCGGGCCATCTGATCCATAACTGCTTTTGCGACTCCGGATGAACATGTTCCAAACACCACTTCACACTTGTCATTGAGAACAAGTTTCTTGTATCCCATGGCACCTTTTTCAGGTTTAAATTCCGTGTTGGCAAAAATCAATTCAACCTTTTTGTTTAAAATACCACCGTTTGCATTAATGTCCTTAGCAGCCAATTCGGCAGCATTGATCACACTCTCCCCCAGGGAAGTCTTAAATGGAGCTAGAATGCCAATTTTAATGGTATCATCAGCGAAAACGGCACTTGAAAATGTTGGAATGATAAATGCCATGATAACTAAGAAAGTCATGACCGATTTTGAGACATATTTTTCCATCTAACTCCCTCCTTTCATCAATCCAAAGCCAAAGCGTTTAATAGGTGATCGTCTTTAAATCATCACCTCCTTTCCGCCACAGTTTCCGTGCCATCGTCCCATTAAATAAGGCGATGGCTTTCTTTACAAAAAGGCAGCCGGATCAAGTCATCCCCAGATAGGCCTCTGAAATGGATTTGTCCTTGGCAATTACACCGGACAAACCTTGTTTTATAATTCTACCTTCCTCTAAGACATAAACATATTTCGAGGCTTCAAATGCAAGCATCGCATTTTGTTCTACTAATAGAATACTTAAGCCCTCGTCACTCAATTTTTGTATAACATCGAAGATGGTGTCTATAACTAGGGGAGCAAGGCCAAAAGACGGCTCATCCAATGTGAGAAGCTTCGGACGGCTCATCAGGGCTCTACCTAAGGAAAGCATCTGCTGTTCACCGCCTGACAGAGTGCCTGCCAGCTGTTTTTTTCTGGAAGACAGTATAGGCAGCAACTTAAAAACACGCTCCAACTCTATTGCGTTTTCCAATTCATTTTTTTGAAGATATGCGCCCATGAGAAGATTCTTGTGAACGCTCATATTAGGAAAAAGGAGTCTTCCTTCGGGACAGTGTATAATCCCTTTTTTAATAACCTTGTGAGGCTCCAGGCGATTGAGTTCTTCACCATCAAAAAATATACGGCCTCGAGAGATCACCAGGCGGGAAATCGATTTCAGCAAGGTTGTTTTTCCTGCACCATTGCTTCCTACGACCGATCTGAAATCCCCCTTCTCCAATTGAAGGCTCACCCCATGAAGGACAGGTATACCGTGATAAAAGGCTTCAAGGTCTTTGATGTCAAGCCACGCCAAGGTTGAACCTTCCTTTTCCAAGATAGGCTTCAACAACTGTTTTTTCCTGCACGACTTCTTGTGGGGGTCCTTCAGCGATTTTCTCTCCAAAGTTAATAACCACAACGTTGTGAACCAACTTCATGAGTTCCCTCAGCCTGTGTTCAATGATGACGATTGTGAGCCCTTCCTGATTGAGTCTTCGAACCACCTGCGATATATTCTCAATTTCCCTGTGGCTTAAGCCGGAGAAAGGTTCATCCAACAATAAAAGGCGGGGTGAGGTGACCAGAGCGCGCGCAATATCCAACAACCTCAGTTCGCCCTGGTTCAGTTTATCGACCTCGGTTCTGATTTTTTCTTTCAAGCCCATTTCTTGGAGGAGATTTTTGATTCTTTCCATCCGATTTTTTCTCGAAGGAACCATCTTCATGGATCTTTGCGAAAAGGAAGGCACCAGCATGGCCTCTATGACCTGCATCCCGAAAAAGGCCTTTACCAGCTGCCATGTGCGTGCAAGTCCCATGTTGACAATTTGGTGGGGTTTTCGGCCTTTGAGAGGTTCTTCATCAAAAGTGATGGTGCCTGAGTCGAAAGGGATAAATCCTGTAATGCAGTTAAACAGCGTGGTTTTGCCGGCTCCGTTCGGGCCGATGATCCCTAATATCTGACGTGTCTGGACTCCAAAACTTATGTGCGATAATGCCTGAAGTCCCCCAAATCTCTTAGTCACATTCTCAGCTGCCAAAATATTCATCAGAATTCGTTTTTCCCTTGAACAAATAAGAAGTTATTCGAGAATTTTTGATAAATTTTGAATTGATGAGCCCATCGGGTGAAAGGTAGAGGAGAAGAATAAGAATCCCTGTGTAGAGTACCAGTCGATATTCTTCTACAATCCGCAACCATTCGTTAAAAATGGAAAGAATAATAGCCACCCAGAAGGGGCCCACAATGCTCCCCATTCCTCCAATTGTCGTCATCAATAAAACAATGATGGAGATCTCAGCAGAAAGCATGGTTGGGCCGATGTGCATCTGAGCATGAGCGAAGAGACCGCCACCTGCTCCACCCAGGGTCGCACTGAGCGCAAAGGCCTCAATCTTGTAAAATGAGGTATTGATTCCAGCTGATTTGGTTGCGTCTTCGTCGGCCCGAATCGCTTTTAGAATGATTCCGTGCCTTGATCTTGAATAGATTCTCAGAATAAAATAACTAACCAACAGAACGAGCCAAATGATCAGGAAGTCTTTGAGTGGATCGTCCGTAAGGCAATCTAGGCCTGATATACCTTCTTCACCTCCCGTAACACCCGTAAAAATAAAGCTACTCGTAAACAGGATAGATGCAAAAACAAGGGTTACCATAGCAAAATATGGACCTTTAGATCTCAAAGTAAGGTATCCAATCAATATTCCAAATATACCGGCAGAGAATGAAGCAAATAAAATAGAAGCAAAAACAGGTAAAGATAAATACACATTAAATAATGCAGATAAATATCCCGCTCCTCCCACAAAAAAAGCATATCCAAGATTTATTTCATGCGTATATCCAGATAAAATATCCCAAGATATGACAAAAATAGCATAAATAGCGGCTGTTTTAGCCACCTCGATATAGAAATAATTGTCTGTGTAAAATGGAAATAAAATTCCAATTGCAAACAAAATTATAATAAATGGAGATTCATCTCTAATGGGGTATAAAAATTTTTTTATTTTTATTATTTTGTTGTGCATTTATGTAATTTTATGTCCTAAAATACCTTGAGGTTTAATCAATAGTACTGTTACTATAACAATCAAAGACACCATTTCAGTTAATTGATCACTGATGATAAACGATGTAAATACTTCAGCATATCCCAAAATAAATGAGGCAATAATGCTTCCTCCCAGTGATCCAACACCGCCCAGAATAGCGATTGCAAATGCCTTTATGAGCGGGAACAGCCACATGTGCGGGACAACTGCTGAAACTGGTGCGATGACAGTGCCTGCGAGGGCGGCTAAGGCAGCACTAAGGCCGGAAATGATAAGGTTTGCATTTTTTACATTGACACCCATGAGCACTGCGCCTTCCCGATTTTGGGCCACTGCGTCGATGCCTCGACCCAATTTGGTTTCCTTTAGAAAGTATAAAAGGGTGAATAGGATGATGAGGGCGATAGGTATGAGAAAAAGCTGCTGATTAATAACTTTAACTCCAAAAAGGGTGGTATTGCCTTCTATAAAGCTGGGAACAGATGTGCCTGCAATTCCAAAAATCAAAGACATAATTTCTGCTATAAATAAAGCGAAAGCTAATGAAATTACCATTACATAGGTTAGAGATTCAATTTTAGGTTTTAATAAAATATAAAATACACCACATGCAAGAATGCTTACTGTTAAAATAGATAAAAATGATGAAATTATTAAGATTAATTTACCACCAGTTCCAAATATCATGGAGTAAAAAATATAAGTAAAATAAGCACCTAACATATAATAAGTTCCATGAGCAAGATTAAGAATCCCGCCTACGCTATAGATAAGAACATAGCCTACAGCGATTAAGGAATAAAGACAACCTCTTATGGCACCAAAAATAATAATTTCCATAATAAATAGTTATCTCTGCTTTACGGCTCAGGAAGGTGAATGAAAAATCTATTTTCGGGATCCGTGTCGGAATTGAAGTTGCTTGGGTCAATTATTGTGTCTTGGAAAATCCTCAGTGAGTCCGATAACGATCCCATTCAACTGTGTTTGAAAGACTGTCATTTAAAAAATAGACAAGCAACAGGTGTGCCAAAAAATAAATCAACAAAAAAAACAATAAGATAGCATTTATTGGGAGGCCATTTCCATTTTGCGGGATGCTGTATGTATACATTTTATACGGTATTGTTTCAGGTGTTTCGAGACGACTAGTTTTTGCTGAGTCAACACAATGAAAATTAAGGCTTTTGCAAAGTGAATAGGTTTGCTATTGGAGCATCATAATGTAGCGAATAAACGGAAAGGAATAGATCATGCGCTGGCCCTCCTGAAAGATTGGATTAATCAGGACCAGCGCGGCTAAGTATTAGGATAAAATAACGAAATAATGATTAATAGGCAACAAGGGTTCAAAAACCATATATAATTATATCCCAAGCAGCTCTTTCCCCTTATCAACTGCGCTCGCGGCGTTAGAAGCGAATCCATCCGCTCCAATTTCTTTAGCAAAGGCTGCCGTAACCGGTGCGCCACCGACCATTATCTTGATATCGTTTCTGACTCCTGCCTCGTTGAGTGCTTTGATAGTCTCTCGCATCATAGGCATTGTCGTGGTCAAGAGAGCCGAAAGGCCGACAAGTTTTGCTTTGTGCTTCTTGACGGCATCGATGAACGCTTGGGGTGGTTGATCGATTCCAAGATCCACCACATCGAATCCGGCGCCTTCGAAGAGCATGCTCACGAGATTTTTTCCAATGTCATGCAGGTCTCCTTTGACAGTACCAATAACAAAGGTCCCAGCAGACTCGGCTCCGCTCTCCGTTAAAAGAGGTCTCAAAATCTCCATGGATCCGTGCATGCATTTGGCGCATCGGAGGACTTCAGGAATGAACATTTCATCCGCTTTGAATCTCTTGCCGACAACTTCCATGCCCGCTAAAAGGCCTTCATCCAAAATTTCCTGCGGTTTGGATCCTTTGTCTAGGGCTTCCTTTGTCAGGTTCACAACTTCATTGACATCCCCTGCAATTAAACTTTCGGCGATTCTTTCGTTTATCTCGCTCATGACCCCTGCCTCCTTTTTGTTAGGTTTTTCCCCGTAGCATTCTATTGGTGGCTGTTTCTGTTCCATCAGCTTTGGCTGAACGATGGGCTAAGCCAAACGATTCAACCCCCGACCGAATTATCCTGGAAATGCACACACCCTTCCATTCAACCGGCAATGCCTATGGGTTCCGGAAAATTCGACGAAACAAAAGAATCCCTTGCATTCAGGATATGGCCCTGTAAATCCTGGCCGGCGATTTGCTGGGCTAGCCGAACCGCATCGAGCAAGGCCTCAAGATTGATTCCGGACATAATTCCCATTTCGCTGAATAGGAAAACAAGATCCTCTGTCGGGATATTCCAACATCCGATTCCCATCTTCGGAACGCCGAAAGGGGTACCGCTCAATCCTCCTATTGCGGTGTCAAAAGTTCGGATACCTGCATCGTATGCGGCCAGGCAGTTGGCAATGCCCAGGCCTCTCGTATTGTGGAAATGCACGGCCAATCGTGTTTGGTGAGAATGGTCCTTCAAAAAAGTAAGTGTTTCCTTGACCTGTTTGGGGTTTGCCATCCCTATCGTGTCCACGAGCGAAATCTCATCAACCCCGAGAAACAAGAGTTTGTTGACGAGGTCGCCAAGGTCTTTCAAGGGGACTCTCCCGTCGTACGGGCAGTGAAAGGCCGCTCCCAAATATGCCCGTGTTTTCTTTCCTTTTTCCCGGCAAGCTTGAATGATCGCAGGTATTGTCTTGTAAAGCGTTGTTCTGAGATTCTGTCCGAGAAGCACGTGGTTAAAGGACTCGCTCGCCGCCAACAGGATCCCAATCTCATCAACTTGGGTATTGAGTGCACGGCGGGAGGCTATTTCATTGGGCGCAATCCCGATCAGGCTCACCCCCGGCCGTTTATTGAGGGCATTGACAACTTTCTCCGCATCGGCGTATTCAGCCTTTATGCGGGGATGTGTGAAAGCCGCGCAATCCAATTTTAATGAGCCGCTTTGAATGAGTTGGTTCGCCAGGGCGACTTTTTCAGGCGTTTCAATATGTGGGAGAGCAACGGGTCCGTCCCTGGGGCTGGTGTCTACAATCTTTATCTCTGGCACCTACTCCTCCTCCACATAAAAATGCCACGATAAACGATAGAGGCGTGTTAATGCAACAAATGGGCCATCGGACTCAACCTCCTGATATCCGATGACTTCCTGCCATTGAGCACGGGATATGAATTGGGTCATGTTTAAAACCTATACAAGGCTGTCTACTCCAGATTGTACTGCTTCAGCTTTGAGTAAAACGTCCTGCGGCTGATCCCGAGCAGTTTAATGGCCTCGGATTTATTCTTGGACTGTTGCAGGACATTCTTGATCACTTCAATCTCGGTGTTTTGGATCGCAAGGGGCAAGATCCCAATGTCTTGATGATCGTCTGGTCCCTCCTGCTGCGGGAATTCGTTTTCGATGACGTCTTGCCCGGGGGGCATCAGAAAATCCGGCAAACTTTTCTCGGTGAGCAGGGGAGAGGCGGCCATCGTGACCATATAATCGACAACCCCTTTGAGTTCGCGAACATTACCAGGCCAAGAATACCCCTTCATAAGTTCCAGGCAAGAGGGTGTGATCTGGAGTCGACGTTTCTGTTGTTTGGAATGTTCTGAAAGAAAGAAGTTAGCCAGTAATGGTATATCCTTAACGCGTTCTCTAAGCGGGGGAACATGGATAGTGATGGTGTTCATCCGGAAAAGCAGGTCCTGTCGAAAACGATTTTCTTCTATCATTTGAGAAAGATCTTTATTTGTGGCCGCAATAATCCTTACATCTACCTTAATATTCTTAGTGCTGCCGACTCTCTTAAAAGATCCTTCGTTGAGCACACGAAGCAACTTTGCTTGAGTTTGCAAGGAAGCTTCGGCAATTTCATCCAGAAACAGCGTACCTTGATTGGCGTCAAAGAACAAACCATGCCGACCGCTGGAGGAGGCTCCTGTGAAAGCGCCTTTTTCATAGCCAAAAAGTTCGCTGTCTATGAGTTGGTCCGGTATCGCAGCGCAGTTGATGTCCACGAATTTCTTGTTTTTTCGGTAGCTTGTCTTGTGAATAGTGCGGGCAATGATTTCCTTACCCGTCCCGCTCTCACCAAGGATGAGAACGGGAAAATCGGTCTGTGCCGATTTCTGAGCCTTGAGGAGGGCGCCTTTAAAGCAAAGATCCTCACCGACCAGATCCATGAATTCCGGAATCAGTTCAGCGTTTGAAGAAGCTGAATTCCTGTCTAACCGGGACGGTATCTCAAAGCCGGCGGCCGGCAATTGGAGATAGGATTCTCTTGGGCATGCCACGAAAAGCAGGTGTTTTTCCTTGGAATGGTGTTCATTTACTAAATAGACAATTATTTCAATACGCTCTTTTTCGGGGAAAAGCTCCATCTTTTCACGGGCGAAAATCTGACCAGATGTCTGCAGTCCGTTTGAAAGGTTGACAAGTATGGATCTGAATCTCTTTTTATCTTCATCACTTAACGGACCGTAAAAATTTTGAAAAGGTTCGTTGGCATAGAGGATAACGTCGTCTCTGGACACGGCGACTGCCCCGGAAAGTCTGGCGGCCAAGGAGGTAAAAGGTCTCTGGTCTCTCATTCTCCTTATCTCCTGGTTTTGGGTGGCATCCTGTATGTTTCCGAAATATACAATCCGATCGGCATTTGCAACCGAAAACGTGTGATGCTTTTAACTATTTGAAATAAATTGAAAAAATAAATGGTTTAAAATATGCATAATAGTCGTGAACAGTTGTCAGTGCGCTCAACCACTCAATCAAACACTTTTTTTAAAAACCGATGAGAGCTTTTTTTGGCGAGGAGGGAATGTTATGGGGAAAAAATTGTTGTTCATTTCTGTTTCTTTTTTCGTGATCATTGGCCTTGCCAGCCCGGCCGTATGCCAGAATACGGATAGCAAGATCCTCAATCATTATGGAAGGGGATATTTAGAAGAGAAGGCTGACGGGTTGAAGGTTTTGCATCTTATCGGGGACGCCTACGAGAGGGGCTATCAACGGGGGATGCTCCAGGACGATCTGACTTTTGTGACCAGCAGCAACATCATGGAGGCCGTTGGCTGGTTCGGTGACGAAAAAATGATCCGTGATGCCAAGGCAAAGATGGAACCCTACATCCCCTATGAAGTAAGAGAAGAGATCATGGGAATGGCAGACGCATTGGCAAAACGCGGATCGCCGATAACCTACGACGACATCGTGCTGCACGTTGTCGCTTCTGATTTCGGAATGATGGATCCATCGAAACACGACCTCGGCAAGCCTTCCCGGCGACTGCCTTATCCAGGCCTGACTCGCTGTTCGAGCTTCTCCGGTTGGGGGAATGCCACCAAAGACGGAGAGCTGATTGTGGGCGCCAACTCGGCGTACTATGACACTGAAGAGGAGCTTATTAACAGGCCGATCGCGGTGGTTGAGCCGACCAATGGAGGGTATGCGTACATAGGTTCCATTTGGGATGTGTTTTTTGTAACAGGGGGAATCAACGAGGCGGGTATTGCCATAAACGGGCAGTTGTGCCTTGCCGACGAGGAATCTCTGCTGGGATTGAGCGCCGAGCTGATGCTCAAGAAAATACTTCAGTATGCGAACAGCATAGAGGATGCGGTCGAGATCGTCACCACTTACCCAAGGACGTGCGGAATCATCATACATGTCGCGGACGCCAAGACGAAAAGGGCTGTCGTGATCGAGTACACATCCGATCATTTGGCCGTGCGGACCGCGGAACCGGGCAAGGACGTGCTCTGGACAACTAACCACTTCAATGCCTACCCAGGGTGGAAGGGCTATTCAGGTGAATCCATGGCCGAATTTTACGATGAAAGGGCCAAACTGGAGGATGTGAGCACTTTGGGAAAGTGGCAGGACAGCCTGGCAGCGATCGGTAAGGGAAGGGCTGGACGTTTCGGCCGGTACGAACAGCTGCTTGACGATCACTATGGGAAACTCACAGTAGACACGGCACAGGAGATCTTGAAGGACACATTCTCCCTTGAAGAAAAAAGAACTCTTGCCCCTGATGAGCCCAGCAGTGCGACCATTTCTCAGCTCTTTGAAGATTGGGTTGTTTACGAGAATGCGGAGTATTACAGAATAGACCGCAGTGGGGAACTCCGTGCCAAGTATGGGGATGTTTTCAGCTATGTCGCCACACCGGCCACCGGGGATATCTGGATCGCGGTTGGAGTGCCCAGGGCGCAATATACTTCTGGATACAAGCATTTGAATCTTTTTGACGAGCTGTCCTCTAGGCACCGATGATTACACAGGAATCACCGACAGGAAACGAATGAATCCAAAGACAACCCGGTGATCCGGAACGGTTACGAGAGCGCGCCGACCGGCACCGGGCTGTTTTTGTTCAAAAATAAATTTCATCATGGCCTAGAGGACAGGCAGCGGATTTAATGCTTTTGTTTAAATCCAAAACATTCATTCTTGTGGAAATGGACGATAACTGTTTTATGGGTATACATTTCCCAGTGAAAATCACTTCCTCATCAAGGGGAATTGATAGATAACTTCTTTAAATAATTAACGAAACAATCAGTGGCATAATGCTTGCTTACTTATTGCGGCACCTTCAGGTGTCGGCTCGGCAGCCGGGTCTGCCGGGCCCCAGCAAAAACGAACCAAAACGAACCAAAGTCTTCAGTAACCTAACCGATCCCAAAGGGTTTAGACTCCTATGAATGCCGAACTATCCAGCCTTTTAACTCCGAATTCAGTAACGATCGTAGGCGTATCCGAGAATCCCTCAAGAATAGGCGGGCGACTCTTCAAGTATATCACCAAACACGGTTTTAGAGGGAAGCTGTCATTGGTGAACCCGAAATACAAAGAACTCCATGGCGTGGCGTGTTATCCCAGTGTTTCTGTAATTCCGGACCAGGTTGACTGCGCCCTTGTCGCCGTCCCGGAAAAACTTGTCCTGCCGGTGCTGGAAGAGTGTGCCGACAAGAAAATCGGTGCAGCCGTCGTCTTCAGCTCAGGTTTTGCAGAAATGGGAAGCTCCGGGAAAGAAGCGCAGAACAGAATAAAAGTGCTTGCCAGAACGAGAAATTTACGGGTGTGCGGACCCAATTGCATTGGTGTGGCCAACTTCAATGACCGCACAGTGCTTTCGTTTTCGCAACTCTTTGAGTCCGAACGACTCATGCCGGGCAATATCGGATTTATCTCTCAGAGCGGCGCGTTGGGTGGTTCTCTCGTCAACAGGGCTCAGGACAAGCACATTGGGTTGAGTTATTTCATTTCGAGCGGTAACGAAGCGGATTTGGACGTAGCGGATTATATAAAGCACCTAGTTCTTCATGATGAAAATACAAAGGTGATCGCAGTTCTTATCGAAGGCATCCGGGATGGCTCAAAATTCATGGAAGCCGCAGACCTTGCTCTGCGCCATGGCAAACCGATCATTGCGATGAAGGTGGGAGAAACTGAAGCCGGGACAAAGGCCGCGGCTTCGCACACCGGATCCATGACGGGTTCGGATGCGGTGATCGATGCCGTATTCAAGCAAAAAGGTATTATTAGAGTTCACAATTACGATGAACTTTTCCAGACCGCGGCTCTATTTTCCCAGGGTCTCATCCCCAGAGGCCGCCGGGTGGGCATCCTGACCAGTTCCGGGGGGGCCGGCATCATCATGGCGGATTATTACACAAAGCTGGGGCTCGAAATCCCCCAGACCTCGCAAAGAACAAATGAACTGGCCTCTAAGGAAATCGCACACTTTGGAAAAGTTGCGAACCCCTTTGATTTGACCGGACAGATATTCAGCGATCCCGAGATGTTTAAGAGGTGCATGAAACTCTTTGTGGCTGAAGAGAATTTCGACATTGTCCAGGTGAATGTATCAATGGTGGCCGGCCGGTCAAGCGAGCACCGCGCAGCCATGCTTCTGGATGCCGTAGAAGGATGTTCAAAACCCGTTGTCAGCTGGTGGGCGGCCGGAAGCCTTTCGGATCCAGGGGTGCAGGCCCTTGAAGGTACCAAGGTCATCCCTTTCAGGTCCCCCGACAGGTGTGCTACAGCCGTATCGTCACTGGTGACCTATTACCAAAAGCTGGAGTCCGCGAGGAAAAGCCAGATCGGGCATGCTGACACCACAGCAACTCCCATTCTGGAAGAGGCTGGGGATTTGCTCAATTCCTCGAGCGGGAGTCTGAGTGAAAGTTTGAGCAAGAGGCTCTTGGCGCTCTATGGCGTCCCGGTCACCCGGGAATCTGTTGCAAAGTCCGCCTCAGAGGCAGCGGAGCTAGCGGGGGATATGGGTTTTCCGGTAGTCCTGAAAATCGATTCACCGGATATCCTCCACAAATCGGAGTCCGGCGCGATCAGGGTGGGCGTGTCCTCCAAGACTGAAGTCATGAGGGCGTATGATGATATTATTAATAATGCATATAAATTTAACCCTAATGCATTAATTAATGGAGTTCTTGTTCAAGAAATGATTCAAGGCGGGCCTGAAGTAATGATAGGCATGTCCCAGGATCCTCAGTTCGGACCGGTCATTGTCTTTGGATTGGGGGGTATCTTTGTAGAAATAATGAAAGACATCTCCCTGTGTCCAGCACCGCTTTCAAGGGCTGATGCCGAGCGAATGATCCGTGAAATTAAGGGTTACCCCATCCTGGAAGGAGTGAGGGGGAAAGGCCGTTCCGATACGGATGCCATCATTGAATCCCTTTTGAGTGTTTCCAGGCTGGCAACAGACTGGAAGGACACCATTGAGGAAATCGATATCAACCCCTTGATTGCGATGAATGAAGGTGCTGGAATCAAGGCGGTGGATGCACTTGTTGTTTTAAAACAGTAAAATAGGTTGGATATATTAATTATAATTTATAATAAAAACAAAATTACTATAAGCAAACCTATTGAGGAGGAAAAGGGAATGCACCAATTTAAATATCACTCTGTCGGCAGTGTTGAAGAGGCATGTGGGTTGCTCTCAGAGCATGGTGAAGAGGCAAAAATTATTTGTGGAGGGCAATCCCTGGTAATCCTGTTGAAAGAAGGCATGCTCTTTCCATCCTATCTGATTGATGTCAAAGGCCTGTCGGAATTGGATTACATAAAGTACGACGAAAAAGACGGTCTGCGCATAGGGGCCACAACCACTCACAGATCAGTTGAAAAATCGGATGAGATTCGAGCTCGCCTTCCAATCCTGGCAGAGATGGAAAAGACCGTGGCCTCCTTGGCGGTAAGAAATTGGGGCACGGTGGGAGGCAGCCTGGCCCATGCCGATCCCGCATCCGATTTGGCCACAACCCTCCTTGCGCTTGGGGCGAAGTTGACATTGACATGCGCTGAAGGAGAAAGAGTGGTGGAAGCGGACAATTTTTTCGTTGATTACTTTGAGACGACCCTCAGGCCGGACGAGTTGCTCACGGAGATCCACATCCCTCACCACGAGAAAGGGCGGGGGCACTTCTATAAGTTCGCGCTCCGGTCAACCGACTTAGCGGCAGTGAACGCTGCAGTCTATCTCATGGCTTCTCCCGAGGACCCGTGGTTTTGCCGGGATGTTCGAATCTCCATGGGTTCCGTGGGGCCTACATCCTTGCGATCGAAACGGGCGGAGGAAGTCCTCAGGGGGCAGTCAGTCAATGACAAACTTATAGCCGAGGCCGCGCGGCTGGCCTCGGAAGATGCTCAACCGAACAGCGATATCAACGGCTCTGAAGAATTCAAGAGAGATATAGTTAAAGTACTCGTTTCTCGATGTATCAATAGGGCCTTATCTTATGAAATGAATTAAATGCTTATGTGACATTAAAGCGAACTTCCTTTAACAAATTAAGCGGTGAAAGGATACGCGTCATGGAAACCTTGCGTTTAAAAATTAATGGTGAATCCGTTGAGGCCCAGATCGATCCCGGAATGACCTTACAGGAATTTTTGCACGGTAAATTGGGTATGACAGGGACAAAGCTAGGCTGCGGCATCGGAATGTGCGGTTGTTGCACGGTCATTGTGGATGGCAAGGCCGCGAAATCCTGCATCATGCTTGCTGTTCAGGCTTCGGGGAAATCCGTCGAAACCATTGAAGGGCTTGCTGACGAACAGAGTCTGGATCCTGTTCAGGAGGCTTTTGTCCACAATGGGGCCATCCAGTGCGGATTCTGTTCCCCCGGCCAGATTATGGCAAGCAGGGCGTTTTTGAATGAATGCCCAAATCCCACAGAGGATGAGGTGAGGCACGCCCTTTCAGGTAATCTATGCCGCTGCACCGGTTATCACAAAATCGTCCAGGCCGTGCTGAAAGCTAGTCAAATTCAAGAGCAATAATCTGCTTATTGATACAAGGGAGGTCTACTTTATGGACTCAAGGGAAGAATATAAATACATTGGAAAACGTGAGGAAAATGTCAATGCTGTTGCAAAAGCAACTGGACGTGCACAATTTTGCTCGGATATACAAATGACAGGCATGCTCCATGCGAAGGTCAAGCGGAGCCCCTATCCTCATGCAAAGATCCTTTCCATTGATACCTCGAAGGCAGAGAGCCTTCCCGGCGTCAAAGTAGTGATCGTTGGTGACGAGAAGACCTGTCCCGAGCGATTTGGCGCCGGCGTGGCCGATGAGTATGTGCTGGCGCGTGACAAGGTCCTCTTTGTGGGCGACCCGGTCGCGGCGGTTGCCGCGGAGACGGAGGAAATCGCACAGGAAGCCGTAGACCTCATCGAAGTGGAATACGAAGAGCTCACCCCGGTGTTTGATGGGGATGAGGCCTTGAGCGAACATCCTCCGGCAATCCTCCACGAAGACCTCAAGAATTACAAGACCCTCCGCTCGGTCCCCCCCAGGTACGTGGGTGAGCGCCCAAATGTTTTCAATTATTTCCGAATTCGTAAGGGGGATCTTGAAAAGGGGTTCGAGAATGCGGACCTGGTCTTTGAAAATCGCTTTGAAACCGCCATGATCCACCATGTCCAAATGGAGCCACACTGCGGGGTGGCCATGGTGGACGACGGCGGCAGGCTCGTGGTCTGGGGAACAAGTTCCAAGCCCTATGGGATGCACCGCGACATTCACGAGTCGAGGAACCTCCCGTCCTCGTCCGTCCGAGTCATTATCCCGGCCCATGTGGGTGGGAGTTTCGGCGGGCGTGAACCCAAGGCGGAACAGATCGCTGCCTCCCTGGCCCTGGCCCAGAAAGGCTACCCCAAAAGGCCTGTCATGATGTGGCTCACCCGTGAAGAACATTTGAGCACGACCACAACCCGAGCCCACTACCTTGTGGACATCAAGACGGGCGTGAAAAAAGACGGAACCATAATCGCCAATAAATTGAGGCTTGTGTTGGTCGGCGGCGCCTATGCGGGGACGGGATATTTGACGGCACGAAATGCCTCATTCGGTCCTGCCGCAAACTACAAGACGGAGAATTTCAGCCTGGATGCATATGGCGTTTACACGAATCAGCGTATGGCAGGTGCTTATCGAGGATTCGGTAATGCCGAGGCACTCTGGGGAATGGAATGCCAGATGGATGTCATAGCCGAGGCGCTAAAAATGGACCCCCTTGAATTCAGGCTCAAAAACTGTATGGATGAGGATGAATTCAATGCATTCGGCGAAAAAATGCACAGCGTCGGTGCTGTTGAATGCCTTAAGGCCGCGGCAGAGATGATCGAATGGGGGAAAAAGACAGAGTCCAAGGAACCTCACCTCAAAAGAGGCAAGGGGATTTCATTGGGCAACAAGTACAGCATTATTCCCACGGCCTCAGGAGCTATTGTGAAAGTCCATCCGGATGGGATGGTGGAGCTTCGTACCAGTACCGTGGAAATCGGTCAAGGTTCGAGCACTATATTTTCGCAGATGCTGGCCGAGGAGTTTCAGGTCCCTGTCTCCAAGGTTCGCGTGCTGAACCCTGACACGGATATCACTCCCTTTGATCTGGGGACCTCCTCCAGCAGGTCCACTTTTAATATGGGCAATGCCATAAGAAAGGCCTGCCTGGATGCCAAAAAACAGTTGTTCCACCTGGCCGCCACAGAACTCAAGGTTGACCCGGATGATCTTGAAACAGCTGATTGCAAGGTCTTTGTCAAGGGCTCTCCGGAACGGAGCATCGAGATCAAGGATCTCTTTATTCCAATGGTCATCGGTGGATACACCCTGAAGGAAGGCGCTGAAATCATTGGAAAGGCGACCTACTATCTTCCAGGCGTCATGCCCGACCCGGATACCGGTCATTCGGAAAGGCCCGCATCCTTTTACATGTTCGTTTCGCAGGCCGCCGAGGTTGAGGTTGACACGGAGACAGGACAAATCCGGGTGTTGAAGATCGTCACGGCCAACGACTGTGGTAAGGCCATCAACCCGACACTCGTTGAGGGACAGCAGGAGGGCGGCGTCTTGAGCATGGGTATAGGCAGCACCCTCATGGAAGAGGTAATCGTGGACAATGGGGTCATGCTGAACCCTCAATTCGCCGATTACAAGATCCCCACCACACTGGAATGTCCGAGTTGCGACAACTACAAATCGGCGATTATCGAGACCGCCCATAGAGAGGGGCCATGGGGGGCAAAGGGAGTCGGCGAGGGAACCATGGTCTGTTCTTCACCGGCAATTGCCGCGGCCATCTATGATGCCATCGGTATACGCTTCCACGAAATACCGATCACACCGGAGAAGGTTCTGAAGGCCCTTAAGGATAAAGAGGCGACGCAGAAGTAAACCTTTGAATTCGAAGGGATATCAATCGATGCCCCGACAATTGGAGAGCCCCGGATGACAGAACAAACCGTCTCCATCGCCTGCGTCAATTTCAACCCGGCATGGGGAGAAAAAAAACGCAATGCTGAAAAAATAAGAGCATTTTCCGAAGAGGCCGCGGGACAGGGGAACAACATTGTCGTCTTCCCGGAGTTGGCCCTGAGCGGCTATGAGTGCGGCGAGGATGTGGGACATGAAGGATGCCGCATGCACCGGGAATCAGCGGAAACCATCCCGGGACCGACCACCGAAGAACTCGCGGCGCTGGCGAAGGAACTCGACATTTATCTCATCTTCGGGATGCCGGAGCGTGACAAGGACACCCCCGACCGGGTTTACATATCTTCAGCAGTCATTGGGCCCGAGGGGATACTCGGGGCTTATCGAAAGGTCCATCTTGGACCTCACCCGCGTTTTACGGAAACCTTGTGTTTTTCACCGGGTCGTGAATTGCCCGTCTGGAAGACACGTTACGGGAAGCTTGGCGTCCTGATTTGTTATGATTTCTATTTTTTCCCTGAACTGGCGAGGATCATGGCGCTCAAGGGGGCGAGGTTTCTCATCAACACGTCGGCCAGTGTGGTCGGACCGGGCAAGCCTTTCTTTATCGTTCAGCAGACCGGATGCAGGGCGACGGAGAATCTTGTCTATGCGGCAAGTGCCAACCTCGTGGGGCTGGAGCGCACAAAAACCTATTACGGGCACAGCGTGATCGCCGGACCCCACTATCCCAGGCCAGGGTTTGTCTACGCGGAGGGAGGTGAAACCGAGGAAATAGTCAGCGCGACTCTCAGCCTCCAAAGGCTTCAAACCTACAGGGACAAGCTTGATTGGGTAAGGGGTCACGAAACGGAGTTAATATGTACCGAGTTTTCAAAATTATGCACTCATAGATAAATATTTTAATTCAACCATTATTTTGAGTTTATGAGACACAGAGACATCAATGGACAATAAAGTAATCAGCCTGGAGCGTGCAATTGAGAAATACGTCAAGCCTGGGATGTGCATACACCTCAGCCTCCAGGCGGGCGCCGCGGCATCCGAAATAGCAAGGCAGTTTTGGGGAAAGCGTCCGGATTTTGAACTGGTGATGCACATGATCGGGGGCCATCATGCCTTGGGTCTCATACACGGGGGACTGGTAAAAAAACTGATTTTCGCAACATGTGCGGACATTTATCCCAGGCCGCTTCCCAACCCCGTCATCCAGAGAGCCTACAATGACAAAAGCTGCGTCCTCGAGAACTGGTCGATGCTGACGCTGATAAAAGCCCTGATGGCCGGCGCGCTCAACCTCCCTTTTATACCCACGCGCTCGGTGATCGGCAGCAGCCTGGCTGAGGACAACAAGCACGCGTTCAGAATGGTGGACGACGTATTCAACTCCGGGGGCAAGGTCGGACTCGTAAAATCCATCAGACCCGACATATCCATTGTACAGGCCCTGGCCTCGGATGCACAGGGCAACATGATCTTTCCTGCGCCGCCTCGCGACGCCTGGCCCGCCAAGGCAAGCAAAGGCGGCGTCATCGTGTGTACAGAGAAGATTGTGGGTGAAGACGTCATCAGGCGGCACTCTATGGTTGTCAAAATCCCGGGGAACCTCGTGAACGCCGTTTGTGTGGTGCCTTTTGGATCCCACCCTCAAAACATGTGTGCCCGGGGCATGCCTGAATTCGAAGGCTATGGGTTGGATCACGGGTTCCTCAAGGATTTCAGGAGGGCTTCAGAGGATGCGGGGACATACTCTGAGTGGATAAGGGAATGGATCCTGGAAAGCCGCTCACACGAAGAGTATCTCACAAAACTCGGCGAAGAAAAGCTCAAATCACTGACTACGCAAGGTGTCGGCAGACCAGTCGATAAGGGTGAGATCCTCGTTGAAACTCAAAGGGACGAGGCAACACCTTCGGAATACGCCATCATCAACGGCGCGCACATCATCGTGGATCGTATTTTGGAGAAAGGCTACCGCAGCATGTTTGCCGGCATAGGAATCTCCGGCCTCGCCGGGTGGTGTGCCTACTATTTTCTGAAGGAACGAGGCTACCACGTGGATCTCATTGCCGGCGGAATAGGCTATGAACCCTGCCCAGGGGACCCCCTGCTGATCAGTGACGCGAATATGGCCACTGCGAAAATGCTTTCGGACAGCCTGGATGTCCACGGCGTCAATCTTGGAGGAGCCTACAGCAACTGTCTGGGTGTCCTGGGAGCCGGACAGATCGACAAGTGGGGCAATATCAACTCAACAATCATTAAGACAAAAAAAGGTAGGGAAATATACTTAGCAGGTGCTGGAGGAGGAAATGATATATCAAGTTTAGCTAAAGAAGTAATTATTGTTGCGACACACAGGCCAAATAGAATGATTGATAGTGTTAATTATATTACATGTAAAGGGGATAATATTAAATATTTAGCTACTGAAGATGGATATTTTAAAAAAGAAAATGGTCAATTTATTCTTAAAGGATACTTGCCGAAACCGCATTGCCGCGATCCTTTAGCGAGGTCCCGGGAAATTGCCGGTAAATGCAACTGGGTCATAGAAGCATCCTCTACCCTGAAAGAATTGACTGTTCCCGGCACTGAAGAATTGAAGCTTCTTCGCTCGTTTGATCCTGAAAACATTTTCCTGCGATAGGGCGCTTTAAGATGTCATGAAGCCGGCTGAAAGCGCAATGCGGGTGGTCCGCAAAGAGGGTCCAATCGGCTCACGGTACGGATTTAATCAAGCATTTGAAAAAAGAAAAAGGGGATAAAGAAATGGTCGCAAAGCATTTTCCGCACCTGTTCAAGAAGGGGAAGATTGGAAGTCTGGAGATCAAGAACCGTATAGTCATGCTGCCCATGGCTCGACAATTTCAGGGCATCAACGGCGAGGTCACGTCAAAGACGATCGAGTATTACAGGGAGCGGGCGCGGGGGGGGCTTGGATTGATCATCGTGGGGTCCACACGTGTTTTTCCTGTGGGGCATCCGTTTTACACGCCGTTTTCACTGAATTTATGCGATGACCGCTATATTCCGGGACACTGCGATCTGGTCGAGGCCATTCACTCCTTCGGCGCGAAAGCCGCCATTCAGTTCGGGCACATCGGAGGGCAGACAGTCCATCAAAGCGTGGCCGCCTCGGACGTCCAGCAATACTTCTGCGACGGCACCCCCTATTGCAAGCCACGGCCGATCACCAAGGAGGAAATTCTGGACCTTGTAAGGCTCTTTGGCGAGGGGGCCTCCAGGGCAAAGACAGCCGGGTACGGCATGGTGGAAATCCACGGAGCGCACGATTACCTCCTGGGGGGCTTTCTATCGCCCAAACTGAACCTCAGGGAGGATGAGTTCGGGGGGAGTCTGGAAAACCGGGCCCGGATTCTCGTGATGCTTGTCGAGCAGATCAAGAAATCCGCGGGTCCTGATTTTGCGGTGAGCGTGCGCATCAGCGCGGATGATTTTCTCGACGGGAGCATCGGCCTCCAGGAGTCCCCCATGGTGGCCAAAATGCTCGAAGAGGCGGGGGCCGATGTCATCAGTGTTTCCGCGGGCAGCCATGAAACCCAGCACCTGTCCAATGACATCATGCGAATGGAAGAAGATTTCAAGCGCCCTCTCTTCGAGGCTGTCAAGAGTGCGGTGAGCATTCCCATCATCGTGGGAGGCGGTTACCGGAATCCTGAAAAGGCCGAAAAAATAGTGGCCGACGGAATTGCCGATTTTCTCGGGATGGCGAGGTCTTTTCTGGCCGACGCCGAATGGCCCAACAAGGCTCGAGAAGGACGCGTCGAGGACATCCGCCGGTGTGTGTCCTGCGGTGAATGCCTTTACATGCGCGGAGGGAAATTTACCTGGCCCCAAGGCTGTTCGGTAAACCCCGTCTTCGGCAGGGAAAAGGAATGGAGCGTTCTGGAGCCCGCGGAGGTTAAGAAAAAGGTGATCGTCGTCGGCGGGGGGCCTGCCGGATTGGAGGCGGCTCGTGTAGCCTCTCTGAGGGGACATGATGTGACCGTCTATGAGAAAGGCGAAGAACTTGGCGGGCAGCTTCTACTCGCGGCGTCTCCCCCGGGGAAGAAAAGGCTTTTGTGGATAAGGGATTATCTGGCGAAACAGTTGGAGAAACAAAATGTGAAAGTACTTTTGGGATCAGCGTTCACCTCGGAAGTTATGGAGCACGCCAAACCGGATGCCGTGGTCCTGGCCTCGGGCGCGACCCCGACCCAAAGCGATTTCGTGGACTCTTCGGATCCGCGGGTCGTGACGGCATGGGATGTCCTGGCGGGCCGCATCCAGCCGGTCGGCCTGAGGGTGGCCGTCCTTGGAGGCAACATGCTCGGATGCGAGGTGGGAGAGTATATTGCCGAGAAAAAAAATATCGTTTCAATCATAAAGATGCGACCCGGCGGCGAGATGGCCGAGGATTGCGAGCCTACCAATAGAAGAGGGCTGCTTGATGCCCTGAATGAGTGCAAGGCGAACCTGATGACAAATTGCAAGGTTGAGGAACTGTCAGATGAGGGTCTCAAGGTCGTCCAGAGAGAAACCGGAGAAGAAAGCATTGTGAAAGCGGACATGATTGTCCTCGCACTGGGTTCTCGCCCTGAACGCGGGCTGCTGGATGAATTGGAACAATCCGAAGTCGAGTGTTACTTAATAGGAGACGCTCAACAGCCTCGAAATATCAGACAGGCACTCTATGAGGGTGCCCTGGCCGGCCGGCAGCTTTAAGGAGTGGATGATGGGAAATTTGCCGTTGGAAGGATACCGGGTTGTAGATTTCGGGTGGGCCGCAGCCGCCCCAAGGGCAACGTGCATCCTGGCGGATATGGGTGCTGAGGTGATCAAGGTGGAGACTCGAAAGCGCTTGGATCCGGTCAGGTTCGGCCCGGACAACATTGAAAGACACCCGGAAATGGATCCCTTGTTCCACAGCATCAATCGGAACAAGCTTGGGATCCTGCTCAATCTTTCAACCCCGAAAGGGATCGAACTGGTCAAGAAGCTCATCGGCATGAGCGACGTGGTGGTGGAGAATTTTTCCCCGGGAGTTATGGAACGGTTCACCCTGGGGTACGAGGAACTCAAAAAGATCAAGTCGGACATTATCATGATCTCGTTCCCCGGTGTGGGCCGGGAGGGTCCTTTGTCGGACGTGGTGACCTACGGTCCCTCCCTGGCCGGTCTGGCCGGATTGGACAGCATGGTTGGATACGAAGGAGAGCGGGTGTTGGGCATGCAACAGGCGTACGCAGATATCAACGCCGCCCTTTTCGGCGCATTGTCCGTACAGACGGCCTTGTACCATCGCCAAAGATACGGGGAAGGCCAGTATATCGAAGTGCCCCAGATAGAGGCCCTCCTGAGCACCATGCCCGAACCCGTCATGGAGGCTGGTCTGCACAACCGTGACTTCGGTACGGTGGGCAACTACCATCCGCTCATGGCGGTGCACAACAATTATCCATGCCAGGGAGACGACAAATGGGTCTCCATCGCCATCCTCACGGAAGAGGAATGGGATGGGTTCCGGCGGGCCCTAGGCGAACCCGAGTGGACCACAAAGGACGATTTTTCAGACGGCTACAAGAGATTCATGAATCGTAAGGAACTCGACAGACACATAGGAGAGTGGACTGCCGACAAGACCGCACAGGACGTTATGGAAAGGCTCCAAGGGGCCGGGGTTGCTGCCGTGCCTTGCGCCGATACCGAAGACAGGTATTTTGATCCACACTTTCAGGAGAGGGAGATCATCGTGACCATTGAGCACCCGGTCACGGGTGCTGATTTCGTCCCCAAAGTCGTGTGCAACCTGAGCGAAACCCCTGGAGAAATCCGCCGTCCCGCGCCCATGCTGGGAGAACACAACGATTATGTGTTTGGGGAGCTGCTCGGGCTCTCGGAAGAGAACATCGGCGGGCTTGTTCAAGAGGAAGTGATTTACTGACGCGACATCGCAGCGAAGGACAACGGGAGTGAATCATGACGGTTGACACTGTTATTTCTCATTGCAGAATCGTCAGGCACGATGGGATCCTGAATGCGGGTTTGGCCATTGACGACGGTAAGGTTGTGGCGATCGCAGAGGATGGTTCCCTGCCGGCGGCCTCACAGACCATCGATGCCGAGGGCCGTTATGTGATTCCGGGGGTCGTGGACGCACACGTACACCTCGAATATCCGCCCGGAGTCGATCCCCAAAAAAACATCCTGTCTGAAACCCGCGCATGCGCGGCTGCCGGGTGCACGACCATCATCCACCTCTTGGCTCCCGCAGACGACATCCTCGCCAAGGCGCAGGAGTTTATCGGATTTTATGAGCAGCACGGGATCGTCGACCTTGCACTCAGCGCGCGCATTTATACGCGGGAAAATATTTCTCAAATCAGGAGCCTCCACGATTTCGGGATTAAGAGTGTCAAGCTGCTTCTCCCCTACAAGGGGAGTGAGGCTGTGTGGAAGGGGCGGGCGGGCGGAATCGATGACGGCATCGTCTATCTAACCCTCCAAGAAGTCGGGAGACTGGCTCGGGAGGGTTACGGGTCCTTTGTGCGCGTCCATTGCGAAAATGTCGAGATATTTTTCAAGATCAAAGATGGGTACATGGAAAAGGGGCTGGAGCCTGCATCCTGGAACGAGGTGAGGCCATGGATTTGTGAAGCCGAATCTATGCAAAAATGCCTTTATCTGGCCGAGATGACGGGTTGTCCAATATACATCGTCCACATGACAATAAAGGAAGGGATCGACATCGTGCGCAGGGCGCGCGCCCGCGGGGTCCGCGTCACGGCTGAAACATGTGTCCAGTATCTGACCCTCAACACAGTGAATACCGACAGGGTCCTCTCCAAGGTCAATCCGCCGATTCGGGAACCGGAAGACAACGATGCATTGTGGGAAGGTTTGAGAGAGGGGGTTATAAACATCGTGGCGACAGACCATGCGCCTGTTCCAAAATCCATGAAAAAAGGATTTTGGGACGCCACTGTCGGCATACCGTGTGCAGAGATGTTTTTGCCCGTCATGCTGAGTGAGGGGGTGAACAAGGGGCGCCTTTCCCTGGAGAAACTCGTGGAGGTGTGTTGCTATGCTCCAGCCAGGCAATTTGGCCTCACGCCCAGGAAGGGAATGCTCGCTGTAGGGTCTGATGCGGATCTGTCTATCATAGATTTAGATAAAGAGATCAAAGGACCCGATAAATTTTTGTATTCAGATTCCGATAATGCATTATATAGTGGTATGGATATAAAAGGTTGCCCTTTGATGACCATGCTTCGTGGCAATATAATAGCTAAAAAAGGCAAAATAGTCAATAATGAAAGTCAAGGAAAGTATGTTAATATTATTTAATTATAAAATAAACATGGAGGGATTAAATGAGTACAGAAGAACTTATATATGAAAAGACAGATTATGAAGAGGGTTCGGTCGTCACTCTGACGATGAACAAGCCGGATACGTTGAATGTGCTGAATATTGAATTCAGTCGTGAGATAGACGATGCCCTGGTTAGGATTGAACAAGACGATGATGTAAAGGTTGTTGTGATCAAGGGAAACGGAAAGGCGTTTTCAGCCGGCTATGATCTCGGCCGGGTCTATTTTGTCTACGGAGGGGGTACCGGGAAAAAGGAGGACCAATCTCGTCGTCCCAGCCAGCGGTCACGTCTTGCCTATGATCGCTGGCGCTCCGAGAGTCTTCGCCGGATATTTCTGCTCGACAAGATAACTATTGCCCAGGTGCACGGTTTCTGCATCGGGGGAGGCCTGTACATGTCGCTATGCTGTGACATGACGATCGCAGCCACGGATGCAAAGATCGGTCACTCTGAGCAGAGGCTGGGATTCTCAGGCGCCATGTACGTTTTTCCCATTGAAATCAGCCTCATCGGCCAGAAAAGGGCTCGGGAGTTGCTCTTGACCGGGAAACTTATCGACGGTGTGGAGGCCGAGCGCATTGGTTTGGTAAACCACGCGGTGCCGCCGGAGAAACTGGATGAAGAGACCCAAAAACTGGCAAAATCCATGACCCTGCTCCCGCGCGACGGGATAGCCATAGGAAAGGCCGCGGCCAGGTTGGCCTATGATTCCATGGGGTTGAATTCCTCTTTTGGGCAAGGCTACATCGGGCATACCATGTTCACAAATCTTCGCTATGAAGAGGGTGAATTCAACTTTCTCAAGCGCCGCCGGGATGTCGGGGTCCGCGAGGCTGTGAAGGAAAGGGATGCCAGGTATAAGGGGCTTATTGAATAACCCGCATCTGCTTCGAATGCGTTTCGGAACGCGTCAGGCGGCGAAGCCACGCCACCCAGTAAGCCGGAAGGCAGCAGCAGGATTGGAGGTCAATTCATGAAATCCTTTGAGTACATAAGGCCGAACAGCATGGGCGAAGCGTTTCAAGCTTTGGGGGCATACGACAACCCATTCGTGCTCGCCGGAGGGACGGATCTGCTTGTCTGGATGAAAAGAGATGTCCACGTGCCCGAGTGTGTTGTCGATTTGAAGGGCATCCCCGACTTGAATTCCATAAGATACGAAGACGGTTTCCGATTTGGTGCCCTCACCACTGTGCGGGAGGTGGAGACTTCATTGCTTGTCCGTGAAAAAATACCCACCCTGTGTGAGGCCGCTGGCAGTCTGGGCTCGGTGCAGATAAGAAATCGTGCCACCATCGGAGGCAACCTCTGCAACGCCTCGCCCGCGGCTGATATGGCCGCAATTCTTCTCGCATTGGACGCGGAGGTCACAGTCGCCTCGCCAAAAGGGGAAAAAATGGTCCCCTTGAATGAGTTCTTTGCCGGCCCCCAGCAGACCGTCCTTGCTAAAGAGGAAGTGCTGTCGGAGATAACGATCCCCACGGCGACAGAGGCCTGCAAAGGGGTCTACTTGAAGCACGGACCCCGTAAGGCCATGGACATCGGTACCGTCAACATAGCGATCCTCTTGGATGCGGATTCAGAAAGCCATTGCTGCAATCAGATCAGAATTTCGCTGGGCGCAGTGGCCCCGACGCCCATGAGAGCCGGCGAAGCGGAAGCCCTTGCACAGGGAAAGACACTGACACCCGAGGTCATTAGGGAAGTGGCGGAGACCGCCGCCGGGGAGGCCAATCCCATATCCGATTTCAGGGCATCGGCCGACTACCGGAGAGAACTCATCAAAGGCTTGGTTGCCAAGGGTATCTCTAAAATATTAGAAAATGGTAGAACTTAGCCATCAAACTTATTGTTGCCCTTATATTTTCCCGAATATAACCTTCTTTTCAAAAGAGGAAAATATGGAAAAAAAGCATCAAATACATTTGATCGTCAATGGGGAACTCTACGATCTCCTTGTCAGGCCGAACCGAACCCTTGCTGATCTTATAAGAAACGATATCGGTTTGACAGGCACCAAAAAGGGATGTGATCAGGGTGATTGCGGCGCTTGCACCGTTCTTGCAAACGGCAAGGTGGTGAATTCATGCCTTGTCTTGGCCGTTGAAATGGACGGCGCCTCTGTCATCACGATCGAGGGTCTCCAACAGGGGCATGACCTCCATCCCGTCCAGGAGGCCTTTGTAGAAAAAGGGGCTATCCAATGCGGCTTCTGCACTCCCGGCATGATCATGACCACGAAGGCGCTGTTGGATGAGAATCCCTGCCCTTCGCAGGCTGATATTAAGCACTATCTTGAAGGGAATTTATGCAGATGCACTGGCTATGTAAAAATTATTGATGCTGTGAATAAGGCAGCTGATCTATTGAAATAATTCTTTTAGAAGGAGCTGTAAAATGGATAATTTTTCTATAGTCGGCAAGAGTATGCCTCATCGTGATGCTGCAGAAAAAGCCAAGGGAAGTGTCATTTTTGCTTCTGATATCCATTTTAACGATGCTTTGATTGGTAAAATATTGCGCAGTAGAATCGCTCATGCACTAATCAAGAAAATTGATATATCAAAAGCAATTAACTTGAAAGGCGTTAAAGCCGTCATTACTGCAAAAGATATACCTCTTATTAAATTCAGCGCCGCCCCAATTTGGGCTGACAAGTTGATTTTAGCTGAAAAAAAAGTGCGTTATATTGGAGACGAAATAGCTGCTGTCGCTGCTGTCGATGAGGAAACGGCGTCGGAAGCCATAAAACTGATTGACGTGGAGTTGGAAGAATTGGAGGCGGTGTTCGATCCGGAGGAGGCGATGAAACCGGGCGCACCCCTTGTTCACGAGGGTGTGGAAAACAATATCTCAAAAGTTTTGTCCATGGAGTGCGGAAGTGTCGAGGAAGGGTTTAAGGAGGCGGACCTGATCCTTGAAGAGACCTTCTCCACACAGGCCCAATCTCATTGCCCCATCGAGACGCACTGTTGCATTGCCACGTGCAGTCCCGAGGACGACATTCACATGTGGGTCAACTCGCAGGCGCCCCACGCCTTGAGACAAAGGTTAGCGGGGGCATTGGGTATAGACGCCGGAAAAATCCATATTTCGCTCCCCCATGTCGGTGGCGGGTTCGGGAGCAAAATCGACCTCGAGCCGTCACAAGCGCTTTGCGTCCTCTTAGCCAAGCAAACGGGACGACCGGTCAAAATTGAAAACACACGCCACGAACAGTTCACCACGACCCGAATTCGACATCCCACGCGGACCAGGATGAAATTTGGAGTCAAGAATGACGGAACCATCGTAGCCAAACAGTCAGAAGTCATCATGGATAACGGCGCCTACAACAGTCATGGTCCAGCGGTTATTGCATATAATAACGTTATGTTTTCAACGCTCTATAAGGTGAAAAATATTAGATATGATGGCCGTCTGGTGTATACGAACAAAAACTGGGGCGGCGCCTTCAGGGGTTACGGCGATCCCCAAGCCTGCTTTGCCCAGGAGTGCATGATGGATATGATCGCCGAGAAACTTGATATGGATCCGGTGGAACTCAGGCTTAAAAATGCCAATGAACCAAATGAAATAACGGCAAACGCTGTTAAAATATCCAGCTGTGGGCTTAAAGAATCCTTAATAGAAGCCGGAAGAGTCTTTGAGTGGGATTCAAAAAAGTCCTCCAGGAAGAAGTACCGGGGTGTCGGAGTCTCAGCCATGACCTACACCGGCGGCGGCAGCAAGGGGTCTGGTTTTAATTACTCGGGTGCGACAATGCGGATGAATGCCGACGGAACCCTTCATCTCCTGGCGGGGGCCACGGACATAGGGCAGGGGTCAAGCACCATACTAACCCAGATGGCGGCGGAAATCATGGGTGTCGCACCTGAAACGGTGAGCCTGACAACCTCTGACACGGACACGACCCCTCCCTGTATGGGCACCTTCGGGTCCCGGGTCACCTTTTGCGCGGGGACTGCCGTGACCCATGCTGCACAGGGCCTGCGGCAACAGGTGCTCGAACAGGCCTCCGAGATGCTGGAAGCCCGTGTGGAGGATTTGGAAACCAGAGACAGGCAAGTTTACGTCAAAGGAACTCAGGATAAGGCCGTTTCCTTTGCCGAAATAGGCGCCGCCGCCTATTATCAAAAGGAAAAACCCCTTTCAGCCGTGGGATATTACAACGGGCCGGATGTGGGTCCTGATTTCGATCCATCGACCTACAAAGGGTATCCATCGCCGACCATGGTATTCGGAACGAATATGGCCGAGGTCGAGGTGGACCCGACAACAGGAAAGGTCGACGTATTGAGTTTTGTGGCGGCCCATGACTTGGGAAGAGCCATCAATCCAATGCTCGCAGAAGGCCAGATTGAGGGAGGTGCTGTCCAGGGTATTGGATGGGCTTTGATGGAAGACCTCCAGTTCGAAAACGGAGAAATCCTCAATCCGAATTTTCATGATTACAAAATGCTCACAATCAAAGACATTCCTGATATCAAGCCGTTATTGATTGAACCCGTTGATCCGGACGGTCCTTTCGGCGCTAAAGGGATTGGAGAGTGCGCCATGGTTGCAACGGCTCCAGCTATTGTGAATGCCATTTATCAGGCCGTGGGCATAAGAATAAAGGATCTTCCAGCGACCCCTGAAAAGATATTTATGGCGCTTAAAGAAAAAGAGGGAAAAAAGGAATAAGGTTTTCGAGTTCATCAATAAGTTGTTTGCAGGAGATCAATAATGGCTAGAACATTTGAGGGCCTTAAAGTTATTGAAATGGCCCAATATATTTCAGGACCATATTGCGGGATGCTGCTTGCGGGACACGGTGCTGATGTGGTCAAAATAGAAGAACCTATAGTGGGAGACATTTCTCGTAGATGTGGTCCATTTCCTGATGATGTAGCAGATATTAACAAAAGCGGTCTATTCCATTATCTGAACCGAAACAAATTAGGGATCACCCTGGACATAAGGAAAAAGACCGGTCGGGAAATATTTTTTAACGTTATCCGGGAAGCCGATGTGCTTCTGGAAGATTTGGCTCCAAAGGCAGCTGCGACACTTGGCCTTGATTTTTCCAAACTTCACGAGATCAATCCCAGACTGAATGTGGTGTCTATAACACCTTTCGGACAAACAGGCCCATACAGAGACTACAAGGCATACGCTATCAACGCAAGCGCACTTGGTGGAATGAGCACAATTTTGGGCGAACCCCGGAGAGAACCTTTGACTCCTCCGTTCTCAATGGGAAACTTTCAAACCGGTATCATTTCGGCAAACGCGGTCGTGTCCGCCCTCATGGCCAACCTCAAGGGAGAGAACAGGGGCCAGCGCATAGACATCTCGGAGGCCGAGTCCTGGGCTATTTTTCACACGGGAAACGTGGTTTCCTCATTCATTTACAGCGGACGAAAGCGTACGCGAACAGGGCACAGGACTTACGGTCCCTACCCATACACGCTGTTGCCGTGCAAGGACGGGTATATCTCCATGATCGCCTTGCGGGGCTCCGAGTGGAAGCGGTTCCTTGAGATTGTGGGGGACGGCAAGGTCCCTGAGTGGTACGAAAAGGATGACCGTTTCAAGGACCGACTGCAGGCCGGCAGGGAACATGCGGATGAGCTCGACAATTTGCTGGCGCCCTGGTTGATGGCCCACACGAGAGAGGAGATATTCAGCCGCTGCCGAGAAAAGCACGTCCCCTTCACGCCGGTGAGGACCATGACCGAGGTCGTAAAATGCAACCACTTGAATTCACGTGAATATTTTGACAGAATTGACTACGGTGACGGCGTGCGCTTTCGTTGTCCGGGAGCCCCCGTGAGGTTTTCCAGAAGCGAGTGGAACCTGCAGCAAACTGCCCCTGACTTGGGGCGGCACAATGCGGAGATTTATTGTGGGTTGCTGGGTTACAGCAAGGAAGAGGTACTTCAAATGCACAGGATGGGTATCATATAAGGGGCTCATCCTGGCAATCGTTCGTGAAAGGGGCGATATCCTGCTCGGGAGAATTGAAAGAGCCTGATGGACATCAGGCTCCTGGAGGTTGATTGAGATGTTGGAATTCACAAAAGAAAACTCCATCGCCACCATCAGAATGGTCCCGTCCGGAGAGGACTGTCCAAATATCGTGCAGGTCTCGGCGGAGTTATGGGACATTCAAAAAGAAATCACACATGACAAAGATTTAAGGGTGGTGATCCTTACCGCGGGGAAAAGCGGTATTTTTTTTGGGGACGGTTCGGCGGATGAGGATTTCATGACTTCGGGAAGTGTTGACGATTTGTTGAGCCGTTGTGCCGTCGCCGCTGCGGTCGGTGCCATGGATCGCCCTGTCATCGCGGCCATAGGCGGTGACGCATTGGGGCAGGGCCTCGAGATCGCTCTGGCCTGCGATCTGAGGATTTGCACGGAGAAATCCTGCCTTGGGATGAATCAGGTGAACTCCGGCGGGATGCCCTGGGACGGGGGCACACAACGCCTGAGCAGACTTGTCGGTAAAGGCAAGGCTCTTGAGATGATTCTTTTGGGAGAAACGATCGATGCGCGGGAAGCTTTGAGAATCGGGCTGGTGCACAAGGTGTCAACTCCTGATGAGTTGGATGAGACAGTTCGCAAGATGGCCCTCAAGATGGCGCGGCAGAGCCCCACATCCATGAATTACACCAAAGAGGCCGTCTTGAAGGGCATGGATATGACCCTCGAGCAGGGATTGCGACTCGAAGCCGACTTGTATTACCTGATCCACACCACTCAGGATCGCACGGAAGGAATCCGTGCTTTCAAGGAAAAAAGACAGCCTGATTTTACGGGCATGTAGGAGGGTTGCGCAAAGCTCATGAGTGCTTTCGAGACCGTTATTTATGAGAAAGATGGTCCGGTTGCAAAAGTTATTCTGAATCGGCCGCAGGCTCTCAATGCCTACAATATACAAATGCGGGATGATTTGTATGAAATCCTGAGTGCTATAAGAATCGACGACGAGGTCCGTGTCATCCTCATGCAGGGAGCCGGTGAGAAGGCCTTTTGCGCGGGGGCCGACCTGTCCGAATTTCTGACGGCTCCGCCTCCGGTTTCCGCGAGGAAAATCCGGTTCGAGCGGGATATCTGGGGGCTGTTCGCCGGGATGCCGCAGCCTTTGATTGCCGCCCTGCAGGGGTATGTTCTGGGGTCCGGAGTGGAGATGGCCATGTGCTGCGACATGAGGATAGCCTCTGAAGACGCACGCTTCGGCATGCCCGAGGTGGCCCTTGGGATCATACCCGCCGCCGGGGGTACCCAAACGCTTCCCCGTGTCATTGGGGTGGGAAAATCTCTCGAGATGCTCCTGACCGGCGAGTGGATAGATGCGAAGCAGGCCCTCGATTCGAAAATGGTCAACAGGATTGTGCCCAGAGACAAACTTTACGAGGTGTGCGAGGGACTGGCCGAGAAAATGGCCGCCCACCCCCCGGAACTGATGCGTTCCATCAAGCAGGCTGTTTTGAGGGGGCTGGACCTGCCCCTTGAGCAGGGACTTCGCATGGAAAAGATGCTTGCAGCCAGGATATTTCGGGTTGCTCACCCTGAAAAAATAATGGAGTTGATGAATCAGCCATGAACAGTATTGACTTTTTGGAAATTGCAACCGCCATCTGCCCTGACAGAAACATTGTCATTTTTGAAAACGAATCAACGACCTACTCGCAATTCAAGGATCGTGTGGAAAGACTTGCAAAGGGGCTGAAGGCTCTTGGGATTGAAAAGGGCGATCGCGTTGGGATGCTGCAGGTGAACTGCCCTCAGTACCTGGAGGCCTATTTTGCCACAGCCAGGACAGGAGCGATTTTCGTTCCCCTCAACTTTCGGGCAAAGGCGGATGAACTGACCTACATGATTAACAATGCCCAGACGAGTGTTTTATTCGCTGGTGCGAGGTACCTTGACATGGTTAGGGAAATCCTGCCCAAACTGCCTTGTGTCGAAAACTGTGTCATCGTGGACCAACGCGCAGAGGGATTTCTTCACTTCGAGGACTTGATGAAATCAACATCCGAAGAGTTTTCCATTGATGTCGAGGATGAAGATATCACAATCATCATGTATACGGCCGGCACCACCGGACGTCCCAAGGGGGTGCCTTTGAGAAACGAGGGTTTTACCTCGTACATCCTGGAAAATGTGGGGCCGGCGGATCCTGAGATCGAAGAACGGAACCTGCTGACAGTACCCCTCTACCACGTGGCCGGAATGCAAGCTGTGCTTGCCGGCGTTTACGGCGGGCGCACACTGGTTCTGATGCGGCAGTTCGAGGTCAAGGAATGGTTAAGAACAGTTCAGGCGCAACGGGTGTCGAGAGCCATGCTGGTGCCCACCATGCTCAAATGGGTTATAGATGACCCGGATTTCGGTAACTACGATCTGTCCAGTCTCAAAGTCATCACTTACGGCGCGGCACCTATGCCCTTGAATGTGATCGAGAAGGCTGTCCGCGTTTTACCCGGTGTGCAGTTCATCAATGCGTTCGGTCAGACGGAGACCGCCTCCACGATCACTTCCCTGGGGCCCGAGGATCATGTGATCGAAGGATCTCCCGAAGAGAAAGCAAAGAAGCTCAAGCGGCTGGCCAATTCCATCGGCAAGCCTCTGTCGGATGTGCAGATAAGAATCGTCGACCCGAATGGTTCCGTGCTGCCGGAAGGCGAGGTGGGAGAGATTCAGGCAAAGGGCGCCAGAATCATGAAAGGGTACTGGGGTGATGAGGAAAAAAGCGCACTCGCAATCACTCCGGATGGGTGGCTTCGAACAGGGGATCGGGGGTGGATGGACCAGGACGGTTATATTTACCTGGCCGGGAGGGGGGATGATGTTATAATAAGAGGTGGGGAAAACATCTCACCGGAGGAGGTTGAGGATGTCCTTCATTCCCACCCCAAAATTGACGAAGCGGCGGTCATCGGCATACCGGATCCGGAGTGGGGTCAAGAGCCGCGGGCGATCGTTGTGATGAAAAAGGGGGAAAGCGCTGATCCCGAGGATATAATCCAATTTTGCAGGGAGCGGCTCGCAGGCTTCAAGAGGCCGCGATCTGTTGTTTTCGTGGACTCTTTGCCGAGGAATCACATGGGCAAGGTTTTGAGGAGAGAATTGAGAAAATCGCATGGAGAATCATGAGATTATAATTGACCAAAGGAGATGAATACGAATGGCAACTCAAGTAGGAAAAAAATATGTTTGCACGGTCTGCGGTGCTGAATTCATCGTGACCCGAGGCGGAAAAGGAGAACTCGTCTGCTGCGGGAAAAAAATGGAAATCAAGAAATAGATATTTGTTTGAGAAAAAAATTCCATGTTGTATATTAGTTATATACGACAGTTAATTCGGCTGTGAGGAGATGATTAAAAATGGTACAACTCGGAAAAAGGTATAAATGTGAAGTGTGCGGGACTGAGATACTTTGTACAAAGCCTGGGGAAGGTTCCCCAAAATGCTGTGATAAGGATATGAAATTACAGCAACCCAATACTTTACAATCATCCGACTGAAAATCATGACACGGACCCTCCCGCTCGAGAGGGTCCGGGTTTGCTGATATTGGAATTCCTCAAAGTCTTTCACCTCCCATTTTATTTCCGGTCTCATCAAGGAATCCGTCACGTCCTCTCGGAAGAAGCAGTGCGCATGGAAAGACCCCGAATGACGGCCGGAGCGGCGACAGAATGGCTGGTCCCTCGTTAAGGCGAACCCGCATATGTGAGCTATGCGGGATAAAATTCCCCATCTTGCAGGGTGGGATGTTGTGGCTTGCCAATCCGGAGCTGGCCGCTGCGGTTTCGAACGCCGGAGGCCTGGGGACGATCAGCCCTCTCGCCGGCATGGACCCGAAAGATGAGGGGGATCCGATCGCCCATTTCGAAAAAATGCTTGTGCGGGTGAAAGACCTGACCGGTCGGCCTTTCGGCGTAAACATCCCCTTGGACCTCGGATTTGCCGGTGAGTTGATAGAGGTTGCAATTCGCCGGACAGTACCGATTATTGTCACATCAGCGGGAAAACCCCTGGATGCGCCGGCACTTAAAGAAAAGAGGTTGAAATACCTGCATGTGGTGAGTTCAGTCAAACAGGCCCTGAACGCGGAAGAAAACAAGGTGGATGCGGTGATCGCCGCAGGGGTGGAGTCCGGGGCGCATGTCGGGAAGGCGGAGTTGCCTTTGTTTTCTTTGATCCCCCAAGTCGTTGATGCGGTTTCGATACCGGTAGTGGCGGCCGGAGGAATAGTCGATGCCAGGGGGCTTGTTGCTGCCATGGCACTCGGGGCGGAAGGTGTTCAGATGGGTACGCGCTTTATTGCAGTTGACGAAAACATCGCGCACAGTGGCTACAAGCACGCCATCATGGAGGCTGGAGATACGGATACGCTTGTCACCTGCCGCGGGTTCCTGCCCACCCGCTGCTTGAAAACGGATTTCTCAACGACCCTTCACGAACTCGAAAAAGCCGGCGCTTCGGTGGATGACTTGAAAAGCTTCATAGGCTACCGCAGCAACAGGACCGCCCAGTTGGAAGGAAATTTGAACTCCGGCGAGCTTTACTGCGGTGCGTCCGCAGGACTGATAAAGCGAATTCTCCCAGTGCGGGAAGTCATGAACCGACTCGTGGACGGCTATCAGACTGTCCTCGCAAGACTGTAAAGCATGTCATGCATTCCTCGACAACAACAGCTTCAATGACAAATGCCTTGGAGGGCAGGGTCGTGCTAGACTTGGCGAATGAAACAGCTGGATATTGTACAAAAATACTTGCGGATTTGGGTGCCAGGGTCATAAGGGTCGAAAAACCGCAGGGTGATGATGCCAGGAAAAGAGGCCCCTTTATAGAAAATTCATCCGGTGCAAAGGAAAGCCTATCTTTTCTTAACGATAATATAAATAAAGAAAACATAACGTTAAACCTTTTCTCTGAAAAAGGTCGTGAGATATTCAGGCGACTGATAACTAAAATCGATATCCTGGTGGAAACCTTTCCTCCGGGTTTGCTGGTAGATCTCGATTTGGATTGTGAAAGCCTCCGCAGTCTCAACCCAGGGCTCATCCATGCCTCTGTAACGCCCTTCGGAGACAGGGGCCCCCGTAAGCATTACAAGGCTTGTGATCTGGTGTTGTCCGCCTACGGAGGTCAGATGAAAGTGTGCGGATCCCCGGATGGATCGCCACTGAAGGTGCATGGGAACCAGTCTTTTTATTCGGGTTCGTTGTTCGCGGCCATTGCCGTGTTACTGGCGTTGAGAAAACGAGCAAGGACGGGCATGGGAGATCACCTGAAGATCTCTTTGCAGGGATCGGTGACAGCGACTCTCGAACACGTTGTCTTTCGACACTTCATGGAGGGCTCTGTTCCCCAAAGAAAAGGCAGTCTCCACTGGAATGATGCTTTTGTTGTTTTGCCCTGTAAGGACGGGTTTGTTCAGGCATCTCTTTTTCAGAAATGGGAAACTCTGATCGAATGGCTTGAAGCCGATAAGGCGGCTGAAGACCTTGCAGATCCTAGATGGCTGGATGCGGAACTGAGAAGACAGTCGATCGGGCACATCCTAGACGTCTTGGGCCGGTGGACGAGAAAAAAATCCGTTCAAGAGCTGTTCGAGCTGGGTCAGCTTATGCGATTTCCCTGGGCCCCCGTGAATGCACCGGAAAGGGTCCTCACTTGTCCGCAACTGGGTGCCCGAGAATTCTTTGCATGGGGACTGTGCGCCGCGACGGGCATCCCCACAAAGTTTCCAGGGATTCCATTCAGGGTCAATGGCCGCACTTCACGACCCCCAAAGGCCGCCTCTTCACCCGGTGAGGATAATGAAAGAATTTATCTCCAGGAGTTGGGACTGTCCAGATACGAATTCGCACAACTCCAGGGGCATGGGGTTATCTGAAAAGAGGCAGCATGAGGGAAAGGCTTTTGGAAGGTGTCAGGGTTCTGGACTTCACCCGGTATATCGCGGGTCCTTATACGACTCGATTATTAGCGGATTACGGTGCTGAGGTAATAAAAATACAAACTAAAAGAATGGCTGTTGGCGTGGAGTCCAATGAGGAGAATATTTTCTTCACGTGGAATAGAAACAAAAAGAGCATTACCCTGGACCTGGAACTCCCGGAAGCGAGAGATCTGGCCCTGAAACTGGTCGGTCTGAGTGACATCGTCGTCGAAAATTTTTCGCCTAGAGTCATGGCCAACTGGCAGATGGATTATCAGAGATTGCTTCATGTCAAAAAACAAATCATCATGCTGAGCATGTCGGGAATGGGGCAAACCGGGCCTTGGAAGGATAAGATAGCTTTCGGCCCGACAATTCAAGCCCTTTGCGGGTTGACATATATGACCTCCCATAAGGGCGAGCCCCCCATGGGACTTGGTTATTCATACGCCGACATCGTCTCGGGCCTGTACGGGGCACTCTCCATTCTTGCCGCCCTTGAAACACGGGACAAAACGGGACTTGGACAGCACATTGACCTGTCTGAATATGAATCGGCCTGCACTATGCTCGGGCCCACACTGATGGGTGCTTTTGCTGGTTCCGAGCGTGTTGTTCCAATGGGGAACCGAAGTTCGGACGTCCAAGCGGCTCCATATGGGTGTTACCGGTGCCTTGGCGAGGACCGCTGGTGCGTTGTCGCAGTCTACAATGAAGAAGAATGGAGGGCTTTACTAGGCGTCTTGGGCGATCCGGAGTGGGGCTCCTGGAAAATATTCGAATCCCTGTCGGCAAGAGAGAAGCACCTGGGGACACTGGACCAGCTTGTCGGTGAATGGATGTCCGGGCAGAGGGCGGAGGACGCGGCAGATAGGCTTCAGGAGGCCGGGGTCCATGCCGGTGTCGTACAAAACGCGGCTGATCTTGCGGTCGATCCACAGCTGGAGGCGAATGGTTTTTTTTCATCCATGGAGCACCCCATCCTGGGTGAGGTCCCATGCGACACTTACCCTATTAAATTCAATGAATACGAGCCAGGGTCCTGGAAACCGTCTCCAAAACTGGGAGATGCGAATGGTTATGTCTTTGGGGAGTTGCTGGGACTGCCGGAAGAAACCATTGATTTATATGTCCAACAGGGAATTATTTCCTGAAATTCCGCCCCTGTCCCAAACAATATTTCCACCTATCATGGTAACACCCACTTGGAGATTTCTTAACCCATCCTCCATCAATCTGGAGGAATCCATACTGAGCACTGCGAGATCGGCCTGTTTACCACAACTGATTGACCCCAAGGAAGCCTCGGAGAACATGGCGTATGCAGCCGAGAAGGTGTACATACCAAGGGCCTCCTTAAAAGGGATCTTTTCCTGTTCAACCAGGATGTTCCCTTTTTCATCCATCCTCGTGACCGCGGCGTAAATGCCCGCCAGCGGCGAAGGGGGCACAATGGGGCAGTCCGAACTCCCGGCAGACAGTATCTGGTGGCTCAACAGGGTCTTCAGGGGATAGAGATGCCGAAATTGATTTTCGGGAACCGTTTTGAGATAGCGCTCGCCGTTGTAATAAAGGAAAGAGGGCTGTGTGACGACGAGGATCTGTTGGGAGGCAAGGCGTTTTGCAAGCTCCGGGGGGCATACTGAGCAATGTTCGATCCTGTGTCGATGTCCGGTCTTGGGTTTCTTTTTCAGTGCGCGTCGAATGGCCTTGTAAGCGGCCTCAATTTCATCTTCTTCAATTGCATGGATGGCAACCTGTCCATCTTTACCGTGAATTGTCGCCACCATCTCGTTCAACTCCGGCTGGGAAGGGTGCAGCCGGCCTGACGTGTTTGTCAGCAATATTTTTACGGCGCCGCTTCGGAGCCTGTTGGGATCGACAGCCCCTGAAACAAAGGGCCTTTCCGATTTTAAGAAACTGGAATAGCTGAGCATCATGTTGATTCTCGGCTGGAGCACCCCTGTTTCTTTCAAAGACTCGAATGACTTCCATTGGTTGACGTCATTCCGAGATGTGGCATCCTGGACACATGTGAGACCCACGGAGACAAGGCGACGATTTGCTTCTCCCGCTGCCCGCTCCAATTCCGACCTGGAAGGAGATGGAATCCGGTCGGCAAGGAAATCAACCACCCCGAAAACGATTCCAGTGGGTTCACCGGTTTGTAGATCCCGATCTATAATGCCGCCGTCGGGATCGCCGGTTTCATTGCAGATGCCGACAAACTTGAGGCCCAAGCTGTTAAAGACGCGGGCATGTGTCGATCTGTGGACCACCATCACGGGGTGGTCAGGAGCGGCTATGTCGAGATCCCTTTTGTTTGGATGCCGTTTTTCCGACAAATAGAATTCATTGTATCCTGTACCGAGGATCCATTTGTTTGTGGGGATTGAAACACTGTATTTTTTTATTAAATTTTGAATGTCCTCAATTGACGTTACATTGTTTCCTGGGCTGAAATCTAAATTAAGAATACTTTTTATAAATGAGGCTATATGAAAGTGTGCATCAATAAAGCCTGGAACGACAATCTTGTGGTCACAATCAATTATAGTGCTCTTTTCATTTGAAAATAAATTTTTCCAATCCTCACCGCGTCCGACAGCGCTGAATTTGCCATCCATGACAGCGGCCCATGAAGCCATGGGATTTCCCGGGTCACAGGTAATCATCTCGGCATTCACTATGAGGATGTTTCGAGGGGCAGCCGCCATTCAGCTTTTTCCGATAAAAAATAGGGCGGTGATCATCCATGAAAATCGGGCGGTTTCCCTGGTCACCAGCCCAGATGCGGACCGGAATTCAGTAGCGTCAGTAAGTTATTCTATTATTCGCTTCTCTCTGAATGCTTTCAGGTACCCAAGGCAAGATTCATCTTTCCCAAGGAGTGCATCGGCGGTCCTTATGGCGGTCATCAACTTGGCATCCAGGGGATCCATAATGGCGCCGTCAAGTCCGTGTGCCATCATCAGAGTCAAAAAGGTGCGGTTGAGAACCCTCCGCTGGGGCATACCATATGAAATATTCGATAGCCCACAGGTGAAATGCACCTGAGGGTAGCTCTTCGAGATCCCCTGCACTGAGGCCAAGGCCATGGATCCATTGAGAGTGTCTGTAGCAATGGGTTGAATCAATGGGTCCACGAAGATTCGTTTTTCGTCGAAACCGATATTTTTAAGCCCTTCGATGAGCTTAGCCGCTCTGTCTATCACTTGATCCGCCGAGGTGGGCATGCCCGAGTCGTCCATGCAAAGGGCCACCACACCGCAGGTTTTGCCTGCAAGAAATTCAGCCATGGGGACGTAACGGTCCTTTTCCAGAGTGATGGAGTTTACCAAAGGGTCTTTTTCTGTGAGAGGTAAAGCGTCTTTGAGGGTCCCGGGATCCGGACTGTCCAGGCACAAGGGCAAATCAACGCTTTCCTGTATGACCTCGATGAGCCACAGCATGTCCTCACGTTCATGGCCAATGCGAGCTCCGGCATTCACATCGATGTAGGTTGCCCCTGCGGCTTGCTGCTTTTTTACATCATCTTGGATGTAATTTTTATCTCTTTTCTCAACGGCTTCAAAAACCGACTTTCTGGAAGTATTGATTCTTTCCCCTATAATGTTAAACATCGGTATCCTTTCCTGAATTGACAAGATTCCCTAAATTTGGACATTTTTTTTATTAGCTTTTTTGTGAGTTTTTGCCTTTAATGGAGGTTGTTTAAAAATGAAATAGTGTCTCCCGACGTACATCGCGCAGCGCCGACAAGGCTTGCGGGTGAATGGACACAGCTTTAAACGATCCTTAGAATTGACACCCATGACTCTATAAAAATGATGCATATTTAAGCATCAATCAAAAGTTAAAAAGAAAGAATTACTGAGTTAATTTCATCATAAGATCAGGAAGCCACAATGCAATTTGTGGAAAAATCATTATAAGAGCCATACCAACAATTAGAATTGCAATAAATGGTAAAATCGATTTATAAATATCTCCTGTTGAAATTCCTGGAGGTGCTACAGATTTAAGATAAAAAAGTTGGTAACCAAAAGGTGGAGTGACATATCCCATTTGCATGTTGATTACAAATAATATTCCAAACCACACAGGGTCAAAGCCAAGTTTTTTTACAATGGGAAAACAAATAGGAGCTAAAATAAAAATTATCGCAAATGGATCCACAAACATTCCAAGGAAAAAGGAGATACCCATCATAATAATTAAAATAATCCATTTGTTCATTCCTAAACCAAGGATCAAGTCACTTATAAAAACAGCACCACCTGCCCGTGCGTATACAGCACTAAAACACATGGCACCGAAAAAAATCCACATAGTCAAGCCGGTTATTCTGAACGTTTCGATGGTAGTTTCTTTTATGAGCTTTTTTGAAAACCGGCGATGTATGAAGACCGCGACGAGAACAGCGGCAACTCCCAACGAGCCGGCCTCTGTGGGGGTGGCGATCCCGAAAAAAATGGATCCCAGGACAGCCATGATTATTGCAAAAGGTAAAATGATGGTTTTTAAAGAAACAACTTTTTCTTTAAAGCTTATTTTTTCTGGATGCTGCGGACAGAGATCCGGATTAATCCACGCCCTGATAGCAATATAGAGGATAAACAGGCCGGCCAGAAGAACTCCTGGACCTATCCCCGCCATAAACAATTTACCGACGCTGAGATTACCCACAATAGCCAACAGGATGCTCACTATGCTTGGAGGGATCAAAATTCCCAGGGTTCCCGGGCCTGCAATGCTTCCGAGTGCGATATTCTTGTCATAACCCCTTTTCAGCATTGCAGGGAGCGCGATAATTCCCATGGTCAGTGTGGCGGCGGCACTGACACCGGTCATTGCGGCAAATAATACGCATATGATGACCACTCCCATTGCGATTCCGCCGCGCAAGCGCCCGGACCATTTGTGCATGGTTTCAAAAAGGGCTTCCGCAATGCCTGCCTTTTCAAGTAGAATTCCCATGGACATGAAAAGGGGTATGGCTACAAGCACAATACTCCACATGCAACCGAAGGTGTTGTAAATAACGAGCATCAGCCCCCCTGGTCCCCACAGGATGGTGCTCATGATAACCGATACGCCGCCAAGGCACCATGCGAGGGGAATGCCCAGCAAGAGGGACACTATCAGGCTGCCGAACATCAACAGAGTGACAATTTCAGGGCTCATAAGATTCTCCGGTGATTGCAGTATAGATATTCCGCCACAATTGTGCCATTTCTTGAAGAATTATCAGAAGGGCCCCAATCGGTATGGCCATTTTTACTGGATAAAGAGGCGCTCTAAAAGGAGTGTTGCACGGTTCCAGGTTTTTTAGAGATACCCAGGCGTACTGAGATCCTTGCCACAACAGAACTCCGGCGAAAGTTAAAAAAAGCAAGAAGCTTACAATGTCCAGGATTGCTTTTTTCCTCGGTGAAAAGCGCTCATAAAATATGTCCATCCTGATGTGGGAATTGGTCAAGGTGATGTATGCCCCGCAAATGAAGTAATAAACCGCAAAAATACGTTGTGTCGTGCCGTGGGCCCATATTGTGGGCGCATTGAACGCATACCTGGCGATTACTTCGTAGACTAATACGGCTACTCCAGGCCAAAGCAGGTAGGCGAAAATTTTCCCTGACCAGTCGCTGATTCCGTCTATTATTTTGAGTACGCGCTTCATTTTATCCTCAGCACTTGTGAGTATTAGCTATAAAAGTAGAAGTGGAGCTCTGCTCCACTTCTACTTGTTTCAAAAATAGATACTTACTTCAACAGGCCCAAATCCTTCATGTAATTTTTTACAATCTCGGTGGATTTCGCGAAGAGCGGGTCATCCTTGGAATATTTGTCCAAAACCGTCATGCTGGCGGAATACAAATTCTTCTGCTCTTCTTCCGACAAAGATGTCACAGTAAAGCCGAATTCATTCACCAGACGTTTTCTCCACTGCGCGTCATGTTCAAAATAGGAGCCGGTGAAAAGGTCCGCGGCATAAGAGCAGCTTTCCACCAGGATGCTCTGGAGGTCTGGGGGCAGTTTCTTCCAGGTATCCATATTGACGTGCAAACTCCAGGCATCGACAGGGGTTATCGGTGTTTCCAGGAAATACTTCGTCGGTTCGTGGAATCCGGAGTCGCACTGGCTACTCAGCGGACCCGCGATAACGCCGTCGATAGTGCCCTTTTCCAGAGCCCCGTAAATCTCTCCCCAGGGAAAATAGGTCGCAGAAGCCCCTGCTTCATTCAAAATTTCCGCGTAAAGACCGGTGGCCCTGAATTTCTTTCCCTTCAGGTCCGCAGCCTTGTTCACGGGGAATTTCGTGAGCATGACGGCATTATTTGTTGGGATGGCACCAACAAAATAGATATTGTGCTTTGCGTAGGCCTCGCGGATAAGTTCTTGCAGACCCCGCTCAAAATACAACACTTTGTAATTCTCCCACCTTGGCAGGGTGAAAGGCGGAAGGCCAGAAGCATATATCGCCATAGGAAGTTTGCCGATCCAATATGGCCCATAGGAAAAATCTATTTTGAGAGTGCCGGAGGAAACGGCATCAAAGGTCTCCATGACCGGCATAATCTCGCCTCCCGCATGCGGAGTAATCAGTAATCGCCCACCGCTTGCGGCTTTCACATGCTCGCACCATTTTTCGAGAACCTCCCAGTCCCAGGTGCCTCTGTACAAAGGGTACGTCATGTCCCACTTGTAAACTTTGTCCTTTGCATCGGCCGCTTGAAGGCTTCCGGCTCCCATCAAACACCCCGTGAAAATGGCTGCCAAAACCGTCACAAAAACTATTGCTCTTTTCATGTTGCACTCCCTCCTTTTTTAAAATATGTTTTCCTCGTTTGCCCTCTGCTTCAATCTGCCTCAAAGATTTTTTATGCTTCCGCCTCTTCAACGATCTTTTGCAATTTTTTCTGGACATCGGGTTCAAGGGGTTTTGGTTGGTGTGTGTCCAAAATTTCCTTGTACTTGGCCCTGGCTTTGGCCCGTATGTCCATGGCGCCGCTTGCTTCCCAGTTTTCTCTGTTCTGTCGGTTGCCGAGTTTGGGATCCCACTGTTCGGCCCTGAAATACTCCATCGTGTGATCGTTGGTGAGATATTCACCACCAATGCCTACTTGTCTGATGACATCAACAGCCAGGGTTTCTTCGTTGACCTCTATGCCCTTCAAAATGCGGTTTATAAAACTGCAAATTTCGTTTCCGACAATCGCCTGTTCGGGAACGGAGGCGGCCGTGTTTTCAAGGGAAGCCGAGGTGCTCTCGATAACGATTTCGCTGCCGGATAAAGCACTGAAAAGATTCAAGATACCTGTTTCGTATCCCACCTGGGCATCCAGGACGTTGGCTCGGGTCGTTGAGCCATGGCTGGCGTGCGGGACACCATAAAATTGCATCATCTGAGTGAAAGCGGCGGCCATCAAGGTTTTTTCCGGCGATGCGAAAGTAAAGTCACCGGACCTCATGTCAGAAGTCCCGGCATAACCCATGAGCCTGACAGGGGCCCCCGGGTTGACGAGTTGAGTCAAAATAAGTCCGGCCAGAAGCTCCGCCACTGACAGGGCAACTGTGCCGGCAAGGGTTACCGGGGACGTCGCGCCCGCGGAAGGGATCGTGTAGATCTGGAACGGGTGGCCGAATCTGCACATTTCAAATAGGACATCAACCCTATTGGGTTCAAAGGTAAAGGGGCTTATCATCCCCAGGCTGACTGTAAAAATTGGTCTTTCTTTCAGGGCTTGCTCGCTTCCCGTAATGGCAATCCCCATTTTCAGAAGGTCCCTGGCGCCGTCACCGGCATAGGCTGTTGCAATGACTGGTTTTTCGGTATTGCTGAGAAGAGTTTGGGAAATGTGCCTGTCCAAGGCTTTCTCCGGGACGTCCTGAGGATAAATCTCCGGGAAGATGATATGAGTATTCTCAAGTGCATCGTGAACCCTTACGTTGTTCGCAAGATCATTTTTCGTTGCAAGGCGTCTTTCACCTGTTTCAAAATCGATGATCATTGTGGCCCCGTGGCCGCTACTGTAATGAATACCGCTACAGGAGTTTAGATCATGCTTTGGATCTCGTCCGCAAACTTTCATAAAACGGGGGGCTCGATTGAGGGCACATTCGAGCATAGAAGGATTGAGGTGGACGGTTTGATTTTGAAAATCAACATCCGCCCCACCTTTTTTGAAGAGATCGAGGGCTTCGTCATGTTTGATCTTGACGCCCGGATCCTTCAGGAGTTCAAGAACCGCACCATGGATTTTCTGAATATCATCCTTACTGAGTACTTCAATTGTCCTTCCTTTTAACGGAACTATACCCATTTTCTTATCTCCTCATCTAATTATAGGTTCATGGGGGAATAAGACCAGATAACCTGTTTAATAATTGTTATAAAAAAACAACAGAATCTAATCAAACTATAACTTATATTTGGTTCGATATTAATAAGCGATGTGTAATCGGTTCTCGTGTATTATTAGAACCGCTTTTTGTGGAAACAACCCAAATGCTTCTGGGATTGGAATCTTCAAAACAGAAGATATTTATATTTTTTACCGAATAGAGATATCCCACCAAGAAAGACGGTATTTAGGTTAAGGATTTTGAGTTTAACAGAAAAATATTCAGCAACAATTATGCCAAAGCTAATTAATTTAGTGGATTCAACAGCTTAAAGCATTTAAATATTTTTTTACAGCATGCGTCTACATGAAATGTATAGCTAGTATACAGTATGACACTTTTCAATTCATGGTCCCTCGATTTGTATCCACTGCCCATTCGCAGGGATGGTGTTAGAAAATTCAATGGGTTTCCACCTTTCTTTCGCACCGCTTCTTCGTGGTGCTCGGTCCTATGTCTTTGGCATGGTTCCCGAATTCGCAATCTCAGCGTTGATCCACGGGATTCCTTGTGCGGCGACCTGCAGTTAGCCTCTGCGTAACCTCTTGATCTCCTTTACCTTGCTATGAGTCCTCATTTATGTTCAGGAAGCTCTGCAGGGCGCAAAAAATACTTTATGGATGGGCGCCTATTGAACAGCGATTGCGTGATAGGGGCGCCGTCTGGATTCCCAAGGCTGCGGTCGGAGACTGTTTCTTGAAGAAAAATTTGTATCTCAATTAAACAAAAAAGCCGCGCTTTTGCTAAATTTCCACTGATTTGCTAGTAATAAAGAAGACATAAGCCGGATGGCATAACTTTTGCTTGCACAGAAAATCGGTACTCAGCCATAAGATCTGCGTTTGAAAAATGAATTAAGAAAACTTGTTTCACAAATTATTATGATCATGCCCTTGGAGGCGCTGTCAAATGATAGAGAGCATATTGACTGATGAAAATAAGATGTTTAGAGAATCGGTGCGCAAATTTGCTGAAGATAAGATTGCACCTAACTTGAAAAACTGGGAAAATCAAGGCAACTATCCCGATGAATACTATCAATACCTTTCTGAGATGGGCTTTATGGGACTGCTGGTGCCTGTGGAGTACGGGGGTGCTGATGGATCGATGATCGATTTGTCCATTCTTTGCGAGGAAATGGGAAGGGTGGGCGCGTCTATACCTCTAACACACGTCTCCGCTTGTTGTAGATCCATAGCACACCTTGGTAATGAAGAGCAGAAAAAAAGATATCTTCCTGACATGGCTTCGGGAAGAAAAATCGGTGCATACTGCCAGACTGAACCGAATGCGGGTTCGGATGCAGGAAATATGTCTTCTTTCGCTGAGAAAAAAAATGATTGCTATCTGCTGAATGGTAGAAAAGTATTTATCTCAAATGGAAAAATTGCAAGTGTGTTTATTGTATTGGCCAAAACTGAAAGAAATTTATCGAAGCCCTCAAAGGGAATTGCAATGTTTATTGTGGATAGAGATATGCATGGAGTCTCTGTTGGGAAAACTGAGGAATTAATGGGAAGGCATTGTTCAAGCTTGGATGAGATTATTTTTGAGGATGTGGAAGTACCTTTAAACAACATTTTAATTCCAGCTGGAGGTGAAGGATTTAAATTAATAATGAATGAATTCAACTCTGAACGCTGTGGAAATGCATCTTTTTGTGTTGGTTTTGCTCAAGGCGCTTTTGAGCGGGCACTCAGATATTGCCAGCAGAGGGTTCAGTTTGGGAAAGCTCTCTCTGAATTGCAGGGAATTCGCTGGACACTATCAGAAATGGCCATAAAAATAAAGGCTGCACGGCTACTGATCTATGATGCATTAGTAAAGGCGCAAAAAGGTCAACGTATCGCCATGGAAGCAGCAATGGCTAAAAAATATTCCAATGAAATGGCAATTTGGGTATGCGATAAAGCCATTCAATTGATGGGAGCATATGGGTACACAGTGGACTATGAAGTCGAACGCTTTTACAGGGATGTGAGAGGGTGGTCCATGGGGGGCGGTACAACTCAAGTGTGTCTGAACAGGATCGCTTATGAATTGGTGAGGCAATAAAGAGCTCATTAAAACATCAATGTGTTATTTGTGGAAATCTAGACACGCGTTATCCAGTTGCTGGATGAAATCGAGAAAATTCAAGCTCTGGGTTAGAGTAAATTGAACTCCTCGATGATGATTTGATCGAGACCTACCCCAATGTCCCGGAACTGTTCCACCAGGCTCTCCATCATGGGATGGGGGCCGCAGATGAAGATAAACTTTTTCCGCAGGTCGCCCCGGCCTTGTTCGATCACATATTGTGCGGAAAACCTGCCCATTCCAGAGCTGATGTAGGTTTCGTAATGGTGCCCCCTCTTCTCCAGTGGGCCGAAGCCGTGGAAATGGCTGGATGAGATCTCCTGCCGTATATCCTTGTCAAAACTCGCGTCCCGATCCGAACGGCATACATAGTAGAGGTGGACCCTGGGGCTTTTCCAGGTCCTGATGATCTCAGGGTGCGAGTGTCGAAGCCTTTCAGGAACATCCTGTTTCGGGAGCCGCTCCTCGGAATGGAGAGCCACATGCCACATGCCCAGAAAAGGGGTAATACCGATCCCCCCTCCAATGAACACGCAGTCCCGCTCGGCTGAAAGAAAGGCCTCGCTGAACCGGCCGTATGGGCCGTAGAGCGTGACAGGGTCACCTGGTTCGAGCAGATCCAGGGATCGAGTGTAATCACCCACCTGACGGATGCCCAGCTTGAGACGGGCTTCCAGGTTGTACCCGCTTGCAATGGAAAAAGGATGGGGCTCGGAGGAGATCCCTTTCCCGTGTACCTTCAGGTAGACGAACTGGCTCGGCTTAAAGTCCATCTTGCCCTCCCGGGGCATGAAGGTCAGTTCCAGGATATCTCCCGCCTTTTGCTTCTCGCTGACTGTGTAGGCGGCCCGCGGACCAACAAAACGGTAAAGAAAACGGATGTAAACAAAGCCCCCCAGGGCGCAGAGGAGTAGGAGGTAAACCCACACCCGCAGAACAGGGTACTTGGCCACGTCCGCGTCGAGCACCAGGATGTGGGTGACTGCCAGGACCACTACGAGCCCGAACCACTCATGGGTCTTTTTCCAGACGCCGTAGGGGGGCTTGATCCAGAGGGTGAGGGCGATGAGAAGTGCCATGAGTAGAAAGACGGCCACACCAAAATTGAGTCCAATGATGTAAGGGTCCCCCTTTGGGGATTGAAACCACATGTATCCCAGAAATTTCCCCAAATCCGGCAGCTTGTCTGCGGCAAGGAACAAGGGATGAAAGATAATGATGAAAAAGGCCCACTGTCCGATCCTCTTGTGCACCTGATAGACCTTGTCCAAGCCCAGAAAGAACGATTCAATCGGGCGAATCCTCGTGGACAAGAGGACGGCCGCGCACATGAGGGTGATGGAGGTGAGCGAAGCGGCCTTGGCCGGGTACTTGCAGGGGTTGGAGAACCAGTCCCCGTAATACCACTTGCTGCCTACCCAGATTGCAAGAGTCGTCAAGACGAGCAGATAGATGGGGCCGTAACGCCGCCAGTCTAAAGCGTTGGTGGGCATGTAGCCTCCGAAATTCCGATAACCCCGTATGTGCCCTCGAGTGGTCCTGGGTCGATTCCTTTGAGGATGCTGCCGACCTCTGTTAATTTTACGTTCATCCTCCTCATTGTGCGGATAAGGCCTCCGATGTCCCAAGGATCCTGACCTGTCTCACGGCCAGTTCACCGGCCTGGTTGGTCAACTCCAGCCAGTTGTAGCCATCCTGGAAGGCGTTGTCCCTGAGATTCAGGATTGGAGACCCGTCAAGAAATACTTCCACCTGCCCGTTCTTTGCCTGACGCCAGACAAGGTCATGGGCTTTTCCATCTCCCGGACCGGTTTCCGTTTTCGAGCTCGAAACGAGTTCTCTGCTCCCTCTCCGCAGCCGGTAAAGGTCCACGACGCCTGGTTCACCGATCCCCAGCCTGTAGCCATAGTCTCCCGCCTCATTCTGGAGGAGGGCTATTTCGAACTCCCCCTCCACGCCGGGCTCGTTGTGCATGCTGAAGGACATTTCCAGTAGAAATGCATTGGTGATCGGCTGGGACAGGCGGATGATCGCGGGGCCTGTTTCGGGGGCTTCTCTCTCCGAATGCCTGGGACTTTCCCTGGACTGTTCGTCCTTGAAGGCCTCTTTCATGAGGGCGCCCAGGATGGCGCGGCCCAGGTTGTCCTGCGAATCGGAATCCCGCGTGGGTGCCTCCGGTTCGGCCTTCCGGGGCGGCTCCACACGTGAGCGGAGCCCCAGGGTGTTGTCCACCCAGAACCTGCCCGATACGGCTTTCCAGGGAGGGTCCTCGGTGTAGTTGCCGTCCGAGAAGCTTTCAAAGAGCAACTCATTGCGCCAGGGCCAGTCATACCGTGCGACCAGATCCTCGAGTGCCTGCTGGAGCCAGCGATCCGCGGCCCTCTGGTCCCTGGATTTCTCAGCGAGGGTGCGCAATTCGTCGACCAGGCCCTGGAGATCCGGATTCTCGCCGAACACGGATTCCGGGGGAGTGAGGAGCAGGAAAAACCCTGCGGTAAGCATCAGCAGCCTTGCACAAAAACAGCGCTTCATAACAGACCTCCCAGTGTGATGAATACTCATGACTTATTTCCCGCGGCATAAAGACATCACTCAATATTTTAACTTATGATGCAATCGAATACATCGATTTTTCAAAAACGGCCGCCGGGATTCCGACTTTGCCGCCTTCGCAACCGGGACGGCGCCGTGGGGACGGGACAAACCGAACGTCTTGACAGGAACTCTCATTCCGGCATAGTGGAGGAAGACATCCTCGATGGCGTGGCCGTCCGGGGAGAATACATTCAATGCAGGAGCGTCTTCAATGGAACTGACACCAAACCTCCACGCCTTTTTGTGGACATCTCCGAGTACAAACAACTGCAACACCTATCTGATCCGATCCAGGGACAAAAACATCCTGATCGACCCGGGGCACGCAGCCGTTTTCGACCACGTGCGCCGCGGCCTCGCGGATTTGGGGCTTTCCGTGGGAGACATTGATCTGATCCTCTGCACCCATGCCCACCCGGACCACACAGAGGCCGTGGAACTCTTTGAGAGGCCCCCGGCCCTGTTCGCCCTGCACGAGGCCGAGTGGACGCTGGTCCGGGAGATGACCCCCTACATCAGGGCCTCCCTGGACATCGACCCCGAGCGTTTTGTGCCGGACTTTCTTCTTGCGGAAGGGGAATTGAAGGCAGGTGACATCACACTCCACGTCTACCACACGCCCGGCCACTCGCCCGGCGCGGTCAGCCTGTACTGGTCCGCGGCCAAGGCCCTGTTTTCCGGGGATCTGATCTTCAAGGACGGCCTAGGGCGCACCGACCTCCCCGGCGGGAACGGCGAGGAACTCAAGGAGAGCATCCGCCGCATGGCCGGGGTGGATGCCGAATGGCTGCTGTCCGGCCATGGGGACGTGATTTCCGGGGCGGATGATGTTCGGGCCAACTTCGAGCAGGTGGAGCGGATGTGGTTCGGCTACCTTTAGAAAAAGAAAAAAGCTTCACCACGAAGCACACGAAGAAGGCACGAAGCACACGAAGGATTCATTCGAAATCGCAATCGCAATCGAGAAAACCCTTCTCACAATTCTCGCGAGACCGGCAGCGCCTGGACCCTCTCCCGGGCTTCTCTGTTCAGGCCTGCCACGCGCTCCGTCAGCCGGGCTTCCCTGTCCAGGTTGGGCCGCACGGCCGTGCCTTGGATGCCGCGCTTTGCAAGGAGTTCCAGTTGATGTCGCGCCCCCTCGCGAATGAGCTCGGCCTTCTTGTCACTGTATTCCGAAAGGATTTTGAGGAGTGGCTCCACGGCGCCGGGCGCGTAGAGCCTCAGCAGATCGAGTCGGCGATCATTCGACCCGTCGGGATCGATTCGGCCGAGCACGGCCTTCACAGGCGACGGCTTGTCCCCACGGTGGAGCTCCTTTTGCAGGGCTTCGACCTCTCCGCGAAAATCATCGGTTGACAGAAACCCGTCTTCACATCTCTGGAGGAGGCCCTGAAGCCTCTTTTCAAACTCTTCCTCGCGCTGCCGGTCCTTTTCCTCCTCGGTCAGCGAAAGGTGTCTGGTCTTTTCCATCACCAGGTCCAGTGTGCTCTTGATCTCTCCCATTTCCTTCACCCGCTCTTGAGAAAACAGCTCTTCATAGAGCGCTCATATTAATCATCATAGCCACTTCAAGCGGCGCACACAAGAGTCAAAGGATTTCATGAACGCGCCTCGGCTTCTTCGAGATCCTTAAGACGCACATCAGTCCAGGACTGTACAGACTCCATCATCCCGTCAGTCATTTCGGAGAATCGACCCTGAGCCGCCAGGTAGTCGCGCACAGGTACCTTTACCCGGGGCCGCACCGTGACCCTCGTCTTCCCATCCACCACCTCGTAGAGAGGAAAGATTCCGCACTGGGTGGCCATGCGGGTGACCTTGACGGCCTTTGCGGAATCGATCCGCCAGCCGGGCGGGCAGGGCGCCAGGATGCGGATGAACCTCGTCCCGCGGATGGTCTTCGCCTTTTTAAACTTGGCCACCAGGTCGTCGGGAAAGGATACGGAGGCCGTGGCCACATAGGGGACGTAGTGACTCAGCATGATCTTTTCCATGTCCTTCTTCGGCTCCTGCTTGAGGGCGCCCGAGGGAGTGGTGGTGGTCCATGCCCCCATGGGCGTGGCGCTTGACCTCTGGATGCCGGTGTTCATGTAAGCCTCGTTGTCGTAGCACACGAAGAGGATGTCCGCGTTGCGCTCGGCGGCGCCAGAGAGGGCCTGAAGCCCGATGTCGTAAGTCCCTCCGTCGCCTGCCCAGGCAACCACCTCCACGTCCTTTTCGCCCCGCGCGTCGAGCCCCGCCCGGATGCCCGAGGCCGCGACCGCGGCTGTCGCAAAAGGCAGGTGAACCACGGGGATTTTCAGGGCGGAATAGGGATACCCGCCGATGATGACGCCCCAGCAGGATGCCGGCATGGCGAGTATAGTCCGAGGGCCCAGTGCCGCGAGGGCCAGTTTCATGGCCAGTGCGGCCCCGCAGCCCTGGCACGACTGCAGGCCCGGGAGGACCAGGTCTTCGTTTTCCACGAGTTCCCGGTGTGCTTTGATCAGTTCCTGCATGGCTCCCCCTTTTTGAGACCCCAGTAAAGGGGTTCCTTGTCGTCGTGCTCCAGGAAATGTTCGGCGATCCCCGCCACGTCTTCGCTGGTCACGTCTCTTCCACCGAGCCCCGCCACGGTTGAATAGACCCGTGGAGGCCGGTCCAGATCGTAGAGGGCCGCCTTGACCTCCCCTGCAAAGACGCCGCCGTGCCCCGATGAGAGATTCCTGTCGATGACCACGACCTTACGGGCGCCGGCGAGGGCCTTCCGCCATTGCTCCGCCGGCACCGGCCGAAACATCCGGATCTTCATGAGCCCGACTTTTTTCCCCTCTCCCCTCAGCCGATCCACGGCCAGGCGGCTTACCGACGTGATGGTTCCGGCCGTTGCAAGAATCATCTCGGCGTCTTCCGTCCTGTAGGTCTCCAGAAGGTCGTAGGACCTCCCGAATCTGGATTTGAAGTCACCGCATATCTCGGGAAAGCGAAAAAGGGCGTCCAGGGTCTCCTTGTGCATCTTGTAGCGCTCCTCATAGTAGTGTTCCGGGCCGATCATGCCGCCGAACATGCGGGGGTTTTCCACGTCGAGAAAAAACAGCGGGTCATAGGGCGGCAGGAAGGCGTCCACCTCGCCGGACTCGGGCACGTCCACCACCTCGGAGGTGTGGCTCAGGAAAAAGGCGTCATAGGTCAGCATGACCGGAACGTACAAGAGCTCGGCCAGCCTGTAGGCCAAGATCATGCTGTCCAGGACCTCCTGGTTGGACTCGCAGTAGATCTGGATCCAGCCGGTGTCCCGCTGGGACAGGGAATCCAGCTGGTCCGCCCAGATGTTCCAACCAGGACCTACCGCGCGGTTCACGTTGGCGAGCACGATGGGAAGCCGCGAGCCCGCGGCCCAGTGCAGGACCTCGTGCATCAGCAGAAGCCCCTGGCTGCTGGTGGCGGTGAAGGAGCGGACGCCTGCCGTCTGCGACCCCACCACGGCGGCCAGGGCGGAGTGCTCGCTCTCCACCTTGATGAACTCCGCGTCCAGCTTCCCCTGGGCGCACAACTCGGAGATCTCCTCCACGATGGAGGTCTGCGGGGTGATGGGGTAGGCGGAAACCACCTGGACGCGGCAGAGCCTCACACCCTGAGAGACCGCGTGGTTTCCCTTGATGACCTGTTTCAAGATCCACCTCCTCGATGCCCGTCCATAAAAGGCCCTTTTCTTCGCTCCGCTTCGCGGTGCCTAGTCCGACGCCTTCGGTGCGGGTTCATGGAAAGTTCTCATTTATGGGTGTGATCAAATTGTAGAGATCGACAGGGGTTTCTTCGTCAACCATGGTCACGGCGTTTCGAGGGCACTCCACGGAACAGATCCCGCAGCCCTTGCAGTAGTCGTAGTCCACCTCGTAACCGAAGCGCCCGTCCCCCCTCGGCAGGACGCACAGGTCCGGGCAGAAGACCAGGCAGTTGTTGCACTCCGTGCACCGCCCGCAGTGAAGGCAGCGGTTTGCCTCGTCGAGCGCCTGATCCGGGGTGAAGGTCCGACTCACGGGCGCAAAGGAATTCCTCCGATCGTCCGCTTCCGACCTGTTTGCCGGGACCCGGGGAGCCTCCATGAAGTAGTCGGTGACCATGTCTTCGTGGCGGACGACCTTCCGGAGGTTCATCCTCACCGGGTTCAGGGGAGGCAGGCCCCGGTATCTGGAAAAACTGAGGGCGCCCCCGTCACCCGTCCGGATCTCTTCGAGAACCTCGGGCCAAGCAATCCCGAGCCGGTCGCAGTCCATGGCCAGGGCGGCCCGCTTGCCCGCGGCCACGGCGTGGACCACCGTGTGGGGGATGTCGATGATGTCCCCCCCCGCATACACCACGGCCGGGGTTTCCTCGATTTTGTGCACCCGCAGGTCGTCCCCCACGGCAAGGACCCCGTTTTCAGCTGGCAGGCGGCCTCCGAGGTAATCAAACAACGGGGCCTCGCCAATGGCCGAGACCACCGTGTCGGCCTCCAGCTCAAAGGTCCTGTCGGACTCCACGGGCCCGGGTCTCCCGCTCCTGTCGGGCGGGCCCAATTCCATCTCCCGGCAGAGGACGCACCGGATGCGCCCGTTCTCATACAAAAGAAGACCTGCCGGGCTTGCAAGGAATCGGAATGTCAGACCCTCCTCCTGAGCGTCCCGCACCTCTTCGTGATGAGCGGGCATTTCATCCATGGTGCGCCTGTAGAGAACGGTCACCTCGTTTCCGAGCCTGACAAGGGTCCTTGCAGCGTCCACAGCGGTGTTGCCCCCGCCCACGACCACGACCCTCGGCCCTGCGTCCACAGGCTCGTTGAGCGCGGTTTTCCGGAGAAGCTCCAGCCCGCTGAGGATTCCAGGTCCCGGAGCCCCGGGGGCCAGGTTCAGTGGAAGGCTCGCGTGCACGCCGGTTCCCAGGAAGACATAGTCGTGTTCTTTCAGGATTCTTTCAATGGGGATGTCACTCCCAACGGCTGTTCCCGGGATGAGGCGGATTCCCATGGCCCGCAGCCCCTCGAATTCCCGGGCCACCACCTCCCGGGGCAGCCTGTACGCGGGGATCCCCAGGCGGAGGATCCCGCCCATCTCCGGTTCCTTTTCGAAAACGGTCACTCGGAAACCGAGGAGGCGGGCGAAGTAGGCGGCGGACATGCCCGCGGGACCCGACCCCACGACTGCGAGGGTCTTGCCGTGTTCTTCCGCGGGCTCCGGAAAGCGCAGGGCGGGGGATCCGTGGTCGCCCACGAATCGCTCGAGCTCGCGGATGGAAATGCCTTCGTCGAGCACCCTTCGGTTGCAGGCCGCTTCGCAAAATCCGAAGCAGACGCGGCCCAGGACGGCCGGAAACGGCTCCTCGCACTTCAGATGCCGGCAGGCGTTTTCATAATCCCCCTTCTGGATCAACTTAATGAAGGCTTCGATGTCGTTGCCGGCCGGGCAGGCGTTTTGGCAGGCCGGTGTCTTGTCCTCGTAGCATGGTTTGACGTACCGCCAGGTTCCGGTGAGGTTGTGGAGCATGGTCCCGACGGAGGTGTTCATGGGCGTGAAATCGCGCCAGCTCTTAAAATCCACTTTGTGTGCCGACCGGCTTCGCTTGCGGGAATCCATAGCGATTCCTTTCAAGGCGGCTCAACCTGTCGCAGCCTGTTCAAAGGCCTCTAGGGCGGCCGCCATGTTTTTTTCCTTTTTCAAGGGCACGTGCTCTTCGATGGCCCGTGTCACCGATTCGATCCCCACCAGACCCGTGGCCCGGGAGAAGGCGCCGAGGATGGCGGTGTTCACAATGGGATTGGAGGGGGATCCCAGGCCGTGGGCTGCTGCGATGGCCCCGGCGTCCACTACATAGACCGAGAACCCCCCGCCAAGCAACTCCGCGAACTCCCTGGGGTGCTTTTTCCCGTTCAGGATGACGCATCCACCGTTTTTCAAACCCTGGGTGACGAACGCGGTCTCCACGAGAGAGGCGTCCAGGACCACGATGTGGTCGGGCGTGTAGATCTCGTTTCTCCGGAGGATGGGCGTGTCGTCCATGCGGCAAAACGCCGCGACAGGCGCCCCCCTGCGCTCCACGCCAAAGGCCGGGAAGGCCTGGACATACTTTCCCTCCAGAAAAAAGGCGTGGGCGAGGACCTCGGAGCCGATGACCGCCCCCTGTCCACCTCTGCCGTGGAATCGAATCTCCTGCATGGCCTCCCCCACTGATCTCGCTTCAGCCCTTCACGATCTGTTTTCCCCGGGATTCGTGCTCCGCGGAGTGATGCCGGCCCTCTCGAATTCCCGAGCATAAACCACCGCGCGCACTGAATACAACAATGAAAAGCTTTCACTTCTTGTGCGAGGCAAATGCGCTCGGGGAAAAACCCTCGAATTTTGGTCACGGGTCATTTTGTGGTTCCCCTTTGAAGGCCGTTGGGTAAAAATATCCTCTTAAAAAGTCATATCCGATTTTGGAAGGGCGTTCCATGAACCTCGAAAAGATCTTCGAACCCAGGACCATGGCGGTGATAGGGGTCTCCCTCACGAATCCCCGACATCCCGCCAACGTGATCTACAACAAGAACAATCTCCGTTACCCGGTCAGGGTGTTTCCCGTGAACCCCAGGGGGGGCGTTTTCCAGGGAGCGGAGATACACACGTCGGTGTCGGAGATCCCCGAGCCCGTCGATCTCGCGGTCATTGCCGTGCGCGCGGAACACTGCGCCGGTGTGTTGGAGGAGTGCATTCAGGCTGGGGTGGGAGGCGCGGTGATCGTTTCGGGCGGGTTCGCCGAAGTGGGCGCCCGGGAGCTTCAGGAGAGGCTCAGGGCCGCCGCCGATGAGGCGTCCTTCCCGTTCATAGGTCCAAACTGCCTCGGGGTGTATTCCCCGGGAAGCACGGACACCTTCTTCATCCCCATAGAGAGGATGGTGAGGCCGCAGCCCGGAAGGGTCGCGCTGATCAGCCAGAGCGGCGGCGTGCTCGTGGACCAGATGGTGAAATTCGCAGGCGAAGGCGTCGGGCTCTCCAGGGCGGTGAGCATAGGGAACAAGGCCTTCATCGGGGAGATCGAGCTCCTGGATTACATGGCCGAGGACCCCAGGACCGGGGTGATCGCCCTCTATGTGGAAGGCTTCGGCAGGAATGAGGGCCGGGAGTTTGTCAAAAAGGCGGGCAGGTGCAACAAGCCGGTGGTCGTTCTCAAGGCCGGGAAGAGCCCCGTGGGACGGGAGGCGGTGTCCAGCCACACCGCCTCGCTTGCAGGGGATTACGAGACCTTCTCATCCGTCCTCGCCCAGTTTGGCATTATCGAGGCAAAAAATGAGTTTGAGATGGTCTCTTTTTGTGAATCTCTGAGCTGTTTTCCACCGGAGATTCAAGGAAACATCGGGATCATCACGGGCAGCGGCGGCCACGGGGCCCTGGCCGTGGACATCTGCTCCTCTCATTCCCTGTCCACCCCCGGCCTGTCCCGGGAATTCCAGGACGAAATGCGGGGGCGACTCACCCCGAGCGTTCAGCCCATCGCGTCCCTGAGAAACCCCATCGACCTCACCGGCAGTGCCGTTGACGATGATTTTGTCGCGGCGACAAGCGCTCTCAGCAGGCATCCCCAGGTGGACTGCATCATGATCCTGCTCCTTCCCTACCTGCCGGGGATCACATCGGATCTGGGTGCCCGTTTGAGCAACATCTATCTCCAGGACCGAAAACCTATTGTTGCCTACGTGCCCCACGTGGACAAATTCGGGATGATGATCGAGGGCTTTGAGCTCAACAGCATCCCGGTGTCCCAGTCCATTGAAGGGGCGGTGCACATGGCCATGGCCATGAGGAGGCGGGGACAGTGCTGAAAAAGAACGTTCAGGAGATCCTGCAAAACGCCCGGGAATACGGATGGGTCCTGGAACCCATGGCCAAGGAAATCTTTTCCTTGAGCGGCTTCCACGTGCCCCGGTTTCTCTGGGCCGGGGACAAGGAAGAGGCCCTTGGCTTTGCCGCCCGGATCGGGTACCCGGTGGCGGCCAAGGTGGTCTCCCCGGATGTCGTTCACAAATCCGAGGCAGGCGGCGTGGTTGCGGGCATTGCGGACGCTGAGTCCCTGGGGGTGATCTTCTCCAGATTTTCGCGCATGAAGGGATTTTCAGGGGTGCTCGTGGAGGAGATGGTCCGGGGGGTGGAACTGATTGTGGGCGCCAAGATGGACTACCAGTTCGGCCCCGTGGTCCTCCTGGGCATGGGGGGGACGGGCGTTGAGGTCTACGGGGATGTCTCCCTGCGAATGGCCCCCCTCGGGGATGTGGATGTGGAGTCCATGATCCGGGGCCTCAAGGCGCACGAGATCCTGGAAGGCTACCGGGGGGCCGAGGCCGTGGACATGAAAGACCTCAAGGGACTGGTGACCCGGTTTTCCGAATTGGTGATGGATCTGGAAGAATGGGTGGAATCCATTGACCTGAACCCGGTGATGTGTACGCCGGATAAGTGCGTCATCGCGGACGCACGGATCATGCTCCGCTCCAGCCCAGGGGCCTCCGGCTGATTCAGGGAGGAGGGTCTTTTCAGTAGTCCCACTTCCAGAGGATTCCCACGCCTCCGCTTGCGTCGCTGCCCGCCTCGCTCTCCACGGTGATGTTGGGCGTGACCTCCACCTCCACGTTCACCTTGCCCCCTTCGGAGTTCAGGCCCTTTTCCACCTCCATGTACACATTTTCGCCGAGGTATTTCCCGACCGCGGCGGACGTCTCCTCCGAAGCCTCTTCGGACTGCTTGATCTCCAGGGTGTCCACCCCGATGAGCTTCCGGGTCCGGTCCATGACGTCAAAGGCGCTCCCACCCCCGGACAAGGCGCTCAGGGCATTGGCCAGCTTGAGTGCCTGGATGGGGTTGATGCTCCCCGTGCCCCGGTTGAAAAGGACGTGGGCCAGGATCTCGTCCGAGGGCAGGGGCGGCTCGGAAGACAGTTCCAGCTTCAACGAGGAGGGGGTTCCAGAGACCGTGACAACAGCCGTGAGGTCCTTCCTCCCGTGTTCCGCCCTGAGCTCGAATCTCGGGGCCGGTGGGACGGAGCCGTCGAACAGAAAGGTCCCCCTGGTGATCTGAAAACGCCTGGCAAAGAGATCGAACTTCCCCCGGACCACAGAGAGGCTTCCACGGATGACGGGCTCATCGGCGGTGCCCGAGACGCGGAGCGTCCCCTGCCATTCGGAATCGATTCCGCGCCCGCGGATAAAGGCCTTTGCCGGGATGTTCACGCGAATGTCCAGCGTGATCGCCGTCGCCTCTCCAGAGCCTTCTTCCGGTGGGACCTCCGCGGCCCTTGATTTTTCCGGGGCGTTGACCTCGACCACATCCAGCTCCTGAATGTCGGGCGGAAGCCTGTCGGGGATTCTCAGTTCGGCCTGCTCGACGGTCAGGTCGCCCGAGACCGCGGCATGTTCCAGGGTCCCCGAAAGGCGCACCCCCCCTCCGGCCGAGATCAGCAGGTCGTCCCTCTGGGCGAGCCTGGCCTTTTCCATGGAGACTTCGAAGAGAAAAGGGAACCCCTTCTCCGGAAGGATCTCGACGACGCCGTGGACAGTGAGAAGCCCATCCGGGCCCGCCCGGGCCCGCGCCTCCTCAATGGTGAGTTTCTGGTCCGCCATCTTCAGGGAAACCGCCATGTCCTCGAGCACGGTTCCTGTCTCCAGGTTTTCGTAAGACCCCGATTTCAGGTGGATCGTTCCCGTGGGGCGGGGATCGGCCGTCGTGCCCTCCAGTTTCGCCTGAATGACCAGCGAGCCTTGCACCCTCTGGCCCTCCAACCGGAGGTAGGCTGGGACGGGCTCGAGCGGGATTTCACCATTCAAGCTGCCCGTGACGCGACCCCCGGGCGGTACGGAAAAGGTCCATGGAGAAAGGGACAGGTTGACGGGCAGAGCCACCCGGGATGCCAGGGGCTCCTCGCCAAGGCCTGTAACGGAGAGTTCCGCCTCGGCCCTCCCTCCTCTGACCGCACCGTTCATTTCCAAACGAAGGGCGGGAACGGCCTGGTAGGCAGGGTCCGTGAGACGGGCCCCCTGGATTTCAACGTCCAGGGTCGCGACGGGTTCCGAGCTTGTGCCCGTTATTTCCAGGCGCGCTTCAGCCGTGCCTCCAAGCTCGGGCGCCCCTGCCAGCCGCGCAATGGACAGGGGAAGATCGGACACAAGAACCTTCCATTGATGAACCCCCGACCGGACGGCCCCGTGTGCCTTCAAGGTCCCCCCGCCCATGCGGAAGTCGACTTGTTCAAGAACAAGGCTCGTGCTGTCGCCGTTGACCTCAAGCGGTTTCACGAGGACCATCTCCTGGTCCTGGAAGCGGCCGTTGAACGTGCTTATTTCAAGGTGGAAATCCTTCGGGCTCCCCCGTGCCGCACCCGCGGCCCGCACCTGAAAGTCCCCGCCGGATGTCCCCGACGCCCGGAGGTCGTAACTGAAATCGTCCATGGCGCCTTTCACGGAAACCACGGCCGATGCGAGTTCCAGGGAGCCCGTTGACGTGGATGCGAGCTCCACTCGGACACGGCCCGTGGGTTTTTCAAAAAGGGCCGTAAGGGAGGCCTTGACCTTTAAAGACTCCGCGCGACCCTGTGCGGCTTCCAGGGATTGGGCCTGGATGTCCAGGGCCGCTTCCTGACCCTGGACGCCTTGTGTGAATTCAGCGGTGAAGCGGGTCTTTCCCTGAATCTGTTCCCCGGTCAAGGTGGAAACCATTGAGGCGAGGTCCACCCGCCCATTGAGGGTTCCCTTAACAGAGGGCCCCTCGGGGTCCGCCAGGAGGTCCCCCAGGATCTCTGTCCCCGGCCCCTCGAGCCTCAAGGAGGAGAGGCGGATCCCGTTGGGTTCTTCCATGAGAAACCCGCCCGCGGCCTTGATGGGCAGATCCATGTACGTGAGGGCGGCCTTGAAATCGCCCTGGGGCTTTTCAAGCGCCGTGAGCTTAATGTTCAGGCTCGGCTGCTCCACCCTGTTTTCATCGATCACGATGGAGGAACTCCGGACCTCCGCTTGAATCAAGGGGGAGGCCAGGGACCCGTTGACCAGGAGGTCCACGGAAAGGTCTCCGGCGATCTTGCGCCCCAAGGGCCTGCTGAGCCCGGCAAGTTTGGGAATCGTGAGGCGGCTCTCGGCAAAGATGTTTTTTTCCTCGAGGTCCAAAGAGGCCTTGCCGGTCATCCGGGCCCCGGCTGCAAGGAGCCGCAACCCGGTCGCGTGAACTTCCCGAAAATCGTTGACCTTCAACCGCGTCTCAAATGTCAGGGTGTTCCCCAGGAGCGCCAACGCCGCGGGAGGCACGGGCGAGAGCCCCCGGAGGGCGCCGTGAACCGCGGCCGAGGCCGTTTTTCCCCGCACATCCAAGGAGAGTTCCTCCGCACGCAGCTGGAGGGCCCCGCCGATGTCCGCGCCCGCCGCCCCGGCAAACTTCGAGAGGTCCCGGACATCCAGTTCCAAACCGCCGCCGAAGGACAAGTCCCGAACATCCGCGGACCCTTCGAAAAAAATTCTCAAGTTCTCATCAGATATGACAAACTTTTCAAGCGGGATGACCCCATTTTTCTGGATGCGCGCGGACACGTCCACCCGGAAACCCCGGGAATCATAGACGCTCCCGTAAGGGTGCACCAAATCCTCGAAATCACCGGAGAGGCGGACCATGAGATTTTCAAAGGGCCCCTCCACACTCCCCGTGATCCCGGCCCGACCTCCCAGTTCCATGCCCGCAATCCCCTGGAGCACGGAAAGGTCGGGCACGCGGAGCCCATATTCGGTGTCCAGGGTCCCTGCCTTCGGGTCCACGGTCCCGGCGAGTTCAAGATCGGCCGCATCCGTCATGAGACGCGCCTGTCGAATGACCAGGGAGCCTCCCGCCTCGAACCGCACGTCCACCTCGAACCGCCCCGCGGGTTTTTCCAGAACGGAGCGCACTTCCTGTGGAATGAGGCCGGGAGCCGCCTCAAAGGACCCCGAGGCGCCCAGCGCCGGGCGGTCTTTGACGGTGCCCATTCGAAGATCGCTTTCAATGGACCCGAACCCGTGCGCGCGGGTCTTCAGGTCCCCTCTCCAGTGGGTCACGGGACCTGTCCCTTTGAGGCTGAACTCAAAGGGCACGGGTTCCGCTCGGTTGAGGATCAGGGAGAGGGTTCCACCGTCAAGGTCCCGGGCGGTAAGGCTGAGATCCAGCAGCGGCTCCGTGCCCAGCACGCGGGCATCGATTTCTGCGAAGGCCTTCGGGCCGTCCGTCCTGCGGACGGCGAAGCGGGCGGCAATGGAGGCCTCCCGGTCGGATCTCATGCTCCCGTGGATTGAGAACGAGGCGGGCGTCCCCAGCACCTCCTTTCCCAGATCGAGCTTTTTGATGTCCACACTGTGGACGATCACCCGGGGCAGGTCCGGAGGCCACTCGGGAAGGGCTGTTTGGGTCTTTTCTTGTGGTGTTCCGGCATCGGGGAGGCGCCCGAGGGAGATGAGACCGGCGCGCAACTCCCGCACGGAAAGCCTTCCCGCCAGGAGGGCGGCGGGTTCCATGCGAAAGGCAAACTCCCTGACCAGGAGGAGCTCTCCCTCCGGGTCCTCGATCCGGAGGGAGTCCAGCTGAAAATTAAACGGGATCACCCCCGAGAGTCTCCCGATCGCAACCTCGTAAGGCTCCGCCCCTGAGAGCGTCTCCGCCAGTTTGCTTACGAGAAGGTTCTTGACAAAGCCTGTCTGGAGCGCGCCGAAGAGGGCGCCCAGGAGGAGGACGAAACCGAGGAGCGTGAACAGGGTCCATTTCAAAATTTTTTTAAACATGTGAATAGTACTCAAAAACTAAGAGCACGAAGAACCACGAAGGAAAAGAGGAAGTAAAATATGATTCTTCAGCAGGAACCGGGCGCTTTTGAGTTTACGAAGGCCGCTGGATCCCGGCCCTCGACGGGATGACCGCGCAAGGGTTTTTCTTCGTGCCCTTCGTGCCTCCTTCGTGAGCTTCGTGGTAATGCTTTTAATTCTTTTGCTTTACATCTTCTTGAATCAGTCTCTCTGTAGTGATTGCTATTAAAAAGCCTGCCCAATGCTTATGTAGACCTGAAAGGCATCATCCAGGTCCTCCCTCCGGTCCAGGGGAAAACCCACGTCCATTCTCAGCGGGCCGATCCTGGTGAAGTACCGTACGCCCAAGCCCGCTCCCCAGAGAATGTCCTCTTCGAAGTCCGGCACGGACTCGGTGAAGGCACTGCCGCCGTCCAGGAAGGCCACAAGGCCGATGCTCTCCGTTACCTTGAACCGGAGCTCACCCGAGATCTCCATGAGAGATCTCCCGCCCAGGGGCTCATCCCCCCGGAGCGGCCCCACGCTCTGGTAGGCATATCCTCGAATGGACCCGCCCCCGCCGGCATAAAAACGAAGATCGGCCGGTACGTTGTCCCGTTCCTCGCCCCAGAGACCGCCCAGGGCGATCCGGCCGGCGAAAACCGCCTTTCGGTTGTCGAGGAGGGGAAAGTAGTGGGTGTATTGGGCGTATCCCTTGAAAAACCCAGGTGTGCCCCCGGCATCGTCTCCCAGAAAATCGTAAAAGGGCGCAGCCTCCAGGCTCAGGCGTCCGCCTGTCACAGGGTCGAGGAGGTCGTTGCTCGTGTCCCAGTGAAATCGCCCGGGCAGGGACAGGAGGCCGTGCGTCTCCTCCGTGCCGAACTGCTCTATGCGCGAGTGCCTGAAGCCGAGGGCCAGGCTCGCATTCATACCCTCCCCCAGCTCGCGCTCCACGCCCAGCTCACTGCTCGCACTGCGGCTGGTGAATGCGTCCGGGTGATCCTCGGCCAGCCTCAAATCGTAAAAAAGGGACTGATCCATCCTCAGGAAGTCGGGTTTTCTGAACTCCATCTCACCGGCATAGGCGATGCCGGTGAGATCGGTCTGGACATGCAGGCGCTCGCCCTTGCCGAAGAAGTTCCTGTGCTCCCAGGACGCGGTCACCCCCGGTCCCTCGTCCGTCATGTAACTCGCACCGGCCTTGATCGTCCTGTGTTTTCGCTCCTTCAATTCCAGCTCAACGGGAATGAGTCCGTCGGCCCCCACCTTCTCCCCAGGCCCGGCATCCACGAACCCGAAGAGACCCGTTGCCAGGAGGACCTCCTCGGCCTTTTCAAGGGACTCGGCCCTGTAAATTTCTCCTTTTTTCCAGGGTATCCTGTTCCGGACAAAGCCCTCGTCCACGGATTGCAGCCCCGAGATGCCCACGGGACCGAACCTGGCAAAGGGTCCCTGGTCCACGACATAGTGGACCGTAACCGACTCGTCCTCGTGGTCTATGACGACCTCCTGGCGCTCGGTGCGGGCAAAGGGAAACCCCCGGTTCATGAACCAGCGGAGGAGTTGCCGGTTCGCTTCCAGTATGGCCGAACTCCTGGCCGGGGCGTTGAGCTCGAGGCCAAGCCGGGCAGGTGACGGGAGGGGCTCGTCCGGGACAGGAGATCCCTCGGCGGGGCTGATGTCCACACCCTTCAACAGGTACGCCGGTCCGGTGTCAATGGAGAGGGCCACGCGAACGGGGTCTGCCGAGGCGTCCATTTCGGTTTTTATCTCAGCCCCGTAATAGCCGCGGCTCCTGAGGGCCCTGTCCAGGACCGGCACGTCCTTTTCGACCCTGCGCTTCAGAAGACCCAGGGAGGCAGGCGGGCGGTCCTTGAGATTCACGGTGTCCGAGACCTGTTCGAGGAGCTTCTGGAGATCCTCGTCCAGTGCGCCGTTCATGGTGACCGTGTAGGCCGTTTCGCCCTCCTGTGCATGGGAATTCGAAAAAACGGGAACCCCTGTCAACAGCAAGACCAGTAACAATAACTTGAAGCCGTGGATTACAGAGTGCATTGAGGTTATGATTGCCTGCCGGCCCTTTCCACCTTTTCCTGTCCGAGTATTCCTGAAAAAACCACCAATTTAATATATTAGCTCTTTTCCATCCACAAAGCAAAATGGGGCTCCTCAATGGCCTGCGGACGCCGCGAGAGACCATTTTTTCCGTTTGTCTGCATCCTTTGTGCCGGAGGTCTCAGGAAAGGGACATGTCAGGTAGAAAAGAGGATTTTTCGTTCCTCGGGGGGCAGGAAAGGCGCCTGAAGCCTCAGGGGGTCTCCTATGTTTCTGAAGAGCAGGTCCCCGGCGCCCAGGAGATTTTCAGCGCCCTTCTGGTTGAGGAGCATGTTGGATTCAATGGGCTTGTTCATCTTCAAGGCCACCCTCGCGGGGATGTTTGCGTCCAGGGCCCCCTTGATGGTGGTCCGGTTGGGGTGCTGCGTGGCGATGATCAGGTGGATGCCCGCCGCGCGGGCCTTTGCGCCCAGGCGGAAGATGTGGGTCTCCAGCTCCCGGCGCTCTTCTTTTCCACGGCTGATGAGATCGAAGTACTCGTCGCACACGCAGAGGATGCGGGGCATGGGCTTTCGGGTGCGGATCACGTACTCGTCCCTGTGGTCCGCGCCTGCCTGCTGGAGCCTCCTGTACCGGTCTTCCATTTCCCCGGCGATTCGTGCGAGGACCTCCCCGGCCGGCTGCTCGTCCGGGTACACGAGGGCCTCGGGTGCCAGAAGGAACGGGGAGCCCCTGAGCTCGTTGAAGGCGTTTCTTTTGGGATCGATCAGGACCAGCCGCAGGGTCTCCGGGACGTTCGTGAGGACGGCCCCCGCAAGGGCCGTCCGGAGCCACTCGCTCTTTCCGCTCCCCGTGGTCCCTGCCACCAGGATGTGGACGTTTTCCGGCTCGGCGAGGTCCGCGCAGCGAAGCGTGTTGTTGAGGTCAACCCCCAGGGGGATCAGGGAGCAGCCCTTGACAGGATCGGGTGCGGGCAGCTGGGGCCGTATGTCTTCAAAAGGCACCACCCGGCGATCCGGCCTCTGAATGTCCACCACCACATCCCCTTCGGACAGGTGGATGAGGGGTGGGGCGTCCAGGTGGAGCCGGTGCTGGATCTCGAGCGCCGTCTTACGGGCGGCGTTCAGCTTGACCCCCTTGCCCAGGCTGATGGGGTGGCGGATGAATGTGGGCCCTGCGATGGGCGCCCCCTGGAGGCGTATCTCGATTCCGTATTCCCGGAATATGGAGGCGAGCTCCTCGGCCGGGCCCTCCGTGGGGGCTCCTGTTTTGGGCTCCGGGGCCGGGGGTTGCGTTGCCGCGCCTTCAGGTGTGTTGGCGGGATTTTTCCAGGGGGCGACCCCCGCGAGCTTCCCTATGAGGGATTGGAGGGCTTTTCCGGCCTTTTGAAGCTTGTGGACTTCAAAAAGCCTTTCCTCAATCCGAGGCCGGAACGAGATGAGCGCGGCGGCGCCCGGCTCCGTCTCTTCCCCGGACGAAAGCATCTGGTGATAAAGGCTCAGCTGGGCCAGGTCCGCCTCCGGACACCCCCGGCCCAGTTTGAGTTCCACCAGGCACCAGCAGTCTCTGCCCGGGATCCTGAGGACCAGGTCGGCGGATCCTGTGACGAGAACGGAGTCAGACCACCCGTCCTGATGCACCACCATGGACAGGGGCTCTTCCGGGTTGAACACCGGGTGGATGGGGGTCGCCGTCCACAGGATGTCCACGATCCACCGGTTCATGGCCTTGACGGCCTCCCAGAAGTCGAGGAGGGCGGGCGTGTTTTCGGTCAGGTGGGACCTCTCCCTTGCCAGCCTGGGGCCTATGAAACGCTCGTAGGCGTGCTCCAGGAGGGCTGCCTGCCAGGCGATCTTGTCGTGTTCGGCGTTGTCAAGGACAGCCTGCCGCGGATTCTGATGGTCCGGGGAGAAAAGGGCGGCAAAGGATTCGTGAAAAATCCGGCCGAGCACCGGGCTCGAGGGCCCGACCTCGGGCGATTTCTTGAGCTCGGCGGTCTTCCGGTAGATGTACCGTCTTATCTGGCTCACGTTCAGGGAGACAGGCATGAGGCAACTCGCTCAGTCAGCATTGCCCGAAACGCTCGATCTGGAAGGGGCCGGTCGCCGGAGGCATTCCACCACCCCTCACTCAATCCCCACGTTTTCGGGGATGTATTCATAGATCACGGCAGGCGGGCCGTCAAGGAACACCATCCGGCCGGGACGCCCCTGGAGGAGTTTTATCACCTCTTCAGGCGCCGCGCCGATACTTCGGGCCGCTTCCGAAGCAGCGGCGACCTTTTCCCTGTGAATGAATTCCAGCAAGTCCTGGAGAATCCTTTCCTCCTCCCCCGTGGCCGTGCGGATACGTGGACCCGTGAACTCCTCCATGAAATCCTGCAGCCGGGGGTCCATGTGCCGCCTCAGCCATTCCCTCACCGACCCGTCACCGAGGATTTCCCCATCCCTTGCCAGGTCCCCGGATTTGGCGTCTGCAAAGAGACTGCTCAGGGCCTGGAGCACGGCCAAAGTCTCGGTGTCAGGCTGCAAAAGGGCGGTCCGGCGCCCCTGGAGTTCTTCCAGGTACTCCCGTGTCCTCCTGGCGCCCCTGGTGATGGGCAGGCCGGAATGCCGCACGAGGATGAGTTGATCCAGACCGGAATCCGGGGGCAGTTTCAAGAGGCGCCGCAATTTGCCGGCCAGGCTGACCATGTTGCGATGATTGCAGAGGCTGATGCCTATGCGGCGTCCCGGTCCGTTGAGGAGGATGTCCACATCCCTGGGCCGCTTCTCGTCCTCCTCCGTCCATCTCTCGTCCAGGGCGTTCAGGAGAACCGGCACGGCTGTCTGGAGGACCTCATCCGTTTGCCCGGGAGAGAAGGTCTGGATGGACTTTTCAATGCGGACCTCCTTCTGTTCCCCCAGGAACTCCTCGGTGGATTTTGCTGCCTGCGGACGGGGGGGGTCGGGCTGCCTGGATTCGTAAAGGTTCGCGCAGAACAACAGGACCTTCCTGGCCACCTCTCCCTTGCGGCCGACGTATTCGGGGATCTCCTTTCGGAGAATCTCCAAAAACGAAGGGTCGCGCCCTCGGGGACCGGGATGAAAGGCCTTGACCCGCGCGGAAGCCAGGGCCAGGGCCTGCTCCGCGTTCAGAGGATTCATGGTGGTGGTGCGCGAGGACAGGCGGTCGTAGTCCGGACTCATGACCGCTGTTTTCAAAACGTCCAGGAACAGGGACTGTATGCAGGAGACCAGGAGCATGTTCCCGGTCTTGTCATGAAGGGTCGCGACCGCCTGACCGAATTTGTAAAGGCTTTCCGGGTCGCCCTTCTTGTAGCGCTGGAGCGACTCCACCTGGTCGAAACAGAGGACCACGGGCACCGTGGGCCCGGCAAGCCTCATAAACCCCAGGACGAACTCCCTGGCCTGATCCTCCGGGTCCGCGTCCGCCTCGAGCTCGACAGCCAGATCGAGCCTCTTGAGAGAGGACTCGGGCAGGGATTCGCCCTTGAGCCAGGAGACCGCATCCAGCATGTATTTTCTACGAACCACGAGTTCCAGCGCCCGGCAGAGGCTGCTGGAGAGGCCGGCCTCCAGGGCGAGCGACGAAAGGAGGCCCCGGTATTCGTCCAGATCGGCGACCCGGGTCCTGCGAAACGCCCGGTAGAGCCGAACCCCGATGAGCCTCTCCATCTGGGTCTTCCCCGCCTTGTCCGGCTTGATGAAATTTTCGATCAGGCAGGCCCTCAGATACCGCCAGAACCTGTGGGGGCTGGACTGGAGCCGGACGGCCGCGAACAGGTGCAGCCGGGGCTGGTTTTTCACATGGGCCCGGAGCCGGTTGAGAAGGTGGGTCTTGCCGCTCCCAGGCTCCCCGTGGAGCAGGACGCCCTCGCTATGTCCGGTCCGTCCGACCCGGGCAAGGGCCCGGGTGCAGAGTTCGAAGGCCTCGGCGTTGATCTCCGGAACGTCGATTTCCCGGGCATCCCAGGGATCCGCCACCACGGAATTGAGGAAAGGGTTCATGGCAGACAACCTATGGCCTAAGGCCTGATGACAAGGCCCATGAAGCAATTGCCCTTGTCATCCCTCACGATTTCATCCTCGTCGGCCTCCGCGGGGTAGGCGTGCCGGTGAAGCCACACCTTACCCTCTTCGGCCAGCTGAAGGACGGTTCGGTCGAACAGGCCAGGCGACATGCGGGCGGCGTCGCGCAGCTTCCTCAGGGAGACCAGGGCCTGCCGCGCGGCGGCCGGTTCAATCTCCAGAGCCTTCTCCAGGAGGACTCGCCCGGGATCCGCCGGGATGGGGCTTTCCGTCGCCGATCGCACGGGCCGTTCGCCCGCAGCCTCCACCCCCTGCGGTGAGATCTCCGAGAGCAATGCCTCGTGAACCTCCCGGGCGGAAACCCCAACGGGGGCGAGCTTTTCGCAAACCTTTCTGAGTTCGATTCTGACCCGTGACAGGTAAGGCGAAGGGTCGGGCGGTTGGGTCCCGTATCGGACGCCGCTTCTGCCGGCCTTGGGGTGCTTGTAAAGGCGCCCTTCGCCCAGCAGTCGGTTGAGGCACTTACGGGTCAACTCCTCGGAGCCCTTTTTGGGGGTCTGAAAGAGATGCTTCCGGAGCCGTTTGCCGAGCTCCGATCGAGTCGCGGATCCACGGGAGAGCTCCTTCAGGACGGCGCTTCCAAGGTAGGATTCCGGGTCCTCGCGCCAGTACCTCTTTTTCGACCTTAAGGGGGGCCACTCGAAAATAAGGCCGTCTCGCACCAGTTCGTCCAGCATTTCCAACAGTCGAGCCTCCGGGACTTTGAACGGACCCCGCAGCTGTTCCAGGAGCTTCTTCGTGGTGAGCGGCCGATCCGAAGACTGAATGTTCTTTAGAATGACTCTCAAGGTATCTTGAAACATTTCAAATACCTGCAAGTTGCATCAAAAGGATTTTTTCGATGAAACCTGTTTTATCACAAGGAACGGGCTGTTTGGAACCCTTTATTTCAGAGGGATGCACCGCGACGAATCCTTTTGTCCCGGGGACAAAAGAAAAAAATGAATTTTCTCATGTTGTTGGATATGGTAATGTCCAACGCGGCTGGGAAAGGCCTCCTTGGGCCGGTGGTCACCAGTTGGGCGGAGTGTTGACGATCAGGATGGCGCTCTCCCATTTCCCGGGGTTGAACCAACTGTGGAGCGCCTCGCCCCGGTAGTGGATCAGGTCGCCTTCCTTGAGATGGTATTCCTGGTCGTTGAGTTTGAAGAGGACCTCCCCTCTCAACACGTAGAGCATTTCGTCGCACACATGGGACATGGGGAGCTTTCGTCCTTCTCCCGGCGGGTTCACATAGAGAGTGGCCTGGAGGTTTGCGCTGCTCTTTCGGATCAGGGCTTCACAATAGGCGCTGGAGCCTTCCACTTTGAAGGGCATGCCCGTGCCCTTTCGAGTGACCGTACCCAGCATCTTTCCATTGTTCACCTCAAACAGGCGCAGCATGCTGATATCCAGGAATTCGGTGATTTTCTTGAGATTTTCAACAGATATGTTGGCCTTGCCGCATTCGAGCTGGCTGAGAAAACCCACGCTGAGCTCGGTGGCGGCCGCCATCTGCTCCAGCGAGATCCGTTTTTCCTTGCGAATCCGGCGGATGCTCTCACCGAGACCTCGCTTGTCCTGGGGATTGTGCTTTGTCATGTTTTCACCTAAAAAAACCTAATAATATTTCAAAGGTTGAACTGTCAAGAAAATTGCATTTAAAAACTACACAAACGAGATAAAGGCCAAGCTGAGATAAAAATTTCGAAATAGTAAAATTTTCTTGATAAGTATAAATGCAAGGTGATAGGAGTTGTGTCGGGGGATTTTGATATGGTCAGCCTGAAAATCACGGCCGAGCGCATTGACGGTTACTGCAATCAACCCATACTCGTGGGTGACAGCTTTATCGTGGAAGGGGGGCGCATCCGCATCCCCGAGGGCAAGTACATCTGCATGTGGGCACTTCAGAGCATGATGCCCATTTTCCCCCTGCTCCAGCGTCCGGGGGGTGAAGAGGGCGACTGGACCAACAAGGTGAATCAGTTCTGCTGCCCCGATCCCAGGGGCAAGGTCCATTATCGCATCGAGAGGATCGAGCCTGAATGATCGTTGTACACGCTGAAAAATGCTCGGGCTGCCTGAGGTGCCAGGTGAACTGCTCGTTCTTTCACACGGGCAGGGTGGGTAAAAGCCGGTCCCGCGTGAAGGTCGTCACGGTGGAAGACTTGGGCGTGGATTACCCCGTGGTCTGCCGGCAGTGCGAGGAGCGTTACTGCACCAGGTGCCCCGAATCCGCCATCCAGGTGGGACCCCTCGGTCAGATCGTGGTCGCCCCCACGCTCTGCATTGCCTGCGGCACGTGCGAGACCCTGTGCCCCATAGGAGCCGTGCAGCTCTACGAGGACATTCCCTACGTCTGCGATCTGTGCGGCGGGGACCCCAGGTGTGTCAAGGAGTGCAATACGGGGGCCATCGAGTACGTGCCGGGCGGCAAAGGCATGAGCCTCGAGCGCTACAAATCGGAGAGCAAGGGTTTGAACCCGGAGGCGAAGCGGGTTCGATTCGCCCTGGACCAGACCGCGGCCCTCCGAGGCAAGTGGAAGCAAGGGTTGGGAGGCTAGGATGCTCTACGGTTATGGCGGACACACCCTGAGGGTCGACCTCGGGAGGGGGACCACCCTCAGGGAAAAGAGCGACCCGCGGGTTCTTCGAAAGGCCATAGGCGGGAGGGGATTGAATGCCCTTCGCCTCCATGACGAACTCGAACGGGACACCGACCCGCTCTCGCCGGAAAACATGTTATTGATCGGCGTCGGGCCCCTCACCGGAACCTTGCTGAGCGCATCGGCCCCCACGATTCTGTCAGGCAAATCGCCCCTCACGGGCTTCCTCGGGGCTTCCCCGGTGTGCGGCTTCCTCGGGGCCGAGCTCAAGCAGGCGGGCTACGACCAGCTTGTCATCACGGGGCGAGCCGATAAACCTTCCTTACTCGTCATAGCCGATGACCGGGTGGAGATCAGGGACGCCGGCAACCTCTGGGGACGGGACACCTGGGAGACAACATCCGCGCTGCGGAAGGAGCTCGGCGACAATTCCTTCCAGGTGGCGGCCATCGGTCCGGCCGGCGAAAATCAGGTCAGGTTCGCAACGGTCGCCTGCAACAACTCCTGCGTGGGAGACGGAGCGGGCATGGGGTGCCTGTTCGGCTCCAAGAACCTCAAGGCCGTGGCCGTCAAAGGCACGATCCCAGTCACCATGGCCGACACCCTGGGGTTTCTCGACCTCTGCCGGGAACTGGACCGCCGCATCGTGGGGCACCCGCAGTGGGCCGAAAGACAGGAGCTTGGCTCCACCCGCCTGATGAAGGTCCTGGAGGCACTGGGCATTCTCCCCACCAATCATTTTCAAAAGGGCGTGTGTCCATATGTTGACAGGATCAGCGGAGAGGCGCTCGCCGGGAAATACAAGGTCAAGAGCAAAAGCTGTTTCAACTGCAACATCCACTGCTCCCAATACACCATGACCGGGGACCTGGAGGGCGAGGGGCCCGACTTCGAGACCCTGTGCGCCTACACTTCAAGGCTGGGGGTGGACGATCTGCCTTTCGCCTTGAAAATCACCTCCTTTCTCAACCGCATGGGCCTGGACAGCGTGAGCAGCGGGGAGACCATCGGCTGGGCCATGGAGTGCTTCGAGAAAGGTCTCCTGGAGCCTGGCGATGTGGACGGACTGGTTTTTTCCTGGGGAAACAGGGAGACAATCGAGAAGATATTGCACAGGATCGTCCAAAGGGAGGGCATCGGCGAAGCCTTTGCCCAAGGCACCCGATCACTCGCCGAACGCTTCGGTCGAGGGACAGAAAAGGTCGCGCTCCACGTGAAGGGCCTGGATGTCAACTGCGCGGACCCGAGGGGCCTCAAGGCCCTGGGTCTTTCACACGCCGTCTCCTCCACGGGGTCCGGCCGCCTGCCGGTCGAACCCTTTTTAGAGGTCACAGGGCGCTATGACGAAGCCGGCAGGAGGTGGGGGATCCGAGAGTCGGCGGACCGCCTGTCCGACAAGGGAAAGGCTGCCCTCGTGGAGCACTCGGAACGGCAGGCCCTGCTCGCGGACTGCCTCACCCTGTGCAGGAGCATCGGCCTCTCCATGGATACCATGGATTTTGATTTCGCCTCCAGGCTTCTCGTTTCAGGCACCGGGCTCCCGTTCACCCCTGAAAGGGTCGACAAGGGCCTCCGGTGGATCCTCAACGCCGAGAGGAGGCTGGATCTGGACTTTGGATTGGAGGCCTCCATGGACACGCTTCCACAACGCTTCACCCAAGAGCCCCTGGAGGAGGGGCCTTCCAGGGGGGAGGTCGTGGGAGTGAAGGATATGGTTCGGGAGTACTACCAGCTCAGGGGCTGGGACGAAAAGGGCAGGCCGCCTTCGTAGCGGCGAGACGAGATTTTTTCCGTGTATTCATTCAAAGAAGGAGGGTGAGCCATGAAAAAGACGTTTGCCGTGATTTGTGCATCTTTGGCCGCTGTCCTGTTCCTGGCGGGAACAGGGACGGCAGGGGACGTGAGCAAGGGGATCCACGTGGGAAACGCGGGCGCCTTCACAGGGGACGCCGCCGCCCCGTGCATGGAGATCTTCAACTCGTCACAGATCGCAGTGGATGAGTGGAACGCCCGGGGCGGCATCCAGGGCGTGAAGATCGAGCACATCATGGGGGACGATGCCATGGACCCGGCCCAGGGGGTCAATGTGGCCCACAAGTTTGTGGCGGACAACGTCATGTACGGTGTGGTGGGGCCCCCCATGAGCCACATCGCCCAGGCCACCTTGAAGATATACGGCTCGGCCGACCTCGCCTGCGTCACCACGGCCGCGTCCAAGCCCGAGCTCACGGAGCAGGGGTACAGTCACTTCTTCAGGGTGAATGCGAGAAATGACGCCCACGGACCGAATTGCGCCCGTTTTATGAAGGAATACTTGAAGGCGAAAAAGGTCGCCGTCCTCAACGAGAAGGTGGCCTACTGCGAGAACATTTCCAGCCAGACAATCAAGGCCCTCAAGGAAATGGGCGTCACCGACATCATGCAGGACACCATCGTGGGCGGGGCCAAGGACTACTCCGCGGTCATGACCAAGGTCAAGGCCTATGATCCGGACGTGCTCTTTTTCGTGGCCACCGCGGCCCCGGATCAGGCCATCGGCGTTCGGCAAATGAAGGAGCTCGGCATTGACGCGGTCTTCTTCGGCACCGAAGGCGCCAGGGACAAGAACGACTTCATCGCGGCCGCCGAGGGGGCCGCCGAGGGCGCCTATGTCTATCACTTCTCGCCCGACATCTACGCCATCCCCGAGGCAAAGGGCTACGTTGAAAAATTCGAGAAGCAGTACGGAAGCATCAGCGGGTTCGGCCCTCCCGCCTACGAGGCCATGAACATCCTGCTCACGGCCATGGACAGCGCGGCCAAGGACGGGAAGATCACCCGGGAAGAGGTCGTCAAGGAACTGCACGGCATCAAGGATTACAAGGGCATCCTCGGATTCCCCATCACCTTTGACGAAAAGGGCGACCTCCAGGGCGGCGCGACCTATTTCTTCAAGGTGGAGGGCAACGACTTCAAGCAGGTCACCGTCATGAGCGGTAAGTAGGGTTTGAATACCTGCGCGGGCGCCCCGGTCAACACGACGCACCCTTCGGGTTCCGGGGCGCCCTCGACCGTTGTCCCGACCGTTCCCCTTCCGACCACGCACGTGTGATTATGGAAAACTACCTGGTACAGCTGCCGCAGCAACTGGTCAACGGGCTCACCCTCGGGGGGGTGTACGCGCTCATCGCCATCGGTTACACCATGGTGTACGGCATTCTCTTCATGCTGAATTTCGCGCACGGCGAAATTTACATGATCGGGGGCTTTGCGGGCTGGTGGGTCCTCCACCTGCTGAGCTCGGGCAATCAGCTCGCAATGAACGCCGTGCTTGTCATCCTTTTGATGATCCTCGCGGCCATGGCCGTCTCCGGCCTGGTGGGCGTCCTGGCCGAACGCCTGGCCTACAGGCCCCTCCGGCAGTCGCCTAGAATGAACCTGCTCCTGAGCGCCCTAGGGGTCTCCATCTTTCTGCAAAACCTGGTGCTCCACTTCCAGGGTGCCAAGCCCAGGTTCTTCCACGTCTCGAGCCTCATACCCGAGGGCCTGCGTGTTATCGAGGTCGGGGGGGTTGTTTTCAGCTTCATGCGGGTGCTCGTCATCGTCGTCTGCTTCGCCCTCATGGCCGTGCTGAGCCTGGTGGTCAAGAGGACAAAGATCGGCAAGGCCATGCGGGCAACGGCCCAGGACATAGAGGCGGCGAGCTTCATGGGGATCGACACGGACCGCATCATCGTCCTCGTCTTCCTCATCGGGTCGGCATTAGGCGGGGCGGCAGGGACCCTGGTGGGACTCCTCTTCACCCAGGTGGACTACTACGTTGGGTTTCAGGCGGGGCTCAAAGGATTCACGGCCGCGGTCCTCGGGGGAATCGGGAACATCACCGGCGCCATGATGGGGGGGATCATCCTGGGCCTCCTGGAAGCCGTGGCCACGACTTTTTTCCCATCCGCATACAAGGACGTGGTCGCCTTCACGGTCCTGATTCTGGTGCTCATCTTCATGCCCTCGGGCCTCCTGGGTGAAAAAGTGCGGGAGAAGGTGTGATGGCCGAAGCCGCCTTGGACATAAAGTCCGGCCGAGGCCGAAGACTCGGTTTTTATGCGGGACTGCTTTTCCTGCTGATCATCCTCCCTCACGTGATGCCCAACACTTACTGGCTGCGTATTTACAGCATGGCCGGGATCTGGGTCATGCTGGCCCTTGGACTGAACGTCGTCGCGGGGTTTGCTGGGCTTCTCGACCTTTCCTACGTGGCTTTCTTCGGGATCGGGGCGTACACGTTCGCGCTCATCTCCTCGACCCAGTTCGACATCCACGTCCCCTTTCTGCTGGCGCTCCCCGTTTCCGCCCTGGTGACCATGGGCTTCGGTTTCGCCCTGGGCTCCACGAGCATCCGGCTCAGGGGCGACTACCTGGCCATCGTGACCCTGGCCTTTGCCCAGATATTCAAACTGCTGCTCCTCAACCTGGACCGACCGGTGAACATCACCGGCGGGGTGAACGGCATTTACGGCTTCGACGCCATCGAGATCCTCGGGTTTCGCATCCTGTCGCCCACGGCCTACTCCTACCTCATCTGGTTCGCGGCCCTGCTGGTGGTCGTCGGCAGTCTTCGCATGAAGCGGTCCAGGTACGGCAGGGGGTGGGAGGCCATCCGCGAGGACGAGCTCGCGGCGGAGGCCCTGGGCGTGAGCACCACGTGGATGAAGCTCAAGGCCTTTGCCGGCGGGGCCTTGGTGGCCGGCGGGACCGGAGCCGTTTTCGCCTCGTTTCAGGATTCCGTGTTTCCCAACAACTTCGACTTTCCCCAGCTGGTCATCGTCTACTGCATGGTTATCCTCGGCGGGCTCGGGAACATCCCCGGGATCATACTTGGGGCGGTCCTCCTGTCCATCCTCCCCGAGTTCCTGAGGGAGTACGGGGCCTATCGGATGATGTCCTACGGGCTTATCCTCATCGTGCTCATGGCCCTTCGGCCCCAGGGGCTCCTGGGGTCCGTCGATTTCCTCTCGAAGAAAAAGAGACGCCCGGACAAGGACGAGACCGGAAAACTGCGGGCGTCCACGGACCTTTATTACGAAGAGACACAAAAGGGTCCCCAGGGGCCCCGGCACAAGGCCGGGGACCGGGTCGTCCTGGAGCTCAGGGACATCACCATGGCATTCGGCGGGCTCACCGCGGTTCAGGACCTGGACCTGCGGCTGAGGGAGCGGGAGATCCTCAGCATCATCGGTCCCAACGGCGCCGGAAAGTCCACGGTCTTCAACATGATCACGGGCATCTATCCCCCCACCGCGGGGAGCATCCTCTACGAAGGGGCCGACATCACCGGGCTCAAACCCCATGCCATAGCCCGGGCGGGGGTTGCGCGGACATTTCAGAACCTGAGGCTCTTCACAAACATGAGCGTCCTGGACAACGCCAAGGTGGGGCAGTTCTGCCGCACCCGCTCCGGGCCCCTCTCCATACTGCTGAGGCTGCCCGGTTTTCGCGCGGAAGAGGCCCGGACCGAAGAGAGGGTCAGAGAGATCCTCTCGCTTTTCGGCAAGAGGCTCACGGGGTATCGATTCGACCAGGAGGCCTATTCGCTCTCCTACGCCAACCGCAGGCGTCTGGAGATCGCGCGGGCCCTTGCAACGGATGCCAGGGTCATCCTCCTGGACGAGCCGTCGGCCGGCATGAACCCGCAGGAGACCCTGGAGATCACGGGTTTCATCAAGGAGCTCAGGGACGTCCACGGCTACACCATCCTCCTCATAGAACACAAGCTGAACCTCGTGAAGACCATCTCCGACCGGGTGGTGGCCCTGGATTACGGCCGCAAGATCGCGGAAGGGACCTACCAGGAGGTGGCGGAAAACGAACGGGTCATCGAGGCCTACCTGGGAAGGAAGAAGTCCCCTGCCTCGGGCGTCTGAAACCCGTTAGCATGACAGTGAAAGGCCATGGCGGAAAAAACCGATAAAAGACGTGCGGGGGACGCCTCTCCGATCCTGGAACTGGTCGATGTGGACGCCTATTACGGCTCCATTCAGGTCCTTTACGGCATCAACATGACCATTGGCGAAGGGGAACTGGTGTGCCTCCTCGGAGGGAACGCCTCGGGCAAGTCCACGACCCTCAAGACCATCCTGGGCATATGCCGCCCTCGGCGAGGCGATGTGCGGCTCAACGGGGACCGGATCAGCGGAAAGCCCACCAAGAAAATCATCGGCATGGGCGTGGCCATTGTGCCGGAAAACCGCAGGATTTTCCCCAGGCTGAGCGTCCTTGAAAACCTCGAGATGGGGGCTTACCTGAGGACGGACGGCATCCAGGTCCAGAGGGACATCGATCAGATGCTGGAGCGCTTTCCCGCCCTCAGGGCCCGGCTTCACAACCCCGGCATGACCCTCAGCGGAGGCGAGCAGCAGATGCTGGCCATGGCCAGGGCCCTCCTGTCCAACCCCCGCGTGCTCCTCATGGACGAGCCGTCCATGGGACTCGCCCCCCTCCTCGTGGACCAGCAGTTCGAACTCATTCAGGGCGTGAACAGCCGCGGGACGGCCGTCCTGGTGGTGGAGCAGAACGCGAGCATGGCCCTCTCCATCGCGGATCGCGGGTATGTCCTCCAGACGGGCTCCATCGTCCTGACAGACTCCGCTCTGAATCTCCTCAACAACGACATGATGAAAAAGGCCTACCTGGGCGGGGAGATGTAACCCCTCTAAGCCTTACTGCGAAGCAGCCTGTCCCCTTCGGCGGAGCTCAGGACGGAGTGCAGGGCGTCCAGGACCTCACGGGAGTACTTGGCGTTTTCGCCCTCCAGGATTTCCACGGCCTTTTCGGGCGGGAGGGCCGAGCGGTACGAGCGGGGTCTTATCATGGCGCAGAAGCTGTTCGCCACGGCGAGGATGCGCGCCGCCGGATGGATGTCGTCGTTCTTGAGCCCCCTGGGGTACCCGGACCCGTCCAGGTTTTCGTTCATCTGATAGACCGCCTGGGCCACCGGCAGGTCGAATTCCATGTCATCGAGGATCTGCGCGGCGTGCTCCACGTGGCTCTGGACTTCCTTCATCTCCTCCTTGTCCAGTTGGCCCTTCTTTGTGAGGGTCTCCCTGTCCACGAACACCTTGCCGATCTGGGATATGAGGGCCGCGAGCTCCACGGTGGCCCGGGTTTCCTCGTCCGCTTCGAGCTCCCGCGCAAGGCTCCCGGCCAAAGAGCTCATGAGCCTTGAATGGCCCGCAAGGTAGGGATCGGTCATCTCCACTGTCTTGACAAACGCCTCGATGGTCTGGCGTATACGCCTTTCGCTCATCTCCTGGGCCTGGACCAGGGGCGTGATGTCCGTGAAAACGGAGACGATGCCGATGACGTCCCCACCGGCCTTGAAAGGGATCTTGGTGATCAGCAGGTGGTGGGGCGCGGACAGGAGGTAGACGGTCTCCTTGAGTGTGACGGCCCCGCCGTCTTCCAGGACCTTCTTGTCGGATTCGCTCAGCCGCTTCCCGGTGTCATGTCCGAAGACGGCCCGGTCGTCCAGGCCGATCATGTCTTCAACCTCTCTTCCCACCGCCTGGGCGAATGCGGGGTTCACGTACCTGTACGCGCCGTTCGAGTCCTTGTACCCTATGTAATCGGTGATGGTCGAATTGATGCTCTCCAGAAACTGGTGCTGTGTCTCGATCTGTTCGGCCAGGAGCCTGAACTTTTCCGCGACCTTCCGGTTTTCAACGCCGATGAGGACCCACCAGGCACCCCCGAGGAGCAGCGCCAGCGCTATGACCACAAGCGCGACAAGGGACACGGACACCTTGGTGTAGCGCATGAGCGGGGCGTTCGTGAGGGCGAAATCCGCCTCCTGGACCACCCACCAGTCGAGCTCGGGGACCTTTTTACCGGCCGAGTAAACCCGGTGGTGGCCCTCGAGCGAGGGGCGGGCTCCGAAGGCAATGTCCATTGAAGGGTTGAAGGCAAGGGGCTCGATTTCACGGACCCCCTTGGCGGTCCAGGGGGCGATTTCCTCGAAATGAACACCGTTGTGCTGAACGAGCCTGACCCTTTCACCTTCATGGGCAAGGGGCTGTTTGGCTATGAGGTCGTTGAGTTTGTTTGTGACGGCTTTTGAGAGAATGAGAATCGCCACCGGGCCCGAGGCGTCCTCCATCGCCCCTTCGGGCGGAAAAATGGGGAGGAAAAGATCCAGGACCAGGCCTGGTTGGTCCAGTCTCACGTGGGAGAAGCGGGGCTCGGCGGCTGAAAACGTTTCTTCGACAAGGGCCTTCTGGCCGGGCGTGAGGGATGCGGACGCCCCGTTCGTCATGATGTAGGCTCGGCCCTTCCTGTCGACGACCCTTCCCGACAGGAAGCCCGATTGTGCGGTGAACCCCTTGAGAAGCTCCCTCATCATGGGCAGCTGCTCCAGGAGATAGGACGCGGAGCCCTCTTCCAGCTGCTCCTGATAAAGGTGCGGGTTTACGAGCACGGATATGTCTTCTTCAATCAGATCGATTTCAGCGGCATAGAGCCGAAAGACATCCGACTGTATGATCCGGTCGCCCTGCGCCGCGAGCCCGGCGAGCCACGTGGAAATGACTTCCACCCGGCCGCCCGCGAGGATTTCGAGCCGCTTTTGGGCGGAGCGCTCGAGCTCCTTTTTCTTGTCCTTGAGATTCAAATACACCAGGGATGAGGCTGCCAGTGAAATCAGGACAAGGATGAGGATGCAGACGTGGAAGACCCGGGAGTTGATGCTCACTCCGCTCACCCGGGCTGTGCTCCTGACGGGATCCATGGTTTCGGCGTTCATTGACTCACCTCTCTTTCCCCGAGTTTTTCAGGTGGTTTTTTCACTGGGATGTGCGCCCATCTGTTGTTCTCGTTGAATGAGTACTGGGGTGTGTAATGGGTGTAACGCTTTTGATCAAAGACCGCATTCGATATGTTGTCCAGGATGTAAACGCGGCCGTCCAGGTAAACCGCAAGTGTCGCGTGGGAGATGTTCCTGATCTGATCCCGAATGACGACGATTCTCATCAGACCGGGATCATAGCCCAGTTCCCTGAGGGCGAAATACTTGGTGATGCAGTAGTCCTCGCAGTCCCCGGAAAGAGACAGAAACTCCTGGGGCGTGGCCCAGTAGTCGCTCATCCCGTGGACATCCTTGTCCAGCCTGTAAGGCCACTTGTTCACAAAGGCGTTGAGGACCTTGAGCTGCTCGTATCCGGTGACCCTTCCGCACTCCCTGAGCAGGGCCACCCAGCTCGCGCCCCCGGGTGGGCAGTCTTTTTCGGCATCCGACGCGCAGGCGTTGAGCCTTTCGATCTGCTCCTCCGCCTCGGACAGGATCCGGGCCCACTTGGTCAGGGCCTTCAGGGAACCCTTGAACTCGAGTGTGTTGAAAAGAAGCACCTTCTCCGGGGTTTCCTTCCGGGTGTCTTCGCCCGAGGCGCATGTTACAACAGACCACAGGATCATGAAAGAGGAGATCAGCGTGAAAGGGCGCTGGAATCTCCGGACGGCGTCACCCCTCATGAACGGCCCCGGCCTCATTTCTCCCTGAGAGCGTTCTGCCGCGCCTTGAGTATGGGCTTGAGGAGATAGTCCAGCACGGACTTCTTCCCGGTGAGTATCTCCACATACGCGGTCATGCCGGGGATGATGGGCAGCCTTTCGCCCTTGTGGGTGAGGGCATTGGTGGCGGTCCGAAGTTTCACCTCGTAGAAATCCTCCCCTTTCTCGTCCTGAATGGTGTCCGCGCTGATCTGCTCAACCCTGCCTTCGAGCCCCCCATAGATTGAGAAATCGTATGCCGTGATCTTGACCATGGCCTTTTGATCCGGGCGGATGAAGGCAATGTCCGCGGGCCGTATCTTCGCCTCGATGAGGAGCGTGTCGTCGACGGGCACGATCTCCATGATGGTTTCACCCGGCTTGATGACCCCTCCAAGGGTGTTGACGTGGATCTGCTTGACGATTCCCTTGACCGGAGAACGGACGTCCGTCCGGGTGACGCGGTCCTTTCCGGCCGAGATGGTCTCCAGGAGGGATTTGAGCTCCATTCTTTTTTTGTTGATCTCGTCCGCGGCCCTGGTTTTGAATTCGGCGATCACCTGGGATTTTTTCTTCTCAATTTCCCGGGCCTCCTCCCAGGCCCTGGGGATGCTCGATTCCAGGGTTTTGACGTCCCCCTTGAGTGAGACCACATCCCGCTCCAGGGTGAGGAAATCGACCCTCGGGTAGAGCTTCTTTTCCATGAGAGGCCTCGCAATGGCCACTTGTTCCTCCGCCAGCTTGAGGCTTTCCTGGAGTTTTTTCCTTCGTGACTGCATCTCGGCGATTTCCTGCTTTTTCTGCCGGTGTTGGGAGTTCAAAACGTTGATTTCCTGGGCGAGCTCCTCCTTGCGGGCTGCGTATATCTGCTTCTGGTCCCTGATGATGGAAGGGTCGTTCTCCTGAACGTCCTCGGGGAAGCTGATGGGGGCCTCTTGAATCTCCGCTTCCAGGCGCGCGATGGCAGCCTTGTTCTCCAGGGACCGATTGTAGGCATCCCGGTAGTGGCTGGCCGCGGACTCGTTGCTCAGGCGGAGAAGAACGGCGCCCGCTTCCACGATCTGGTTTTCGCGGACGTGGACGGCCTCCAAAATGCCGCCTTCGAGGTTTTGTATGACCTGCACGTGCCTGGAAGGAATGACCTGCCCCGTGCCCCGGGTGACCTCGTCGAGAACGGCGCAGCGCGCCCACACCACGAAGGCGATGATCAGGAGGCAGACCGTCAGGGAGAGGAGATAGGCGGCCGGCGCGCCCCTCTCAAGAATCGCCCCGTCCACGGCGTTCATGTAATCGATGTCATCTTTTTTCATGCCTGAGAACCGCATCTTGAAATCACAGCTTGAAGGTCAGTTTTCCGCTCCTGAGGAGTTCCACGACCTCGTCACGGGGCCCGTCCGCGGCTATCCTGCCGCTGTCCATGACAATGAGCCTGTCGACCAGGGAGAGCACGGAACTCCGGTGGGATATCAGAAGGAGCGTCTTTTGTTCGAGAACGGCGGAGAGCCTTGCCTTGAAGCGGGCCTCCACCGCGCTGTCCATGGCGCTTGTGGGCTCATCCAGGATGAGGATGTGCGGGTCATGGATGAGCGCCCGGGCAATGGCGACCGCCTGCCGTTGCCCGCCGGAGAGGTACGTGCCGCGCTCTCCCACCTGGAGCCCGAAACCGGCGGGGCTTGATCGGATGAAGTCCAGGACTCCCGCGATCCCCGAGGCCGTGAGTATCCTTTCGTCATCCGCAAAGGGCGCGCCGAACGCAATGTTCTCCTTGACGCTTCCGTAAAAGAGGAGGTTGTCCTGGGAGACATAACCTGTCTTGAGTCGGAGGTCGGACACATCCATCTGCCTGATGTCGATCCCCCCGATCTTGATCCCGCCTTCCCCGGGGGTGTAGAGCCCGAGAATGAGCCGCGCCAGGGTGCTCTTGCCCGAGCCGATGGGACCGATGACCCCCACCTTTTCACGCGGCCGGATGTGGAGACTCACGGAATCCAGGGCCTTGGCGTCGGACCGGGGGTACTTGAATGTGACCTTTTCAAAGGTGATGCTGCTCGGGAGGTTTTCGTAAGACACGGATTCCCCCTCATGATGATGCTCCAGGGGGATCTCCATGACCTGGTTCAGCGCCCTGAACGCCACGCGCGACTGCTGGAGCCTGGAGAGCATGGCGGCAACAGCGCCCAGGGGCGCCATGGCCCGGCCCAGGAGGATGTTGCAGGCGATCAAACCCCCCATGGTGAGTTCTCCTTCCGCGATGCGATAAACCCCCCAGACGATGAGGACCACGCTCGCCACCTGGGTGGCGAACTGACTGAAGGTGATGGAGAATGAGGCCAGGGCCTTTGTCCTGGTGGAGGAGCGAGCGTGCATTCCGGCGACGCTCTCCCACCTCTTCTGGATCCTGCCCTCGGCCATGCTGGTCTTGATGGGCTCCAGACCGTTGATCGCCTCGAAAAGGAGGGCGTTTTTCTGCGCCGCCTCCTTGAACCCCCGGGCGGTGTATTTTCGGAAGGGCACCTGGATGAAAAGGCCGACGAGGATCACGACCGGCACGGCCACGGCCGGCGCATAAGCGAGAGGCCCGCCGATAAAGGATATGATGAAGATGAAAAACACCAGAAAGGGGAGATCCACCAGGGCCACAAGGGTGGTGGAGCTGAAAAACTCCCTCAGGGATTCGAACTCGCGCAGGCTGTTGGCGAGGGTCCCCGTGGACTCGGGCTTGTGATCGAGCTTGATCCCGAGAACGTGCTGCATGAGCCTGCTCGCGAGGAGGACATCGGCGTTCTTTCCGGCCAGGTCCACGAAGTAACCCCTCAGGTTTTTCAAGAGGAAGTCGAACCCATAAGCGACGGCCACTCCAGCGGCAAGCACCCACAGGGTCTCCAGGGCATTGTTGGGCACCACGCGGTCGTAGACGTTCATCACAAAGAGGGGGCCCGCGATGCCCAGGAGATTGATGACAACGCTCGCCAGGACCACGTGCTTGTAAATGGGCAGGAACCTGGCGATGCTTCCCCAGAACCACCTCCTGGGGGTGTCCAGCCGAATGTCCCGTGCCCTGCGGTCCAGGGTGCCTTCATCGGCAATGAAAACAGCCCGGCCCGTGTAATTTTTCTGCAGCTCGGCCGTTTCCACCCTCCGGGGGGAGCCCGGGCTTTCGGGAAAGACCGCCTCGCATTGATCTTTCGCAATGTGGGTGAGAACGCATCCGTTGCCGTTCCCGAGGACCAGGATGCAGGGGAGCGTGAGCGGGTTTATTTTGCGCAGCCTGGGGCGGTTGACCAGATGGGCGTTCATCCCCGCGCGGGCGGCGGCTCGAACGCAGAGGTGGGGACTGAAGGCCCCCTTGTCCACGGGGAGGGCCGACAACAGGGAGTTGATTGAGATGTTTTTACCGCGAAGCCTCAGGAGTATGTGAACACAGCGGAGGAGTGGCGGGGTGTTGTCGGGCCGAGCCGGCTCATCCTGAAGGACACCCCGGCCTCGGGTTTTTTCCTCCGGGAGGGTTTCCTGTCCCTCTCCCGGACGATCCCGCAATGCCTTTTCCTGTAATTCACTCATGTGCCGGGCCCACGCTGCCGTCTGTTGGGTAACGTCTCAACAATTCTGGATTTCCGCCCACACATCCATTCAATGGGCCGGTGATTTCCGGTTCTGAGAAAGAGGATCGGCCGAATCCTGCCGGTAAATGAATGCTTTCAGATAAGTATGGATTTTTTCAGTCAATTACACATATACTAAGCCTGAAAAAGCGGCAAGACTTTCTTGAATAATTCCCCAGTCTCACACAAGGGTCATCGCCCGGAAGATTGAGCGGGAGATGAAAAAAGGTGTAATTCGATACCATTAATAAGGCCAGGGACCCCAAGAGAAGTGGTAGCGTTTTACACGCCCTCTGTTTTCAAGTGTTAACCCCTTGAAATTTAAGTAAATAAATTGTTTGTCTTTCTGGCACGTATGTTGCTCTAGTGGTTAGTTGAGCGTTATCGCTTTTTTCGTTGGCATGTGGGCCGAGCCACTTCACCACAAGGGCGGGAAAAGAGAATCGAGGCAGCCGACGGCCCGGAAAAATGCCATGCGTGGAGGATCGTATGAAAAGGTGTCATCTCGTTTTACTCCTGATTTTTTCATTTCTCATGGTTCCGGTGTCAGGACAGGCGATTGTCATTAAACAACCCATAATTGACAATATCACCGGCGGAGAAATGGGTGGATTGATTGTAATCGCGGAGTTTTGGGATTCAGAGCAATCGAATTTCTTTGAACAGGTAGGTACATGGCAGGTGGACCCTTATAGCACTGACGGAGGTTTTGCAGGATCGTTGTCTTCTGAATATTACTTTTTTTATTTAGATCAAATGCAGGATACTTTCAGTGAGCCTGGTGATTCAAAAGGCCAATGGTCTCTGACCCTTACCAATAATAAATATCATTTGAAATCATTAACATTAATGGACGAGTATGGAGTTAATTCACCAAATATAGTCTTTGATACATTGCATGAGGGTACTATTTCCTCCAACTCTACTGTCAACTCACAAAATGGAATATGGGAAATACTCCATAACCCACAAGGAGTATCTGTAACAATGGAAGAGAGCGGGAATGTATACTTGGAGGGTTTTGCTACGCCTACCCAAGATCTTTTTTCCATGATCAAAATTAGTTTTGATTCTTACCTGACCCCAATTGAATCATCTCCTTCTTTTATATTCAAACTCGATACCGACAAAGTCACGCCCGTCCCCATCCCCGGGGCCTTGTGGCTGATGGGGAGCGGCTTGTTGTGTCTCTTGGCTGTCGGTAAAAGAAAGCCTCTGTGGAGGTGAAATCATGACTGATATAAAAACACAGGGCGGGCCTGACGCAGGTCAGGAAATAATACTTGTCAAAAAACCCCTGCCCGGGCAGACATCCGCACTCGCCGTCACCCCGGGAACATCCATTCATCTGGATTTCCCTCTGGACGGCGTGGAGGTTGTTTTTTCCGACGGCAATCTCCAGTTCCAATTCGACTCGGGCGAGCAGTTGGAGCTGGTGAATTTTGAAGATGTGCTTCCCACCGTGGACATTTATTTCGAAGACGGATCCATGGTGGACGCTGCCGACTTTGTGGACTCTCTGATCGTGCCCGCGGATGAGCCCGCGGCGGGCGCGGGGCCCGAAAGCGGCGGCGCCGGGGAGTATGACGACTACATGGGGGTCCTGCCCGAAGGCATTGACCGCCTCGGCACCCTCGGCCCGCGTGAATTCGGCGGCGGCAATGAAGAGCCCGATGCCGGCGGCCTGGACTTGGCGGCCCCGGAAGGCGAGGACGAACCCCCCGGACAACCCCCCGACGAGCCGGAGATTCCGCCGGATCCACCCCAGGCAAACCCAGATTCCCAGTCTTTTGCGGTTGAATCCATGGAGAATGAGCGGGACGAGGTCGTCCGCTTTTATGACATTGATGTTCAGGGAAATGTCCTCGACAACGACACACCCGAAGGTGTCGGAGTGGTTCAATTCGTCGCGGACGGTGTCCAGCATGGGGCCGACGATCTGGGCCAGACCCTGACACTCGACTCCGGGGCCCAGTTCAGCCTCTCCGCGGACGGCACGTATCACTATGTCCTGGACAACACCGAGACGGTTCACGACAACCCTTACGCCGTCAGCTATTTGAATTCTCCCCTGGATTTGGATGTCGATCCGGGCTATGAGTTCGCGCGCATTACCTTCGACACGGACAGTCTCGATGGTTATGCTGACAGAATTCTCATTTCCTATACCGATGACATCGGCTCAACCCGGTCAATAGCCCCTTATGGGACCAACCTCTATTACCAGGACGGCATAGTGGATTATTGGGATGAAGACGGAATAGCCAATATTACCATAACCGGCCTGTGGGGGGAGGTGGACTTAGAATCCGTGGGAGTGGTCGACACGGATGCAAATATGGATTTTGATATGGGATCGGAGACGATTCAATACACGATCGCCGATTCCAGCGGGGCTACGAGTTCGGCGGACCTGACATTTTCCATCACAAATGCTGTCCCGGAGACGACCTGATAAATGAATTTGATGCGATAGCGATACCGATAGCGATACCGATATCAACAGCACGTCCCGTAATTGTCGGGAGCAATATCGGGACTCGATATCGGTATCGGAATTCATCGAGTATTTTTTCCTTGATTTTTTCGTCCTTTCACTTTATTACACTTCCAAAATAATTCTGGCTGAGTAATCTTCAAACCTGTCATCAAATCCATGTGTTCTATTATACAATAGGGCCGATTCGGACGAATATCCTATTCACCACGAGTGATTAATTGAGTTGACCACCAACTCGGAAATTTTTCAGGTGCTCTTCCACTGAAAACGGAGGGTCTCACAATGCGGTCCACTCGTCTTCTCTGCATGTTTCTTGCTGCCGGTTCACTGGTCTTACCCTGTAACCTTTTTGCCAGGGAAATCACCATCCAAGAGGGTGTGGTGGACACCCTCAAGTTGAGTCCCCGACTCGAGATGATGAAATACAACAGAGAAGCTGTCAAACACGACCTTCGAAAGGCCGAGGGAGGGTATTACCCCAGGCTGAACGCCAGGGCCGGCATTGGCACGGACAGGCACAGCGACCTCCTCACGAGACTGGAAAACAGGGATCAAACCTGGCATGGCAGGGAGGAGGCCTCCCTGGTCTTGACACAACTCCTTTTTGACGGAGCCGAGACCAGGAGCCAGGTCCGTATTGACGAGTCCCGTGTGGAATCCATCGATCACCGGGTTTTCGACAATGCGGAGGCCCTGGCCCTGGATGGGGCCCTGGCGGCCCTCGAAATCCACAGGCAGCAGAGACTCCTCCAAGTCGCCGAGGACAACGTGACGACACATGAGAAAATACTCGAGTCCATAAAAGAAATGGAGGAGGCCGGGGCCGGGAGCGTGGCGGACGTGGCCCAGGCCAGGGCGCGTCTCACCAGGACGATCACAACCCGCATCAATGTCGTCAATGACTATGAGAACGCGCTTTCCGACTACGAGCGGCTGGCCGGATACAGGCCTGAAAGGGTGCTCTTTCCGGAAACCAGGCCGGACATTTTTCTCCCCGCGGTCGTGGACCCGCTGGTGGAGTCGGTCCTGGAAAACAACCCCAAACTCATGACCATGAAGGCGGACATTGAAACCGCCATGCACAGGGTCTCGCTCGAAAAGTCCAAGTTTTTTCCAAAGATATTTTTTGAGGCGGGCGCCTTGTATGAAGACGGGGTCGAAGGCGAGGAAGAATGGAGCAGAAATTATGCGGCCATGGTCCGAATGAACTGGAACCTTTACAACGGCGGTTCGGATGACGCGGCCAAGGCCGCGGCCCTGGCGCGAAAATTCCAGGCAGAGGCCGAGTTCAGGGAGCTCGTCCGGACCCTCACGAATGAGGCCAGGGCCACATGGAACGATTACGAGGCGGCTATTGCCGAGGAAAAGGCCTTGGAGGAAAATGTGGAGTTCAGCGACAGGACCAGAAAGCTTTATTCCGAGCAGTTTTCCGTGGGACAGAGAAGCCTTCTGGACCTCCTGGATGCTGAAAACGAGTACTTTCAGTCCCTGGGCCTGTATGTGACTTCTCTGGTCGGCAGGGTGGCCAATGTCTACAGGCTCCTTGCCCTGGAAGGAAAGCTCATCGAGACCCTGGGCATTGATCCGGCCCTATACAAAAAACCCCTGGAGATCCCGGCCGCCGAATGAACACCCCGACCTCTCGGCTCAGCCGATGAGCACCATGCCCATCATGGATGCGAGGGGCCGCCCTTCGGAAGGGTCCGAAGAGGCGGCCCCTATGATTTCCAGCCGCCAGTCGAGCAAGGGCGTGAGTGTTGAAAAATCCACACCCACAGCGGACATGGATGTCCTCGAAAGATCCGGATGGCGGCATGGGCCGTTTTCGAAAACCACCCTGCATCGGGCGAAGGAATCACAAAAGAGCTTCTTGCAGGATCCCGCCGCAAAACCCCGTGAGCGCGTGTAGCCGCACTGCATGGCGAACCGCTCGACGGCCGCGGCCGTTTGGTGGATCAGCCGCGAGACCTCATGCCTTTCTTCCGTGAGCAGGACCTCGGAGGGCACTTCAAATTTGAAGAAAAGGGCGGTCTCGATGTTCTCGAGCAACTCCTTGAATTGCGGTGGCGTCATGGAAAAGGGCGGGCAGTGCCCGGAAACCCCGTACCCGGGGCAGCCGGGCTCCCGACAGATGTCCGCAAGGGCCTCCTTGACGGGAATCATGCTCGAAGAGAGAAACTTCGCGTCCGCGGCTCCAAGATCCAGGGCGTATGACCTTATTTCTTCCATTTCATATTTCCGCCTGAATTTTCAGCAAAAGTCTCGAGGGTCCGGATGGTTCCACTCTAAGCGATTTCGGAACGCCTAAGATCCAGACGGCGTTTCCTTGCCCTTCTCCACGGGCCGAGGCATAATATTCTGCAAGGGATAGCGTGAAATGAACAGAAAAAAATTCCCGTACCCCGGGGCAGGCAATGCCCGACGCATTTGTCAACGTCAACAGGAAAGGATTGCTCGTGGAGTTGAAAAAGAGTCCGATGGAGATATTAAAACACCTGGAAGGCACCAATTGCAGGGAGTGCGGTGAGCGCACATGCCTTGCTTTTGCGGCCGCCGTGTTCAAGGGGCAGAAGCGGATGGACCAATGCCCTCATGTGGGCGAGGATGTCCTGGCCCATTTCGGGCACGAGCCGGAACCGGTGGACGGACCGGCCGTGGAATATGAATTGCGGGTGGAGGAGCTTCGGAAAAAAGTCGTGGAAATGGACCTGGCCTCGATCGCCGGGAGGCTCGGGGGACGCTTCGAGGACAACAAACTCAAACTCAAGGTGCTGGGCAAGGATTTCTGTATCGATCAAAAAGGGATCATCACATCCGAGATCCATGTCCATCGCTGGATCGTATTCCCTTTCCTGGACTACGTCACCAGAGCCGTGGGCAGGGATCCGACGGGTCGATGGGTCCCTTTCAGGGAACTGAAAGGCGCCAAGGACTGGGAGCTTTTTTTCACGCATCGCAGCGAGAAATCGCTCAAGAAGATAGCGGACACGTACACGGACCTCTTCAGGGACATGATCCACGTTTTCAACGGGAAAAAGGTCGAGAATCTCTTTGACGCGGACATCTCCCTGGTGCTTCATCCACTCCCGAAGACTCCCATGTTGATCAACTACTGGGAGCCTGAAGACGGGCTGGGTTCAAGCCTGAACCTCTTTTTCGACGAGGCCGTCGGCGAGAACCTGGATATTGGATCGGTTTACTCTCTTTCCACGGGACTGGTGGTTATGTTCGAAAAGGTCGCCCAGAGACACGGGGCTTTGGTGAAGTAGGCTCCAGGCAGAGCTTCGAGCCTTGCGGCCGTCATGGCGTTTTTCACAAATGGAGGCTGACATGCTGGAAAAAATCGCTGTTTTGTCCCTGGTGTTTTTTTTTCTGGCCGGTCTGTGCGCGGCCGGTGAGCCGAGTGCAGACACCGAGACCTGTCTCGAGTGCCATCAGGCTGTCCATCCAGGGCTGGTGGGTGACTGGCTCCAGAGCAGGCACTCACGCACGACGCCCCAGGAGGCTCTTGAGAAGCCTGAACCGAAGCGGCGCCTTTCAGCGTCCGGGGTGCCCGAGGACCTCCGGGGGAAGGCCGTGGGCTGCGCCGAATGCCACACCCTCCGTCCGGAAGCGCACAAGGACACCTTTGAGCACAACGGCTATCAGGTCCATGTGGTCGTGACGCCCGCGGACTGCGCGGCGTGTCATCCCGAGGAGCGCGGGCAATACAGCGAGAACATCATGTCCAGGGCCTATGGAAATCTCATGGACAACCCTGTGTACTCCGATCTCGCCCTCCAGACAAACGGCATCCAGGTTTATGACCCCCAGACTCGCGGCACGCGGCTCGAGGCGCCTGACAGCCTGACCGAGGGTGAATCCTGCCTCTACTGCCACGGCACGCGGGTGGAGGTGAAGGGTGCGGTCACCAGGGAGTCCGACTTCGGAGAGTTTTCAATCCCCGTCCTCGCGGGCTGGCCGAATCAGGGAGTCGGCCGGTTGAACCCGGACGACAGCAGAGGATCCTGCACGGCCTGTCATCCCAGGCACAGTTTTTCCATCGAGACCGCCCGAAAGCCGCACACATGCTCACAGTGCCACAAGGGACCTGACGTCCCCGGCAGCAAGGTCTACGAAGTCAGCAAGCACGGCAACATCTACTCGTCCATGAAGAACGAGTGGGATTTCGATGCGGTCCCCTGGGCCCTGGGGCGGGATTTCCAGGCGCCCACCTGTGCCGGGTGCCACATAAGCCTTGTGGTCGATCTGGAAAACAATGTGGTGGCGAAAAGGACCCACCAGATGAGCGACCGCCTCTCCTGGAGGCTTTTCGGCGTGTATTCCCACCCGCACCCTGCTTCACCGGACACGACAAAACTCAAGAACAGAGCGGGCCTGCCGCTCCCGGTGGATCTCGACGGAACGCCCGCGCCCGAGGGGCTCATAGGGCCGGCGGAACAGTCGGAAAGGAGGGCGGTCATGTCCGGGATCTGCGGATCCTGCCACGGCACCGGGTGGGTGGAAAATCACTTCACCTCGCTTGACAGGACAATCGCCGTGACGAACGAGATGACCCTCGCCGCCACCCGGATCATGATCACTGCCTGGAAAAACGGTGTTGCCCGGGGGCTGGACCAGAACGACAGCCTGTTCAACGAGGCCCTGGAGAAAATGTGGGTGGAGCAGTGGCTCTTTTACGCAAATTCCACGCGATACGCAAGCGCCATGCTGGGCGCAGACTACGGGGTCTTCGAAAACGGCAGGTGGGTCATGAGCCGAAATATACAGGATATGCTGGACAGACTCAATGCCCGTCACTGACCTGACATTGGGATCTCCTGTCATCCGATTGAACAGAAGGAGGTTGCTTTGGTGCGCTTTGAAAAATCCGAGGCTTACAAGGCAGGATACCCGGACGCGGGGTTTGGTCTGGTCCTGATCGAAGGATGCACAAATCCCGATAATCCCGAAGGCTTCGATGCCCACAAGAGAAAACTTCTGAGAATGATGAGGAAGCGTGCGACCCTGGCCGAGATCACCGGTCGCATCGAAACCTACGCGGCATATTTTGAGAGGTTCGGCTATCCCTGCCCTCTGGTGGACCACCTCAAGCGCACCATCAACAGCGGGTTTCCCAGATACAACCTCCTGGTGGACTGCCACTTCATGGCGGAGATGTGCGCGGGCATTCTCGTGGCGGTTACGGACTTCGACTGTTTTGAAGGGAAACTCACGCTGGACCTGGCCCGTGAAGGGGAGGTGTGCAGCGGTATGGGAGGCAGGGAGTTCAGGACTCAAGAGGGTGAAATCGTCTTGAGGGACGAAGAAGACATTGTGTGCGTGCTCTGCCAGGGTGCGGACGAGAAGACGCGGGCCCGGCCCGACACGAAAAATGTTCTCTTTTATGCCTATGCAGTGCCCGGGATCGGCCCGGAACATCTCCAGGAAGGGCTCGAGACGGCGGCCGAGGCTGTCGAGAGTTTTGGCGGAGGCGTGAGCCGGGGAGTCCATGTCTTTTAAGGAGTTTTGTTGATGGTGAGAAGGATCATATCCGGAGGGCAGACAGGGGCTGACCGAGCTGCCCTGGATACGGCGATTCGCCTGGGTGTGGACCACGGGGGATGGGTTCCCAGGGGCCGCAGGGCGGAGGACGGCCCCGTCCCCATGAAGTATTCCCTCCAGGAGACAACCACGGCCAATTACCCCGAGAGGACCGAGATGAATGTCAGGGACGCGGATGCCACCCTCATCGTTTCACGGGGCAGGCTGACAGGCGGCTCCCTTCTGACCCAGGGGATGGCGCGAAAACACGGCAAACCCTGCCTGCACGTGGATCTCGCGGATGGCGATGTGGACAGCGCTTCTGAAAAGGTGCGTATCTGGCTCGTCGGGAACGGGGTGGAAGTGCTGAATGTGGCCGGACCCAGGGCTGGAAGTGATACCGAGGTTTACAGGCTCACTTCCCTGCTCCTGGAGAGGACGCTCGAGAAACCACCGTCCCGCGCTGGGCTTTGAAGCGGGTGAAGGTCGCTTTATCTTCGAGGGGCCCTAAATCAAAGGATTTCGCAGGTGTTCACGAGTCGTCCGATCTTTTCGATCTCGACGACAACTTCGTCGCCGTTCCTGAGATAAATCGAGGGGTCTCTGAAGGCCCCCACTCCGTGGGGAGTCCCGGTGAGGATCACATCCCCGGGCAACAGCGTGAAGTGTCGGGACAGGTAGCTGATCAGGACCGGGAGCCGGAATATCATCTGATCCGTTCGACTCTCCTGCATGGTTCGGCCGTTGACCGAGCAGGAGATGGAGAGACTGTGGGGGTCGGGAATCTCATCCGCCGTGACGATCCACGGCCCCAGAGGGCAGAAGGTGTCCAGGGATTTTCCTCGGACCCACTGCCCATCCCCGAACTGGAGGTCCCTGGCGCTCACGTCGTTCCCGCAGGTGTACCCGAACACGGCCGCCATGGCCTCTTCCTCCGTGGACCGGCTTACCCTGTGGCCCATGACCACCGCAAGCTCCGCCTCGAAGTCGACTTTGGCCGTCACGGCGGAATCCCACATGATGCGGTCCCGGTGGGCCGCGAGGGAGCTCGGGAATTTTGCGAAAACAAGGGGTTCCTTGGGGACCGTTCCCTTGCTCTCGCGGACGTGGTCCATGTAATTGAGCCCGATGGCGATGATCTTGGAGGGCCTTGAGACAGCGGGGGCAAAGGAAATTGCGTCAAGGGGAATGGCGGCGCCGGAGGTCTCGAGGCCGGCGCCGGCGGACAAAAAATCCACGAGGTCGCCCTGAAATTCCAGAGGGAGAAGGTCCGTCCCCTGGATCAGGGCCACACTCGTTCTGCCTTGGTCGTCAAACTGAGCTATTTTCATTTGAGGTCCCTTCGAGGTGATTGTGAGGACGCATCTTACCCGCGGGACCTCGCGGGGTCAAGGGCCTGAATCCGGGAACCAAAATCTTGCAAACCGATTCTTCAGAACCTATGATGTTTACTGTATATCCGGAAAATTTTTTTATGCATCGCAACCGCTGGAGAGGTGGAATGGATCACACACGGCTCGGCAGGAAACTTGGGGGACGGGTCCTCATTGCAATCGTGTTTTTCGCGTGTGCCGCAGACATTTCATGGGCAGGGACGAGCCTTCCCGATGCTCTCAGAGGCGTCCGCATTCGAGACGCCTATTTCCAGTCCGACTTCAAGGAGGTGGGCAGGGTCTCCCGCATCGCGGGCGATGGTGATGTGGTTGTGCTCAGGAGGGCCCGGGGGGAGGCCTTCAAGGCAAAGGTGGAAGATCCCGTTCACGAAAACGACGCGGTCTTCACGATAGGCGCAATCCGATGCCGGATCGTCTTTTGTGACAAAAACATCGTGACCATGGCGCCCGATTCCGACCTCCTGGTCGAGGAGGTCGCCGTGGAACCCTCGCGGGGCGAGAAGCGGTCCTTTTTTGAGGTGACGCGGGGGAGGGCGGTCTTCTATGCGCTCAAGCTCTTCAGCATTCGTGACATTCGCATGAAGGTCAAGACCCCGACGGCCACCGTGGGAATTCGCGGGACCAAGTTCGGGACTGAAGTCGAATTCCTTGACCTGAGGGGGCGGAACCTCCCGGGACGGATGGTAGCCTCCACCAACCCTGTGATTTCCGCGGCCGAGCCTGCACGGGAAACCCTCGCCAGGGTCTACGTGTCCGAAGGCCTCGTGGAGGTCACCTCGGAAGCGGACGAAAAAACCGGGAGTGTCGGCCCCGGCGAACTGATCGAAGCAGGTCCCCTGGGTCTGGGGCCGGTCTCCTTTGACCCGGGCCGCGTGGATTCGTTTATGGACAGCGTGGAAGGGCCTTTTGTCCGGCGGTTTCAGGGACCGGTCACGGTGGAGTCCGGGGATGTGATGGGTGACAAATCCATGCAGGAGCACGAGGACACGTTCAAGCAGGTGGAGCAGATACAGGATGCAAGACAGGTTGAAACCCAGAAGGACGTGGATCACTTTCACGAGGAGTCTACGAGCCCACCCCCGGAGGAGCATTCCCACCACCACGAAATGGAGAGTGGGATGGAATAGGATGCGGGATTTCCCCTTGACGCAGAGAGTGCGGAAAAGGGCTGTTTGAGGATGAAAACCAGATGATTTTTGAATGGGCACTCATTAAAACGAGGTGCTTTTTATGAACGGCAATTCACGCTTTTTTCGACCGGCGCGGATTATTTTTTGTGTTTTCATATTTTTCTCCGTCACGTCTTTCGCGGCTGGGCAGGAGGGCCCTGGGAAAAAACGCATCACGAATTCCCTCGGCATGGAGTTCGTGCTTGTGAAGCCGGGCACATTCCTCATGGGGAGCCCCCGGGACGAGACCCATCGGGACCGTGATGAAGTGAGGCATGAAGTGACCCTCACACGTCCCTACTACATGCAGGCGACGGAGGTCACCATTGAGCAGTGGCAGAGCGTCATGGGAAAGAAGTTTTTCGGACGCAGAAAGGGATCTCCGGATCAGCCTGTGACCAAGGTTTCCTGGTACGACTGCATGGACTTTATCGAAAAGCTCAACAAAAAAGGCGAAGGGACATACCGACTGCCCACCGAGGCCGAATGGGAATACGGTTGCCGCGCCGGGACCCAAAGCGCCTATTTCTGGGGCGAAACCATGAACTGCGGGCATGCCATGTGCTGCAACAACCCTTTGAAGTGCGAGAAATGCATCCCCCAGGTCCGGTCCATGGGATTGCCCGTCGGTGAACCCGCCCCGGTGAAGAGCTATCAACCCAATGCCTGGGGCCTGTACGACATGCACGGGAATGTCTGGGAGTGGTGTCAGGACTGGTACGGGGCCTATGAGACAGGTAAGACAACCGATCCCCGGGGTCCGGAGAACGGGGACAAGCGGGTGCGGCGGGGAGGCAGCTGGTACAAGTACGGGTGGTACGGGAGGTCCGCCAACAGGAATCTGGGACACCCCGCCATCAAGCTCGACACGACCGGTTTTCGCGTGGTGAGGGAAGTGGACTGAAATGGATCTGCAATTGAACGGGCTTTCCTGGTTCAGGGGCCGGAAAGGGCCCCTTCTTCTCATGATCCTGGATGGATTGGGAGTCACGGAGAAAAGGGAGGGGAACGCCTTTTTCCAGGCTGAAACCCCCAACCTGGACCGGCTCCTGGGGGGCGGCCTGTACACCCTGCTTCAGGCCCACGGAACAGCGGTGGGCCTCCCCACCGACGGGGACATGGGAAACAGCGAGGTGGGGCACAACGCCCTGGGCGCGGGGCGCGTTTTTGCGCAGGGGGCGAGGCTTGTGAATGAAGCGATCTCAACAGGACGTCTCTTTGAAAGCAGCGCGTGGAGGGACATCAGCCTCTGCGCCCGGGAGGGGGGCGCCGTTCATTTTATCGGACTCCTCTCGGACGGCAATGTCCACTCGCACGTGGATCACCTCATCAGACTCCTCGAACACTGCTCGGAGTCAGGATTCCCTCGGGTGAGGGTTCACGCCCTTCTGGACGGCCGCGACGTGGGCGAAAGGTCCGCCCTGGACTACGTGATACCCTTGGAGGGACTCCTCCGCCAAATTTCCTCGGACAGGGGCCTGGACTATGCCGTGGCATCGGGCGGGGGGCGCATGCGGGTCACCATGGACCGCTACTACGCGGACTGGGAGATCGTGCGACGAGGCTGGGAGGCCCACGTCCACGGAAACGCCCGCCGCTTCGGGAGCGCAGAGGAGGCGGTCCGCACCTATTACGGGGAAGATCCCGAAATCACCGATCAGTACATGGACGCCTTTGTGGTGGCGGATGATGCAGGGAGTCCCGTGGGGACCATTGAGGACGGCGATGCCGTGGTCTTTTTCAATTTTCGAGGGGATCGGGCCATCGAGATCTCAGAGGCATTCACCGTGGACGATTTCAACGGGTTTGACCGCGGGAGGCGTCCTGATGTGATTTACGCAGGCATGATGCAGTACGACGGCGACACCAACATGCCGCCCCGATTTCTCGTGGAGCCGCCGGTCATCGAAAAGACGGTGAGTCAATACCTTTGCGCAGCGGGCGTGCCCATGTTCGCCGTGTCCGAGACCCAGAAGTTCGGCCACGTCACCTATTTCTGGAACGGAAACAGGTCGGGCGCCATTGACAATGCTCTCGAGACCTATGTGGAGATTCCCTCGGACAGGATCCCCTTTGACCAGGCCCCCCGCATGAAGGCCCCGGAAATCAGGGACCGGGCGGCCGCCATGCTTCGGGAGGGAAAATACAGGTTCGGGCGTTTGAATTTCGCCAACGGGGATATGGTGGGCCACACGGGCAAGATGGAGGCCGCGGTCATCGCGGCGGAGACAGTGGACCGCTGCGTGGGGGACCTCCTGGGGGTGATCCGCGAGTTGGAGGGCATCGCCGTGGTGACCGCGGACCACGGGAACATGGAGGTCATGTACACCGTGGGAAAAGACGGGCAAAAGGTCGTCAAGACCGCCCACACCCTGAACCCGGTGCCGTTCGTCATCTACGATCCCCAGTACCGGGACGAATACCGGATGTCCCCCCTCCCAAGGGCGGGCCTGTCCAACGTGGCGGCAACACTCTTGAACCTCCTGGGCTTTGAAAAACCCGGGAAATACGACCCCTCCCTCATAGAACCCGCCACCCGGCACCAAGTCTAGAGCCTCCACGTTTCGCGGGGGCCTTCCCGGTTTAAAGATCACTATGGGGAAAAGCCCGTGCCGGTCCTCACAGTTTGGGGGGGGTGAATTCAGCCGGTATTGTGGTCACGGGGAGAGTCACCGTGAATGTGGAGCCGTGCCCTTCCCGGCTGCTCACACGTATGCGCCCGCCGTGTTTTGCCACGATTCCCTGGGAGACGCTGAGCCCCAATCCCGTCCCCTTGCCCTGACCCTTGGTGGTGAAAAACGGATCAAAGATGGAGTTCAATATGTGCTCCGGTATGCCGGCCCCGAAATCCATCACCTTCACCGCCACATAGTTCGGTTCATCGGCGGGGAGCACCAGGATGTGGATCTTACCGCCTTTTTTTGAGGCGTCGATAGCGTTTAGAATGAGATTCAAAAAGACCTGCCGCAGCTGCTGGCTGTCGCCGTGCACGCGCGGCAGATTGTCGGTCGCATGAAACTCTATGCGAATGCCGGAGAGCTTGATCTGGTTGAAGGCAAGGCTGATCGTGTCCTGAAGAAGCTGCTTCAGGTCCAGGGGTTCCAGCTGCGAGCTGCTCTCCCTGGCGAAATCAAGGAGATTGCCGATGATTTTCTTGGATCTCCCGGCCTCGTCCACCACATCCTGCACCATGTCTTTTCGCTCGTCATCCGAGAGTTGCGGGTAATCCTCGAGCAGCATGTGGGCGGTGAGGGTGATGTTGTTCAGGGGGTTGTTCAGCTCATGGGCCACCCCGGCGGTGAGCGTTCCCACGGCGCGCATTTTGTGCGACTGGATCAACACCGCCTCCCGGCTTTCCAGTTCCTGGATCATGTGATTGATGGCAATAGCCAGGTCCGTGAACTCATCCCGAAAGGGTTTGCTCGGGGTGATGGGCGTGAAATCCCCCGAGGCGATGCGGCGCGCGTAGACCGCGAACCGGTCGATACTGCCCAGAATGCGGCTGCCCAGGAGGTAGGCGTAGAAAACGATGAATATCAACAGGAACACCAGGGAATATATGTGAATGGCCCTGGATCGGGCCAGGGCCTTGGACACCGCGGTTTTTTCCCTGTTCGTGAGATCCTGGGCAAAAGAAACCAGTTGCTGCCCGTACTTTCTCAGCTCGAGTTCGATGTCCTTTTTTTGGCTCGTATCAGCGATGGTGCCTTGGCCCCCCCTTTCCAGTTCGCCCAGCTGTTTCAGGAGATTTTCATACCGGTCCATGTTTGGCGGGACCATGTTTCTCCCGTCCTTGGAAAGAATGCTTTGGAGTTCTTCTTCGTTGCTTTCAAAAATGGCCCTCGCCTTGTAGACATTCTCCAGGGCGTCGCTGAGATTGGTCCCGTAAAGGAAGTAGTTCTTTTCAAAGCGGCGTGCCTGCTGGATCTCGATCACGTAGTCGTTTACAATCTCGAGGATGCGGAGCTTGTCCTCCACCTGGTACATGGTGACCAGCAGGATCGCGGCGACACCCACGGCAAAGAGAAAGGTCAGGAAAAAACCCAGATAGATCTGCAGGCGCAGGCTGAAACGGCGTCTTGACATCAGCGCCCGGCACGCGGACTCCGCGGCCTTGATGTGCTCGTAGTGGCCTTCGAGGGTCTTTTCCATCTCGGGCTGTTCCGCATCCTCTGACGAATTCAGTGAATCCATCGCAACTTCCGCCATGATTGGTGCCCTCAGGCCCGGCCTCGGGTTTCGACTTCAAAATCGATGTCCGAACCTAGGGCGAGCGCCGCTTTTGCGATCACTTTCCTGAGATCATCGGGCTGAAATGGTTTTGCAATGAAGTCAAATGCCCCCTTTTCCATGGCCTCCCTGGCCAGGGCCATCATGGCGTAGCCCGTGATCATGATCACCTTTGTCCGCGGCGATTTTGCGGTCACGTGCTCGAGGACCTGAATGCCGTCAATGTCATCCATGCGTATGTCCGTGACCACCACGTCAAAGTCCTTTTCATCCAAGCGCTGCAGCGCGGAACGGGGCTCCTCGAAGACCTCCACATCGCAACCGATTTTGGACAGGGCGGGTTTCAGCCTCTTTCCCACAATGGGTTCATCATCCAGAAGAAGGACTTCCAATTTCCCTGACATAGCGCCTCCTGTTACCTGCCCCGGTCGACCCGGAACAGCTGGTTGAACTTGATGGTGCCCAAAAAAATCATTTATGGGTGAGCACCAGCTAAAAATGAATCCACATTCCCAACAAGTCAAACAGTTTCACACACACCTTCCGGGCGAGGATCAACGGAAGGATTCTGCCGCCTGGCGGAAAAAATCATTGAAGGCATGGACCTCTACATATTCAACTCCCGGCACCTCTCCCGCGGATTTTTTGATGGCCTCGGTCTTTTTCTTCTTCTCCCTCCTGAGCACCTTTGTCTCCACGACAAGCGTCCCATTCCTCGCCTTCACGCGGATGTCCGGAAACTCATCCAGCAGTGCGGCGCGCACCCGTCCGGCAAGTTCCAGGTCCTGAATGCAGGAGATGGAATAGGTCATGGGGTTGAATCTGCGGTAGGCCACGGTGTCCGTGATGATCTTCACGGCCTCGTCACTGTCTATTTGACTGAGACTGATCGCAAGGTCATATTGAGAGGCGTCGGTTTCATCAAGGCCGAAGGCCTGCATCGACCAGCGCCGGCGATTGTTCTTTCTGCGCTCAATCAGCTTTTCCGCTTTTGCACGCGAAATCCCCCCTTGCCGGGTGAGTTGTGCGATCTCATTTTCAGGATCCTCGAGCACGCGCACCCTCAAGGCGTGGGAAATCCCAAGCACGTAGAGCCTTGCTGAAAGGCCCTGGCAAACCACGTTGTCCTTGACGAGTTCGGCAAGGACCGCTTCCTGGATATAGGCCATGTAACGGTTCCACAGCTTTGAGGGCAGAGCCCAGACAGCCGGGGGCTCCTCCAGGACTCTTGCAAGCTTTTTGTTGTCGATATTGTACTTTTTCGATACCTTATCCAAGATTTCCCTTCCTGCAAGGCCGTAATTTAATCGAGCGGCGGTCTTCCGGGCTATTTCCAGTCCGAGTTCATGGGAATCCGAGGATACGATGATGATGGACATTGTATTCACCCTTCCGTCAAAAGGTTCATGATCAGGTACCGGCCTGTACGAGCGTATCAGATGGCGTCCGGTGGAGCCGGCACCTCCGCATGGACTTCAATGTTGTTGATCCCTTTGATTTCATGGACCAGGGCCTTGGCCCTTTTTTCCAGCTTGTGACTCGACCTGTCCTTGATTCCAGTATAGACAACGACGTTCCCAAAATCGCAGCCGACCATCAGATCGTTGTGCTGCTCTACGAGCGCCGCCTTGACCTGGCTTGCAAGGGCCAGGTCCTCGAGCTTCTGCCTTGATCCACTGCCGGACTGGAACTGCTTCAATTGGGCCGCGCGGCATATGAAGTCCACGGCGTCTTCAACATTAAATTTTTTGATGTGGATGATCAGGTCATAGAGGGAGCTGTCCCACGGGTCCGCGCCGTAAAGGCTCTGAGTCCACTTGCGCCTCTCCTGGTCGTCCTTGAGGATCAGCGACCTGGCCTCCTTTTCACCCACCCCCTCCCGGGCCATTTCGCTGCGCACCCGGTCTGAAAGATCGGCGATGATCCGCACCTTGAGCACGTGGGGGACTCCTTTCAGCAGGAGGTGACCGGCAAGCCCGTGGTAGACGATGTTGTCCTGGAGCACCTCACGGGTGAGCGCGCTCTGATAGTACGCGACATAAGCGTTCCTGCTGCGGCCCAATCGCTCCAGGATGGAAGGCGCGTCATGAATCGCCTTCTCCATCTTGATCTCCGGGACGTGGTACGTGTCGCTTGCATCCAGGATCACTTCCCGGCTCAGACACCGGTAGCCCAGCTTCCGGCAGATTTTTTCCGCCACTTCCTTTCCCTTGCTGTAGGACCCTCGCGATATGGTGATAATGGCCATTTTTTCCTCTAAGTCGTGATTCTCAAATCCCGTAAATCAGGTAGATGGTGCCGATCATTACGGGAATGAACAGGATGCTGATCAATCCGCCGGCCTTCATAAAGTCGACGCTCCGATACCTCCCCGGTCCCACGTAGAGCGCGTTGACCTGATGGGTCGGTAGAAGGAATGAGTTGCTTGTGGCGAGCCCCACCACCAGGGCGGCCATACGTGGATCCGCGTGGGCCGCGGTGGCAAGGTTCACCACCAGCGGGACCAGGAGAACCGTGGCGCCCACGTTGGAAATAACCAGGGTGAAAACGGTTGAAAGCACCCCGATGATCGTGAGCAGGACGATCGGGCTTACAGCCCCCACCGCATTGAGCGTAGTCTGGGCTATCCAGGCCGCGGTTCCGGTTTTCTCGGTGGCGATGCCAAGGGGGATCAGTCCCGCAAGCAGAAAGATCGTCCGCCAGTCCACGGACTGGTAGGCCTCGTCAATGGTCAGGACCCGGGTGAGGATCATGCCAAGGGCTCCGGTCATGAGACAGACGGAGAGCTGAATCTTGAAAACCAGAATCATGGTGAGGGCAGCGGCCAGCCAGAAACCTGCAATTGCCGCCTTTTCGGGACGCATCAGTTCCACGTCCACGGGTGTCGTAAAGAGCAGGGATTTTTCATCCTGGAGGATCTGCAGCCGTTCCCAGGTCCCGTGCAGGACCACGGCATCCCCCACCCGGAGCAGCAGATCCCCCAGGTGCGCTCTGTACACCTCGCCCTGACGATAGATGGCAAGCGGCATGACATTGAAGCGCCTCTGGAGGTTGGCCTGAGTCAGGGTCTTCCCGGCCAGCGAGGAGCGGGGTGCCACGACCGCTTCCACTGTCCCGGACACGTGGTCGGCCATTTCGCCCTTGAAGAACTCGGGAGAGTCCTTGAGGGTCATACCCTCGACCTCGGCCATACGCTGGACGTCCTTGTGCCTCCCGAACACCACAAGGTGGACCGCGGAGCGGATGACGGTATTCGGCGGGGGCGAAACGATCTTGAAGTCCGGAGGTTCCGTGGCGGCAACGACATTCACGAGGTAACGCCGCTTCAGGTCGTCCACGGTGACAGGGTCCCTGTAATGCGTGTAGTCTTCGGGGGTCTGGAGCTCATAGGCATCCCCGATTTCCTGAAGAGCGTTCTGCTCCCCGGCCTCCGCGGGTTCCTCCTCGGCCCCTTGCGCGCCTCTGGGCAGGATGAAGCGTCCAAAAAGGATGAAGCAGAGGATGCCGCTCACGACCAGGGCGATGCCGATGGGGGTTACGTCAAAGAGGGAGAAGGGCTCCAGGTGAAAGGGGGCCAGGAGGTCGTTGAGCAGGATCAACGGGCTCGATCCCACAAGCGTGATGGTGCCCCCCAGGATCGCGCTGAACCCGATGGGCATGAGGAGCCGGCCGATGGGGATCTTCAGGTTCTTGCTGATGCGCTGTATCGCCGGCAGGAAGAGCGCGGCTGCTCCGATATTCTGCATGAAGCTCGAGATGCCGGCAATGGCCAGGGAGATGGCGATCACGATGCGCGAAGGGCTCTTACCAGCGATCTTCAAAATAGGAGAGACAAGGTTATTTATCAGGCCTGTCCTGTCCAGCCCGGCTCCCATGATAATGACTGCTATGATAGAGACCACGGCGTTGCTGCTCAGGCCGACAAAGGCCTCCTTGGGTGTGACCAGGTGCATGAGCGGAAGGGTAACCATCATGAGTATGGCGACGACATCCACTCTCACCCATTCCACGATAAAAAGGAAAACGGCAAGGCCGATCATCAACAGAACCAGAATCATCTCAGTTGTCAGTGGCTGCATGTGAAATTTCCTTCACCAGTGCGTACTTGTTTGTCTGCGGTGTTCATCTCTCCGGCCGTGCGGAATCCTGCCTGCCGCTTACGGCGAAAAAGGGGCACTCCAGGTTATCCGCCACCTTTCCCATCCAATGGACTCTCTTTGCCTGGGCCCTGTGGGGCAGGGCCTCGTCGCTCCCCCAGATCACGGCATGGAAGGGCGGCCTCTCAACGAGAAATTTCATGAGTTCCTGGGCGGCATCCCCGACTCTCAAGGCCAAGCTCACGGGGATTCCTTTTTTCAGGAATTCCGAGCTGATCTCTCCAAACTTCTTCCCCACGCCTGCTTCCAGGTTTCGAATCGCATTCCTCTTCGAGCCGAGATAGGCATGATCGAAAAAGGCCATCTCCACCAGCATCAGAAAAGAGACCTCCGAATCCATGCGTCGCGCCAACTCAAGGGTGTAGGAGAGCGCCTGATCACAGATCTTCTCATTTTCCAGGATGACCAAAATCCTCTGAAACATTGCCGACAGGTCCTTTCACCGGGCTTTCACAGGCAAGAGGCGTGCCGTTGTCATCTTCGGGATAAGTATTGGATATTCATTAGGAATGCAGAAAAAAATAGTGAGGGGGCGCGGGGAACGATTCGTTGCGCACTGCAACGCGAGGGACGGGATGATATCCAGAGCGCCCATCAGGCGGTATAAGAATCGATTTGATGCATGTTGAAACGAGGCGGTTGCAATCAGAAACAGATCATTCCAGTCCGTACTTCTTCATCCTGCGCCAGAGGGTGGCACGGTCTATACCCAGGATCTCGGCCGCACGAGTGCGCATCCCTCCGGTGATCTGGAGGACATGGCGAATGTATTCTTTCTCCAGCTCTTCGAGCTTTAAAAGCGGCCCTTCCGGCTTCTTGTAGGAGTAAATCTCAACTTCCGTCAGGTCCGGGGGCAGATCCGTCACCTGGATGACGTCGCCGCGACACATGGCAACGGCCCTCTCGAGCATGTTTTCCAGCTCTCTGACATTTCCAGGAAAGGCGTAGTGTTCGAGGAGGGCCATGGCCTCGCTGGAAATGGCCCTCACCTTTTTACCGGCGCGCCTGCGGCATTTTTCCAGCGCATTGTACGCCAGGAGAGGTATGTCCTCGCGCCGGTCAGCCAGTCGAGGCAGGTGGATGCCAACCACATGGAGGCGAAAGTAGAGGTCCCGGCGAAAGGCACCCACGTTTGCGGCGGCCTTGAGGTCTTTGGCGGTTGCCGCAATGACCCTTATGTCCAGGGGCACGGGGCGGGTGCCGCCCACTGGAAGGACCTCCCGTTCCTGAAGCACGCGCAACAGCTTTATCTGCATGGAAAGGGGCATGTCGCCGATTTCGTCCAGGAAGAGGGTGCCCCCGTTGGCGGAGAGCAACAAGCCCGGCCTCCGGGTGGCGGCCCCGGTGAACGCCTCTTTCTCGTGACCGAAAAGCTCGTTGGAGATGAGCTCCTCGCTAAGGGAGCCACAGTTGAATCCCACAAACATCCCGTCTTTTCTCATGCTCCGGGCGTGGATGGCCCTGGCGGTCAACTCCTTGCCAGTACCGGACTCCCCGGTAATGAGAACATTGCAGTCCGTGGGCGCGATCTGGCGGATGACACTCTCGACCTGCCGCATCCCGGTGCTCTGCCCAATGATCAGGGGCAGGTTGTTTCCCTGAGCCTTCCCGTTCCGAAGGGCGGACTCACGGAGGTGCTTCTCATAAAGGGCCCGCCCGACAAGCGTTCTGATCTGCTCCGGTGTAAAGGGTTTGGCCAGATAGTAGTAGGCCCCTGATTTGGTTGCCTGGATCGCCCCGTCCAGGTCGGCGTACCCCGTGACGAGAATGACAGCCGCATCCGGGGCAATGGCCTTGGCCTGGTTGAGGACGGCGAACCCATCCATGTAGGGCATCCTGATGTCGCTGACGATCAGATCAAATGCCTCCTCCTGGAGGCGTTCGAGGGCCCTCAGCGGGTTTGAAAAGGTGGAGACCTTGTGGTTGTCCTTTTCCAGGATGCGTCGCAGGTTTTTCAGGGTCAGGACCTCGTCGTCGATCACGAGGATGCGCCCCTGAAGCCCCTTGCTCAGGTTTTTCGAGACGGCGTTCATGGGCTTTGATTTCGGCGGTTTCCGATCCCCCAGGCCATAAAGTTCGTTCACCCTTTTGATTTCAAGGGTATTGAAATGGAGAATGGGTGTCAAGCCGGGGTACATGCCTTTTTCGGCCCCAGATGAGCCATGGAGTTTGAGAAGTCAAAAAATTGACTTGATAACGCCTTCTATCGAAAATTCTCTGAGCGCAGTGGTCCTTTCCAACGCGCAGGAGAGTGCAGCCCTCCTGCGCGGCACGGTATCTGGCGTCATCGCATCGGGGGCTTCGCTCAGCTTGACCGAATGGGACCAGATCGCCCAGATGCATGCCGCTCTGTTGATCAACCTGGAGTCTCCATTCCTTGTGCTCTCCGATCAGAACAAGAAGAGACTCGCTGAATTGAGGCAGGGCCAAGCTTTCGATAACACCCTGGCGGCGGTCCAAAAGGTCCTCGAGCATGGTGTGGCTTCGGATTCCGGTCCGCAGGCGGATCATTTTTTTCTGGAAGCATCCGTCATTGTCGACGAGATCGGGAAGGTTAATGCGGCCGTTGTGGAAGATCTGATCAAACGGGCTGACGAAGTCGAATCGGATGCGGGTCGGGCCATGGTAGCGGCGGTGGTGGTCGGCGTGTTTATACTCTGCACGATGGGTGTCCTTCTGTTTTGGATGCTCTGCTCCACCGTTCGCCCGATAATTAGCGCATCCGCCATGCTCAAGGAAATCGCGGAAGGGGAAGGGGATCTGAACAAGAGGCTGGATGTCATGAGCGGGGACGAGATCGGCGAACTGGCCGGATGGTTTAATGTGTTACCGAATGGACGGTCTCCCATATCCAGGGAATCTCGAAAATTATCGACAAGACCAACGGGATCGATCATTGCCGCGGCGGTGGAGGAGCAATCGGTGAGCACAATGGAGATTGCGACGAACGTGGCGCAGGCGGCACAGGGGTTTCAGGAGGTGACAGAGAATGTAGGCATAAGTTCCACCGTGGCTGGAGAGATCGCAAGGGACATAGCGGAGGTGAACCAGGCGGCCGGGGAGATGGCCAACGGTGGAAGCCAGGTAAAGATGAGCGCGGCAGAGCTGAACAGGCGTGCCGGGCAGCTCAAGGAAATGGTCGAAAGATTCAGGGTGTAGGTTCTCTTGCGGCACTGCCCCTCAATGGCGCGATTGCAGGGCTTCCAACTCCTTGATCGTTTTCTCGGCGACCTTCAGGGCCCGCCTGAAATGTTTGATGCATCGCTCCAGGCACCTGGGCCCCTCTTCAGAACTCCCCAGGAGCCGGACGCAGTCCTCGGCGCATCGCTGGGCATAAGCCACATTGGCGGCCACATCCCGCGGGATTGTTTCGCTGTCGTGGCGGACCGCCTCCTCGGGGCAGGCGTCGTGGCAGACCCCGCAGCGAATACACAACTCCATGTCGATCCGAGCCGCCTGATCCTCTTGGGAGATGGCCCCTACAGGACACGCCTCCACGCACGTACCACAGCCGTTGCAGTCTTCTTCCCTTATCCAGGGCATTTTTGAAACCTCGCGATTCCCGCCGATAAACGACCGGCGCAAAAATGGTTTGAGCACCACACCCCCACGCCGGGCTTGAGCGCCCGGATGGCTTTCTCAACAACGCATCCCCCGCTTTTTGGGGCCGAGATTCGGTTCCTCCGCCTCGTAGGCGGCCTCCACCCACTCGCACAGTATCGAGCGCGTTTCGCGGGGATCGATGACGTCCTCGATGCCGAAGGCCTCGGCCGTTCGATAGGGCGAGGCGATTTTGCCGTACTCCTCGTGGAGTTCGCGCAGCCGGGCCTCCGGGTCGAGGGCTTCCTCGATCTCCCTGCGGTGGGCCGCGTACACGCCTCCTTCCACGGGAATGTTTCCCCAACGAGCGGATGGCCAGGCCATCTGCCAGCAAAAGCCCCGGGCCGGGCGTTGGGCCGCCCCGGCCACGCCGAAGCACTTGCGCACGTAGACGACCGCCACGGGTACCGTAGCCTGGACCATGGCGAAGCTGGCGCGAACACCCTTGCGAATGGTGCCGAACCGCTCGCTCCTGCGCCCTATGCTGAAACCCGGCTGGTCGGAGAAGTTCACCAGCGGCAGGTGAAAGGTGTCGCACATGTCGATGAATCGCTGGTACTTTTCCGCGACGTCATACGTGAAGGCACCTCCCATGAAGCGGGGATCGTTGGCCAGCACCCCAACGGGAAACCCGTGCAGCCGCGCCAGGGTCGTTATTTGAGATCGGCCCTGCTCCTTTCCGATCTCGAAGAGAGACCCGCGGTCAACAACCCTTTCCAGGATGCTTCGCATGTCATACGTTTTCTTTGGATTTTCAGGCACAATGGAAGCGAGATCGTCTTCCACGCGGCCGGGCGCGTCCGAGGGCGTCCTGCGCGAGGGCATCTGCCAGACGTTCCTCGGGAGGTAACTCAGAAAGGTCTTGACCTGAGCAAGGGCGTCCATCTCGTCCACGGCCTCGTTGTCGACCACACCGGATTCTCGGGCATGCACGCGATACCCGCCCAGTTCCTCCTTGGTGAGCTCTTCACCGAACGCCGATTTCACCAGGGGTGGGCCTCCGACAAAGATCTGTGCCTGCTCCCGGACCATCACCGAGAAGTGGCTTTTTACCATGAAAAGGGCGCCCAGCCCGGCCATGGGACCCAGGCCGACCGCGGCGACGGGCACTTCGGACAAGGCGTCGGCCTCGTCCTGCGTCCCTCCCGGGTTGCCCGAGGGGAGTTCGGTGAACCCGATTTCCAGGATCTCCCTGATCGAGCCGCCGGCCCCTTCCACGAGCCTCACGACGGGCACGCGCAGGGCCCTGGCCATTTGGGCGAAAGACTCTCTTTTTGCCTTGTACATCCGTCCCACGGAAGCACCCCGGACCGTAAAGTCGTCGGCGTGCACTGCCACCCGTTTCCCATGGATACGGCCGAGCCCCATGATGAACGGGCAGGGCGTGAACTCCCGTATGCGTGAGGGGTCGTCCTCGTCGTAAACGGACACCCCGCTCAGGAGGCCTCGCTCGACAAAGGAACCAGGATCGCAGAGAACTTCAATCCGTTCCCTGGCCGTCATTTTCCCCCGGGCACGCTGTCGGGCGACGTTCTCGTCACCACCCATGCGCTTCGCCAGGCGCCTCCTCTCGTTCAACTCCGCGATTCCGGCTTTGTCCATAGGCTTTCCCTGCTCTGTCAGCTTTTCCGCGCTTCCAACACAGACGGTCGGATTACAGGCGAGCGTCTTTCAAAATCATTTCCCCTTCCAGGGAACCCAAATGCCCGGCGATTACCGGGCACTTGACCTTGAGGAGAAAAAAAAGGGGGCCTTTTTGCCCGGTCAGGCTCTCCAGGTTACCCTGCCCCTTGCTTATGATGAGATCCGCCGCGGTATACTCATGGAGAAAGTCCCGCGAACATCTGTTCAAGATGGTTCCAGGGGCATCACAGCCGGATGAGAGGACCCGTGCGACCTCCCCGACACCACTGTTTTCCGCATCCAAAACGGTTGCATCGTTTATTATGGGAATGTCCCTCACTGCATAGACCACGTCTTTTTGCATTGTTTCGATAAGAATTTTGTCAAACACGGTCTCCCCGGCATTATCGGCCAGGTATAGGATCTTTTCCGCTTGAGCGAGGCTTTTTCTGAACGATTCAAAGTGATCGATCGACAACTCTTTTTCGAACAATTTCTCGATCTCCCCCTCGATATCAAAATTCGCATTGGCGCCGAAATCGATCACATTGCCCACGATCGCGATCTTGACCGCCGTGCGCAGGGGATCCTCAGAAGCAGCCACCGATGATGCAAGCCCCCTGTAAAGGGATAGTGCGTTCTCGATGCTTTCATCCTTGAGCGCCTTGAAGGGATCCAACACACCCGTGATCTCTCGGACCGCGGAATAGACCAGCACGGCCGTCTCCGGCGGCGGGCTGTCCAGAGGGATGCCGGGAAGCAATGCCCCCATTCGGTCCAGCACTTGCCGGGCCTTTGTTTCGTCCTTTGTCGCCGCCCTGGCTGCAAAAAGCGCCTGCCTGAAAAAGCACGGTATGCAATCCAGATAGGTTTTCATGGCGGCTCCGGTATCTGCTTAACAGCCAATGCTTTCACCTCCAGTAGGTATCGTCGACCTCGCCTGCGGTCCCCTGTGCAGGAGCATGGCGGTCATGGCAGGCTTCGCGGTTACATGACGGCACCCTGCCTTGGGCAGGGATGAAGAAGAACGGCTTCCTGAGGGCATGCCTCCGCGCATCCACCGCATCCGGTGCATCGTTTGGTATCCACAAGGGCTGTCTTCTTGACGAAAACGGCCCCAACCGGGCAGACCTTTTCGCAAATGCCGCACCCGATGCACTTCTCCGGGTCAACGGCGGCGCAGTATGAAGGTTTTGCTGTTATGTGCCGTGCCGCACCAATGTTCCGGTTTAATCGATCGAGACGTGCTCTCGCCGCATGGGCCTTCGCCCTGAGTAGCGGCAGTTCCTCTCTCAAATTCATAAATCTTCTCGGGCCCCCTTTCAGGCTGATTTGTTTCCACTCTTCCGTATGTCCCGCGGTGGGGGCAACCGCATCGTATTGATCGACAATATAAAAATTAAAGCCGACCCTGCGGTCGCTGTTGATGTGACCCTGCCTCAGAAATTTTATGTCGCGGTGGTCCGCAGGCCATCAGTGAGCTGAATGTTGAGTCTTGGATCCTCAAGCGATACTCAAGTCCTCCATGAAGAGGGATAAGGGCAATTACCATGCCACCCAAATGAAAATGGTTATTAAAGAATATAATAATACTTATAAAACAGATTTTTTCTGTGAAAATCTACTCTGGAGAAAGAGGCCGAACGTAACTAAAGGTTTCAGTTTTAAGACTTACTAAAGGATAGAAGTCGCAGAGATGCGACTGTCGAGAAGGGCTGAAAAGGAACAATCAAGAAGTGGAATCCAGTCGGCGGATTAACTCTGAACGGCCTGGAATCCATGCAAAAAAGGATTTGTCCAGAAGGATGATTGTCGAATTCAAAAAAAAACGGAATTTTGAAAAAAGTACTAAAGATTCCATTCAGGCCGGCCGATATTCTAGTCATACGTTACTTCTCCTTTTTTAATTTTTTTCGGGGCGGCGAGTTCTTTATCCCAAGGTCTTGTCGCCCCATTTTTATTCCTCATACAGCATCCGCCGAGCTGTGTCTACCAACTCATGGGCAGCGAGCGGTTTCATCAAGGATTCAGTCCGCCAAGACATTGATGAGAATCATTCACTCGATAATCTTCACTAAGGGTAAAAATTTCGGATTTTATGGTACAAAAACTCGTTTTCTAGATATTTATTGTAATCACGGATATTTTTCTCAAATACAAATATTTTGTTCATAAATACGCTATTCAGGTCTACCAGATTGGGAGGGATTGAAATCTTATTTGATTTCCAATTATACCTCAGAGTCTCAAGCATAATACTGATTTCATTCCAAAAATTTGTAAAATATAATAATCGATTGTTTTTATATAATTTCTTTATTGTATTTTTGTTATTTACCATATGATATTTGATTAAATACAAGCAAAGTTCAGCAGTTATTTTTCTGGCAGCAATAGAACATAAATCAGGAAAATATTGTATTTTATAAAGATACTTATCCAGCTTTTCCTTTGAATTTAGTGTATTGTGAAAATAGAACACAATTGTATATATATTGTCATTTATTGATTTTATTTCATAATCATTTTTACTGATTACATTATTACTTGATAAAAACTGGAAGAATTCTGGAAAATCATTTTTTAGTCCTTTCCACAATTTTAAAATCATAAATACTTTTGGAGGGATTTTTTCTCCGGTTGACATTCGCGAAAAGAAACCAATTTCCTGTAAGACTATCTTTTTTGATATTCTCTGGCTCTTTAACCTTTTTTCCAGGTGTAAGCATTTTTTTACAAGGGCCGATTCATATGTCTCTAAAAAATTGATATCATCGAATAGGCCTCTGGCAATACCATATCCTAGATCCTCAATTGAAGAGATTCGGACATTTTGTGCATCTGAATTAATTCGAACTTTTGTAACAAATATCTCATCGCCAAAGTGTTCATATTTGTTCGGATTATTACGATAATTAAAAATAATTATCTTTATGAATCGCATTATATTATTTTTAATTTCATAATTTTGTCTGGAAAAGTTGCTAAAAAGAGAACTAAATATGTTTACACCTTCAAGATTTTTCATTTTTTCATAAACAATTGCAGCCTCATAAGGATCATTATGTACAATATCTATGAGTATTTTTTTGTTAAGATACTTATCTTTGTTATTCTCAATTCTTGTTTTTGATTTTAAATTGTCCAACATAATTATAAATATATCCAAAATATAATGATTGTAATATTTATAAGTAAGCGAAGCAAAAATATTTAAGAATCAAATTCAGAGATCAAATCACGCAAGAAATGTGCCTTTATTGATTCCAATGTTTTTTCAGGTGGTTAGCTAGATTGGCTTCAAGGGTTTCTTGCAGGATGGGTAATCATTTGCCATCTCAGCGAATAAATATTTTCTATTTAGTGGCAAATAATTATATGTTAATTGGACAAATAAATAGCTTCAGGGGGGAAAGGGCAACAACCTGTCGGCATGTGGAACCGAACTCTCGTCGGTGATGAATAGCGGGGACGGGACAGAGGTTGTCGACTGATTTTCGCGGACCGTTAGACGTTACAGTCGTATAAGAACGAGCCTTGCGCAATCCCTTGAACCTCAGTTCGAGATCGACGTTGCCCAAACCGCGGACTCTAGCGAGGGTTCGCTATTTTTGTGTTTCGACTGGAGAGGGTGCCGCAATTTTTTTGTTTGCTAAATGAATTTTTGATGTATACCCGTTTAGTAGAATTATGTGTACAAATGAAAAATCTAAATATGGAAGGGCACAACATGTAAGTGATTGATTTTTAAGGTGGTGGGCGGTCCGGGGTTTGAACCCGGGGCTTCCACCGTGTGAGGATGGCACTCTCCCGCTGAGTTAACCGCCCATTGAATGCTAAAGAATAGAGTGTAACCAATACATGAGAACGAATCGCTTGTAAACTATTTTTTCTGCGTCCTCGTCATCTTTCTGGTGGCCGCAAGCTCCTCCGGGGTGAGGTGGCGGTGGCCCCCGACCTTCAGGTCCCCCAGGGTCAGGGGGCCGAAGCCGATGCGCATCAATTGCAGGACATCGTATCCCACGGCGGCCGCCATGCGCCGCACGATTCTGGAGCGCCCCATGTGAATGGTGACCCTCAAAAAACTACGGTCCGCGGATCTTTTCAGGAGCGTCACACGGGCCGGACCGCTGAACCCATCATCCAGCTCAACCCCGTTCTGGAGGCTTTCCAGATCGGCGTCCTGTATCCTGCCTGCGAGGGTGACCTTGTAGGTCCGGGGGACCCCGTAGCGGGGGTGCATCATCCGGTGGGCCCACTCCCCGTCATTGGTGAGGAGAAGGAGGCCCAGGGTGTCGAAGTCCAGTCGTCCGACCGGGTAGACCCTTTCACTCACGTCATTGAGGAGTTCCGTGACCACGGGACGCCCCTGGGGGTCGTTCAGAGCGGAAATGTACCCGAAAGGTTTGTTGAGCATGATGTAGAGGCGCCCCGCGGGTCCGGGGATTTCCCTGCCGTCCACGAGGATTCGGTCCGTTCCCCATTCCACGAGAGCGCCGGGTCTTTTGAGGACCCCGCCGTTTACCTGGACCCGGCCGGCCAGGATGAGCTCGTCGGCCTTGCGCCTGGAGGCCGCACCTGCCAGTGACAGGACCTTATTGATCCTCTGGGGGGCTTTCAGGCGGGTGGGAATCGGCGGTCGATTCGGGGTCTCCACTATTTCCGGACCCCGGGGCGGGGGCGGGGGAGGCGGCTTCCGGGCCCTGATCGGACCCCTCTTGGGGGTCACGGTCCGAGGGGATGCCGGCCGCTTCTTCCCCGGGCCGGGGTTCGGTCGCCCCCTGGCCGTGCGCTTCCGGGGAGAAGATGCTCTGCTGGATCGGTCTGGTTTCCGTGCCATGTTCGTCGCTTCCAAAGGCCTTTATTTCTTTTAGTTTGGGGAGTGAATCGATGCTGTCAAGGTCAAAAACCTCCAGGAACCTGCGGGTGGTTCCGTAAATCAGAGGCCTGCCGGGCAGCTCCTTTCGGCCCATTATTCGAATGAGATCCTTTTCCAGCAGGTTTTTGAGGATTCCGCCCGAGTCCACGCCCCGGATTTTTTCGATCTCATGACGTATCACAGGCTGCTTGTAGGCAACTATGGCGAGGGTTTCAAGGGCCGCATTGGACATGCGGGCCGGGCTTGCCTGGAGCATTCTCAGAATGTACTGGCCGTAATCCGAGCGGCTCCGGAACTGATATCCTCCCGCCACCTCGGTCAGCTTAAAGCTCCTGCCCATAGCCTCGTACTCGTACTGAAGGACCTTGAGGGCGCTCCGGATCTGGACGGGCTCCGCATCCGGCAGCCACTCGCGGATGTCTCTCGCCGTCAGGGGTCTTTCCGAGGCGAAGAGCAGCGCCTCAATGATCAGTTTCAGGGATTTAGCCAAGGGAACCGTCCTCGGACTCCCGAAAGAGCCCCTCCAGGAGGATGTCGCTGTCGATGTCGTTCTGTGAGACGCCGATGAGGCCGTTGTGCACCAGCTCGAGCAGCGCGAGAAAGGTGGCCACAAGCTCCGAGAGGTCCAGTTTTTCCTCGAAGAGCCTGGTGAAAAACAGGGGGCCCTCTTTCAACCGGTCCATGATGTAGGACATCTTTTCTTTGACAGACCAGCCCTCGGCGCGAAAACTGAGCTGCGCCCCCGGGACCTGCCTTTCGAGGACACGCTTGAAGGCGTCCATGAGTTGGAAGAGGTTCACGTTCACGACAGGCTCCCGCGTCCGGTATTCGGCAAGGTCGTCCACGGAGGGCCTTCTGGAAAAGACGTCCCGGTCCAGCACGTCCCGTTCCGAAAGCTCACCGGCCGCATCCTTGAACTGCATGTACTCCATGAGCGGCCTGGTGATCTCCATGCGCGGGTCTTCGGAATCATCCTCCTCCCCGGGGACGGGCGGCAGGAGCATTTTGGACTTGATGTGGATCAGGGTGGCGGCCATGACCAGGAAGTCCCCCGCAATACTAATGTTGAGCGCCTTCATCATGTCCAGGTATTCCAGGTACTGCTCGGTAATGATGGTGATGGGGATGTCAAATATGTCCAGTTCGTTTTTTCGAATGAGGTGAAGGAGGAGATCCAGGGGGCCTTCAAAGACCTCCAGTCTGACCTCATAGTCCCGAGCGCTCCCCATGCGTCAGATCCCCCCATTGCGAAAATCCTCGTGGAAAACCACGAATCCCGCGAAAGAAAACCACAATCTTAGGTAAATTGCCAGATTGTTCAAGAGTTTTCTCGGGGTGAAAAGCGCTCCTCGACAAAGCGGATCTCTTCGTCCAATGTCTGGATCTGTTCGTTCATGCGCGCCTTGAGGAGCTCGTCCAGGATTTTCCGGTAAATGGGTCCCGGCTTGACGCCCATGGCCTTGAGGTCCCGGCCCCGCAGATTGGTGGTCATGGAGTTCAGCCTGGTGAAGTGATGGGATATCTGCCTTTTGATGGTGCGGTTTTTCGCCCTGGCCATGATGTAGAGGATGATCTCCGTGTCATAATCACGGAGAAGGCTGTAAACGCCATAGTTGTCCTTTTCCTCCAGCCTGTAGAGGGCCTCCAGGACATCCTGCACATGACGCCTCTGAGCGGCGAGGCCCAGGCCTTCCTTTTCCGACAGCTGCGCCTTCTCGGCCCATTTTCCGAGGGAGGCCCCATCCATCTGGCTCGTGAGCCCCAGCCAGTAAACCTTCCACGGTTCGTAGGAGTCCTCGAGGAACAGGCGATCGAACCAGGATATGACCGCCTGAACCTCCCCCAGGAGGCTGCGAAGTTCGTCATCCAGCTTGACGCGGGGGGAGATCACCTGGAGGACGTTGAACTCGTCCATGCGGTTCACGGCCTGAAGCGGGTCCTGCTCCATGAGCATGAGACGGAGCTCCAGGAAAATCCGCCGCAGGGACATGTCCTTGAACGTGTTTATGGTGACCGCGTTTTTCATGAGGGCGAGGGTCAGCTTGCCTATCTTGAACCCGAAGCGCTGCTCGAATCGGATGGCCCTGAAAACGCGGGTGGGGTCCTCCACGAAGCTCAGGTTGTGGAGAACCCTGATGAATCGCTCCTTGATGTCCTTCTGGGCGTTGAAGTAATCCACGAGCATGCCGAAATGCCTTGGGTTGAGCTTCACTGCCAGGGTGTTGATGGTGAAGTCCCGCCTGAGAAGGTCCTTCTTAAGGGAACTCGTCTCCACCACGGGCGGGGCTGCAGGGGATTCATAGTATTCGATCCGGGCGGTGGCCACGTCCACCTTGAAGCCGTCGGGAAAGATGATCACGGCCGTGCCGAATTTCCTGTGCGCCCTCACCCGCACCTGGGGATGGTGGGCGGCGAATGCGCGCGCGAACTCGATCCCGTCGCCTTCCACCACCAGATCCACGTCCAGGTTCTCTCTTTTGAGCAGAACGTCACGCACCAGCCCGCCTACCAGATAGATGTTGTAATGAAGGAGGTCCGCGGTTTTGCCAAACTCCTTGAGCCGTCGGATCACATCCCTCGGCAGGCGCTCCTTGAGCAGGGAGGACATGTTCTTCTTGCGGATCATGGAGGGGACGCCGCCGGTTTCCTGGATCTGGTCCGGGACCACGGGCTCCCCCACCAGGATGCTCATGAGGTCCGTTCGGGTGATCACGCCCACGAGGGTGTTGTCCTCGGCCACGGGGAGGATCCTGAGCCTGTTTCTGACGATGAGGTCCTGGACTTCCTTGAGAGTCGTGTCGGGGTTCACCACCGAATACTCGATGTTCATGTACTCCTTGACCTTCAGGTCCCCCAGCTTGAAGAAGACCGCCTTTTCGACGATCTGCCGTGTGATGTACCCCTGGATGGAGCCCTGCTCACTGGTGACGATGAGCACATTGATGTTGTAGCGCGTCATGAGGGTCGCCGCATCCTGAATGGTGTCCTCGGGCGAGATCCGGATGACCGGGCGGGTCATGATATCACCGGCCGTTTTCCTCGGGTTTATGCGGCTCCTGAGATACCCCTGGAGGGAGCGCTTGACCTGGATGAGGGTCTTGTTCTTGATGGTGGCCGAGGCGGCCTGGGGGTGGCCCCCGCCGCCGAAGGCAAGGGCGATGTCGGCGGCGTTCACATCGTCGATCCTGCTGCGGGCCACCAGGTAAACCTTGTCCTCCATCTGGGCCAGGGCGAAAACGACGTCCAGGTTTTCCATGTCCATGAACTTGTGGACCAGCACGGCAAAATCCCCCACGTACTCGTCCCGGATGACCTCGGAGATGACCAATTCCACGCCGTTCACCATGTGCGTGGACGCGGCGTTGACCAGGTCGTTCAAGAGGCTCACCTGTTCGGCCGTGAGCTCCCGGGTGAGAAGATCCGCGATGAGGTTGTGGTTTGCGCCCTGTTCGGCCAGCCAGGCGGCGGCCCTGTAGTCCTCGGGCCGGGTGGAGGAGAAGGTGAAGGATCCTGTGTCTTCGTGGATGCCGAGACACATGATGGATGCCTCGTCCGGGGTGAGCTGGACCCCTTTTTCCTTGAGAATGTCCACCATGATGGACGTCGTGGCGCCCACGCTCTGAATCACGGCGAAATCCCCTCGGATGTCGTCTTCAGACGGGGGATGATGGTCATAGATGTGGATTTCAACACCCGGGGTGTTCTCGAGGTCGGCGAATTTTCCGATGCGGCTTTTCTGCCTCGTGTCCACCAGGATGAGGCGTCGGACGTTTTCAAGCCGGACGTTTTTGATCTTTTGAAAGTTGAAAAGATAGGACGCGGTGTGGAGAAAAAAATTCCTGAGGCTGGATTCGTGGGAGCCCGGAAAGACCAGCGTGGCTCGTGGATAGAGTTTTCGAGCCGCCAGCATGGAGGCCAGCGCGTCGAAATCGGCGTTCACATGGGTGGTGATGACGTCTTCATCGGGAAGAGTGTCCTGTCTTTCTTCATCACGCTTTTTGGTCTTTTCGGCCATTCTGAATAGCAGGCCCTGAGGTGTGTCCCATAGGAATACCTGTCAGGATTCCATGGAAAGTGTCTCCAAATGTCCCGGCTGAGGGGACCCGACTAGACGCCCCTGATTCTCTCGTCCGTTTCCTGCTTTTTCTTGCAATCGATGCACAGCGTGGTCACCGGGCGCGCCTGGAGGCGTTTTTCCGAGATTTCCTCGCCGCACTCCTCGCAGATCCCATACGTCCCGCTTTCGATACGTTCGAGAGCGTCTTTTATCTTTCCGATGAGTTTTCTCTCCCGGTCGCGGATGCGCAGGGTGAAATTTCTGTCCGACTCCAGGGTGGCCCGATCCGAGGGGTCCGGGAGATTTTCTTTATGATCGCTCATGCTGTCGACCGTTTCACTTGCCTGGTCCATGAGCTCGGCAAGCCGTTCATTGAGCAACTCTTTAAAATATTGGAGCTTTTTCTTGTTCATGGTAACTCCCCGTGGTGCCTGGAATTTTTAATCTCTTAGAATAGACTACTGGGTTATCTTTTTCCAAAAGCTTTTTGCCTTCTGGGTGACTTTTTCACCCTCCAGTTCGGCGAATTCCTGGAGGAGTTCCTTTTGCCTTTGGTTCATGCGTTTGGGAATGGTCACGTTCAGCTTCACGTACATGTCGCCGCGGCCGTGCCCGCGCAGGGTCGGCATTCCCCTGTCGACAAGCGTCAGCGTGTCCCCCGGCTGGGTCCCCTTGGGGATCTCGATCGACTCCTCCTTGCCCTCGTCAAGCACGGGGATTTGCAGGGAATCCCCCAGGGCCGCCTGGACAAAGGATATGGGCACCTCGCAATAGAGGTGCTCCCCGTTCCGGGAGAAAAAGGGGTGGCTCCGGACGTGGATGACGACGAACAGATCCCCCGGGGGGCCTCCGTGCTCACCCGGTTCCCCTTCGCCCCTCAGCCTCAGCTGGGACCCCTCGTCCACGCCGGCAGGGATCTTCAGCGTAATGCTTCGCTCCCTGTTGACTTTTCCCAGCCCCCTGCAGGCCTCGCAGGGATCGGTGACGATGCGGCCCTCGCCCCGGCAGGTGGGGCATGTGGTGCTTATCTGAAAAAAGCCCTGGGACCGGATCACCTGGCCCCGCCCCTGGCAGGTGGGGCAGACCTGGGGCTCTGTGCCGGGTTTTGCCCCCGAACCCGCACACTCCTCGCACACCACGTTCTTTTTGAAAACAATCTCTTCTTCCTTGCCGTTAAAGGCCTCTTCCAGGGTGATCTCCAGATCGTAGCGGAGGCTCGCGCCGCTCCGCGCACTGGTCCTCCCGCGTCTGGACCCAAACCCGAAAAAATCCTCGAAGATGTCCCCGAAACTGGAAAATATGTCCTCGAATCCGCTGAACCCATGGAAGCCGGTTCCTTCCAGGCCCTGATGCCCGAACCGATCGTAAATCTGGCGCTTTTCCGTGTCACGGAGGACCTCGTAAGCCTCGGCCGATTCCTTGAAGAGGTCCTCCGCTTCCTTGTTCCCGGGATTTCTGTCCGGATGATATTGCATGGCCAGCTTCCGGTAGGCCTTTTTTATTTCATTCGCGTCCGCGTCCCGTGAGACGCCGAGGACCTCGTAGTAATCTCTTTTCTGCATTATTATTACTGAAGCTCCCAGCCTGAAGCTAATTGTTAACCTCCCGTGCAATTTCCCGTAGTATTCATCGGGCGGATGGAGAATTCCCCTAAGCCGATTTTTCAGCTTCCTCTTCCGAATTCCCAGCGCCCAGCAACTCCTGTTCAAGGGTATCCGGGAGGTTTCCCGGAAGTTTTTCCTGAATTTCCTGTTCGGATTTCACCACGGTGCCGGCGGCGAGTTCCCTGAGGGCCACCACGACATCCTTGTTTTTCGAGGCGATTGTCGATTCCGCGCCTCTCCGCAACTGTCGAACCCTTTTTGCCGCCATGTGGATCAGGGCAAAACGATTGTTTACTTTTTGTAAGCAGTCCTCTACTGTGATCCGTGCCATTTCGCCTCCTGCGGGTGACATCCCTGCACTTTGACATGCAAGGGATATAAAATAAACCTTATTTTTTAACATGCCGTTGGTTGCTTGTAAAGGAGAAATTGAATTTACCCGTGAATACCGTTCACATCGACTCGTTTTAGCCCATGCTTGCAAAAGTCTTCAGCAGCGCCGTCATAGGTATCGACGCCTTCATCGTGGACGTGGAAGTGGACATCTCCCGCGGACTCCCCAATTTTTCCACCGTCGGGCTCCCCGAGGGCACGGTGAGGGAGAGCAAGGACCGGGTCAGGGCGTCCATTCGAAACGCGGGCTATAATTTCCCCTATGACAGGATCACCGTCAATCTGGCGCCCGCCCATGTGAAAAAGAGGGGAACCGGATTCGACCTGCCCATTGCCCTGGGGATCCTTGCCGCCACCGGCCTTTTCCCCCCGGAGCCGCTCTCGAGAAGCGTCTTCTCCGGGGAACTCTCGCTGGACGGGAGCATACGCCCTGTTCAGGGGGCGCTGCCCATGGCCCTGGCCGCACGGGATGCCGGCTTCAGAAACGTGTTCGTGCCTGAACCCAATGCCGGGGAGGCGGCCGTGGTGGAGGGAGTTCATGTTCACGCCGTCAACCGCCTGCCCGAGGTGGTGGAGACCCTGGCGGGGGTGCGGGAAGCCCATCAGGTCGAGGTGAACGTGGGGTCCCTGTTCAAGGCGGGCGGATGCGGGGAAGATTTCAGGGAGGTCCGGGGCCAGGAGAACGTCAAGAGGGCCATCGAAATAGCCGCGGCCGGCGGGCACAACATCCTCATGCTCGGCCCCCCGGGCGCGGGCAAGACAATGCTCGCGCACCGGATTCCATCCATCCTCCCGCCCATGGGCATCCATGAGGCCCTGGAGACCTCCAAGGTCTACAGCGTGAGCGGCCTCATGCCCGAGGGACGCTCCCTCATCACCTGGAGGCCTTTTCGCGCTCCCCACCACACCATCTCCGATGCCGGCCTCATCGGGGGTGGCCAGGTCCCGAGACCGGGCGAGGTGAGCCTGGCCCACAACGGCGTCCTGTTTCTGGACGAGCTCCCCGAGTTCAGAAAGCACGTGCTCGAGGTGCTCAGGCAGCCCATGGAAGACGGGACGGTCACGATTTCACGGGCACACACCAGTGTGAGCTTCCCCGCGAATTTCATGCTTGTGGCCGCCATGAATCCATGCCCGTGTGGCCATCTGGGGGATTCGAGAAAAGAGTGCACCTGCACGCCGGACCAGGTGAGGCGTTATCGTTCCAGGATTTCCGGCCCCCTCTTGGACCGCATGGACATCCACATGGAAGTGCCGGCGGTCCCTTATGCGGACCTTGCCTCCACGCAGAGCGCCGAGCCCTCCGCCCGGATCCTCGAGCGAGTGGAAAGGGCCCGGGCGGTTCAGGCCGAGAGGTTCCGGCGCACCTCGATTCACAAGAACGCGGATATGGCAGGCCGCCACATCCGGTCGTTCTGCCGCCTTGATCGTGAGTCGGCCGCCCTCATGGAGCGCGCCATGGACAGATTCGGCTTGAGCGCCAGGGCCTATGGCCGCATACTCAAGATCGCCCGCACCGTCGCCGACCTGGACAAAAGCAGGGACATCCAGCCCCCGCACGTGGCCGAGGCCGTTCAGTACAGATCAACAGGCAGGGGATCTTTGGGCTGAAAGTGTAAATGTGCCCTCTTTCCCCCTGTGATATCAGTGGATTGCTTTCTCCTTTGTTGCGCTCTCGATAAATCGAAATTAAAATCTTTCAAAGACCACCATGAGCGCTTTTCATTCCTCAGAGAGGGGGCTTCACATGGACTATGTGATTGTTGGAAATGGTGTCGCCGGGACAACAGCCGCGGAGAACATCCGCGCGCTTGACGAGGAGGGGTCCATCACCCTGGTGACTGACGAGGATCTTCCCTTTTATTACAGGATCCGTTTGAACGACTATGTCGCGGGAGACCTGTCGGAGCAGGAGCTCGTTGCCAGGAAAGAGCAGTGGTACAAGGACCGGCGGATCGATCTGAGTCTCGGGACGCGCGTTGTGGACGCGGATCCAGCGGGGAATGCGGTCATCACGGAGAAGGGGCGGAAGCTCCCTTACGACCGTCTCCTGATCGCCACCGGGAGCCGATCCTTTGTTCCTCCCATCAAGGGTTCCGAGAAGAAAGGCGTCTTCACCCTTCGCAACATCCGGGATGCTCGCGAAATCAGTTCCTATGCGCGCAATCTTGAGAAGGTCGTGCTCATTGGCGGCGGGCTCCTGGGGCTCGAGGCCGGAAACGCGCTCCGGAGGCTCGGCAAACAGGTCATGGTGGTGGAGTTCTTCCCGAGGCTCCTGCCGCGGCAGCTTGATGGCGACGGCGCGCAGAGGCTTCAGACCATCCTTGAAGGCATGGGTTTTTCATTCAGGCTCGGGGCGAAGACTCAGGAGATCGGGGGAAGGGAAGGGGCCGAGGAGGTTCTTCTGGAGGGAGGGGAGTCCCTTTCCGCCGGCATGGTCGTCATCTCCGCCGGGGTCCGGCCGATCATGGATCTGGCCGAGCCGCTGGGGCTTGAACGGGACAAGGGCATCAAGGTGGACGAGCACCTCCGGACGAGCCTGCCCGATGTGTACGCGGCGGGGGATGTGGCGGAATTCAAGGGGATGCCTTACGGGATCTGGCCCGCGGCCATGGAACAGGGCGAGGCGGCCGGCGTCAACATGGCCGGCGGCGACAAGGTGTATGAGGGGACCACCATGGCAACCACCCTCAAGGTGGTCGGTGTGGACCTCGCCTCCGCCGGCAATATCGACGCGGAGAACAAATTCGAATCGCGGGTGGCCGGTGACGAAAACACTTACAGGAAAATCGTCCTGGAGGACGACAGGATCATCGGGTGCATCATGCTCGGGGACATCAAGGGCTTCCACAAGGTCACCCGGGCCATGGCCGACAAAAAGCCCCTGTCCGAGGTCGCGGATCTTCTCGCCTCCATGGGTGTCGGCGCCTGAAAAAAAGGCGGTTCGGCACCTGACACGAGGCCCGGGAGCGAACCCCGTACTCGTCGTCCCGCCCCCCGGCCTGCGCAGCAGCAGGGTCCGCCGGGATGACGGGGCGGGGCTGTTTATGGATGGAGACTAGCCGGTGAGGCGGTTGGAAAGCACCAGGAGGTCCTTTTCCTTCATGTTGTCCGTCCGGATCTCATTGAAAGGGATGGCGTACTCCCTACCCGAGAGGACCGCGGGCATGAGCCTGGACGTCCCGGCCTGAAGGTAGGAGGCCACGTTGTAGGCCATCCTCTGGGCGAGGGTGATGTCCTGGTTGTTGGGAGCTGCGCCCCGGATATCCCTGGAGAACGGCTCGCACACGACCTTTCTCTTGATTGGGATGCCGGTCCCGAGAAGCTCCCGGTGGAAGAATTCGGCTGCATTGCAGGACTCACCCTCCCTTTCGCTTTTCTTGTACCCCTCCGCCACCACAATGACGCACTCCTCCCTGGAATTGACGGCCTCCACCACTGCCCTGTGGTCGATCTCGCTGCCTGGCAGGACCGCCAGATGGGCACGCGCCCCCAGGCAGGAGTGGAGGGCGTGAAAACCGCTCTTCGCCCCCATCATCTCCAGAATGTAGGTGCGCTGGTGGGTCCGGGCATCCGCCATGTAGCAGCGTATCTTTTCGGCCCCGACCTCCACGCCGGTGTGCTGCCCGATGCAGTCCGTCCCAGCCACGTCGCTGTCTATGGTCACCGGGATGAAGAAGACCTGGATGGACGTGTCCAGCAGATCGCACAGGGATTGAATCCCCTTGAAAGTGCCGTTTCCGCCGATGGCGATGATGGCGCGCATCCTTCTCTTCTTGACCGTTGCGGCCGCCTTTTTTTGAATTTCAGGTCTTAAAAACTCCCTGTAGCGTTCGGTGCGGAGCTGTGCCCCGCGGGATTCGGACAGGGGCGCCGCGTGAAAGACCCCCGGTATGTGGTCCAGTTTTTTGTAGTGATCCTTGTCGTAGACCAGCCTAAGAAAATCGTCGTCCTTGCCGGACACCAGGGACTTGAAACCTTCCCGGGTACCGTAAACCGCTCGGCCCCTGGTCTCCAGGTGGTGGGTGATAAAGGCGGTGACCGGGTTGTACCCGGGGGCGCAGCCTCCCTCCTGGATCAGGAGCACATCCATCTCGCGAAACATACGGCCCGCGGCTGCGGCCTTTTGGCTCAGTTTGAGGACGGCCTTGCAGCCCACCTTGACGCGTGTGAGGATCTCTTCCGGGTCCACGGGCTTGTGCATGAAATCATCCGCGCCCTGGGCGAGACACTCCAGTCCCCCGGCCTCCGCGCCGCACGCAATGAGGTAAACCCCGGGTGAGTATTCCGACCTCGGCACCCTCTTGAGGCCCTCCACAAACCCGGGCCACTCCATGTCCTCCATGTCCCTGTCGCAGAGGACCAGGTCATGGAGGCCCTTTTTTACCTTCTTCAGGGCCTCGCCGGTGCTCGCGGCCTCCTCCACGTGAAGATCCGTGTCTCCGCGGATCAACTTGACCCATGTTGTCCTCAATCCCTTGTCTGGTTCCACGATGAGAAGCTTCAGGTGATTCGACATCGGCTTCCGCCTCCTGTTGATGATGAGCAATGCGCCGGCGACCCACGCACCGGCCTGCCGTTTCCTCCTAGACCGTCTGCAGGAACTGCTTGCAAGAATCGTGAAAAAAGCACAATAGGTGTGCAAGGAACCGGCTGCCAAAAACAACCTTTGTTTTGTCACACGCAACACCAGGGAATTCGGCCGCATCCAAAAGCTCGGGGTTGAAGACTGGGCGCTGGATCGAGTTCAATCGAAACGCCGCACCGACGGGAGAAGGGGAGGGCGACTTGAGCCGAACACACAGTCCATGGTCGTTGCGAACACGATCCGGCTGTGCACAGCCACGAGCCCGCGCATCCTAGGCGCCGGGCTTTACATGGATTCCCGCTTGTGCCATATTATCCGGACCATGAGGAGAGGGGAGTTCGGACAATGAGCCGCTGGTTGAAAGGTATTTGTGCGCTCTTCCTGCTGCTGGTCCTGGCGGCCGGCGGGGTGGGCGCTTATTTCTATTACATCTGGTCCAGCAATCTTCCATACATAGGCGCCCTGGAGGAGTACAACCCACCCATCATCACCGAGATCACCAGCTCGAGGGGGACGGTCATCGGCCGGTTCTGGGAGGAAAAGCGGATCGTCATCCCCCTGGAGTGGGTCCCCAAGCACCTCATCGAGGCCTTTGTCGCCGCGGAGGACGACCGCTTTTACGAGCATAAGGGCGTGGATCTCATCAGCATTGCAAGGGCTTTCGTCAAAAACCTCAAGGCCGGTAAAATCGCCCAGGGAGGCAGCACCATCACCCAGCAGGTCACCCGGAGCCTGCTCTTGAAAAACCCTGAAAAGACTTACAAGCGCAAGGCCCGCGAGGCGCTTTTGTCCCTCCAGATCGAAAAGAGCTTTTCCAAGGAGCGCATCCTTTTCCTCTATCTGAACCAGATCTACCTGGGCCACGGGGCCTATGGGATAGAGGCCGCTGCCAGAACCTACTTTGGAAAGTCCACCTCGGAGCTGACCCTGGGGGAGGCCGCAATGCTGGCGGGCCTGCCCCAGGCGCCCAGCCGTTATTCGCCTTTCGGGAATTTCGAGATGGCCAGGAAAAGGCAGCTCTATGTTTTGAATCGCATGTGTGAAGAGGGGTACATATCCCGCGAAGAGGCGGACGCGGCCTACGCTCGGGAGCCAATCCTGGAGCCGCCCAGTGAAAACCCCTTTGACGAGGCCCCTTATTACACGGAACACGTGCGGAAATACCTGGAGGACACTTATGGACGGGAGGTCCTCTATCGCGGTGGGCTCAAGGTGGTCACCACCGCTCGGTTGGACATGCAGGAAAAGGCCCAGAATGCCCTGGAGACCGGATTGCGGGATCTCGACAAGAGGGAAGGTTACAGAGGGCCTCTCCGCACCCTGGATCCCCGGGAGACCACGGAGTTCCTGCGCGGGGTCCAGGAGGGGTACTCCAAGGATCCCCTTGAGGCGGGAGATCTCACCGAGGCCGTGGTCAGCCAGGTGGACGACGACAAAAAGCAGGTCGTCGTGGCCCTGGGGGAATCAACCGCCCTCCTTCCCCTTGAAAACATGAAATGGGCAAGAAAACCCAACCCCAAACAACATTACAGTGCGGGTGCCGTGCGAAAGCCGAGCGCCGTTTTGAGCATCGGCGATGTGGTCCTGGTGAAGCTGGAGGAACCCGGAGAGGCGCCCCACGCATGGGTTGTGTCCCTGGAACAGGAACCCGCGGTCCAGGGAGCGCTCGTGTGCATGGTTCCCCAGACAGGGGAGATACTGGCCATGGTGGGCGGCAGGGATTTTTCCAGGAGCCAGTTCAACAGAGCGGTTCAGGCCAGGAGACAGCCGGGTTCGGCTTTCAAGCCCATTATATATGCGGCCGCTTTGGACGACGGCATGACACCGTCCACCCTGATCCTGGACGCCCCCTATGTGGCTTCCATGAACGAGAAGGACAAACTGTGGCGGCCGGAGAATTACAAAAGGACCTTCGGAGGCCCGACCCTCCTGCGAACCGGCATCATCAAATCAAAGAATGTGATCACCATCAAGATTCTCAAAGAGCTTGGAATCCAGAAGACCATCGACTATGCGCGGCGTCTGGGCGTCGAGTCGGACCTCAGCCCCAACCTCTCCCTGGCCCTCGGCTCTTCCGGACTCACCCTGCTGGAACTCACGCGCGCTTATGCGGTTTTTGCGAACGGGGGCATGATGCCGGCCCCGTTCTTTGTCGAGCGCGTCGTGGACCGGTATGGCAATGTCCTGGAAGAGACCACACCCCAACTGACCCAGGCCATATCTCCGGAAACCGCCTTTGTCATGACAGACCTCCTTCGGGGGGTTGTCAAGGAAGGCACCGGCTGGAGGGCGAAGGCCTTGCAGAGGCCTGCCGCGGGAAAGACGGGAACCACCAACGACCTCATGGACGCGTGGTTCATCGGTTTCACCCCATCCCTGGTCACGGGGGTCTGGGTGGGCTATGACGACAGGGTGCCCATGGGCAGGGGTGAGACAGGGTCCAGGGCGGCCTCTCCCATCTGGGTGGACTTCATGAAGAACGCCCTGGAAGGGACTCCCGTGGAGGATTTCCCGGTCCCCCAGGGGGTCGTCTTTGCCAAGATAGACGCTGAAAAGGGCCTCCTCGCCAGCGCTTACTCGGAAAAAACAGTTTTCCAGGCATTCAAGGAAGGCTCGGAACCCCGGGAGCACGTCTCACCCCCGGAGAAGGCGAAGAGTGGAAACTTCAGCCAGTTCGACATGGATTTCAGCAGGAATTGACGCTGCAACCGCCTAGCAGCCCGCCTCCCCCTCCACCAGGGGGAGCTTCACCAGGACGGTCGTCGTGTCCCTGCCGGTCCTCACATCCAGGCTCCCCTTGAGGAGCCTGATGATGCGGTGGGTGATGTAGATACCCCTGCCGCTGCCTTCCCCCTCCAGGAGCCTCTTCCGTTTGTCCTCGGAGATCTCGCCCGTATTCGTGATCTCCACGCAGGCCCGGTTGGCCTCCCGAAAGGTTTTCACGTGAAGTTCGCCCCCCTTCATGGGAATGGCGTTTGTCGCGTTGTTGAGGAGATTGTCCAGGATTCTTTCCAGGTGCATGGGGTAGCACTTCACGCACAGCGGGTCCTCATAGGGGCCGTTCGAGAGGATCACGTTCTGCTTCAGCTGCTCTTTGATGGCCTCCTCGTTGATCTCCACGCGGTAGCGGACCAAGTCGCTCAGGTTCACGACCTGTTTCTCCCCCACGTGGTAGATGCTGAGGGCTATTTCCTGGAGTCTGCTGGTCTCCTCCATGAGGATGTCCACATACCTGCGCACCTTTGACTCGTCCACCTGCGCGGGGTCCAGCGCGAGCAGCCGTTTCAGGCGCCGTGCAAACCCGGCAATGGCAATGGCCGGGTTCTTGAAATCGTGGAGCGTGTCGTCAAGGTGCTCCATCCTCTGGGCCTTCACGAGCTCGCGGCCGAGAAAGAGAAAGATGTCGATCTCTTCTTCCGTGTATCGCTTTCTCTGCTCCAGGGCGTCGAAGGTCATGAAATGGGTGATCTCCCCACCCACGCTGAGCGGGATGTAAAGGATGGAATTGATATTCTGGGCCCTGGCAAAGTTTTTCACGCTATCAGAGACCAGATGGCTTTTCTGCGGTTCTGTTACCAGGAGATAGGAAGGGGTCACGATCTCGTAGGGCGTCTCTTCCACATACTCCTTCTTGCCCATGATGAGCTCGAAGGCGGGTTCGCTGTCGATTGGGAAGGATTTGCCGATCCCGTGATACCCCACGGAGTCGGGATAACCCGCCTCCAGGACAGCGTTTTCCAGGTCGGGACTCACCGAGAAGAGGGCGCAGCTTTCTAGGTGGATGATGTCGGCCAGCTCGGGGATGACCTGATTGAAGACGTCCTTCATCTTGACGCCTTCCCTGGTCCCGAGCTTGAGGAAGATGTTTCTGACGATGGCGTCCTTCTTCTCGTTCATCGCGTACATGTAAAGGATTTTTTTTCTTGCGACGACGAAGCTCAGTCTTCGGCTCATCACGTTGGCCGTCTGGACTTCCACCGTGGTGAAGGGCCTGTTTTTTTCCGGAAAATATATCTGGATGACGCCCACGGCGTCCCTCTCGTGGGGAAAGAACCGGGGAATTTCCACGGGAATGGCCATCATGGAGTGTGAGCCCCTCTCCGTGACCACGCTCTTGTCCTCGTAAAGAGGCTCCTCCATGAGATCCGGCACGAGGTGGGGACGGCGGGTCTTGACAACCTCCCCCGCAACCGTCCTGTCCAGGGAGATGTAAGTCTGCCTTGCCTCTTCCTTGGAGGGGTAAGAGCCATAGGAGAGCATCTGCTCGGTGTAGGGATCGTAGATGCGGACCGATGCGGAATCCGCCTTGAGGAAATCCACCATGTGGTGTGTGGCGGTGGCGAGAATTTCCTGCTCGGACAGCTCGGGGTTGATCTCGACGATCTCGTCCACCTGCTTGACGAAGGTGGTCAGGAATTCGGAGAGGACGTGCTCCTCCATCCATTCGATGAGGCGGCTCCAGAGCTCGGGATGCACCGGGAGATCCCGGCCCCAGGGCTCCTGTCGGATAGTGTTCATCAGCCTTTCCGGATCCTGCCACCACATGGTTTTGAAAGCCCCCCTGTGAATCAGCCTTCGAGGTTCTTGACGCCTTGAAGGACCGTGTCAAAGAGCTCCTGCACATCCTCTTTTTCCAGGCACGAAAAAGCCACCCTCAGGTCGGTTTTCCCCAGTGAAATGAGACCCACGCCGTATTTTTCGAGCAGGTGCACCCGCAGCGCCTCCGCATCCACCGTCTTGAGCCGCAGGCACATGAAATAGCCCGAGTTGAAGGGATAGGGCTCCCAGGCGGTCTGGTAACGCGGCTCGGCCAGGACGCGTTTCACCTCCACGGCCCTTTCTTTCATGATGCGGACCTTTTCCGCCTTTTCCTGTTCGTATTTGTCCGAATCGACGGCGTTCAGCAGGACCGACTGGCTCAAACGGCTCGCATTGGAGATGGAGCCCCTCACCGCTCCCGCGGTCTTTTTTTCCAGGGCCTCGTACAGGGCGGAGGGATTCGCCTCCGCCCGTGCCCCATAAGTGATGAATCCCACCCGAAGCCCCCAGACGTAGTCTTCCTTGGTCGCCCCGTCCAGCTTGACGGCGAGGAGCCTCGGGTGAAGGCCGATGAGCCTGGTGAAGACCGATTCCTTGAGACTGGCCTCGTCGAAGAAGAGCCCGAAATAGGCGTCGTCCGTGATGGCGACGACATTGGTCCCCTTTTCGGCGGCCTCCTTCAACACGGCGGCGATCCCGTCGGCCTCGGCGGGTGTGGGGGAGTATCCGGTGGGGTTGTTCGGGAAGTTGAGGATCACGATGAGCTTGTTCCTGCCCCGGGCCTGTTCCTGGATGCACTTTTCGAAGGCCTCGAGATTGAACCCCCGGCCGGTTTCGAAGAGTGGGTAGTTGACGATATCGGCCCCCCTGCGGACGCAGAAGATCATGTTGTAATTTCCCCACATCTTGTCGGGAAGGACAATCACATCCCCGGGGTCCACCCACATGTCCGCGGACACGCTCAGTCCGTGCGTGATGGCGCTGCTCACGACCGGCGTGCTGATCGCCTTGTCCTCGAGCGTGGGGTTCTTCCGGTAGAGGGCCTTTTTCCAGGTCTCGCGCAGTTGGGGAAGCCCGAAGGACGGTGCGTATGTCAGGGCGTCCTCCGGCGTGAGATCGCACAGGGGGCTCATGACCGAGGGGAGATACATGGTCCTGCCCTTTTCCGTGGCCATGCCGATGGTGGCGTTGAAGCGGTGGGCCTTTTCCTTGGCCTCGGCGCTCTGGCTCAGGATTCCCTTGGGGAAAAAGAGGCTCTTGCCCACGGCAGAGAGCATTTCGTGGATGTGGGGGTTTTCTCCGAGGATGATTTCGTTCAGTTCTTGAGCAATGGGGTTCATAAAACAATCCTTTCACGTCCGCTTGAGATCAGGTCCCAAAGGGATCGGGACCTTGTATAAAACCACTCCGTTCAAAGGGTTTTAGGTTGAACCTATGTTAACAGAAATCGCGAATTATGTATAGTTAGGGGTGTGTTAGCCGTGATGTCAAGGAAAAACACAAAGGCAATTTGCCTTGACTTGAAAACGCTCCTCTTTATATAGTCAGTCGTCTTGAAACTTCTTTTCTTGGAACGCGGCAGTTCCTGCGGGGAGGGCCGTCACGCGGGATCCTGCCGGGAGCACGCAAGACAAAACATGTGAGGTGCTCGAACCAGATCTCCCGTCGCCGGAGCGGTCCGTCGACAATCGAAAGGGGCTTGATTCATGAAGGATGTCGTTATCGTGAGCGCGTGCAGGACGGCGGTGGGGGACTTCGCCGGGAGCTTGAGCACGACCTCTGCAACCGATCTCGGGGCCATGGCGATCCGGGAAGCTGTCAAGAGGGCCGTAATCAAGGATGAAAACGTGGATGAAGTGATCATGGGCAGCGTCCTTCCCCACGGTCTGGGACAGAACCCCGCCAGGCAGTCCATGGTCCGGGCCGGGCTTCCCTGGGACGTTGGGGCGATCACGGTCAACAAGGTGTGCGGCTCGGGACTCAAGGCGGTCATGCTCGCGGCCCAGGCCATCCAGTGCGGCGACGCGGATGTCGTGGTGGCGGGAGGGCAGGAGAACATGAATCTCTGCCCGTATCTCCTTGACAAGGCCCGGACCGGGTACCGGATGAACAATGGGAAGGTCCACGACGGCATGGTCCACGACGGGCTGTGGGACCATGTCAATGATTTCCACATGGGAATCAGCTCGGAGCTTGTTGCGGAAAAGTACGGGGTCACCAGGGAGGACGCGGACGCCTTTGCCCTGGAATCCTATCAAAAGGCCTGGCAGGCCATGGAATCGGGCAAATTCAAGGACGAGATCTTTCCCGTGGAGATTCCCCAGCGCAAGGGGGACCCGATCGTCTTCGACGAGGACGAGATTCCCGTGCGCCCGCCGAGGACAAGCGCGGAGGGGCTTTCCAGGCTCCGGCCCGCATTCAGAAAGGACGGGATCTCCACTGCCGGGAACTCGTCCAAGATCAGCGACGGTGCCTCCGCCCTGGTGGTCATGTCCAGGGACAGGGCCCGAGAGCTTGGGTGCAAGCCCCTGGTGCGCGTGGGGGCCCAGGGGGCCTCCGGCCTGGACATGAAATATGTCCTCGTCGCACCGATCCTTTCCATCCCCAAAGTGCTGGCCAAGGCCGGGCTCAGCGTGAAGGACATCGATATCCACGAGATCAACGAGGCTTTCAGCACCTCTTCCGTGGCCATCAACAGGGAGTTGGGCCTGGATCCGGCGAAGGTGAACGTCCACGGCGGATCCGTGGCCATTGGGCACCCCATAGGGGCCAGCGGGGCGAGGGTCCTGACCACCCTCATTTACGCAATGAAGGACCGCGGCGCCGAAATCGGCCAGGCATCCCTGTGCCTCGGCGGTGGCGAGGCGGTCACCCTGGTTGTCACCAACGAATGAGTACAGCGCCGCGTGTCCATCCACGGAACAGCTGACGGCTGCGCGGTTGCATCCACAGACCAAGAAATTTCACAAGGAGAAAAGAGACCATGACGGATGTTGTGATTGTATCCAGTGCCAGAACCCCGGTGGGGACATTTGGAGCCACCCTGAAATCCACTCCGGTCGTCCAGCTGGGCGCACTGGTGCTCAAGGAAACCCTGAAGAAGGCGGGCCTCAGACCCGTGGCCACGGAGTCCCTCACCCGATACGAACCGGATTCCCTCAAGGGGATCGGGATGATCGATCTGGAAAAAGAGGGTTACGACTACGAGGATTCCCTCCAGCCGGTCCAGGTCGACGAGGTCATCATGGGCAATGTCGTGGGCGCGGGCCAGGGGCAGAACGTGGCGAGGCAGGCCATGATCAAGGCCGGCATCCCAAAGGAGACGAACGCCTTCACGATCAACAAGGTCTGTGCCTCGGGCATGAAGTCCGTGGCCCTGGCGGCCCAGGCCATCAGGGCAGGCGAGGCCGAGGTCATCCTCGCGGGGGGCATGGAGAACATGAGCCTGATCCCCTACGCGCTGCCCGCGGCGCGCTGGGGAGCGAGGATGAACAACGCGGACCTGGTGGACCTCATGGTCTTTGACGGCCTCTTTGAGATCTTCTACGGGTACCACATGGGGATCACCGCCGAGAACATCGCCGAAAAGTACGGCATTACCCGGCAGGAGCAGGACGAGCTCGGGGCCCTGAGCCACGCGCGGGCCAGAAAGGCTATCGCCGAAGGACTTTTCAAGGACGAGATCGTGCCGGTGATGATTCCTCAGAGAAAGGGCGATCCCGTGGCCTTCGACACGGACGAACGCCCCATGGACACCAGCGTGGAGAAGATGGCGAAACTCAGACCCGCCTTCAAGAAAGACGGCACGGTCACCGCCGGCAATGCCTCGGGCATCAACGACGCCGCCGCGGCCCTGCTCGTCATGTCGGATGCCAAGGCAAAGGAACTCGGACTCACCCCGGTGGCCCGCATAAGGAATTACTCCTCCGCGGCCATTGACCCCGCCTACATGGGGCTCGGGCCGGTGCCCGCCGTCCGCAAAATCATGGACAAAGGAGGCTTTTCCATCAAGGATTTCGGACTGGTGGAGCTCAACGAGGCCTTTGCGTCCCAGGCGATCGCCTGCATCCGGGAACTGGGGTGCGACGAGGATAAAACCAACATCCTGGGCAGCGGCATCTCCATCGGCCACCCCATCGGCTGCTCGGGCGCCCGACTGCTCGTCACACTGTCCCACGCCATGAAGAGAACCGGCACGGGCCTGGGGCTCGCCTCCCTGTGTATCGGCGGCGGTCAGGGCATGGCCATGGTGCTTGAAAACATTTCATAGACGACTGGCGCACGCGTTGAGGGGCCGACAGCCGAGTTTTCGATTCCGGCTCTCGGCCCCAAACCGCTCAAAGTGCTTTCACATCGCCGGTTTTAAATCAAGGAGAATGTCATGGACTACCAGAATATTATTTTCACAAAGGAAGACGGCGTGGCCATTATCAAGTTCAACCGGCCCAAGGCCCTGAACGCCATCAATGCGGATGTGCTCCGCGAGTTGAACGAGGCCCTGACCGAGATCGAGGAAGACCCCTCACTGAAGGTCCTGGTGATCACGGGTGAGGGGGACAAGGCCTTTGTGGCCGGAGCGGACATCAGCCACATGGTCAACCTGACACCGCTTCAGGCCAGGGAATTCTCGAGGGCGGGCCAGGAGACATTTTTCAGGCTGGAGAGGCTCCCCATCCCGGTCATCGCCTGCGTCAACGGCTTCGCCCTGGGCGGCGGCAGCGAGATCGCCATGGCCTGCGATTTCGTCTACGCCTCGGAAAAGGCCAGGTTCGGGCAGCCCGAGATCACCCTGGGCATCATCCCCGGATTCGGCGGGACACAGCGACTCTCGAGGCTGGTGGGCAAGGGCATGGCCAAGGAGCTGTGCCTCACGGGCGCCATGATCGACGCCGAGGAGGCGCGGCGCATAGGCATGATCAACCGCGTGTTCCCGGCGGACGTCCTCTGGGAGGAGACCATGAAAACCGCGAAGAAAATCGCCTCCTTTGGGAAGGCCTCCCTGAAGTCCGTCAAGGAGTGCATCGAGCGAGGTTATGACGTGGATCTCGGAAGCGGATGCCACGTGGAGGCGGATGCCTTCGGCCTGTGCATGGCGAGCCCGGACGGCAAGGAGGGCATGTCCGCCTTTCTGGAGAAGAGGAAACCGGAATTCAAGGGCGAGAGGTTTTAGCCATCCCGGCGAAAGCCGGATCGAGCGTCTTTTCGGCCGTCGAACGACGGAATGTGCGGCCCTGGAAAAAAAATCAGAGGTCCTGTCCGGAGAGGAGAAAAAAATGGATTTCGAGTTGACCAAGGAACAGGAAGCTATTCGTACGGCGGCCCGGGATTTTGCCAAGGGGGAATTCGACAGGGAGATCGCCCTGGAGCACGAGCGGAACCACAGTTTTCCCAGGGAGGCCTGGAAAAAGGCCTGTGAGCTCGGCTTCATCGGCATCCATTTCCCGGAGGAGTACGGCGGGCAGGATTACGGGATCCTGGAAAACGTCCTCGTGACCGAGGAGTTCTGCCGCCAGGACTCCGGCATGGGCGTGGCCCTCACCCTCTCGGATTTCGCCTCCGAGATCATCCTGCGGTTCGGGACCGACGAGCAGAAGAAGAAGTACCTGATCCCCGTCACCGAAGGCCGGATGATCTCGTGCGGGGGGTTCACCGAACCGGACCACGGGAGCGACATCACCCTGATGAACACCACCGCGGTCCGTGAGGGGGACGAGTGGGTGCTCAACGGCACCAAGACCTTCATCACCAACGGGACCATTGGGGACTTCGTGAGCGTCCTGTGCCAGACCAACCCCGAGGCATCTCCCCCTTACAGAGGCCAGTCGCTCATCCTGGTTGAAAGAGGGGCTCCCGGGTTCACGGACGCCGACGTGGGTGATAAAATGGGCATCAAGATGACCTCCACGGGCGAGCTTTCCTTCAACAACGTCCGCGTGCCCGCCGAAAACCTCATTGGAGAGGAGAACAAGGGGTTTTACCAGGTGCTCGAATTCTTTGACGAGAGCAGGATCGAGATAGCGGCCCAGGCCCTCGGTATCGCCCAGGGGGCCTTTGACAGAGCGCTTGCCTACACAAAGGAGAGAAAGCAGTTCGGCAAAAAGCTCGCCCAGTTCCAGGCGACCCAGCACAAGCTGGCCGACATGGCCACCAAGATCGAGACCGCGCGCCTGGTGGTCTACAAGGCGGCTTGGAACTACGACAAGGGGCGCATCGACCCGAAGCTCACGTCCATGGCCAAGATGTACGCCGCCAGGACCGCCGTCGAAGTGGCGGACGAGGCCATCCAGCTGCACGGCGGTTACGGCTACATGCTCGAGTACGAGGTGGAGAGATTCTACAGGGACGCCAAGATCATGGAGATCTACGAAGGCACCCGGGAAATTCAGAAAAACACCATTGCCAGTTCGCTGCTGGGGAAATTTTAGCGGCATGCCTCTACCGTTCAGCACCTGATCAGCTCCGGCGGCAGCTCAATCCAAGCATCTAACGACTTTCCAGGAGGTGATTCATGTCCTTGACATACAAACCGGAAACGATCGAAGGGGTCAAAGAATCCTACGGTCGCTGGGAAGAGGAACTGGAAGAGCTTTTTGGCAAATATCCCGAACGTCGCGGGCGGTTCTCGACCGTGTCGGACATGGAAATCGGCCGCATCTACACGCCGGCGGATGTCGAGGGCCAGGATTTTGAAAAGGACATCGGCGTGCCGGGGCACTACCCGTTCACCCGGGGTGTTCAGCCTTCCATGTACCGGGGGCGATTGTGGACCATGCGCATGTTCGCCGGGCTGGGCTCGGCCCAGGACACCAACCGCCGGTTCCACCTCCTGGTAAAAGCAGGGCAGACGGGGCTCTCCACCGCATTCGACATGCCGACCCTCATGGGCTACGACACGGAGTCCCCAAGGGCCCGGGGGGAGTGCGGGAAGTGCGGTGTGGCCATCGACACGCTCCACGACATGGAGGTCCTCTTCGACGGCCTCCCCATCGACCAGATCACGACGTCCATGACCATCAACCCCCCCGCGCCGGTCCTCTGGGGCATGTACATCGCCATGGCCGAAAATCGCGGCATCGACAGGCGCGTGATAGGGGGCACCATCCAGAACGACATGCTCAAGGAGTTCATCGCCCAGAAGACCTTCATGTGCCCCCCAAAGCCTTCCATGCGCCTGATCACGGACACCGTGGAATTCGGGACCAGGGAGGTCCCCCGCTGGAACACCATCAGTATCAGCGGCTATCACATTCGAGAGGCGGGCTCCACGGCCGTTCAGGAACTCGCCTTCACACTCGGGGACGGCATTGCCTACGTGGAGGCCGCCAGGGAGAGGGGGCTTGACGTGGACGACTTCGCCCCCAGGCTCTCCTTTTTTTTCAACAGCCACCTGGACTTCTTTGAGGAGGTGGCCAAGTTCAGGGCGGCGAGACGCATGTGGGCGCGCATCATGCGAGAGCGGTTCCAGGCGAAAAACCCGCGATCCTGGTGGCTCAGGTTTCACACCCAGACCGCCGGGTGTTCCTTGACGGCCCAGCAGCCATACAACAACATCGTCCGGACCGCCCTGGAGGCCCTGGCAGCGGTCATGGGCGGGACCCAGTCCCTCCACACCAACTCCCTCGACGAGGTGCTCGCCATTCCCACGGAGGAGGCCGCCACCATAGCCCTCAGGACGCAGCAGCTCATTGCCGAGGAATCGGGGGTGGCCAACAGCATAGACCCCCTGGGGGGCTCCTACATGGTGGAGGCGCTCACGGACCGCATGGAGGAGGAGGCATTTGAGATTATAGGAAAAATCGACGACATGGGCGGGATGCTGGCGGCCATAGAGAAGAATTATCCCCAGCAGGAGATAGCGGATGCCGCCTACCGCTACCAGCAGCAGATTGACTCCGGTGAGAAAACCGTGGTGGGCGTGAACAAATACGCCACGGAAGAGAGCGGGCCTATCGAAGTCCTCCAGATCGACGAAGAGCTCGAGAGGTTCCAGATGGAGGGGACCAACAGGATCAAGGAGCAGCGTGACCGGCAGAAGACGCGGGAGTGTCTGGAGAGACTGGAGGAGGCCTGCGTGGAGGGCCTCAATGTCATGCCTTCCATCATCGATGCCGCCAAATCCTACGCCACGCTCCAGGAGATGTGCGACGTCTTCCGCAAGGTGTTCGGCGAGTACCGTGATCCTGGAATATATTAGGCTCGTGGAAAAAGATTTCACCACAGAGGACGCAGAGAGCACAGAGAGAAAAGACAAAGAATGAATACTGTTAAATAGTGCCCAATAACTGTTTTTGGTCTCTGTGCCCCTTGTGCTCTCCGTGGTTCGTCTTTTGTGCATCCATAAAATGTGTACTAAGGAGCGGATATGGAACAGGGTCGAAGAATCAGGGTCATGGTGGCAAAACCCGGGCTTGACGGCCACGACCGAGGTGCCCGGATCATCGCCCGCGCATTCAGGGATGCGGGGTTCGAGGTCGTCTACTCGGGGCTTCATCAGACGCCCGAGGAGATCGTTCACGCGGCCATTCAGGAAGACGTGGACCTGATAGGCCTCTCAAGCCTCGCGGGCGCGCACAACTACCTTTTCCCGGCCGTGGTGGAGAATTTGAAGGAAAAGGGCGCCGGCGATATCGTCGTCATCGGCGGTGGAATCATCCCCGAAGAGGACATCCCCAAGCTCAAGGCACAGGGAGTCGTCCAGATCTTTACCCCCGGCTCCCCGCTGGAGTCCATTGTCTCCTGGGTCCGCGGGAACGTCAAACCAAAGGAATAAGGAGAAAACACTCATGCCCGAAACGGCTGAGATCGTTGAAAAGGTGACTGCCGGCGATGTCCGCACAGTGGCCCGATTGATTCGAGATGTGGATGATGGGATTTCTTCGGTCCGAGACGTCCTCAAGTCGCTCCATTCGCACACCGGGAGGGCCTACGTGATCGGGGTCACCGGGGCGCCCGGGGTCGGGAAAAGCACGCTTGTGGATCAGATGATCGGCCGGCTGCGAAAGAGAAACAAGACCGTGGGGGTCCTCGCGGTGGACCCCACAAGCCCCTTCAGCGGCGGCGCCATCCTCGGGGACCGCGTCCGGATGCAGCGGCACAGCATGGACGAGGGCGTGTTCATCCGCTCCATGGCCACCCGAGGGCACTTCGGGGGCCTCACACAGTCCACCCGCAGCGCCATAGACATCCTGGATGCCATGGGGAAGGACTATGTGATCGTCGAGACCGTGGGCGTGGGTCAGGACGAGGTGGACGTGGTCCGGAGCGCCCACACCACGGTGATTGTCGTCATCCCGGGAATGGGGGACGACATCCAGGCCATCAAGGCGGGCATCCTCGAAGTGGGGGACATCTTCCTCATCAACAAGGCAGACAGGGAAGGTTCGGACAAGACCTTCAGCGATCTTCGGCTGATGATCGACATGGACCAGAAAAAGTATGAGGACGGCAGCTGGAAGCCCCCGATCCTCAAGTCAGAGGCGGTTTTCGACCGGGGCGTGGAGGAGCTTCTGGAGGAGATCGAAAGACACGCGGAATACCTCCGTTCACTGCAGGGCGATGTGAAATTTCGCATGAGAAAGGAAAAGGTCCAGGAAGAGCTCGCGGAGATGGTCAAGAACCGGCTCATTGAAACCGTGGTTCGGGAGATCATCGCGACAGGGGAATTCGACCGGGCCGTTGAGGCCGTCGTCAGGGGTGAGGTCGACCCGTACACCGCATCGGACCGGCTTGTCCTACCGAAAGTCACGGTGCATGCTCCAGAATCGCAATAAATGGAAACCGCCAAGTGGGTCTGGCACCTCTTTTTCATGGCCGCGGGCCTTTTCTTTCTGCTGTTCGGCGTTTATCTCCTGATAGCCGCCTATCAATTGAAAGATCCGTTTCACTTCATCATGACCTTTTTTGCCTCGAGCCTCATCATACTGATAAGCCTCACCATCGTGGTGGGGTTGACCATTCGCGTGGTCCAGGCGATCAGGCAGAAGGGGCGGGAGGGTTGAAAAGAGGTCGGCCTTCACCACATGGTTTCGCCGGATGGAAGCGACGGTCCTGTCTATTCGGGATTTTTTACTGATTCACCAACAAAGGGGAGGGAGGAAAATGGCGGTTCGGAGAAAAAGTCAGCCGTTCGGAAAACGGGTCATGAAACTCAGGCGGGAAAAAAAGCTCACGCTCGATTATGTGGCCAACGAGACCGGCTTGTCCAAGGATTACATCTCCGAGATGGAGAAGGGTGAAATCATCCCGCCCGTCGCCGTGATCCTTCAGGTCTCCAGGGCCCTGGGCATCGACTCCAGCATCCTGCTCAAGGAAGAGAAGGAAGAGGAGGGGCGGATCAAGGACCAGGATTTTCAGAAACGGACAGAAGATTACGCCTACGAGGTCCTCACCCCTTCCGCCCGGGACAAGCATCTCAAGGCGTTCCGGATCACCATCGACCCCAAGTCCGAGCACAAGGGCGTGAGCTACCAGCACCTGGGTGAAGAGTTTGTCTACGTGCTCAAAGGCAAGGTGGAGGTCATGGTGGGTGAGAACAGAAACGTCCTCGGGCCCCATGACTCCCTGCACTTCAACTCGAGCATCGTCCACAAGCTCAGCAACCTGAGTTCAAAAAAGGCGGAGCTGGTTGTCGTCCTTTACACGCCGTAACCCGGAGATCCGCATCCGGCAACTCGTTTTCAGGAGAAAAACCCCATGGGCTACCATCTGAGTGAAGAGCAGAAAATGATTCGGGCCATGGTCCGCGATTTTTCGAGGGAGATCGTCCTGCCCGGGGCCTCGGAACGGGACAAGACCAGGGAGTTCCCGGGGGACATCCTCAGGCAGATGGGCGAGCTGGGGCTCATGGGCATGAACGTGCCGCCCGAGTACAATGGGGCCGGTGTGGACACGGTGAGCTATTCACTGGCCCTGCAGGAAATCGCCTATGCCTGCGCCTCCACAGCGGTGATCATGTCGGTTCACAACTCCGTGGCATGCGGTCCCATCTACCTCTTCGGTTCGGACTTTCTCAAGGAGAAATACCTCAAGCCCCTGGCCGCGGGCAAGATGATCGGATCCTTTGCGCTCACAGAGCCCGGGGCGGGCTCGGACCCGTCCTCTCAGCGAGCCAAGGCCGTGGCGGACGGCGACGATTACGTGATCAACGGGACCAAGCTTTTTATCACGACGGGCAAGAACTCGGACATCACGGTCGTCACCGCGTACACGGACCGTGACAAAAGACACAAGGGCATAAGCGCCTTTGTGGTGGAGAAGGGCACCCCCGGGTTTTACGTGGGCAAGGAAGAAGAGAAAATGGGCCTGCGGGCCTCGGACACGGTGGAGCTCATCTTCGAGGACTGCCGTGTGCCCAGGGAAAACCTCCTTGGCCGGGAAGGGGACGGCTTTGTCATCGCCATGGCATCCCTGGACGGGGGGCGGATCGGTATTGCCTCTCAGTCCGTGGGCGTCGCGCAGGCGTGCCTGGATGCGGCCACGGCATACGCCAAGGAGCGGGTCCAGTTCGGCCGCTCCATATCCCAGTTCCAGGGGATTCGTTTCGTGATAGCCGACATGGCCACCAGGATCGAGGCGGCGCGGCTCCTCACCCTCAACGCTGCCGCCATGAAGGACCGCGGTGAGAATTTCGGCGCAGCCGCATCCATGGCAAAGCTTTACGCCTCGGAGACGGCCAACTGGGTGGCCTATCACGCCCTTCAGATCCACGGTGGATACGGATACATCAAGGATTTCCCGGTAGAGCGCCACTACCGTGACGTGCGTGTTTTCACCATCTACGAGGGCACGTCCGAGATCCAGAGGAAGGTCATCTCCAATGCGGTCATCGGGGGAAAGGGGTAGCACAGGCTCGGTGGCTTCATTGACAGATTCGAAAGACCCCTTCGAGGACTACAAGGAATTCATTCCCGAATACGATGGCTTTGTGGAGGCCCTGAAGCAACCCCTTCCCGTCCACATCAGAGTGAACCGGCTCAAGGCGCGGCCTGAACAGGTCCTCAGGGAGCTGGCCGGTGAAAAGATCGCCCTCAGACGCACCCATCCAGCCGACGACGCCCTCTATGATCTCGAGGGAACGACGAACCCGGGGAATCTCCTCCACTATTTCCTGGGCGCCGTCCACCCACAGGCGCTCACGTCCTGCCTTCCGGCAAAGGCCCTTGCCCCTCGACCGGGCGCTTTCGTCCTGGACATGTGCGCCGCGCCTGGAGGAAAGACCGCCCAGATTTCGGAGATCATGTGCAACAGCGGCCTGGTCGTGGCAAACGACCTCCACGCGGGCAGGCACCTGGCGCTCTCTCACAATCTCATCCGCATGGGGATTGTCAACACGATCATCACGGCCTACCAGGCGCAGGAGTTTCCCTTGCGCGAGCGGTTCCACTACGTGCTCGCGGATGTCCCGTGTTCAGGGGAGGGGGTGTTTCGGAAAATGGCCGAAGGGAGGCGGTTCAACACCGGTCCTGGATCGGGAAAACTCCCCGAACTCCAGACAAAGATCCTGGCCAGGGGGTTTGAATTGCTCGAACGGGGCGGCACCCTGGTCTACTCGACCTGCACCTACAACCCCGAGGAAAACGAGGCCGTGGTGGATTGCCTGCTCAAAAGCCGGGAGGATGCTGAAATACTCTCCCTGGATCCCGGTATCCCCTGTGCGCCCGGACTCGGTTCCTGGAGGAAAATCAGATATGACCCAACGATTGAGAGAACCGTCCGATTCTACCCACATCAGGTCGATTCGGTGGGATTCTTCATGGCCCGAATCGGCAAGCGAAACTGAGCGGAACCGGCTGATTTCCTACATGGAAAAGCGATTCGGTATTCCTCGGGATGCCTTCCAGGACATGGCCTTCTTCAGGAGAAAAGACGCATGGAGGATGATCCGCAGGTCGGACCATCTCCAGAGATCAGCGGGTTACAAGGTGTGCGCCGTGGGGATGAAGGCGTTTCACGAGATCAACGCGTACATCAAACCCACCACCCGATTGATCCAGCTGATGGGACAACTGGCGACCAGGGGTCGACTGGAACTGGATGAGAGCGATTTGTCGAGACTCGTGGAAGCAAGAGAGATTCAAATGGAGTGCGAAATGGATGACGGGTATGTGATCCTGGTACTTAGAGACCGTCCCCTGGGCCTGGGGCTTCTCCTGAAGGGCCGCCTTCTCTCTCAGATACCAAAGAAGGAAACCCGGTTTTTCGAAAAAAAGGCCCAGGGGACCCGCCCCTGAGCCCGCTCGAAATCTTATTTGCCCCTGGATACCCAGTCCCTGAGGTCTTCTCTCACAAATCGAAATTTATTGAGCACCTTTTTAGCGGGGATCCTTCCTTCCTTCGCAAGTTTATAAAGAGAACGCTTTCCCATTTGAAGGTACTCAGCGGCTTCTTGGATTGTAAGAATGTCTTTGTCCTCATGCATGACAGCCTCCTTGCTTTTACAGGTTTCTATTTTCTATTAAAATAACATATTCACTGCATGGTTGCGCGTCAACCGCCGGCGTCGAGGGCAAACCACACAGCCGCGGGGCAGCTCTAAATGTTTAGCCTCAAAATCCTCCTCCCTCTTATGCTCGGGATGTTCTCCCATAACCCCGACGGGGCATGATCGGCGCGAGGCCGGTCAATCCGGCATTTCCAGAGGGGGCCTGTTGAATCTGCCCCGAATCCGGTTGACGGCCCTGCTGATGCGGGCATTGCCTAGGATACGGCGGATCAGCCTGCGTTTTCTGGGGAAATTGACCAGTGACAAGCCTATGATGATTGTCAAGATCCCCTGCCCGGGCAGGACGAGCATGGCTATTCCGGAAATCGTGAAAACGAAGCCGAAAATATTTTTGACGATGAGGTACGGGATGTACCAGATCTTCAATAACTGGTGCCCGGTTGACTGATTTTTACGAAAGAGAAAATCGCGCGGCAAGGCGACAATGATCATGGGCACCGCGAAGAGGCTCCCCAGAAACATGAGTATCGACAGGAGCCCGAGCCAGCCCAGGAGGGTTTCGTGGGTCTCAAACCAGAATATCCACTGCTGCCAGAGTTCTTGGGACATGACCGGTTTCACCACTCAAGTTGCGTTTGCCGCGCTGTGCGCCGCCGATCAGAAGCCGTTCCATCGTCGAGCCAGCGCAATGTAGCGCAAACAGGCAGTCACTGCAAGTATTCATTACAATATTAATATAGATTTCGGGTAGCGAGAGATCTGAAAAGAAATCCCACCGTCCGGCGGGGGGCTTTGTCGAAGAAAAACCAGAAAATCGTCGATCGCCTGTGTCGGGTTTCGCGCGGCCCCAACGGAACTTAGTACATCTTTGCGCTCTTCTCGCCTGCAAGTCGAAGTTTGAGATCCAACACGAGAGAGAAGAGAGAGGGCACCAGCAGGAGCGTGAACAGGGTGGCGACTACGAGCCCGCCCGTGATCACGCTTCCGATACCGCGGTAAAGCTCGGAGCCTGCACCTGGAAAAAGAACCAGCGGGAGCATCCCTGCAACGGAAGTGATGGTGGTCATGAAAATGGGACGGATCCGGGTGCGGACGGATTCCCTGATGGCCTCCCGGGGAGGCAGGCCACTTTCGCGCATGAAATTGAGCGACTGGTGCACGATGAGAATGGCGTTGTTCACCACGATTCCGATGAGAATGACGAATCCGAGCATGGTGAGGACGTCGAGGGGCTGGAAGCTTATGAATCGGTTGACGAGGTAGAGGCCGAGGAAACCGCCGGCCGCGGCCAGGGGGACGCTGAACATGATGACGAGAGGGTACAGAAAGCTGCTGAACAGGGAGGCCATGAGCAGAAAGGTGATAACCAGGGCAAGGAGGAAGTCGCCCTGGAGGACACTCCTCGTCCTGGTCAGATCGTCCGCCGTGCCGGCGAGACTGATATTGTAGGGTTGTTTAAGTTCCCCTGATTTCTCGAGAGGCCCCACCACCTTGCCCTGGATGATCTCCATGGCGGTTTCCAAAGGCACCTCATCAGGCGGGATGACCTGGATCGTAATGGCCCGCTGCCTTTCAATGCGGTTGATCTGGGTCGGGCCGGCGACCAGCCGGACGTCCGCCACGCTGGCCAGGGTCACCCGATCGCCTGCCGGCGTGTTCACCTGGAGATTCCGGATGTCCTCGACGCTTTTGATGCGCTCTCCCCTTCCCATCAGGGTGAGATCAATATTTTTTCCGAACCGCCGGACTTCCCCCACCTTGATTCCGTCAAGGAGCGCGTCGACGCTGATGCCGATATCCTGGGCGGTGAGACCGGCCTTGGCGGCCTTGTCACGGTCGGGAATGATTCTGATTTCGGGGTTTCCCAAGTCGAGGCTGGGTATGGGCCTGAGCTGGGACCCGGGGATGAGCATCATGATTTCACCAAAGATGCGCTGGCCAAAAGAGACCAGCCGCTCGAGATCGGGCCCGCTCAGGTTCACGTCAATGGAGCGCCCCGAGCCGGCCGTTTGGGCGAAAAGGCTGGTCTGGGTCACGATAGGGATCATGCCTGGGATTTTCCGGAGAACCCTCTGCAGCACGGGAATGAGTTCCCGTGCGCGAAGCGGGTCGGCGGCTGCCGCTCCCATGAACACACGCTGCCCGAAGGCGACATAGAAGAAGTTCGAGATGAAAGGGCCATCATCGGCATCGCCGTCCTTTACTTCCCAATATTTTCGAACCTCCCCTTCTACAAAACGGCCTATCTGCGCGAGTTCCCCGATGCTGTAACCCGGAGGCGGAATCATGATCCCGAGGATGAGATTGCGATTGCCCTCCGGGAGGTATTCAGTCTTGGGGGCCATGAACCAGGCCATGCCAAAAGAGACCAAGGTGAAGACGACGGCCAGCAGCAAACGACGCAGTGTGCCACCGCACAGCCAGTAGACGAGGGCTGAGATCCCATCGGCCAGGCGTACGGCCAGGCGCGAGAGGCCGAAAAGGCCTTTCAGGCGACTCACGACCCTTTTTTCGTCTTGCCGCTGCTTCTTAAGGATCCGGCTTGCCATGGAAGGGATCACGGTGACGGAAACCGTGAGGCTCAAGACAACGGCGAAGCTGATGGCAATGGCGATGTCCCTGAAAAGCTGGCCGGCTTCTTCCTCCACAAAAATGACAGGGAGAAAAACGGCCACTGTGGTGAGCGTGCTGGCCAGCACCGCGCCCCAGACCTCGGTCGTGCCCCTGAGCGCCGCCTCCACCCCGCTTTCCCCCGACTGGCGGTGCCTGTAAACGTTTTCCAGCACGACGATGGAGTTGTCCACCACCATGCCTGCTGCGAAAGCGCAACCGGCGAGGGATATCACGTTGATTGTCCGGCCGAAGAGGACCATCATGAGGAAGGTTCCCACAATGGAAATGGGGATGGCCAGGGCTACGATGAGGGTGGATGCAAGGCTCCTGAGAAAAAGCAGGAGAGCGATGACGGCCAGGGTTCCCCCCACGAAGAGGTTGCTTCGGACAAGCCCGATGGCGCTGTCGATGTACTCCGTCTCGTCGTAGACCTGTTCGAGTTGAAGACCTTTTTCGGCAAGCACCGTGTCGTTGAGATCCCGGATCGCTTCCCTGAGCCCCGCCATCACCTGGAGCACGTTGGACCCCGCCTGGCGCACGGCGTTGATAGCCAGGGTCTCGCCGCCCTTGTTCCGAACCACATTGTCCTGCCTCTTGAAACCGTAGCGCACCCCGGCGAAGTCCTTGACCCGGACCGGGGCTTGCCCGAGGTACTTGACCACAACGCCGGCCGCATCCTCGGGCGACAAATACTCTCCAACGGTGCGGGCGATGTAGCGCCTCTTTCCTTCATCAAAGTCCCCGGCGGAAATATTCCGATTCCCCTCCGACAAGGCCCCGGCGATCTCCTGGATGGTCACCCCCCGGGCGGCCACGGCCCCTTCGTCGAAGACGACCTGCATTTCCTCTTCCCGGCCCCCGTAAACGTTGATCTTTGCGACACCCGGGATGCGTTCAAGACGCGGTTGGACGTTATCCTCCACAAAGGTCCGGAAGGTACCGATTGCGGGGAGGTTTTCCCTGACCGGCTTCAACACGATCCATGCAATGGGCGGTGCGTTTTCACTGGCCGAGACGAGGATCGGGCGCTCCGCATCCTGCGGGTAGGAAGGCACCTGGTCCAGCTTGGTGGAGACCCTGAGGAGGGCGGCATCGATGTCGGTCCCGACGGAGAATTCCAGGGTGATTCTTCCCACGGCATCGCTCGATTCGCTCGACATCCGGACAAGGCCTTCCACGCTCTTCAGGAACTCTTCCTGCCGGTCGACGATTTCCCGCTCGATTTCCTGGGGGGATGCACCGGGCCAGAGGGTGGTGACGGTGATCTGCGGCCTGATCACATCGGGCGTGAGCTGGACCGGAATGCGGAGGAGAGAGAGGGTTCCGAAGATAGCCAGCAACAGCACGCCGACGATCACCGAAACGGGGTGCTTGATGGACGCTTGCGTGAGATTCATGGATTCTTTTTAATAATCTGCAGGAGTTGGCCGGGCCTGAGCCTTTCATTACCTCGCACCACCACCTCCAGACCCGGCGCAAGATCTCCTTCGACCTCGATGAGGGACCCGTGCTCGGCCCCGGTTTTCACGCGCACCAGTCGGGCCTGCTGATCCACCACGGCATACACCGCCGTCCCTGTGGATGAGAGGACCAGGGCATCTTTAGGAACGAGGACGGCCTTTCGCCTTTCACCCGTGGGGATGGTGGCACGACCCAGCATGCCGGGCTTGATCAGGCCATCGGGGTTGCTGATTTCAATCCGCACGGGAAAGGTGCGCGATCCGTCGTCCGCCCGGGGAACGATCGCATAAATCTTGCCCTGGAACGTTTTGCCAGGAAGAGCGTCAAAGGTGATCCGAGCCGTATCGCCTTTCTTCACGGAGGCGATGATGTGTTCGGGAACCGGGACTTTGAAAAGAATGGGATCCGGCACGACAATGGTCGCCACCGCCTCCCCTTCGCCAAGCCATTGGCCGACCAGACAATGACGCTCGACCACAACGCCCGAAACAGGGGTGCGGGTGCGTTTTTTGTTCAACTGCTCCTCGAGGACGCCGAGAGAGGCCTGGAGGCTGTTCACTCTCTTGCGTGCCGCCTCTGCCTTGAATTTCGCATCCTCATAGGCCTTTTCGGAAACGCCCTTGATGGCGAAAAGCCTCTTCTGCCGGCCGTAATCACTTTCGGCCTGTTTTTTCAACACATCCGCCTCACCGAGTTCCGCACGGGCCGCGTCGATCTTGAGTTTAATCTCCGTGGTATCCTGCTCACAGAGCGGCTGCCCCTTCATGACCAGATCCCCTTCCTCGAAGAGCATGGCGCTCACCGGTCCGGACTGCTCGGATGCGATCCGCGTTTCGAGCCAGGCTTCACCGGTCCCGATCAGGGTGACACTCGTGAGCACTTCTTCTTCCGTGACGGAAGCCACCTCCACGGGGGCGGGCGGCGGGCCGGCTGCCGGTTTTGAGGGTTGCGCACAGAGGGTTGAGCAGTTGAAAGCGATCCAGGCGACCGCGGGTATTGTCAAGTTTAGGAGGGGCGTCATGGATTTCAAAACGTGATCCTCTTCTGGGTTCCAGTGTCGGAGCTTTGGCGGGATATGAAAAATAACATGACCTGCAGTAACGGCTGACACACCGGTTCACATTTCACTGCCTCATATCGGACCTTAAGGCCTGAGGGGTTCCTTTGCAAGAACTCTCTTCAACGAACATACGCGTGTCGACGGAGCCCCCAGCCCCAAAACCCGGCTTTGAAGCCCAAAAAAGGCAGAATCTCTGAAAGCCAGGATTGACAGGGGTCTTGAAGGTCCAAACTGGCTCTGGTTCTTCAATTCAATTTCTCGGATCCATTCTCCTCGCCCTTCTTTCTGCCGATAAGCCAGTAGGTGACCCCAAGAGCAAAAACAACACCCCCAGTGGCCCACACATACTCCGGCCCCAAGAACTCGTAGTCGAACACAATAACCTTTCGAGCGATGGCCATCAGGGCAGTGGCGACGACAAGTCTCACATGAATGACATCCTCTCTCAGATAAACAGTAATATTGATGAAGATCTCAATTGCTATGAGCACGGCCATGAACGCGCCGAAAGTAGCCAGAATATCGCTGATGTTTAACAGTAAGAAGGGTGGCTGAATGAGTTGCCGATACAAAACCCAAACGACATCAACGATTCCCCACAAGATGACGAGTACCATCAGCAGCGCCAGAATTCGCACTGCCTGCCGGATAATGCAGCTGAGATAGTTGATAAATGGGTCTTGTCGACTTGCCGAAATCCCTTTTTTTTCAGCTGCTGAAACAGGAGTTGTCTCTTCTGCCATGATTGATTTCCTCTAAAAAAGGGCGTCGTTTGTGGGCAACAAAACTGTGAATGTAACTCCCCCCTCCGGGTTGTCAAGAAGCTCCAACCGTCCATTATGACTTTCGATGATCTTTTTCACGATGGGAAGTCCCAGACCCGTTCCCTCTTTTTTTGTGGAAAAAAAAGGGGTAAAGATCTCCTCCCTGTGCTCAACCGGTATTCCGCATCCGCAGTCGATCACCTCAATCGCGGCGTATTCGTTCATGCGTGAAGTGTTCACGACCACGGTCTGGCCTGGTGGGGACGATTGGACGGCATTGTTAACAAGGTTGATCACCACCTGTTCCATTCTCATAGGGTCCACTGAAACCAGTGGAAGACCCCGATCTAGATGGCTTTTAACCGTCACTTTGCTGTCTTCAGCCATTTTTCCGGTAACGGTGAGGCTGTCTTCCACAATTTTGTTCAAGTCCTCTTTAGATCGATTCAGTGACAGAGGGCGACTGAAATCCAGCATCTCCTTGACCATACTCTCGAGTCGTTTCGTCTGCTGCAGGACAATGTCGAGTTTTTTGTAACTGGGATCGCCTTCCTGAAAATTCCTTTGAACTATTTTTGAAAACCCGCCGATGGCGACCAGAGGGGTCTTCATATCATGGGCCACCCCTGACAGCGCTCGGCCCATGGCAGCAAGTCGTTCCGCCTCTACATATCGCTCGTGTTCCATTCGCTGGCGGTCTCGCAAGAATCCCAGGATAAAAGCATCCACATTGTAAAGTGTGACCTCCATGAGCTTGTCGAAATCCCGTGGCGAGAAGCCTTCCCAATGAATGAAAATGAGAGGGCAATAGAGTAAACTAATGCTGAAGGAAGTCCACAAAGCCCTTCTCAAACCGAACCAGAGTCCAGCCAGAATGATCGGAAGAAAATAAAGCTCCCGGTAGAAAATATGATAATGAAGCGCGCTTATTTGTGTGATGTAATGTAAGGCTGTAATACCCACTACCAAAAGGGCGACGACTGCCGTCTCGGTTTTTTGTTGCATAATTGTTGGCATAACAAGAATTTGTGAGATGCTGATTCTGAAAAAATAAGCCGGGTACCGTTGTGTTCGAGTCTTTCTCTCGGCTCCGGCCGCATGGACTCTCGTTCTTCGAGCTTTAGTGAAACATATTGCCCTCCTTCAATCAATACATAAAATATGCCGTGCTTACCTCATAAGGGCTCTCTCCAAGGACCACCCTGGCAGCAGGGGTGTGCGACAGTCATCCGGAGGTCTTTCAGAGGGAGATTTTCGGGCTGCTGGGACCGTATGGGGCCGGCATGACGACCCCGCACACCGAAGCCGTCGGCTATTTTTTGACGGCAACCTGGGGCCTTGGTCCTGATAAAAACACCCTTTTCCCCTGTTCAACAAAAACCACTTCCACCTCAAAAAAAATTACAAAGAAATGCTCATGAATAAATATGTTTCGATAAACAATATATAACGATAAAGCACCCATGCAGGCATGAAATATTCAAACGCTTACCATGTGCTTACTTTTGCCTTTGGCAGCCAATTCAGCTTTCCAGCAATAAAAAAGGGGTTTAAGGATGGCCCTTAACCCCTTGATTTTCTTAGTGGCGGAAGTGCATGGGAATCGAACCCACCTAAGAGGTTGTTAGCCCCTTACACCGGATTTGAAGTCCGGGAGCCCCACCAGTGAGCTATCCACTTCCAAGTCAGATTTTAAGCTGTCGAGTGCCTCCTGTCAACGCGGGATTCGTGCCGGTTGCACGGATATTCCAAGGGCATGACATCCAATCCCGTGCCGCGCGTCATTTTCCCAGGTATTCCCTGATGATGAGCAAAACGCGCCTCAGAGGCTCCGCGGCGCCCCACAGGAGCTGGTCCCCGCACGAAAACGCGGCCAGGTATTCCGGTCCGAACAACATTTTTCGAATCCTGCCCACGGGGACGGTGAGCGTCCCGCTGACCGCGGCTGGCGTCAATTCACGCAATGTGGATTCCTTGTCATTGGGGACGAGCTTCACCCATTCATTGCTTTTGGCGAGGATGTCCTCGATCTCGTCCAGGGGTAAGTCCCTTTTCAGCTTTACCGTAAAGGCCTGGCTGTGACAGCGCATGGCGCCGACCCTCACGCAGACCCCGTCGACCGGCACCTGTGGATTGAGGCCCATGATCTTGTTGGTCTCCACCATGCCTTTCCACTCTTCACGGGTCTGTCCACCCTCCACGGCCCGATCGATCCAGGGAAGAAGGCTGGCGGCGAGCGGGGCGCCGAAGAACTCCACGGGAAACACGGGGGATCTCAATTCCGCTGTGATCTTTTCATCTATGGCAACGGCCGAGGATGCCGGATCCGCGAGCAGCTCCCTGGAGGCTTCGGAAAGGGCGGCCATTTGGGATGCCAACTCCTTCATGTTGTTGGCGCCGGCCCCGGAAGCGGCCTGGTAGGTCATGGATGAGATCCACTCCACATGCCCGCGGGCCAGAAGTCCGGAAAGGCCCATGAGCATGAGGCTGACCGTGCAGTTTCCGCCCACATAGATCTTCACGCCCGAACTCAGGCCCTTTTCAATGACGCTCAGGTTCACAGGGTCCAGGACGATGACGGAATCGTTCTCCAACCGCAGCGAGGAAGCGGCATCAATCCAGTACCCAGACCACCCCTTTTCCCTCAGTTGCGGGTAGACGGCCTTCGTGTAATCCCCCCCCTGGCAGGTGACGAGGACATCCCGGCTTGCCAGCAGGTCCAGATCGTGCGCATCTTTTAAGGGCGGCACATCCATGCCTATTTCGGGTCCTTCCCCCCCCACATTGGAGGTGGTGAAGAACAGAGGCTCGAATCCACTGAAATCGCCTTCTTCAAGCATCCGCCCCATGAGCACGGATCCCACCATTCCTCTCCAGCCGATAAAACCGATCCTGAGCATCGTTAACCGCCTCCCTGTTGCAGTTAATCCGAGCGTCCGCCGGGTTCCGATGAAACCGGATCAGGGCGCTCAAATGAAAGGTGTAATACATATCAGAAAAACAAGGCATGTGAAAGATTAAACAGGGGAGGGCGTGCCGGGTCTCTTAACTTTTTTTGAACGCCTGCCGATGTTTAATTCGAGGGCATCCGTGCACTGGGGCATTCATTCGGTGGTTGAAGAAAACCGAAACGTTCTGGCTGTTCAAGACGTGCTTCGGATTCACGAGTTCAACAATCGATTGCGACACGGGGTTTGGGTGGAGCAGTGCCGGACGGTGTGCATTACGTGAGGAAAAGGGAGGTGAGGAAAAATGAGTTCCGTGGGATTGGTGAATTCCGTGAACGCCTCCTCTGTGGTGGATAAGCTCCAGCACGCGCACCAGGCACAGGAAGAGACCGGCAGGGTTCAGGCGGGAGCGCGTTTTCGAGAGCAGAGCATCGAGAATCAGAAAAAGATTGCAGAGGCCAATGAAGAAGAGAAGGTGCGGTGGAGCCGGAAAAGGGCAAAAGACGACGAAACCGCAAAGAAAAAAGACAGAAAGAATGGCTCAAGCGACGGCGATCCCCAGGAAGAATCCGTAACACCCAACCGTCGCAGCGGTAACCTGGATATAACCGTCTGAGTGGAGTTACAGGGCGGCCCTGATCATCTCTGGAAGAACCCTGCCCACGGAATCCCGGATCACGACGTCCGCTTCGTAATCAAAGGGCGTCGAATCACGGTTGATGATGATCAACCGGGCCCCCTTTTCAGCGGCGTGCAGGGGGATGGAGGCGGCAGGCTGCACCACGAGCGAGGAGCCAAGGACCAGGCACAGGTCGCAGGCCTCCGCGTGCGCAAAGGACTCGTTCAGAAGCTGTTGCGGCATGGCCTGTCCGAAGGAAACGGTATCCGGTTTCAGTATTCCGCGGCAGTCGTCGCACATGGGGACCGTGTCCCCCCGTGAAAGGCGATCCTCTATTTCGTAGCGGTCGTATTTTTTCCCACAATTCAGGCAGGAAACGCTGAAGGCGGTCCCGTGAATTTCAAGGACTTTCCCGGCGCCGCTCCCGGCCTTCAGGTGCAAACTGTCGATGTTCTGGGTCACGACCGCCAGGAGTTTCCCCGATTTTTCAAGGTCCACGAGTGCGAGGTGCGCGGGATTCGGTTTCGCATCCTTCATGGAGTTAAAAAACTCGGTGCTCATTTTCCAGTATTTTTCCCTCGCGCGCTCGCTTGAAAGGATCCTTCTGTATTCGAAATCCGCCGGGTCATATCGGTCCCAGATGCCCCCCGGGCTTCTGAAATCCGGTATGCCCGACTCCGTGCTCAGCCCGGCCCCGGTGAAGGCCAGTATTTTCTCCGACGCGCGGATCAGTTCCACACCTTTTTGAATCGAAGGTTCCATTTTCTCTCCATGGGTCCGCAAATCACAGGGCCGCGGATGATGCGCATCACAACCCGGGCAAAGCGCCTGCGAAAACAATAGCGACACAAGTCCCTGGAGTCAATTGCCATGTGACGCGGATAGCAGGGCTTGCCGTGCGTGCGCGGAATAAGGCAGGGCGTTTGGTCCACTTTTGGATAACAGGCAGTGCACAATCGTATAGAAAGCAAAAACAAAGACAATCAACCCATATCATTTTAAATCAACAACTCCTGTTATATCAGGGACTTGCAATTAATCGGCACCAGAAGGCCAAACGGCACGCGCCTTGCTTTGAATGGCCCCGTGAGAAAACAAGGCGGGCCGGATTCCGGCTTCCCCGGCCCGCAGGAGTGAAGCACGGAGGGGAGTGCCTTAATCCATAAGGCGTCCCGGCTCCTCTCCATGCGCCCCAAGGAGGGTGTCCGTTCCCAAGGCGGCCCCTCCTTTTTTTTACTGAAATGCGCGCCTGCAACTCGTTCCGGTGGTCCGGGCCTTGCATTCTTTCGGAGGCGTCTCCGAGTTGTGAACTCGTGCCGTGCGCGGCAGGCCGGTGCCGGTGCCTGAAAATGCCCGGCCTTTTTCATTGGACCCCGGCCGGGGCTGATCCTATAATGCCGCTCAACCGAATCCGGCACTGGAAAAAGGACCAGGGGAAGTATCCATGGGACATCGAAAAGAAGGGGATGCGATTTCTCTCTCGAAGCGCATAGGGGAATACCTTCCCTGCAGCAGGGAGGCGCTTCAACACGGACTCGAGCTGCAGCGGGATCTGGCACACCGGGGTGAGTTCAGGCGCCTGGGGGAGATCTTGATTCAGGAGAAGCTGGTTGACCCGGGGGACCTCGAACACGGCCTCTCGCTCCAGAGAACAGACCGGCTGAGGAGGTGCCGCCTTTTCAATAACTTGAGCACGGGCGAACTCATGCGTCTGGTCCATGTGGTTCAGGAGGTCAGCGTGCCGCCCGGCAGGGACTTCATTGACCAGGAGGCGGGGAGCGACTGCTTTTTCGTTCTGGTCGAGGGGGCTGCGCGCGTCTATCGCAGCGGAGAGTACGGCGAAGAGATCGAACTGCAGGACGTGGGGCCCGGCGAATGCATCGGAGAGATGGGCTATTTTTCCGATGGGATCCGCTCCGCCTCTGTCCGCGCACTGGAGCCCACGCAGCTCCTGATGTTCCGTTACAGCGACCTTGAAGAAGCCTTCAACAGGTTCCCGTGCCTTGCCGGAAACTTTCTGGACATCGTCACCTCGAGGCTCCGGCAGGCGAATATCCGGTTTCAGGAAACCGTGGAGCACAGCCACTCCATGGAGAGATCCCTGGAGAGCCTCAAGAGCTTTCTGGACCTCTCGGATCTCATCCAGATGCGCGCCGGGATAGAAGGCCTCATCCAGAGGGTCGTGGCAACGGCGGGCCGAGTCATGGACGCGGAGAGGGCCTCCCTGTTTCTGCTGGACCGCGCCGCCGAGGAACTCTGGTCCATGGTTGCCCAAGGCCAGGGAACACGGGAGATCCGTTTTCCGGTGGGAAGAGGGATTGCGGGGTGGGCTGTCCTGCACGACCAGGTGGTCAATATCCAAGACGCGTACAAGGACGGCCGTTTCAATCCCGATGTGGACAGGCGAACGGGGTATCGGACCAAATCGGTGCTGGCAGGACCCATAAGGAATCTTCAGGGAGAGATCATCGGCGCCGTGCAGGTGATCAACAAGCGGGACGGGGCCTTCAACACGGCGGACGAGACCCTGTTCCGCGCCTTTGCCTACCAGACGGCCATTGCAGTGGAAAATTTCCAGCTCTACAGGAGGATTCTAGCCGGCCACTCCAAAATGAGCATCCTCCTGGACGTGGCGACCTCCCTGGCCGACACCCTCGAGCTTGACGCGCTCATTCAGAAGATCGTCACGAAGATATCCGAGATTCTCGAAGCGGACCGGAGCACGCTCTTCCTGGTGGACGAGGACAGGGGGGAGTTGTGGTCCAAGGTGGCCCTGGGAGTGGATTTCAAGGAGATCAGAATACCCATGACCACGGGGCTCGCCGGGCACGTGGCCCGGACGGGGGAGATCGTCAATATCGGTGACGCCTATGAGGACTCACGCTTTGACGCCAGCCAGGACGGGGAGACGGGTTATCAGACAAAAACGGTGCTCTGCGCGCCCCTCTTCGGAAAGCAGGGACGGGTCATCGGCGTCACCCAGGCCATCAACAAGAAAACAGGCCGTTTTGAAAAGGAGGACGAGGATTTTCTGAAGGCCCTTTCCTCCCAGATTGCCGTGGCCCTCGAAAGGGCCCAGCTCTATGAGCGGACAAAGGCCATGGGCGATTACCTCAACAGCATCCACGAGAGCATCACCAACGGGATCGTGACCCTGGACGGCGAATACAAGGTGGTGACCGCCAACCGCGAGGCCTTTGAGCTCTTCGGAACCCACTCGGCTGACCTCATCGGCCGGGATTTCCGGGAGGTGGTCGGACCCGGGGGCCAAAGGCTCCTGGGACACCTCGACCACATTTACAAGAAAAGGTGCTCCGTGGTGGATTTTGACGTGGATGTTCTTCTGCCCAAGGGTGTGAAGGCTTTTTTGAATCTCAACTTCAGTCCCCTCCTCGATGAGGACGGAAAGCACCAGGGGATCGTGCTCGTCTTCGAGGACATCACCCGCGAAAAACGGATCAAGACATCCCTGAGCCGATATATGGCAAAGGACATCGTGGAGAGGGTCCTTCAGGATTCCGAACCCCGGCTCGGCGGGGTTCGGAGCAAGGCCACCGTCCTTTTTGCGGACATCCGGGGATTCATGGGCCTTGCCGAGACCATGAGCGCCGAGAAGACCCTCACCTTTCTCAACGAGTACTTTTCCTCCATGGTGGAGGTGGTTTTCGAGCACGGGGGGGTGCTCGACAAGTACATAGGGGATTCCATCATGGCAGTCTTCGGCGTCCCGTTCCCCCAGGGGGACGATGCGGAGAGGGCCGTAAGGACGGCGCTCGCCATGCGCCGTAACCTGGAGGCCTTCAACGCCAGGAGGAGGGAGCGGCAGGAGTCTCCGGTCGAGATAGGAATCGGCATTTGCACCGATATCGTCATCTCGGGGAATCTCGGCTCAGAGAAGCGCATGGATTTCACGGTCATCGGGGATGGTGTGAACATTTCCTCCAGGCTGGAAAACATCAACAAGGTGTACGGCACGGGACTTCTCATAAGCGACTCCACGCTCCAGGACATCAAGGGCCGTTTCGATACCCGTTTTCTGGATTGCGTGGTGGTCAAGGGACGCCGAAAGCCCGTGAAGATACACGAAGTCCTGGGGGAGAAGGGGAGTTACACGGGAGACACCCACTTTTTCGAAAAGGGTCTGGAACACTACCGGGATCGTGATTTCGCGCGCGCGGCGGAGTTCTTTGAACAGGGCGCCGCCTTTGACCCACCGTGCAGGACATTTCTCGAAAGGTGCCGCGACTATCTTCAAAACCCGCCGCCGGCTGACTGGGACGGCGCCTGGAGGGCCCCCGGGAAATGAACGGTGACCACGCGCTGCGCGGGGCCCATGTCTGTCTCCCCTGAAAAACGGGCTGGAGGCCTTTTCCCTCCAAATGGTTGTGGCCGGTCCGTGTCCTGGCTACACCAATTACCCTTGATACCGATTCAAGCGTTTTGTAAAAGAGACGAAGAAAGGGGGAAATAATCTATGCTGGGAAAGAAATATTTGGAGAAGTATGCGGATGTCCTCATCTGGGGCATGAAAACCGCCAGGGGAAAACCCTACAAAAAAGGGGATGTCGTCATTGTGCGATACCAGAGGGCGGCCACGCCCCTGGCCGTCATACTCCAGGGGAAGCTCCTGGATATGGGGTACCATCCAGTCATGCGGGAAGGGCTCACCCCGGAAATGGAGCTGAATTTTTACGGGCACGCAAACAACAATCAGCTTTCCTTTGTGCCGCCGGGTACAAAGGAGCTTTATGAGAGCCTGAATGGGAGCATTTTTCTCCACGCGCCCGACTCGCTCACCCATCTCAAGGGGATAGACCCGAAGAGGATAGGGAAAACCGCCGTGGCCTACAAGCCCCTCCGCGACATCCTGAACGCCCGCGAAGACCGGAAGGAATTCGGGTGGACCCTGTGCACGGTGCCCACGCCGGAGCTTGCCAAACAGGCGGGACTTTCGGAAAAGCAGTACGAATCGCAGATCGTCAGGGCCTGCTACCTGAACGCCGAGGACCCTGTCAAAGAGTGGGAGCGCCTTTACAAGAAGGCCGTTGGGATCAAACAGTGGATCAACGGTCTGGATGTCACGAGCCTTCACGTGGAATCCGAGAACGTGAACCTGACCCTGACCCCGGGGGAGAAGCGCAAGTGGGTGGGCCTCTCCGGCCACAACATCCCGAGTTTCGAAATCTTCACATCCCCGGACTGGCGGGGGACCGAGGGGGTCTACCATGCCGATCAGCCCTCCTTCAGGAGCGGGAACTACGTGGAAGGCGTGAGGCTGGAGTTTCGAAAAGGCAAGGCGGTCAAGGTCGATGCCAGGAAAGGCCGGGAGTTCGTTCAGAAACAGGCGAAAATGGATCCAGGGGCCTCTCGAATCGGCGAGTTCAGCCTCACGGACAGGAGATTTTCAAAAATCAACAGGTTCATGGCCAACACCCTCTTTGACGAGAATTTCGGGGGAAAATACGGAAACTGCCACCTGGCCCTGGGAGCGTCCTACTCGGACACCTTTGACGGCAACCCCGCGGACTTGACCAAGGAGAAGAAGCAGGAGCTCGGCTACAACGATTCCGCCCTTCACTGGGATCTGGTGAACACGGAAAAGAAAAAGGTGACGGCGACCTTGTCCTCCGGCGAAGAGGTCGTTATCTACGAAAACGGCCTCTTCAAGATGCCTGCTTAGCCATGCTGCAGCACACATTTATTCACATTCAGGGGATCGGCCCCAAGACCGAGCAGTCCTTCTGGCGGCGGGGGCTTTACACGTGGGAGGACTTTCTCGGGCATTCGGGGGGCGTGCTTTCAAAGCCCCGGGAGCGCATCGTCCGGCGTGGACTCGAGGAGTCGGTCGCAAACATTGGGAACGTCCGGTTCTTTGCCGATCGGCTCAAATCAGCGGATGCGTGGAGGCTTTTCGGGGGTTTCCGGGAGAGGGCCGTGTACCTGGACATAGAAACGGCCCATGAAGCCCCGGAAGCAGGTGAGATAACCGTCATCGGACTTTACGACGGGAAACGCGTCCAGACATTTGTCAACGGCGTCAATCTCGCCGATTTCGAGGTCGCAGTCGCCGAATACGACCTGGTCATCACCTTCAACGGCGGACCCTTTGACCTGCCCGTCATCCGTCACGCCTTTCCGGGGATCACACTCCCGCCCGCCCACATCGATCTCCGGTTCGTCCTGAAACGCCTGGGATACTCCGGGGGCCTCAAGCGCATTGAAAAGGCGACGGGTCTCGTAAGAGACGACGGCATAGACGGGCTCGACGGGTGGGATGCGGTCCGTTTGTGGTGGGACCACTGCAACGGGGATTCATCCGCCCTGGAGAGGCTGGTGGCCTACAACACGGCCGACATCGTGAATCTCGAGCCCCTCATGGAAATGGCCTACCGCAGGCTCCAGTTCTCTCTTCTCCCGGATCTCTACGCCGAGTGACAGGGGATTCCATGGAGAGACTCATCTTCCATGTGGACATGGACGCCTTTTTCGCGGCCGTGGAAGAACTCGACAATCCCGACCTTCGGGGTCTCCCTGTCATTGTGGGGGGCACGTCCGGCCGGGGGGTCGTCTCCACGGCCAGTTACAAAGCCCGAAAATACGGTGTGCATTCGGCCATGCCCATTTTCCAGGCTCGGAAACGCTGCCCCCGGGGAGTCTTCCTCCCGCCGCGGATCAGCAGGTACCGTGAGGTCTCCAGGGAGGTCATGACCGTTCTGGATGGGTTTTCACCTCTCGTGGAGCAGGTCTCCATCGACGAGGCCTACCTGGACATGACCGGCTGCGGCAGGCATTTTTCATCCCCGGAGGCCGCGGCCCGGGAGCTGAAAAAACGCGTATTCGAACGGACCTCCCTGACCTGTTCCGTGGGGGCGGCACCCAACCGGTTTCTGGCAAAGATCGCCTCGGACATGCACAAACCCGACGGCCTGACCCTCATAAAACAGGCGGACGTGGACCCCGTCATCAGAACCCTCCCCATCGGGAAGGTCCACGGCATCGGACCCAGGACGGCGTCCCGCCTCCAGGCCATGGGGGTCGTCCACCTGGCGGACATCAGAAGGCTTCCATTACGAAGGCTCACTCAGGAGGTCGGCGCATTCGGGCGCCGCCTCATGGATCTCGCGATCGGCGTGGACGAGGCGCCCGTGGAGCCCCTGCGGGAGCCGAAATCCATAAGCAGCGAAACGACCCTCCCGAGGGACGTCTCCGATCTGAGGGAACTGGAGGACGTGCTCCTCGCCCAGGCCGAGGTGGTGGGCGAAAGGTTGAGAAGGCAGGGATTCAAGGGATCGACCATCACGCTCAAGTTGAAGCACTCCGATCACACGCAGATCACCAGGAGCACGACCCTTGAGGAGGCGACCAGTTCCACCCGAAAAATATTCGACCAGGGGCGCATGCTTCTGAGTGAGGCATCCGGGGGCGCGAAATACCGTCTGATAGGTATTGGTGTGAGCCACCTGGCGGCTGCGGGAGAGGTCTTCAATCAGCAGAGTCTGTTCGCCGGTCGGGAGGAAGCCATGGATGTCTCCTGGAACAAGGCGGAGGAGGCCATGGACAGGATTCGCTCCCGTTTCGGGAAAGAGGCCATTGTGCGGGCGAGGCTGTTCAAACCAAAGAACCCGTAGGCGGAAAACGGCCTACGGGTTCAATGGAGGTTTTCATCTATTTTTTTCTTAAGGTTAGGTTGATTTTTTACGGTTAAGTTTATGAATAAGTGGCTTAGGGTTAGGTTGATGAGTTAATCGGCCGCCAGGGTTTGTACAAGCCCTTACTCTTTTATGTTCAAAGACTTCCCTGGATGCCGTTTTTTTCCCCGGATGTCATCGTATGCAATTGCTGGAGATGCCCAGCGGAAAAGATGCACGGTCATCCGAGAAGTCTTAACCCGATTCACCTGTTTATCCGCTTTCAGTCAATCTATCGGCACGTCCAGTCTGGAACTTTAAAACTTTTTTCCCCCTCATCAATAAATTAAGGCCCGGATGTGGAATGTAAAGCGAGAAACCGGAAAAAATTTCACTTGATGTAGCGGCTCGGCTGCATGCCCATGTTTTCCATCTCCAGCCTGACCGTGTTCAGATTGTCCCTCAATTTGGAGGCCAGAGGGGATTGGGGAAAACGCTCTATCAGATTTTTCAATATCCGGTAGGAGGATATCAGGAGTTCCTGTTTCTCATCCCTGCTGTTCGTGCTCCGCGCCTTCAGGAAATCCCTGGCAGCCTTTTCCCTCTCCATCTGGATAATTCCGCTGATCGCTTGGTCCCTCAAAACGGCCGCCTTCGGGGCATCGGTTTCTTTTACGGCGATTTGTTGCAGTTTTTCCAGGGCGGTTTCGAACGCCTCCTTTTCAATGTCGCGCCGGACGGGCTCCAGGGGGTCTTCGGCCTGGGAACCACCCCCGCCTGACTCACCGGACCGGTGAGCGCCCTCCGATCGCTCCAGGCGCTCCATGGCATCGTCGATAACTGCCGCTTCGGCCTCGCCTGGATACCGAATGCGGCTCTTTATCAGTAGAATCTTTGCCTCATCGAACTTCCCTTCTCCCGCGAGGGCCTCCGCCCGCCGCAGCGCATCCTGCAGGGGGCCGGGCAGGTTCCCGTAATCCGTGCCCGAGGGTTCCGGGGAGGGCAGGGGGTCGGCCGTGCGAAGTGGGGCCAGCTTGTTTCGGGCCGTCTCCTGGAGCCGATGGACCTCCCGGACCATGTCGGTGAGTTTTTGGTAGTGATCTTGAGCCGTTTCCTTGTCCCCCTGATTCAGGCTCCACAGGATCATCCGCTGCTGAAGATGGACAATCCCGGGGCGGCTTTCCATGGCCGGCAGGACGATGGCGCCCACCCGGAGGGCGTCTCGTGTCCTTCCGGTCTCCCCGAGGCTCTCTGCGAGGAGAACCCCGATCTCCGAGTCCAGCACCTCTTTTCCGTACTGCTTTTCCAGATCCATGCAGGCCTCGATGACCTTTTCGTGGTTTCCCGCAAGATAGTCGTCCTTGATTTTTTGTTCCTCGGCGAGGAGTTCGGAGAATCGGGAGTCCGGGACATCAGGGGGAGGGGTCTCCCGGAAAGTGAGTCCTTCCAGTTTGCCGAGTTCCGCAAACAGGATGTCGGCCGTCGTGTCCCGTGCCCCCGACGGGGCCGGGGCGGCGAGCATGTCAAGGATTCTTTCATAGGCGCCGACAAGGCCCCGGGCGGCCTCCGCTTTCTCCGGGCTCAGGGCGTCCCCCTTGCGGAGGAGCTCCTCCAGAGCCTGGATTCTCATGCGCAGTTTGTCCTCCGGCACTGGAGGGGGGACAGGAGCCGGTGTCACGGCAGGGCCCCTGAGGCTGGGAACGCATGCTGAAAAAAATGTACACAAAAAAAGCATGGAAAACAAAAGCTCACTGGTTCTTCTCTTCTGGACCATTTAAAGCGCCCCTTTCACTGGTTCAAAAATACGCCGGAGCCTCAAGGCCCCTTCCTCCATGTCTACATCGGAGAAAATGATGGTGAGTTCTTCGTCTCTTGGCCCGAAATGCAGACCCGTCCGGGGGGAGACATGCACGGGGCGCAATTTTGCCTGCTCGAATCCCACGGCCTTTCTGGATTCAAAGACCAGATCCGCAATCCGGGCCTCACCCGCGAACCCCGGGTTGTTCACGATGGCATTGGCCGTGTCTATCCACACGGGCAGCGCCCCGGACGATCCGTACAGCGTGACGGTTTTACCCTTCATGGGGAGGTTGTCGTCATAACCCACATAGGCGGCGGTCACATACCCGGCGTCCAGGTCCAGCTCGCCGGACTGGGGGTCCGGTCCGGGAATGAAGCCCACGAAGCTTGAGTTGGTGTATCGATTGGCTGTACCTGTCTTGCCGTAGGCAGGGACCTTCAGGGCGACCTCCTTGTCGCTCAAGGGAAGGCGTACTTTCACCGCGCCGTCGGCCGCTTTTCCAGTCCCCTTTTCGACCACCAGCCGGAGTATTTCGGACACCACGAGGTTAACGCGCCGACTCAGAACCTCATGGCTTTCCTGGCCGTACTCCCAGACGGGCTCACCCTCCCGGTCCTCGATTCGTGTGATGATGGGGATCATGAACGCAGAGAGGCCGTCGTCTCCCAGGGTTTTCACCCTGCCGCACATCAGGGTGGAGTAAGCCCTCGCCATTTCCGCAATAGAGACAGCGTTCGCCCCCAGGGGGAAGGACAACACGGGGTCAAGGGGGGTTGAAATGCCCATCCTGTGCGCAAGTTCCCGGACGTAGTGCAGGTTGACCAGGACGCGAAAATCACGGATCTTGTGGAGGACGTCCATATCGTAGCGGTTTTTGGCGATAAGCTCCTTGTAGGTCCGGACCATGTTTCGCTGTATAAGGCCCAGGACCTCCGACGGGATGAGTCCGTCCACCCAGACCCCGCCGCTTCGAAGAAGCTCCGGGTTCTCCCTCAAATCGGCAGGTGTTATGGGGTGGAACTGTGCCGGCTTCTCCCCTGGAAAGTCCATGAAATAGGCCAAATGAGGCCTGCCCGTTGCGTCCCTGAACATGTGGAAGTGGTTCAATGCGGACTCCGGAATCGCCCACGGACCTTCGGAAACCGCCTTTCGGAGGCTCTCCATCTCCTGGGCCATGAGGGAATTCAGATCCTTCAGGCGTGAGTAATTCAACCGGTAGATCCGCAGTTCCCTGGGCTCGATAAGGTCCACGGCGCTCTTGTCCACATGATAGCGCATGGATCTGAGATTCTGGAGGGCCGCTTCATAACCGCCGAAAATAACGTCCGATTCAATGTTTTTCTTGGCGTCGTAAAACGCGGCCTCCATGAGGGCCTCCCTGTCCACCAGGACCCCGTGCCCGTCTCGAATGCGGGTCACGTACTCCTGATATGGCTCGTTGCGGTGTCTGTCCAGGCCGAGGTTGCCCGCCACCTCTCTGAATTCGCCGAGACTCAAGTGGTCCGTCAAGTGATACAGAAGCCACACCGTTGCCAGGTTCTCGGATTTCACGCCTGCCCAGGCCATGGAGACCTGTTCGGCGGTCGGCTCGTGGTCCGGGTTGGGGATGTAGGATGTGTTCTCGAACTGGTACACCTCACGGGCATTCCGGAGCGCGTCCAGGGCATTCCACTTGAGCTGGAGGGCCGCTGCGTAGACAATGGGCTTGAAGGTGGAGCCGAGCTGTCGCCTGGCGTCCACGGCCCTGTTGAAATGCCGGTTGAAATACCCCCCCACCATGCCCCGGACCATCCCGTTTTGAAGGACGACCACCCCGCCTTCGAGCTCGGGGACATGGGTCAGAACCAGGCGGCCGCCGCTCTTTTTTTCATCCTCCCGGGCGAAGCGGAGGGCCACCAGGTCCCCTTCGTTGAAGAGATCCATGAAGCCGGAAATGCTTTCAGGTTCGAACCGCGCCCAGATCCCCTTCCGGGATTGAACCCAGGCCTCGCCGATGTCCTTCAGGCCCTCCAGGTCGATCACGCCCCCGCCTTCCTCCCAGGAGACCACCAGCGAAGGGCTTTCAGGCTCCTTGTTGACGTGCGTGACGCGGCCGAAGAAAGGGAGGCTGTCGCTGCGGCCGGGCAGTGTGTCCCTGAGGGCGCGATATCTTTCCTGCAGGGCCGACAGGTCGTATCCCCGGAGAAGAACCTCGAGGCTCGGCAGGCGGTTCCTCAAACTCCGAAGGGCGCCTTCCTGGATGTGGCGGCTGATGGCCGTGTGGATCCGTATCCCGGAGGTGGCGATGTTTTCAATGCCCTGCTCGGCGAGTATTTCCTTGAAAAAGGGCGTCTGGAGCTGGTCTCTCACATAGTCCAGGATGCTGTTCAAACCATAGGTCACCTGCCCCTCCCTGAAGGGCACGCTTTGTGCCGCGGCCTCGGAATACTGCGCCTGGGTGATGAAATTGAGCTCGAGCATTTTTTTCAGGACATACTCTTTTCTCTGATCCGCCGCCTGAACCGCCAGGCTCCTTTCAGCCTCGGTCTTTTTGATGAACGGGTTGTAGCGGTTGGGTCCCTTGACCGATCCGGCGATGAAGGCGCATTCCACCAGGTTCAGGTCCCGTGCGTCCTTGTCGAAGAAATATCTCGAGGCGATCTGGAGGCCGCGCCCGAAGCCGCTCACGAAGAACTGATTTGCGTAAAGCTCGAGGATCTCTTCCTTGGAGAACTCCTGTTCCAGAACAAGGGCCTGGAAAAGCTCCTTGAGCTTGGTCGTGTAGGAGCGCCTCTCCCTCTTGAAGATGTTCTTGGCGGTCTGCTGCGTTATGGTGCTCCCGCCCTGGACGACCCCGCCGGCCTTGATGTTGGCTATAAACGCCCGGGCGATCGCCTGGATGTCAAAACCCGGGTGATCCAGGAACTCGTGGTCCTCGGCGGCGATGATGGCCTTCACAAAGGTCTTGGGGATATCCTTGTATTCGATGTACTGGCGGTGGGTTTTCTCGAAGAAAACGCCGATGGGGGTGACCCCGTCGTCATAGAAGACAGGGCTTTCGGAGAAGATGATGCGCTCTATGACCCCTCTTTCGATTCGAGTCTGCGCCTCGCTGTAGACCTGATAGTAAACGTACCCCAGGAGACCGGCAACACCGGCAAGTGCCAGGGTCAAAACAATGAGGGCCGCCTTGAGGAAGCCGAATCTCCTCGACGGCCTCTCCAGGTACAGGTACGTGTTCTTCTTTTTTTTAAGCTTTGATTTGGCCACTTAAAAGCTTCTCCCTGATGACGGCCTTCAGGTCCATTCCCCTGGTTTTCAGACCCCTTCGGCCGTATTTCATGTTAGCCTCGATGAGGTACCATTTTCCATTATGGCGGATGAAGTCAAGCCCCACATCATTGAAACGGCACCTTGTCGCGTATTCCGCGGCCAGAGAAACGGCTTCCTCCGGGATGTCCTCGAAAAGCGCGGTTCCGCCCTGGGACAGGTTCGTCTTGAACGAACCCGGTGCCTTCAATCGCCAGAAGGCGATCACAGGGTCGTAGTTGACAAGGACGACCCTCAAATCCATTTCGTGGGGCAACAGTTCCTGGATGTAGGCCACTCTCGTCTTCGAGAGATATTCCCGGAGATCCCCCCCATTTTCAATGAGAAAGACGCCGCGTCCCTGGGATGACGCCCTGGGAAGTTTGGCAATGAAAGGGAAATCAAAGTCCCTGCGGATTTGGGCGTGGTGCAGGGCATAGTAAAAACGGGTCCTGGGGTGATTCAGGCCCAGCATCTGGTAAAGGGTGGTCTGCAGGATTTTTTCATCGGCGTACAGGTAGGTCTCGAGGCTCGGGAAGATCGGGCGGTTCATGGTCGTGAGAAAGCGGGCGTAAAAGCGCGTGGGGTAGAGGATCATTGGCGCATTCAGGACCAGGGAGCGCTCGGATTCCGAATAATCCATAAAATTCGGCTTGACACCCAGGGTGACCACCTCCGGAACCCCCCGAAGTCTGCTTCCGAGGGCGACAAATTGAGGATCGGACCGACTGAAAGGCATTTTTTACTTCTTGATCCATTGGAGGACGTTTCGGGCCTGGCCGCGGGCGCCCTCCAGGATCCCTTCGACATCAAGGGTCTGAATTTCCCGGTTTTCCATGATGACGCGGCCGTTAATGACCGAATGCAGCACGTCCCCGGCGCAGGCCGAGTAAACGATCTGGGAAAAGGGGTTGTACATGGGCACCATGTGTGGGGAACGCGCATCCACCACGATGATGTCCGCCTTCTTGCCGGCCTCCAGGGATCCCGTGAGCGCACCCATGCCGAGGGCGTCGGCGCCGGCGGAGGTTGCCATCTTCAAGACCTTTCGGGCACCCAGGGTGGTGGGGTCCATGGTTTCCACCTTGTGGAGCTTTGCAGCCGTGTCCATCTCACCGAACAGGTCGAGATTGTTGTTGGATGCGCACCCGTCGGTTCCCAGGCCGACGGTGATCCCCCGGGCCATGAGCTCCTGAACGGGCGGGACGCCGCTCGCGAGCTTCATGTTGCTCTCCGGGTTCTCGACCGCCTTAACGCCGTGCCTGGCCATGCGGTCCATCTCCGGACCGTCCAGGTGCACGCAGTGGTCGGCAATGAAGCGGGGGTCCAGGACCCCCAGTGATTCCAGATGCTCAAAGGGCCGTTTCCCGTAATCCTTCAGAACCTGTTCGACCTCGGTGCGGGTCTCGGCCACGTGCATCGCGAGGGGGACGCCGTGTTTCACGGCGATCTCGTGCGCGCGACTGAGAAGCTCCGGACTGCACGTGTATATTGCATGAGGTTCGACCGCTATGTGCACCAGGGGGTCGTCCCGCCACTTGCGGATGAGGCGTTCCGTGTATTCGAAGCCCTTTTCCAGCGGACCGTAATTGGGCGACGGGAAATCGTAGAGGACCTCGCCCACCAGGCAGCGCATGCCCGCTGCGTGTGCCGCTTCAGCCACCCGGTCTTCGAAGAGGTACATGTCGCAGAAGGTTGTCGTTCCCGAGAGGATCATCTCCGCGCAGGCAAGGAGCGTCCCGTGGTAAACGAATTCGGCGTCCATCCGGCTTTCGACGGGAAAGATGTAATTGTTGAGCCAGTCCATGAGGGGGAGATCGTCCGCCAGCCCCCTGAAGAGGCTCATGGCCGCGTGGGTGTGGCCGTTGACAAGGCCGGGGAGAATCAGGCCCCCCCGGGCATCGATGGCGTGTTTCCAGTGGAGGGCAGGGGGAGGGTCCCCGGCGAAGACCCCGGAAATGGCGTCACCCCTGACGGTGACGTACCCTTCGGAAATCACGGTGTCGCTGGAGTCCATGGTCAGCAGGGTGCCGTTTTTGATAATGAGATCGATATCTTCCATAGAATCCTTCCGATCATCCAGCTTAAATCGGTATCGATGTCGAAAATAAAAGCTAACCCCCCAGTTCCTCGATGACCCCCCTCCACAATCGGGTGAGGACAACCCCCGCGCGTTCAGCATTGGCGATGACTTCCTCGATGGAGGACGCCTGCATGCAGTCCGGGAGGTTGACGTTGGTCACGGCCACGATGACACCGATCTTGAGCCCGCAATGCACGCCGACGACGACCTCGGGCACGGTGGACATCCCCACGGCATCCGCTCCGATCATCCTCAGAAAACGGGTTTCCGCGGGCGTTTCCAGACTGGGGCCGGGAATACCCACATACACCCCCTGTCGAAGCTCGATCCCCTGTTTCAAGGCCGTTTTTCGGGCGATCCCGAGGAGCTCCGGATCGTAGACCCTGGACATGTCCGGAAACCGCGGACCGAAGACATCGAGGTTGGGGCCGGTGAGCGGGTTCTGGAACATGAGATTGATGTGATCGGTCACCATCATCACATCGCCGGGTAAAAAAAGAGGGTTGAGCCCCCCTGCCGCGCTCGATATAAAAAGATATTTGATTCCCAATCGGGCCATGACCCGTATTGGAAAAGTCACTTCATAGGGGGTGTAACCTTCATAGAGGTGGAAACGGCCTTCCATGCCAAGAATGCCTTGTACTCCCAGGGTGCCGTAAACCAGGTTGCCCGGGTGTCCCTTTGTGGTGGATTCAGGGAAAAAGGGGATCTCTCGGTAAGGGATTCGGTGTTGAACCTCCATGAGGCTTGTGAGCCCGCCGAGGCCCGTACCGGTGACCAGACCAATGAGGGGCGTCTCCGGCATGCGACCCTGGAGGTGTTCCGCGGCCTTTTGAATCCTGTCTTCCATATGCGAACCTCCCACACAGGCCTTTTGATACCACAGTTCCGGCCGCCTGGAAAGGCCATTGCTTCCTGCGGGATCAAAACCATCCAAAAGTATTGCGAAAATCAAAATACATTATTATACTCATTGACAAGGAAATCGGTCGGGCCAGCGAGTGTATAGCCTGTATTATAGTAATGATATTAAGTTGTTAAGATATTTTTTAAAAGTAATATGTTAAGGAGATATGCGGGGCATGAAAATCTTACTCCTCGGAAGCACCGGAATGCTCGGCAGCGACTGTAAAACCATTTTTGAAAGGGAACACACCGTCATAGCGCCGAACAAGGAGACCCTGGATATCATAAGCTGGGACAAGGTGATCGAAAGCATTCATCAGATAGCGCCGGACGCGGTGATCAACTGCGCGGGCATCACCGATTTCAGGCTTTGTGAAGAAGACTCCTTCTCTGCAATGAAAATAAATGTCGAAGGCCCCAGGAACCTGGCGCAGGGGTGCGCGCGGTTTGGACGCAAACTGATTCACATTTCCAGCTACCGGGTCTACAGCGGCCTGAAAAGCATTCCCCAGCCCTATTTTGAAGACGACACCGCCGATCCGCTCTCCGCCTATGGGAAGGCCAAAGTCTACAGTGAAACAGCCATCCGGGAAAACGCCCCAAAGTATATCATCATAAGAACCGGTTGGCTTTACGGCAGGGAAGGCAGAAATTTTGTCAAATGGATTATTTACAACGCGGTCAAGGGCGGGCGGAAAAAGCAGACCATCCAGGTGGCGGAGGATCAGTACGGCTCTCCGACATGGACTTACAGGCTGGCCTACCAGATACGGGAACTCTTTAGTGAAAACACCAGCGGTACTTATCACGCAACCGCCGAGGGCTATTGCAGCCAACTGGAGTACGCCCGGTTTGTTCTCGAAAAACTCAATCTCAGGGCGAACCTGGATCCTGTCAGGACGCCTGAAAAGGGCAAGAGACCCAGACACCCCCTCAACGGCATCCTCGAAAACCGCCTGTTAAAAAAACAGGGCCACCACCTCATGCAGGAGTGGCAAAAGGACCTGAGCCTGTTCCTGGACCAGTCAGGGGCCGATCTTGTGAAAGAGGCCCGAAAAATCAGTAAAAAAGAGGGCTAGATTTTTCGGCCGATCATGGCCCCCTCCAGGATGGCGGCCTTTGCGCTCCTGGATTCCAGGCAATCCCCGATCTGGTAGACGGGGATCCCCATATCCTTCACCTGCTCGAAGAGGGATTTGTCCGGGCGCATCCCCGTGACGACAACCACCTGATCCGCTTCGAGGAACTTGTCTTCAGTGTCCTCTCGGCTCCGGACCGTGACCCCGTCGGGCTCCACCCTCATCAGGTCGGTCCCGGTCAGGAGCGTCACCCCCCTGGCCTTGAGCCTGGAAAGGATCACCTTCCTCGTGACCGTCTCGATGTTGGCACCGATACGCATCATTTTTTCCACGATGGTCACGGGGCACCCCTCGTCCGAGAGGTGTAGCGCCACCTCGCACCCCGTGGCGCCCCCCCCCACGACCACCGTGCGCGGCTTGCCGCCCTGGGTTCCATTCTGAAGGACGTCCTCGAGCGTGCGCACAATGGGGCTGCTGTTCACACCGGGGACAGGGGGGAGATCCGGGACCGACCCGGTGGCCAGCACGAGAACCTGGGGCGCGAAATCCTTGATGAATCCGGGGGTCACCTCTTGTTCCACGTGCAGATGGACACCGTATTTGGCCGCCTGCCGCCTCTGATATTCGATGAGGGTCAGGACCTCTCTCTTGTAGCTGGTGACGCTTCCAAGGAGGAGCTGTCCGCCAAGTCGACCCTTACGTTCGAAAAGGTGCACCTCATGCCCTCTCTGTGCCGCGACCCAGGCAAAGTCCAGGCCGCCCGGCCCGCCGCCCACGACCATGACTCTCCTGGGAGCCTGTGTGGGGACAACGACCATCTCCTTTTCCCTGCCCAGCGCGGGGTTGACCAGGCATTCGATCCGGCCCTTTCGAAAGATCGATTCCATGCACGTGTTGCACGCAATACAGGTGCGGATGTCGTCCAGCCTCCCTTCCCGAGCCTTGTTGGGCATGTTGGGGTCCGCGAGGAGACCCCGGCCGATGCACACAAGGTCCGCCATGCCGTCCGCTATGATTTTGTCCGCAACCACGGGGCTGTTGATCCGGCCCACGGACATGACGGGAACCCGGACGGCCTTACGAACCGCGGCGGAAGAGTCCGCGAGGCACGCAACGTTCATGAACATGGGCTGGCTTATCCACTCGGGAGTCGCATCGTTACCCGCGGACACCTGAACGAGGTCGACCCCCTCCCGAATCACCAACTTGAGGATTTCGATGCTTTCCTCCACGTCAAGCCCTCCAGGGACAAATTCCTGGGCGCTTATCTTGAAGGAGAGAGGAAAGTCGCTGCCGATTTTTTTCCTGACCTCTCGGACGATTTCCAGCGCAAATCGTGACCTTCCCTGGAGGTCTCCTCCGTATTCGTCTTCCCGTATGTTGGAAAAAGGGGACAGGAACTGATTTATCAGGTACCCGTGGGCCCCGTGGATTTCCAGGAGTTCAAACCCCGCGGCCACGGCGCGTTCGGCGGCGTCACCGAATTTCTTCACAATGGCGTGGATGTCCTCGATTTTCATGGGCTCCACCTCACCCCGGATCGTGGGGCAGGGGAGGTTGGACGGCGCGAAGGGTTTCCTCCCGATGACCCTCGGCGATGTCTGGCGGCCGCCATGGTGAATCTGCACCGCGGGGATGCACCCCTCGGATTTCATGCTCCTGGCGATGCGGGAGAGTCCCTCGAGGAATCTGTCGTCATATATGCGTGCCTGGTGGGGTGAGACAATCCCTTCCTCGGCCACCGAGCAGGCCTCCATGATGACCATGGCGGGCCCCCCGGCGGCTCTTCGGCGGTAGTGCTCGACGGTTTTTTCGGTGATGGACCCATCCGCCTCAATCAAAAAAGACGCGAGCCCCGGCATGACGATCCGGTTGCTCAGCACCAGGTTCTTGATGGATATAGGTGTAAAAAGGCTTTCGAGCATTTTGAGATCCTCGTCCGTCTCTACATAAAGCGTCATGTAAAAATTTGGTCGGCAGGTCCAAGAAGTGTCGGCAGGTCCTCTCCAGATTTTTACCCGTGAATTGTCAAGGTGCTTTTACGTCATATGATTTAATGACTTCGGTAAAAATGCAACCCAAAAGAAACCCTCCACGGGGAAAAATTGGGACGATGGACTCCGGGGATCATGTTCTCCGGCTATAAGACGGTGGCGAAAAAATCATTACCCTTGTCATCGATGATAATGAAGGCCGGAAAATTCTCCACCCGGATCCGGTAGACGGCCTCCATGCCCAGTTCAGGGTACTCCAGCACTCGGACCTCCTTGATGCAGTCTCTCCCCAGCCTCGCGGCCGGTCCCCCGATGGAGCCCAGGTAGAACCCGCCGTATTTCCTGCAGGACTCGGTCACCGTCCTTGAGCGATTGCCCTTGGCCAGCATGACAAGAGAGGCTCCCTGAGACTGAAAAAGGGGCACGTAGGCGTCCATGCGCCCGGCCGTGGTCGGGCCGAAAGAGCCCGACGCCCGGCCCTTGGGGGTCTTGGCAGGGCCTGCGTAATAAACGATGTGTTCCTTGAAATAATCCGGGAGCCCCTCCCCCCGGTCCAGCCGCTCCTTGAGTTTGGCATGGGCTATGTCCCTAGCCACCACAATGGACCCTGTGAGCATCAACCGGGTGGCCACCGGGTATTTCCCGAGCTCGGCCCGGATCTCGTCCATGGGCCGGTCAAGGTTGACGGCGACCCCCTCGGCGCCCTCTTTCCTTGGTAGGGGGAGAAAACGGGCAGGGTCCCTTTCCAGATTTTCCAGGAAAACACCCCTGGGCGTGATCTTGCCCTTTATGTTCCTGTCCGCGCTGCAGCTCACCCCGATCCCGATGGGGCAGGACGCCCCGTGCCGGGGAAGGCGGATCACCCTCACGTCGTGGCAGAAGTACCTGCCGCCGAACTGGGCGCCGATCCCCAGTTCCCTTGATCTCTTCAGGAGCTCCCCTTCCAGTCGGGGCACACGAAAGGCCCGTCCGCCCTCGTTTCCCGTTTGGGGAAGGGTGTCCAGATACCCTGCCGTGGCCAGCTTGACCGTCTTCAGATTCATCTCCGCGGATGTCCCGCCGATGACCACACCCAGGTGGTAGGGGGGGCAGGCCGCGGTCCCCAAGGATTTTATCTTGTCCACCAGAAAGGGGACAAGCGCGCTTTCCTCCAGGATCGCCTTGGTTTCCTGGTAGAGGAAGGTCTTGTTGGCGGACCCCCCTCCCTTGGCAATGAAAAGAAATTTGTACTCGTCGCCGTCTACCGCCTGGAGGTCGATCTGCGCCGGCAGGTTGGTGCCCGAGTTCTTCTCTTCGTAAAGGCTCAGGGCCACGTTCTGGGAGTACCTCAGGTTGTTTCGCGCGTAGGCATTGAAGACCCCCCGCGAGAGATCCTCCTCGTCCCCACCCGGGGTCCACACCCGTCGTCCCCTTTTCCCCAGGATGACGGCGGTTCCCGTGTCCTGGCACATGGGATAGACGCCTTCGGCTGAAATGACTGCGTTCTTGAGCATTTCAAGGGCCACGTAGCGGTCGTTTTCCGAGGCCTCGGGGTCCTGGAGAATCGCGGCCAGCTGCTCGAGGTGGGAGGATCTCAAGAGGTGGGCCACGTCGCGGAAGGCCTCTTCCGCGAGCAGGGTCAGGGCCTCGCCCTCGACGATGGTGACGGGCTCCCCTCGGAAGGCGTCAACGGACACGTGGTCCCCAGTGACCAGCCGGTAGTCGGTTGGGTCCTCGCCCAGGGGAAAGGGCTCCTGGTAGTGAAACTCGGGCATTTCGTACCTCCAGCAGCTATGCACAAAAAACAGAAAACCTTAAAAGCATTACCACGAAGAGCCTCTTTTTATTTCTTTTTTGCTTTCATTTCTCTCGCGAACTCAGGGCCGCCTTGAAAAATTGCCTGTTGAGCCGCGCGATGTGCGTGATTTTTATCTCCTTGGGACAGGCGGCCTCGCACTCCCGCTCGTTGGAGCAATTGCCGAACCCCAGGGAGTCCATGGCCCGCTGCATGTCGAGGACCCTTTTGGCCGCCTCGGGCCTGCCCTGGGGCAGGAGCGAGAGGTGGGAGACGTTGGCCGCCACAAAGAGCATGGCTGAGGCATTGGGGCAGGCGGCCACGCACGCGCCGCACCCGATGCAGGCGGCCGCGTCCATGGCATCGTCCGCCACGGGCTGGGGAACCGGGATATTGTTGGCCTCGGGCGCGGAGCCCGCGTTCGTTGAGATGTATCCCCCGGCCTCTATGAGCCTGTCCAGGGCCCCACGGTCCATGACCAGGTCCTTGAGCACCTTGAAGGCCCTGGCGCGCCAGGGTTCCACCACGATGACGTCCCCGTCCTTGAACTTCCGCATGTGAAGCTGGCAGAGGGTCATGGCCTTTTCCGGGCCGTGGGGCACGCCGTTGACCACGGCCCCGCAGGTCCCGCAGATGCCCTCCCTGCAGTCGCTGTCAAACTCGATGGTCTCCCTGCCATCGGCGGTCAGACGTTCGTTGACCACGTCCAGCATCTCCAGAAAGGACATGTGGATTTCCACACCGGGGACCTGGATGGTCTCGAAGCGGCCTTTTTCCCCGATCTTCTGCCTCCACACCTCGAGGGTTATGTTGATCTTCCCGGTTTCCGTGCTCACTTGTAGCTCCTTTGGGCAAGCTTCACATTTTCGAAAACGAGGGGCTCGACATGTTTTTCAGGGGGATTCCCATCGCCCGTGTGTTCCCAGGCGGTCACGTGGCAGAAATTCTCGTCGTCCCGTCGGGCCTCGCCGTCCTCGGTCTGGTGCTCCTCCCTGAAATGCCCGCCGCAGGATTCCTTTCTTTCCAGGGCGTCCAGGACCATGAGTTCGGCGAGGTCCAGAAAATCCGCGGCCCTGAGAGCCTTTTGAAGGTTCTGGTTCATGTCCTGGTCCGAGCCTGGCACGTTGAGGTTTTCCCGGAATTCACGGCGCAGGGACTGGATCATGCCCGCGGCCTTGGAGAGCCCGGCCTCGTTCCGCGCCATGCCGCAGTACTCCCACACGATGTCCCCGAGCTCGCGGTGAATGCTGTCGGGCGAGCGTTTGCCTCGGATTTCCATGAGGCGGCGGATCCGGTCCATGGAATCCTTCACGGCCTCCTCAAAGGCGGGATGGTCCGTGTCGGGCGCCGGCCTGGGCGATGCCGCGAGATACCCCCCGATGGTGTATGGGATGATGAAGTAACCGTCCGCCAGACCCTGCATGAGGGCGCTCGCGCCCAGCCGATTGGCTCCGTGGTCCGAGAAATTGGCCTCGCCGATGACGAAGAGCCCGGGGATGGTGCTCATGAGATTGTAGTCCACCCAGAGCCCGCCCATGGTGTAATGAGAGGCAGGGTAGATCATCATGGGCGTCAGGTAGGGGTCCTCGTCCACGATGTTCCGGTACATGTCGAAGAGGTTGCCGTATTTTTTCTGGATGGCCAGCCGGCCGTCCCTCTTGATGGCGTCTTCGAAGTCCAGGTACACGGCATAGCCCGTGGGGCCCACCCCGTAGCCGGCGTCACAGACCGCTTTCGCCGCCCTCGACGCCACGTCCCGGGGCACCAGGTTCCCGAAACTGGGATAGCGTCTCTCCAAATAGTAGTCCCGCTCTCCCTCGGGGATCTCGTTGGGGGGGCGCCTGTCGCCGGCCTCTTTGGGCACCCACACCCGCCCGTCGTTTCGGAGGCTCTCGCTCATGAGGGTGAGCTTGGACTGGTAATCCCCGTGGCGGGGGATGCACGTGGGGTGTATCTGGGTGAAGCAGGGATTGGCAAAGAGGGCGCCCTTGCGGTAGGCCTGGAAGGCGGCGCTCACGTTGCTGGACATGGCGTTTGTGGAAAGAAAGAAAACATTCCCGTACCCGCCGGTGGCCAGGACCACCGCGTCTGCCGCATGCTTTTCGAGTATCCCCGTCACCGTGTCCCGCACGACGATCCCGCGGGCCCTTCCGTCCACAACCACGAGATCGGTCATTTCCCTGTGGGGGAGCATGAGAACCTTTCCGGCGGCCACCTGCCGGCTGAGCGCCCGGTATGCCCCCAGCAGGAGCTGCTGCCCGGTCTGCCCGCGGGCATAGAAAGTCCTCGACACCTGCGCCCCACCAAAGCTCCTGTTGGCGAGGAGCCCCCCGTACTCCCTGGCAAAGGGCACGCCCTGGGCCACGCAGTGATCGATGATGTGGTTGCTGATCTGGGCCAGGCGGTAGACATTCGCCTCCCGGGCACGGTAGTCCCCACCCTTGACCGTGTCGTAGAAGAGCCTCCAGATGCTGTCCCCGTCGTTGGGATAATTTTTGGCCGCGTTGATCCCCCCCTGGGCGGCAATGCTGTGTGCCCGCCTGGGGCTGTCCTGGATGCAGAAGGTCTTCACGCTGTAGCCCAGCTCGGCCAGGGATGCCGAGGCGGCCCCCCCCGCGAGCCCGGTGCCCACGACAATGATCTCGTACTTTCTCTTGTTGGCGGGGTTTACGAGCTTAAGCTCAAAGCGGTGCCTTTCCCACTTTTCCGTGATCGGCCCGGCGGGGATGTGTCCGGCGAGCTCCATGTCAACCTCCTTGGGCGAAGAGCAGAACGAAGACGGGAATGAATCCAAAGCCGACTCCAAAGGCCAGGCTGAGCGCCAGACCGGCCTTTTGAACGGCGGGCATGAATTTGGGATGGTTTGCCCCCAGGGTCTGGAAAAGGCTCCAGAAACCGTGGCTCACGTGAAAAGCCACCACGATCATGGCCAGAACATAGACAAGGACATAGAAAGGATTCGAAAAGGCTCCGGTGACCACATCGTAGAGAGTCCTGCCCGAAAGCTCCACAAAGTGGAAATTGGTCAAGTGAAGGAACAGAAAGGCAAGGATGAGGAGCCCCGTGTAGGGCATGGTCGCCGATCCGATGGTTCGGCCCCCGGCCCATTTTTTCACCTTGTACCGCTGCGGCCTCGCCCTCAGGTTCTGGACAAAGAGGGTGAGGCCGGTGATGACGTGGACAACGGCAAGGGTCACCAGGACCCATTCGGCGAAGGTGATGATCGGGTCGAACTCGTGGAGGTGGACCACATAGGCGCTGAAGAGGTCCCTTCCACTGTAGAGGGTCAGGTTTCCGATCAAGTGGGCGCAGAGAAACAGCACGAAGCTGAGCCCTGTCAGGGCCATCAAAAGCTTCTTGCCGATGGATGAGAACAGAAAAGCTGTAAACCAGTTCATCGGCCTCTCCGGAGATGGGGTTTTATCCGGCAGTACTTATCTATCCTTTCTTAAGTCTTTTCATGTCATCGACCAACCCTTTGACCGCCGCGGCCGAAAGCTGGAGGGCCTCGTCCTCTTCCGTGGTCAGGCGGATCTCCACGATCTCCTCAACCCCTTTTTCCCCGAGTTTGACGGGCACTCCGATAAAAAGACCGTCGATGCCGTATTCCCCCTGGAGGTGGGCGGCGCAGGGCAGTATCTTCTTTTTGTCCATGAGGATGGCCTCGGCCATCTCCACGGCCGCGGATGCAGGTGCGTAATAGGCGCTTCCGGTCTTCAGGAGGCCGACGATCTCGGCCCCGCCCGTGCGGGTCCGCTGAACGAGCGCCTCGATGCGCTCCTCGGAGAGGAGCTCGGTTATGGGGATGCCCGCCACTGTGGAGTACCGGGGGAGGGGCACCATGGTGTCCCCGTGCCCGCCGAGGACAAAGGCATGGGTGTTCTCGACAGAGACGCCCAGCTCCATGGCGATGAACGCCCTGAACCGGGCGGAGTCGAGCACGCCCGCCATGCCCATGACGCGGTTCCAGGGGAACCCGCTGGCCTCCAGGGCGACGTGGCACATGGCGTCCAGGGGGTTGCTCACAATGATCAGGATGCTTTCAGGGGCCGCTGCCGCGACTTCCCGCGCAACGCTCTCCATGATGCCCATGTTCGTGGCGAGAAGGTCATCACGGCTCATGCCGGGTTTCCGAGCGATGCCCGCCGTGATGATGACGATGTCCGAGCCCTCGACCTCCGCGTAGTCACCGGTGACGCCCGTCAGCCGGCTGTCGTGCTTCTCAATGGGGGCAGCCTCCATGAGATCCAGGGCCTTGCCCGCGGGCACCCCTTCGAGCACATCCACCAGAACCACGTCGGCCAGCTGTTTCTCGGCGACCCGCATGGCGGCGGTCGCCCCCACATTGCCCGCCCCGATGACGGCTACCTTTTTTCTCATGGCAGGACTCCTTTCCCCTGTTTTCAGGAAGAGGTCATCAACGGATAAGGCGCCTGAAGGGGTCCGCCTTCCGGCGCCCACAGTGGTTTTCTACTTTTTCTCCGCCTTGGTGATGATCTTGCTCGAAACGGTCATCCCCACGAGCAGGACCAGAAGGACCACGAAGACAGCCACGTACCGCAGGATCAGGGTTCCTATGATCCAGGTCCAGTTGTCTTTCATGATGACAACCTTTGTCCCGTTCTCGGATTCCTTGTCAATGGTGACGGAATGCCAGGGACGGTTGCTGTCGTCCTCGATATAGGACTGGTCCGGCCAGTTCCTGTATCGGATGTCCTCCATGCCTTCCAGTTGTTTTTTGTAAAAGGCAAGGGCCTCGTCGTGGGACAATGGGGTGCGGATTTCCAGTCTTCCCTCGGTCTTGGATATCACTTTCCCCTCGATGACCGGGGCCCCGAGGAAATCCTCACCGGTCTGCTGGGCAAAGACCGAACCGCACAGGCCGATGGCAAGTATCACCGTCAACAGCATCATTCGTTTCATGGCGCATCCTTTCGCGTAATTGGAGGTGCATTATCAGTCGAACATGGCGATGAACATGCCCGCGGCGGCGGCCGAGCCGATGACCCCGGCCAGGTTGGGGCCGACCGCGTGCATGAGCAGGTGGTTGGTCTTGTCGTATTTCATGCCCTCCACCTGGGCGACCCTGGCCGCCATGGGAACGGCGGACACACCCGCCGCGCCGATGAGCGGGTTGATTTTCTCCTTGAGGAACTTGTTCATGATCTTGACCGTCAGGATGCCGCCGATTGTGCACACCGCGAAGTCAACGAGCCCCAGGCCGAAAATGAAGAGCGGCTTCCAGCTCAGGAACTTGTCCGCGTGCATGGTCGCGCCCACCGAAACGCCGAGGAAGATGGTCACGATGTTCATAAGGGATCCCTGGGCCGTGTCCGTGAGCCGGGCCACCACACCGCTCTCCTTCATGATGTTCCCAAGCATGAACATGCCCATGAGGGGGATGACCGAGGGGACCAGAAGGGCGATGATACCCGCGGTGATCAGCGGGAAGAGGATCTTTTCCTGCCTGGACACGGGCCGCAGCTGCCGCATGCGGATGACCCTCTCTTTTTGGGTCGTCATCAATTTCATGATGGGCGGCTGGATCAGGGGCACCATGGCCATGTAGGAGTAAGCGGCCAGCGCGTTCGCGCCGAGGAGCTGGGGCGCCAGGTGCTGTGTGAGGTAAATGGTGGTGGGTCCGTCCGCTCCACCGATGATTCCCACGCTCGCGGCCTCCTTGAGGGTGAAGCCCGCGAGGACCGTGCCGGTGAAGGTGATGAAGACCCCCAGCTGGGCCCCCGCCCCGATGATGAGGGTCTTGGGGTTGGCGATCAACGGCCCGAAATCGGTCATGGCCCCCAGGCCCAGAAAGATGACGCAGGGGATGATCTCCCACTCGAGGCCGTAGTGATAAAAGGCCTGAATGAGCTCGGGGCGCCCGTCGGTTGTACCCATGAGGGGGACCATGGGAAAGTTGACGATGAAGATGCCGAAACCGATCGGTAAAAGGAGCAGGGGCTCAAATTTTTTGACAATGGCGAGCCACATGAAAAAGGAACCGATTGCCCACATGACCACCACGTTCCATTGAAAATTCCAGATGCCGGTGGTTCGAAGCGTGCCATAGAGTAGATCGAGGATCTCGTTCGCAGTCATCGGTGACGTTCTCCTTCCAAAAAAAAAGGGCTGTTAATAAGCTGGAGCCCGCGCCCGGCCGGTGAGCACAACCGGCCGGACTGGACTCCTTTGATTGTGTTGAGTTATGAAACCCCTCCTGGACTAAAAGGAGGCCTTGCAGACCTGCTCGATGGCCGCTGCCATGGCCTCGTCTTCCTGTCGAATGTCCTCCAGGGTCTTGGGCTTGACCGAGCGCGGTTTTTCCTCCAAACCGTACTTCCACTTGAGGAACTGCTTGCCGGTGTTCGGGTAGATCGCCGCAATCAACAGATCGAAATCGTCCCTGGCGATGTCCCCCACGTTTTCGCGCACCTTGTCCAGTTCGGGCTCCAGATAATCCGCGGCCCTGCCGGTCACGGGGGTCTCCCCGCGTTTGTAACCCTTGAGGACTTTCTTCTGCACCTCGGGGTCCACCCCGGTGGGGGTCTTTCCGTACAGGCCGTAGACCAGGTCCTTGACCTCGTTGGTCACCATCTTGTAGCGGCCGAAGAGGACGTTGAGAACCGCCTGAACTCCCACGATCTGGCTGGTGGGGGTCACGAGCGGCGGGGTCCCGAGCTCCCTTCGGGTCACGGCGACCTCCTTGTACACCTCGGGCAGCCTGTCCAGGGCCTTGGCCTCCTTGAGCTGGCTCACAAGGTTGGAGATCATGCCGCCTGGCACCTGGTGGAGGAGGACGCCGGTGTCAATGACGCTCATTCTGTGTTTCGCCAAGTAATCCCGGTACTTGGGAGCCACGGCCTCGAGGTGTTCACCCATTTCCAGCAGGAGCTCGATGTCGAACCCGGGGTCTCTGTCCGTCCCGTAAAGGGTTGCCACGATGGGCTCCACGGCCGGCTGCGAGGTCCTCAGGGCGAAAGGCGCAAGGCACGTGTCCACGATGTCCACTCCCGCCTTGACGGCCTCCAGGTAGACCATGGAGGCCATCCCGCTCGTGTAGTGGGTGTGGAGGTGGATGGGGATGGAGATCTGCTTCTTGAGCTCGGTGATGATCTTTGCGATGTCGAACGGGCTCATGATGCCGGCCATGTCCTTGAGGCAGAGGGAGTCGGCCCCCATGGCCTCGATCTCCCTGGCCTTGGAAACGTAGTACTCCAGGTTGAAGACTTCCCCGCCCATGCGCCTCTCGGTCAGGGAGTAACATATGGTCCCCTGGAAGTGCTTTCCGTTCGCCTTGATGCGCTCGACGACCGTCTCGAAGTTTCTGAAGTCGTTCAGCGCGTCAAAAACCCGAAAGACGTCCATCCCCGCCTCACAGGTCTTGTCCACAAAGAGCCGGGCCACGTCGTCCGCGTAGTTGCGGTAGCCCACGAGGTTCTGCCCGCGCAGGAGCATGGAAAAAGGGGTCTTTCTGATGTACTTCTTGAGCGTCCGCATCCTCTCGAAGGGATCCTCGGCCAGAAACCTGGTCATGGTGTCGAATGTGGCGCCGCCCCACACTTCCATGGCCCAGAAACCGACGCTGTCCATCTTTTCAGCTATGGGGATCATGTCTTCCGTCCGCATGCGCGTCGCCAGGAGCGACTGATGGCCGTCACGGAAGGTGTTATCCTGTATTTTTATCGGGTTCTTCGGGCCTTGTTCCAAGAATTGGTCCATGAACTCTTCCTCCTTTGTTGAACTGCATATATATCGCTTGTGAAAATAGTGTCAATGGAATATTGCAGGAAATCATGATTTTGACGGAAGGCGGCCGCGGCGCTCTCCGGCCTGTTGAATTCCTGCCTGAAAGACCGCAAAAAGACGGCCCCCGATATAATGAAACAGAACAGGGTCCTTGTCGCAAGGATTCTTTCAGGGGGAGCGTATTATATGCCGAGATAGGCCTCTCTGATTTCCGGAGAGCCCTTGATGTCGTCCGGGGTGCCCTGGGCCTTGATCATGCCCTCGTGCATGATGTAGACATAATCGGCCGCCTCCAGGGATGCGTCCGCGTTCTGCTCCACGAGGAGCACCGTCAACCCGATCTCTTGCTTGAGCCTCTGGATGGTGTGAAACATCTCACGCACGAGCACGGGGGCCAGTCCCTGGCTCGGCTCGTCCAGCATGATGAGCTCCGGTCGGGTCATGAGGGCCCGTCCGATGGTGACCATCTGCTGCTCGCCCCCGCTGAGGGACCCCGCAAGCTGCCCTTTCCGTTCCTCGAGCCGTGGGAAGAGCGAGGTCACGAGTTTCAGGCTCTCCTCCTTGTGGGGAAGCGCTTTTTTGGGGTAAGCCCCCATGGCGAGGTTTTCGTACACGGTCATGTTCGGGAAGAGGTGCTTGCCCTCGGGGACAAGGGCCAAACCCATGTCCACCTTCTTGTGGGTGGGGACCTTCGTCACATCCTGATCCATGAAATAGATGCTCCCCGACCACGGGGCCACGGAACCAAAGACTGTTGCCAGAAGTGTGCTCTTTCCTACCCCGTTCGGGCCCAGGAGGGAGGTGATCGTCCCTTTTCGGACCGTCAGGGCCGGCTTCCACAGGACCTGCATGGGACCGTATCCTGATTCCAGGTCTTTGACATCAAGCATGTTTCCCTATTCCTCCAGGGCCTTTCCCAGGTAGACTTCCACTACCTTGGGATCCTCCAGGGCCTCTTTCGTGGGGGCATCCACGATCTTCGACCCGTAGTGGAGAACGATGACCTTTTCGGCCATGCCCACCACGGCCCGCATGATGTGCTCCACCATGGCCACGATGGCGATGCCTTCCTCCTGCGATATCCTTTTGATGAAAGAGACCATTTCGTCGATGGCGCTCGGGTGCATGCCCGCCATGGCCTCGTCCATGAGGAGCAGCTTGGGCTTCATGGCCAGGGCCCGTGCGATCTCCATGAGCTTTTTTTCCACGGGGGTCAGAGTCCCGGCCTGCTTGTCCCGGTGCTCCTCAAGCCCGGTGCGCGCCATGATCTGGTCTGCTATGTTCAGGGATTCGTCCACGTTCACGCTGCCGCCAAGGGTGCCGAACATGGCGCCCACGGCGATGTTCTCACGAACCGAGGCCGACGCAAAGGGCCGGGGGATCTGAAAAGTCCTGCCGAGCCCCATGGGAGCCCTCTTGTAAGGCGGCACGCGCGTTATGTCCTTGCCTTCGAACATGACCCGCCCCTCCTCAGGGTAATAGACCCCGCTGATGACGTTGAAAAGGGTGGTCTTGCCGCTCCCGTTCGGCCCCACGATGCCCACGAATTGCCCGGGCTCTATCTCGAGGCTCACGCGGTTCACGGCCACAAGTCCGCCGAATCTCTTTGTCACGTCCACCAGTTCGAGCAAAGCCATGTCCGTTTGACTCCTAAATGATGTAGCGACCCAGGGCCGTGTCCCTGAATCTCTTCTTGATCATGCCCACCACGCCCTCGGGAAAGGCCACGATGATCAGAATGATGATGGGGGCGAATATGAGAAGCTGAAACCCGGGGAGGAAAATGGAGAGGTAGTATTTGGAAAGCCCATAGATCAGGCCCCCGGCCAAGGGCCCCAGGAGGGTCCCCGCCCCGCCCAGGAGCACGATGATGATTGCCTCCACCGTGTAATGGATCTCGAAAACCTCGGGCGGAAAGACATAGGGCGTCTTCAGGGCCCAGGAGGCGGCCCCCACGAGACCCGCAAAGCTCGCGCTGGTCACAAAGGCGATGATCTTGAATTTTGTCACGTTGATACCCATGACCTTTGCCGCGTCCTCGTCCTCCCGGAGGGCTGTGAGCGCGTAGCCGATCTTGCTACGCATGTAGACAAGGGTCACCGTGGCGGCCAGGGCCGCGATCACGAGCACGATGATGTCCACCCAATAGGTGGCCAGGGCGCTCGCGGTCTCCCTCCCCAGGATCTTGTTGAGCTCGGCCATGAATATCATGCCCTCGGACCCGTTCCAGATGCGCGCACCCTCGATAAGAAACCGGAATCCCTCATTAACCCCGATGGTTGCGATGGCGAAATAGGCCCCCCGGAGCCTCAGGGCCACGGCCCCCACGGCAAGGGAGAGCGCGGTGGAGAAGAGGACGGCCATCACGAAGCCGATGACGATCACCAGGAACCCCAGACCCTCGTAATGGGCGAGTCCCGTGATGGAAACGGCCATGCCGTAGGTGCCGACACCCATGAAAGCCACGTACCCGAAGTCCACGTACCCGGTCATTCCAAGGAAGATGTTGAAGGCCTGCCCCAGGGCGCAGTAAAAAAGGAGCATGGCCATGAGCTGCCACATCCCCGATATGTTGTCACCCACGAGGAAGAGCACCAGGTACACGGCAAAGACCGGAATCAAAGGTAAGTACTTGCCCGAATCTCTTTTCATTTTCCCCTCAGAAGTCCGGTGGGCCGGATCAGCAGGATGACCAGAAGGATCATGAACGAAAAGAACCTGGTGAGGGCGAAGGGCTCGACACCCGGGATGAGCGCGAAGAGGGTGTAGGACCCATTTTCGAGGAGTCCGAACACCAGTCCCCCGAAAAAGGCCCCATAGGGAGAGGCCAGCCCGCCCAGCACGGCGATGACAAAGGCCTTGAGGGTGTACCCGCCGCCCATGTAAGGGTTGATGCCCACTGGGATGAACATGGTGACAAGCACACCGCTGGCCACCGTGAGGCCGATTCCCAGGGCAAAGCTCCAGGCGTAGGCCGCGCCCACGTTGACCCCGCACACGCGGGCGCCCTCGCTGTCCTCGACCACGCTCCGGATGGCGCTGCCCGCCCGGGTCCTGTTGAACCACAGGTACAGGAGCACAGCTATGAGGATGCTGCCGAGGGCCGCGTAGAGCTTGGACATGGGGAGCACCGTGATGCCCAGGTCGATCTTGCCCACCTCCCAGTTGTACCCTCGGAATTCAGAGCCGAACAGGAGCTTTATGAGTTCTTCCAGGAGGACCCCAATGGAAAAGGTGGCCAGGAGGGTGGCGAGCTCAGGCCCCTTGAGGAGGCGTTTGACGGCGATGTAATAAAAAAACAGCCCGAGCGCCAGGCCCACGGCAAAGGCGGCCGGAACGGCCAGGATGGGCGCAACCCCCAAAGAGTTGAAGAGCCACAGGGTCACGAAGGCCCCCACCATGATAAAGGCCCCGTGCCCCACGTTCACCACCTTCAGGACGCCGAAGATCAGGCTGAGCCCCATGGTGGCCATCCCGTAGACCGCGCCGAGCACCAGCCCCTGTACAAGATTTCCCGCAAGCTGCTCGTAGATCATGATGTGAGCCTTTTCCCTTACAGGTGAGGTTCAGTCGACCGGCCCCACGCCGAACCGGGCGCGGGACCGGCCTGACAAGGTGTTTTCACTTGGGGGTCGCCTTCACGCCCTGGGTCTTTTCCGCGAATGTGGGCATGGGGTAGGCGGGTTTGCCGGTCTGGGCCTCTGGCGGCCAAACGATGACCCGCTCCCCGTTCTGCCACTGGACGTCCACCATGGAATGCCCCACCTGCATGCCGGTGTCGTCCACATCCCAGCCGCCGTAAAAGCTCATGAACTTCAGATTTCCGAGGGCCTCCCGGACCTTGTCCGAGGCCAGGGAGTCGACCGCTTCCACGGCCAGGACGTACGCCAGGACCTGGGCCCCGGCCTCGGCCGCGTGATAATCCGGGATCAGGTCCTTGCCCGCCGCCTTCTTGAAGAGCGCCACGAACTCGTCCTGGTTGGGCCCGATCCAGGAGAGGCCGACCTTCTTGGCCTCCGCCTCCGAGTACTTGACCCCGTACTCCCAGTGTGACGGTCCCATAACGCCCTCGGCCATGGTCGTCAGGGCCTCGTAAAAGGCGGGGAGGGTGGCTGCGGCGATCAGCGAGAGGGCCTTGACGTTGATGTCCAGATCCGCCATCTGGCGATTGAAGAGCTGGCCGTCCTCGAAATGGCCGCCGCCCAGGATGAAGTCCGGGTTGGAGGCCTTGAGGGCGGAAAGCAGGGGGGTGAGGTCGGTGACGCCCTTGGGATAAGTCCTCTCGAACACGATGTCGTAACCCTGGGCCTTGGCGTGCTCCCTGGCCCCCTTCATGACCATCTTGGCGAATTCATCGTCTTCATAGGCGAAGGCCACCTTTTTGGCTCCTGGATCGAGCTTCTTGATCATGTCCAGAGTCCCCATGTGGTAGCTCGTGGCAGGGCCTATGGTCTGCACGACATATCGGAATCCCTGCTGAAAAATTGCGTTGCTCGCACCGCCGTGGTCCATGTAGAGCATCTGGTGGCTCTCGGTGACCGGGGCCCCGCGGAGGGTGAGGCCCGAGCTGTAGGGGGCGAAGACCACGTTGACCTTGTCCACGGTTATCAGGCGGCCGATGAGGCTGGTCACGGACTCCTTCTTGGACTCGCAGTCATAGTATGTGTAGGAGAGGGGGACCTTTTTGCCGCCGATCTTGACGCCTCCGTAGACGTTGTTTATCCAGTCCACGCAGGCGTTGATGCCCGCGACCGCCTGTTCGCCGGCCTTGGCGTATTTGCCCGAGAGACACGCCGGGTGCCCGATGGATACCTTGGAAGCGGCGAGGCCGGTTCCCGCGGAAAGGGCCAGGCACATGAAGAAAACAATGGTCGTCAAAGCGGCTTTTTTCATTTCGAACCCTCCTTTTGTATGAAAAATGGCTGAAGTGGTTTCAGGCGGATCCTGCTCTGCAGGGACCGCCGACAGTTATGGAAAGAAGCTCCGGCAGGCGCCGGAAAGGCATTTTACGACTTATGGATTCAAACGTTCAGGCAGGAAAACCGCGAGGGATTTCACCTGCCGGTGTTCTCTATGGACAGGTTGTGAGGTGCTTCATCCGGTCACCTTCAGACCGGTTAAATACTCTTCATCATGGAGACATTTAAGGGAAGATGCTGACGATACAGTTTTTCTTTCAAATTACCTCCTGTTTTAAAAAAAGACAATTCAGAAAGATTGGGACTTTTCTGTAAGAATATATCTTACAAACCATCTCAATGCTCGATCAGCCCGTTCAGCATGGCAAAGCGCGAAAGGTCGGCGTTGTTTCGCAGATTGAGCTTTTTGAGGAGCCTCGATCGGTAGGTGTCTATGGTCTTGGTGCTCAGGCAGTAGGCCTCGGCTATCTCCCGGTTGGTCTGGCCGAGCGCGAGGCGTCGGAGCACCTGGATCTCCCTGTTGGAGAGTGTGTCCAGGGGGCTGTCCCAGTGCTTCCCCCGGGCCATGCGCACGGCAAGGGCCTCGGCTGCGGACGCGGTGAGATACCGACCGCCCGAGTGCACCTTTCGTATGGCGTTCACAAGGACCTCGGAGGCCGACCGTTTCGTGACATACCCCCTGGCGCCCGAGCTTATGGCCCGGACCACGTATTGCTCCTCCTCGTGCATGGTGAGGACGAGGACCGGGATCGAGGGGTGCTCAGCCTGCAGGCGGCTGATGACCTCAAGGCCGTCCTGGCCGGGCATGGAGATGTCCACCACGGCCACGTCGGGTTCGGCTTGTCCCACCAGCTCCAGGACGGAACGCCCGTCCGCGGCCTCCGCCACCACTGTGATGTCCCCGCTCTCCTCAATGATGCGGCGGAGCCCTTCACGAACAATGTTGTGGTCGTCTGCAAGCAGCACCCTGATCATCTGTTCATCCTCTGCCGGTTGACGGAATGCACCCGGATGGTCTCGATGAAGGGGGGCACCCCGTGGGCGCGTGAAACCGCACTTTCGTCCCCCCGCCCGGGTGAGACTCGATGTGGAGGGTCCCGTTCACGAGGCCTGCGCGCTCCCGCATCCCGGCGACGCCCAGGCAGTCGTTCTCCGAGAGCCTCCCGGTGTCAAACCCTTTGCCGTCGTCTGTGATGGTGAGGGTGAGGGACCCTTCCTCCATTGTGAGCTCCACCTCCGCGACAGCGGCCCCGGAGTGGCGGGCCACGTTGGTCAGGGCCTCCTGGGCGATCCTGTAGGCGGCGGTGGCTTTCAGGCCCCTCACGGGGGCCATTCCGTTGTGACTGAAAACACAGCTGAATCCCGCCCTTCGATCACACTCCTCCGTGTACCACTCCAGGGCGTCGATGAGGCCCAGGTCATCGAGGACCCCTGGACGGAGGCCGATGGAGATCCTTCGCACCTCGTCGATGGTCTGGTCGATAAGCCGGCACATCTCGCCGGCCCGTTCGAGCGCGGCGGCGTCCCCCGGCTCCAGCCTGTCCTGCAGCCAGACGGCGTCCATGCGCAGGGCTGTCAACAGCTGCCCGAGCTCGTCGTGAAGCTCCCGGGCGATGGCGGAGCGCTCCTGCTCCTGGCCGTCCATAATCCTCCCGGAGAGCCTTCGCAGCTGGTCCTGGGCCTTCTTCAACTCGGTGATGTCCGTGGATATCCCGCAGACTGCCCTGACCAGGCCCTGTTCGTCTATGAGGGGGAACTTGACGGACAGGTACACGTGGTCCCCGTCCTCCAGGGGGACCGTTTCCTCCACCTGGACGGGTTCCTGTTTCCTTAAGACCGATTCGTCGTTTTTTCTGAACTGATCCGCGACCCCTCGAGGAAAGATATCGTAGTCGGTCTTGCCCTTTGCCGAGTCCCCACCGGGCAGAAAAAGCCTGTTGAACTTGGACCCGGTCATGACATAACGATACTCGCTGTCTTTGATGTAGACCACGGCGGGTGTGTTTTCCAGGATGCTGGTGATCTCGGCGGTTCTCCGCCTCACCTGCCTTTCCAGGTCCTCGGAGTAACGGCTGAGGTCCTCCTGGGCCTCCCTGAGCGCCTCCTCGCTTTCCCGCAAGGCGTCCTCGGTCAGGCGCCTTTGAAGGATATCCTGGTTGGCCTTGCGGAAGAGGATGAACACGGCGAGCCCCACGATGAGGCACAGGCTTGCGATGAGAACCCCGCTGATGCGGATCAGTGGATGGGAAATGCGCTCCAGGAAGAGGTCCAGATTGTTCAAGGACAGCACGTGCCACCCGGGGTGCCCGGGGAGATCCATCCGGTGGACGAGGTAGCGGACGCCCCGGCCGTCCACGGCCTCCAGCTTGTTCCGGAATTCCAGCCCGACCCACTTGACGGGGCTTCGGCCGAACTGGCGCGAGGAGACAATCGCCCGGACCTTTTCCGGGGGCAGCCTCCAGAGGTGGTGGAAGATCCAGTCCGGGCGATTGGAGGCAAAAACCACCCCGTTTTCATCGGCAAGGACCACAATGCCGTCCTGCTGGAGCAGGAATTCCTTTTCGACGGGCTCGATGGTCGCCTTGACCACGGCCGCGCCCAGGGGGCCCTGCATGGGTTCTCCACCGTAGACCGGATGGCTGTAATAGACGCCGCGCTTGCCGGAGGTGACGCCGAGCGCCATGTACACGGCGGTTTCCCCCCGTACGGCGCGCTTGAAATAGGGCCGGAACGAGTAGTCTTGCCCCACGAAGCTGTTGGGGGCCTCCCGGTTGCTGGAGGCGATGGTCGTGCCGGTGCAGTCCATGAGGTAGCAGACGTCCGAGCGAAGGGCCCAGTTGAAGTGATCCAGCATCTCGTTGGCCCCCGCAAGGGTCTGCGGCTCGCCCGGCTTCTCCAGGGCCTTTCGCACTTCCTCCAGCCCGGCCAGGACGCGCACCCCCTTTAGATTTTCCCTCAAGTAGGAGGATATGTGGTTTCGGATGGTGTGCGCATTCGCGACCGCCTGCCTCTCCACCTCCTTGACGGCGGATTCCCGAAGGGAGGAGTAGTAGAGATACCCCCCGGAGGACGTGGACAGGAAGGCTAGCAGACTCAGGGCGACAAGGACTGAACGGACTCTCATGCGGTTGCCTCCATTCAAGACTGCTTCTTCATGAGGCATCACAAGATTCCTGTTTGATTCTCGAAAGACTTTTGGCTATTTTGTAGTACACATTGAATACGAAGTTCGCATCATTGCCAAGCATTTTGTGGGGGAGCGGCCTGGGCCTTCCTTATCTTGGATGAAATCGATGAAAAACCCTGTCCATATTTTGGAAACGGAGCTCCCTCTCCCGCGCGTCCGCATACGCGAACTGGACCTGGAGGGAGGACCCTTGTGCGCGAGCTTCGGTTCACCCGGAGCCCGCCTCATCGAGTCCATCCGGGAAGTGGGCGTGCTCAACCCTCCCCTGGTCGCCGGCCGCCCGGAAGGGGGCTTTGCCGTGGTGTGCGGGTTCAAGCGGCTCAGGGCCCTCCTGTCCCTGGGGGAGGAGTCCTGCGCGTGCAGGGACTTGGCCCCGCTCGCGCTCTCTCCTCTGGAGCTCCTGCGCACGGCGCTCCTGGAAAACCTCGCCGTGCGGGAACTCTGCCCGGTGGAAAAGGCCATGGCCCTTGCCCGTCTCGTGAAGGTCGCGGGAATGGATGAAACCCTCAAGTCTTACATGCCCACGCTCGGCCTGCCCGCCCGGCGGGACACCCTGAATGCGTATCTGGCCCTTGAAGGGGCGGAATTCGAGACAAAAGACGCGATCTCCCGGGGGGGCCTCTCTTTCAAGGCCTTTCAGTCCGCCCTGGACCTTTCCAAGGACGAGCGGGGGCAGGTCCTGGCCTTCCTGGCCGGTTTAAAGTACAGCTTCAACAATCAACTTCAAGTAATTGAATTACTGAAAGATATATCAGAGGATAATGGTATGTCCATTGCTGACGTCCTGGACACGCCCGAGATAGGCTCCTTGCTGGGGGACGGCTCGCTCAACCAGCCCCAGAAATCCTCGCGCATCCTCGACCACCTGAGAACCCTCCGCTCCCCCGCGATCTCGAGGGCCGAGAAGGACTTCGAGCGGATGGTGGCCGCGTGCGGTCTCCCGAAGGGGGTTCGAATCGATCACCCGCCTTACTTCGAAGGAGCGGACCTTCGAATGGAGATCCGCTTCAGGTCCGGACCGGAGCTGGTGGACACGCTGTCGTCCCTGTCGGGGAACCGTGGGGTTTCAGCCCTCGGAATGCCCTGGGAGGTCGATGAGCCTTGACGGATTCCTGGGTCAGGCGGGTGCTGGTGGAGGACGGCCTTCAGTCCACCCGGATCGCCCGGCGGGTCTCGGGCCTTTTCCCGCACTGTGAGACCATGCCCTCCGGAGGAGGCGCGGGTGAAGCCGCAGCAGCAGACCCGCCAAGGGGCATGGACAAGGAGACCCTCACCCTCATGCGGTTCCGGGGGGAATTTTTGAAACCCTGCCCCGGCACGGGCGAGGGCTACATCTGCTGTGGGTACCAGATCCTGAACATCGGGACCAACTGCCCGCTGGACTGCGCCTACTGCATCCTCCAGGCCTACATCAACCAGCCCTCCCTCAGGGTTTTCGCCAACCTCACGGAGGCCCTCCCGGAGGTCGCTGAAAGGATCGACAGCGACCCTTCCCGGATCTGGCGGATCGGCACCGGGGAGTTCACGGACAGCCTGGCCCTGGACCCGGTCATCGGGTGGCACGAAACGCTCCTGCCGTTTTTTTCATCCCGCCCGAACGCGGTCCTCGAGCTCAAGACCAAGACGGATCACGTGAAGGCCCTGGTGGAGTCGCCCCACAGGGACAGGATCATCGTGTCCTGGTCCCTCAACAGCCCCTGGATCGCCTCCCGGGAGGAGCACCGGGCGCCTTCCCTGGAGCGGCGTCTCAAGGCAGCCTCCCTGTGCCAGAGGGAGGGCTTTGTCGTGGGGTTCCACTTCGACCCCCTGTTCCTTCATCCCGGGTGGAGGGAAGGGTATCGAAGGACCGTGGACCTCCTGGACCAATACATCCGCCCCGAGGGCGTCATCTGGATCAGCATGGGGGCCATGCGGTACATGCCCTCGCTCAAGCCCATCATCCGGTCCAGGCACAGGGGAAGCTCGGTTCTCAGGGGCGAGTTCGTGCCGGGCCTGGACGGAAAGCTCCGTTATTTCAAGCCGATCCGCATGGAACTCTACGGCGCCCTGAGGGAGATGCTCCTGTCCTGGAACCCGGACCCGGGTCTTTATCTCTGCATGGAGAGGCCCGAGGTCTGGTCAGCCTCCATGGGCTGGTCCCCGGGGACCGGCGCCGGACTCTCCGATTTCCTGGACAACCGCGTCAGGAAGGTCTTTTCCTCATTGTGATCGTCGTGGAGGTTGAAGCGACTCCACGTGAGCGGGTGGCCCCGGGCCGGTGGCTTCATACATGCTCCATTCTATTTGCTTTTGCCCCCTTTAATGATATGGTAAGAACACCTTTTGGAACAATCCTCAAGGAATCAGCCATTTGGGAGGGATGTGAAATGACTCTGAAGGAAAAGGTGCAGGACGCCCTGAACAAGGTGAGGCCATCTCTTCAGGCGGACGGCGGGGACGTGGAACTGGTGGAGGTGCAGGAGGACGGGATTGTCAAGGTCCGACTGCAGGGGGCATGCGCCGGCTGCCCCATGTCCCAGATGACCTTGAAAATGGGGATCGAGAAGATGCTCAAGCAGAACGTCCCCGAGGTCGAGCGCGTGGAGTCCGTCTGAGGGTAACAACCGGATCACGTTTTGTGCACAAATAAAAGGCAGCTCTCTCAAGAGAGTTGCCTTTTTTCAGTTTACATTATTCTGACAGAACCGGATGGGAACGTTCTGAGATTATTTGTTCTTATGACGCATCTTTTTCTTTAATTTTCGGTACTTGTGTTTGCGTATCTTCTTTCGCCTCTTTTTGACAACGCTTCCCATTCGAGTTCATCCTCCACGAAAAAGTTAAAAATAATATTTATAATCCAGGCTGTGTTTTTGTCAAGAAATATTTTTCCTGATCCTGGGCCTCTCGTCAATTGATCGTTTGCGTTGTGCACGGTATGGGGTCCTCACCCCATGTTCGGTGCACGCCAGGCATTGTAGGATTGCAGATGCCGTCTCCATGAGGGCGAGGAATCCGCACGGGCATGGCGGCGGCTCCAAACTTCAAAAGGGAAGAATGCCTGAGAGGAAAGGTGTGCGTTCATGAAAGACATCAATGTCGTTGTCGCGGGCGCCGCGGGGGAGGGGATCCAGACGGTGGGGGATTTTATCTCGAACCTGGCGGCGGCTCAGGGATATGCTGTTTTTTCCTGGAAGGAGTATGAATCCAGAATCAGGGGGGGCACGAACCGTTACTCCATTCGAATCGGGGAGCAAGCCAGGAACGCCCCCCTCATGGGGGCGGATGTCATCCTGGCGTTCAACAGGACGGCCGCGGGTAAGTACCGGGAAATTCTGAACCCCGGAGGCCTCGTCCTGTCACCTGACGGGGAAGGGGAGAACGCCCTCCAGATAGATTTTACGGGTATCGCAAGGGAGGCTGCCGGCAAGAAAATCTACGCAAACACGGTGGCGGTGGGCGCACTGGTCTCGGCCCTGGGAATGGATGCCGAATCGGCCGGGGAACTCATCCGGAAGACCTTTTCGAAAAAAAGCGACGACATCGTGGAAGCGAACCTCGATGCACTGGATGCGGGCATCAAGGCAGCGGGCGCCGAATGCGGGGAGAGGTGCCCTTGGACGCTTCCCCGGCGGGACAACGATTACTTCGTCCTGACCGGGAACGATGCGCTTCCCCTGGGGGCGGTGTCGGCCGGGTGCCGGTTCATCGCGGCCTACCCCATGACGCCCTCCACGGGCATCATCACCTTTCTCGCAAAAAATCAGGCCCTGGGGGTTTTTGCCGAGCAGGCCGAGGATGAGATAGCGGCCGTAAACATGGCCATCGGCGCGAGCTATGCCGGGGCGCGGGCCATGACCGCCACGTCGGGCGGCGGGTTCGCCCTCATGTGCGAGGGTATCAGCCTGGCGGGCATGACCGAAACGCCCCTGGTAGTGGTGCTCGCCCAGAGACCCGGGCCGGCGACGGGACTGCCCACGCGAACCGCCCAGGGGGATCTCCTCTTTGCGGTGAACGCGGGCCACGGCGAGTTTCCAAAGATGGTCATGGCGCCCTCGGAACCGCGGGACGCCTTCGGGTGCATGGTTCGGGCATTCAACATGGCCGACAAGTACCAGATACCGGTGATCGTCCTTTCGGACCAGTTTCTTGCGGACTCCCACTTTTCCTACGAGGCGTTCGACATCCAGGGCGTCAAGCCGGAGTTTTTCCTTGCCGAACCCGAGGGCATCGAGGACTACAGGCGCTACAAGGTGACGGAATCCGGCATTTCCCCCAGGCTGTATCCCGGCCAGAGCCGGCATCTGGTTGCGGTTGACAGCGACGAACACGATGAAGGCGGGCACATCACGGAGGACCTCGAGGGGGCCGTGCCTGCCATGACCAGGAAGCGCGCGGACAAGTTCCAGGGGCTCAAGGACGAGATCCTTCCACCCGAGGAAATATCCACGGAAGACGCGGAGGTCGTCTTCATCGGGTGGGGGTCCTCACGGGGGGCCCTGCTGGAGGCCGTGGAACTCCTGAACGAGGACGATGTCAAGGCCGGCCTGGTTCATTTCACGGAACTCTGGCCTCTGCCGGACTACCGGTTCCCCGAGGGAAAACCATTGATGGTCGTGGAGACCAACGCCACCGGGCAATTCGAAAGGCTGCTGCGGTCTGAGTTCCGCCGCTCGTTCGACCATTCCATCCGGAGGTGGGATGGGCTGCCGCTCAGCGGGGACTACATCAGGAGGTTGTTTCATGAGCCCAAAGGATGATTTCAACGTCGACGTCGAAAACCAGTGGTGCCCGGGGTGCCCGAACTTTCAGATCCTGGACGCCTTCAAGGAGGCCTTTGCGGAGATGGGTAAGTCTCCCCACGAGATATGCATGGTCTCCGGCATAGGTCAGGCCGCAAAACTCCCCCACTACATAAAGTGCAACTTTTTCAACGGCCTCCACGGCCGGGCCGTCCCCGTGGCCCTGGGCATCTGCACGGCGAACCCCGAACTGACCACCCTTGTCGTGACCGGCGAGGGCGACTGTTACGGAGAGGGGGGAAATCACTTTCTCCACTTGATCCGAAGGAACCCGAACATGACGGTCGTGGTCCACAACAACGAGGTCTATGCCCTCACCAAGGGACAGGCCTCGCCAACCACGCCCCAAGGGGAACTCCGCACCCTTCAGCGGCACGGCGTGGAGGTCCCGCCCGTCAACATGCCGGGTATCGCCATTCTGAGCGGGTGCACTTTTGTGGCGAGGGGGTATGCGGGAGAGCCCGATCATCTCAAGGGGCTCCTCAAGGAGGCCGTCAGCCACCGGGGCCTGTCCTATGTGGACGTTGTCCAGCCGTGCATCACCTGGGGGACAAGGAAGGTCAAGTGGTACAGCGACAGGGTGAAAAAACTGGGGGAGGACCACGATTTCACGGATCGGACGGGGGCCCTGGCGGTCTCCGTGCGCTCGGACGAGGAAATCCCGATCGGGATCCTCTACAAGACCGAACCCAAAAGGATCTTCGGCAGCAGGTACAGGGAGGAGATCACTGACAGGCCTCTCTGCGCGGCCGGGCCACCGGATACCGGCAAGCTGGAGGAGTTCCTCGAGCGCTTTCGGCATTAACGGGATTTGCGGGGAATCGTGTTAGAAAAACAAAAAGCATGGTGGTAAGGCACTTGTTTTTTTGTCTTTACCGATGCTTCTCGGGAGTGCAGGGAATCGTGAAGTAAAAGGTCGCCCCCTGCCCCTTTTCGGACTCCACCCAGACGCGCCCGCCCATCTTTTCCACCACCCGCTTGACAATGGCCAGTCCCAGACCGGTGCCTTCGCTCTCGGCGGTATCCGAGAGCCGGGTGAACTTTTCAAAGATCCTCTCCTGGTCTTCCGGGGCGATGCCCCGGCCGTTGTCGCTCACGAAAAACCTGCTGAAACCGTCCTCTTCCTCCCACCCCACACGGATGCTGGGATGGGGGCCGCCGTCCAGGTAATGGACGGCGTTCTCGATGAGGTTTTGAAATACCTCGTGAAGCCACTTCCTGTCCGTGCGGAGCACGGGAAGGTTCTCGGGGATGTCCATGACGATCCCTTTGTGCTTCAGGTCTTGATGAAAGGTGGATCGAATGCCGTGGACGATCTCTGAGACCGAGACATCCTCCTCGTTCAAGACCCATTCACCGGCCTGGGAAAAGGTGTGAAGGTCCGACACAATGTCCGCGATGTGGTCCGCACCGGACTTGATCCTCTCCACATAGCCCAGGACCTTGGGGTCGAGATCCCCGGCGAATTTTTCCAAGAGCCTTTGCGAAAGCCCCTGGATGGCGACCAGTGGGGCCTTGAGATCGTGGGTGGCCGCCTGGATGAAGTCCTTCAGCTCCCTGTGGCTTGCGGCGGCCTCCTCGGCGGAGCGCCTCTGCTCGGTGATGTCCACCACATTGTCGAGGATGGCGGGCCTTTCCCTGAAAATGATGGCGGAGCTCCTGCGCCGGAGCCAGATGGCCCGGCCGTTCCTTGTGAGCCCACGGATCTCCTCGTGCAGGAAGGTCTTTTCGCCCTGGAGCATTTTCCGGCGGGCCTCGTCGGCCCGGGCCCGATCCTCAGGGTGGATGAGATCAACGCTGTGCATGCCTATGATCTCGTCATGGGGGACTTCGAAAAGGACTGCAAACTGTTCGTTGGCATAGAGGATGCGCCCGTCCTGATCCACGCAGATGCCCGTGAGGGCGTTTTCCACCATTCGGCAGTAATCGAGCTCCCGATTGATGATGTCGTCTTCCAGCCTGTCTATGCGGCAGGCGGCCTCGGCCCTTTGAGAGATGCGTGCCTCGGTGTCTTTTCCCGGAATTTTATCGGCCATCACCCACCTCCGGCGGTGCGGTCAAGCCGCGGAGAAACCCATGCCGCGGATCACCTGTAAGGGGAGATTTCCTCTTCCACGATGTCTCTTATCCTGCCGGTCAGATCGACCTGGATTTGACGCACCCTTTCCCTTGAGATGTTGTATTTTTCACCAAGACGGCGAAGTGTGATCGGGGTTTCTGAAAACATCCTTTGCGCGAAGATATCCAGTTCCCGGGCGTTGAGGGTGTTTTTGAAATCGTCGATCTTGTGGATAAAAAAATTCATGGTCTCCTGGTTTTCCAGGTCTGTTTCAATGTCAATGCTCGCGTCCGGAAGTTTGTTCGCATAGCTTTCGCCGTGCGGCGTCCTGGTCCCCGAATCGATGGAGATGTCATGGCTGAAGAGCCGCTGGTTCATCTCCACGACCTCTTTCTGCTTGACATCCAAACGCTCTGCAAGAATCCGAGGCTCGGGGGAAACCCCCTGGGCCAGGAGCTTTTCTCTCTCCCGGATGAGACCGAAAAAGAGTTTTCTCTGGTTTTGGGTGGTCCCGATCTTGACCATCTTCCAGTTGTCCATGAGAAACTTGTAAATGTAGGAGCGGATCCAGAAGGCCGAATAGTGCGAAAACTTCACCTTTTTGTCAGGGTCGAACCTCTCCGCGGCCTTGATCAGGCCCAGATTACCCTGCTGGATCAGGTCCAGGACGTTTTCCGTCCAATGGCGCTGAAAGCCGAAGGCGATTTTCACCACGAGACGAAGGTTGGAAATGATCAATTTTTTCCTGGCCTCGGCATCGTCGTGGTTTTTGACCCGCAGGGCCAGGGAGCGCTCCTGCTCCCGGGAAAGCAGGGGGTATCTCCGGATTTCCTTCAGGTAAGCGTCCAGGAGTTTGTCGCCTTTGGCGCTTTTGGCGCGGGGCTCGTGTTTGACGTTTTCCGACCAGGGATCTTTTTTCTGTTCCTTGTTCTCTCGTGTTCTGCTCATTGATGTTCTCCGGAACAATGATTACGGGGGAGGCCATGTCGGGCTGAGATTTTGATATACTATCAGGTGAATCATGGGGGCATAATCGGGGTGAGCCTGTATTTCTCGGTTGTGTGGTGGTAGGCGCGAGAGGAGGACCCTTGGGTCAGGAAAGATTTGCATAAAGGTACCGACCGGCCGCATAGAGCAGGACGAGGAGGAAAAGGCCGGCAGTGAGGAACCACGGATTCATCTGAGCGAACGAATACCCCAGGAAAATGAGGGGAGCGCCTGAAACGGCATAGACCGGCCAGGCTATGAGAAAATACCTCTTGAAGGAGACTCCCGACAGGGGGAATAGATAAATCTTGACCGCATAGGGGAGACCCGGGATGAGTACGAAAAGAAAAATAAAGACCGGGCTGGGATCCTGGGGGATGCGAAACGAGCGGTAGGAAAGCCTGTTGAGCAAGCGACGGGCAACGGGCTGCAGCGTGGACTTCATGGCGTAAAAAGAAAGCATCAGGTGGATTGGAACCGTCAGGAAGAGCAGCGCGGTCCCGCACAAGACGCCGAAACGCAGGCCGACCAGAAAAATGAACAGTGTGATCGGCACGCCCACCAGGGGCATCAGGCTCATGGAGGCGATAAAAAGGAGTGGGGATGTCTCCTGGAGCGCGTTTCTGAGCCATGAGAGCCCTTGGCGGTAATCATCCAGGAAAAAGTAGAGCAGAAAGGCGACGGCCAGGCTGCTGCCCACGATCCAGAGAGTTGTCTTTGAAGGCATGCCGGTCTTCTCGATTCCGTGCTCAACGGCAATGGTTTTCGTCACACGCCCGTTCAGGCGGCGGGCGCTGCACGCAGATTCACGATCGCCCTCAGCCCGGAGGCTTGAGGGTTACCGTGTGGTGCTCCGGGGATCCCGGACCCGGGGGGTTCACGCGGGCCCTTCGGATACCGGGGATCCGCACTTCCATTTCAGGCTCGCTCGACCTCCACTCTCCGCGCACCTCTAGACTCCAGGACCCCTTGCTTTGCGTGATCCTGAGATCCACGCTGCCAAAGGGGGTGGGCGTGGGCCCGAAGTGAATCGGGGATCCCCCCCGCAGCCACTCGGGGTCCAATCCCGACCCCAGGATCAGCTTGTCGCCCTCCTCTCTCACGAACATGTTCCGTACGAACATGACCCACTCCGCCGCGGCCCACCCGTGCTGTCCGTCACCCATGCATCCCCCGCCGGTGAGGGGATGAACCGCCTCGGGCCACTGGCCCGTGGGCGAGGCAAGGTCGAGGGAGGCATCCACGAGCCGGCGAAACCTCGAGTCCTCAAGCCGCAGGAGGGACTGGGCCACGGAGAGGGTGAGGTACACATTGATACCCGAGTGCACCATGTCCTGAAAGAACCCGCCGCGGAACATGCAGTTCTCCAGCAGATACTCCAGGGTGGCTCTCATGAGCCCATGGCCGGCGGGCATCAGCTGGAGTGGATAGTCGGCCACCAGGCACCCCACGGCTCCTGCGTCCATGCGGCGGTAAGGGGACGCCGGGATTCCCCCGTGACTCGTGTGTGTGGGTATTTTGTGAATGCTCTCCATCACAGCGCGCTCCAGGCTGTCGGCCTCCCGGATGAACGGCTCGGGGTCCGCGTGCTTTGACTGATCAAAGAGGCGCGCCGCGCCTCGAAGCCCCGCAATACTCCAGAAATCATCCCAGTAGTAATAGTCGTTGGTCCCGAAGTGCTCGGCGCTGAAGCCCGGCGGGAGGAGTCCGTCGTGCCTGCCCCCCTCGCCTTTCCAGGTTCTCTTTTTAGCGATCCATCGTGCGCCCTTTAAGGCGGCTTCCAACAGGGTCGATTTCAAAACCTCTCCGGTCAGCCTGTGAAAACGGTCCATGATCCAGAGGACCTGGCCGTTGGAATCCCACTCACCTTCCTGGGAGAGAAAATACCCGTTGCGTTTCTGTTTACCCGGAAATCCCTCAAGCAGCCCGCGGACCCTGTCCGTAAACCCCGCCGCGAGGAGCGCGTTCATCATGAGACAGGCGTCGCGAAACCAGAATCTCCTGTAATTATAAGGACCCGGGTAGATCTCGCGCGCGGAAAGGAGGACAAGGGTGCGGAGGGCGCTTTCGTAGAGCCTTCGAAATTTTTCGTCCGGGACGGAGAGGCGGGCCGTTCCCTTCATCGCGGGTCGCCATCCATTGGCAACGGACCTGTTGTGGTCGGGGCACGCTCGTTTGAGTTCGTCGTCCAGGGGAATCCTCAGCTCGAGGTCCTTGCCGGTCCCCGCTTCCACCGGGAAAAAGGCGGCTGCCGTGGCCATTCCGGTCCCGCAGGTAATGTCGAGCCTTTCTTCCGGGGCCTCCATGCGGTGGAAGACATCGCCCTTTCTGTAGCTGGAAAAAAGGACTTTCTCCGGGCGTTCACCGAACTCGATCACGGCTTCATGGTCCACCACCAGGGCCGCGTTCTGTTCGTGAAATTCGATGTCCTCCACAAAACTGATCCCCTCGGGGTTGTAAGGCCGCACCGAGGCGGCGATCCACCCACCGGCAGTTGAGCTGCCCCTGACACGTATCTCCAGGCAGGTGCCTCCTTCCCCGCTCTCCACAAAGGCCTCGGTGACAAGTTTGTGCCTCTCAGTCCGGCAGACGGTCCTGACGCTCTGTCTTTCATCAAAAACCTCCTCCTGGAAAACATGCGCCAGTTTGGACGGCAGGAGGTGATCCCCCTCCGGGGAGAGGATCCAGAAGTCCAGGGACCACCCGTCAAAGAGGGGAGTGATCAGCCCCCGTGGATCCACAAGCGGGTAAATCGGGACATCCGGGTGGCCCACCGCGGTCCAGTTGCGGTGGGTCAGGTTGATGTGGCTGAACGAGAAGGCCCTCGGAATGAAGGAGGCGTCGCGTGGGTTGAACTGTTTTTCCACCCAGAAAGGCCACACCCAGTCCAGATTGAACTGGATGACCCGGGTGTTGATGAGGCCCCTTGCCTGAAAAACGACCCCCGCACGCACGAGCTCAATGGGCTCCTGGATCTCCGAGGGTTGTGAAAACTGCCGCAGCCGGGCAAGGACCATGACCGGGTCGATGAACCCGAACGCCCGGGCGGCGCGCCCGACAACATACTTCCACGGCAGCCATTTTAGAAACATGGCACCATTATCCAGGGCGATCGGGAAAAAGGAAATACATGGGGCACCCCATTTTCTGTTCCCATGTGGTGTGGGAAGATGCTTGAATTATGGGATGTTCAAAACGATATCGGGGGGTTGAATTGCCTGTTTCAGCGGTGGAATCATCGAACCAGGTTGGGGGTCATGGGCAAGCAGGATCTGGTCATACCAAAGGGTGATTATGACGCGGTTATCTTCGACATGGACGGCGTGGTGACGCGAACCGCGGCCGTGCATTCGGCCGCCTGGCGCAGGATGTTCGACGAGTACCGGGAGGAGAGCGGAGGTCAGTGGAAACCTTTCGACCCGGACGAGGACTACACCCGTCACCTGGACGGTAAGCCGCGCTATGAAGGGACGGCGGACTTTCTTGCCTCCAGGGGCATCGAACTGCCCCTCGGGGACCGCGGGGATGACCCGTCCGAGGAGACCGTCTGCGGCCTGGGAAACAGGAAAAATGCGATATTCCAGGAACTCATCCGGTCCCGGGGCGTGACCGTGTATGAATCGGGTGTCGCGCTGGTGAAAAGGCTCAGGGAGAATCACTTTGAGACCGCTGTCGTCTCTTCCAGTAAAAACTGCGCCATGATACTGGAGGCCGCCGGCGTCTCCGGCCTCTTCCAGGTGCGGGTGGGCGGCGTGGAATCCGAAGAGATGAACCTCAAGGGAAAACCGGCCCCGGACATCTTCCTGGAGGCGGCGCGGCGCCTCCAGGTGGGGCCGGGGAGGGCGGTCGTCGTCGAGGACGCCCTCTCGGGTGTGGAGGCCGGAAGGAGAGGGGGGTTCGGCCTGGTGATCGGTGTGGACCGTTCGGGACACGGTCGGGAACTCCGTGAAAGTGGGGCCCACGTGGTGGTGAAGGATCTCTCGACCATAAGGATCCGGGGAGCCCGGGGATCCCTCCCCCACGCGATCGATTCTCTTCAAGACATCCGCAAACGGTTCACGGGTTCCGAGCCCGCCTTTTTTCTGGACTATGACGGGACGCTCACCCCGATTGTGAGGGACCCCACGAGCGCACATCTTCCCGAGGGCATGCGACGGGTTGTCCAGCACCTGTCTGAGCACAGGATTGTGGCGGTGATCAGCGGAAGGGACCTTCACGACGTGATGGACAGGGTGGGGGTCGAGGGCATTTTCTATGCGGGGAGCCACGGCTTCGACATTGCCGGGCCCGGTGGCCGGCGCGACCAGAAGGGAACGGAGTTTCTCCCGGCACTCGATGCTGCGGAGACGCGCCTCAAGTCGGAGCTCGAGGGCATTGAGGGGGCCCTTGTCGAGAGAAAACGTTTTTCCATTGCCGTCCACTACAGGAACGTTCGGCCGAAGGAGTCCCCCGGCGTCGAGCAAACCGTGGACCGCATCCTCGGGCAGGTCTCCGGTCTCAGGAAATCCCCGGGCAGAAAGGTCTTTGACATCAAACCGGATATCGAATGGCACAAGGGAAAGGCGCTTTTTTTCCTCCTGGACACACTGGGCGTCAGGGGGAAAAGGGTCGTACCTCTCTACCTGGGGGACGACACCACCGATGAGGACGCTTTCCGGGCCGTCAGGGGGAGGGGGCTGGGAATCGTGGTCATGGACAAGCCCCGGCCGACTTCGGCGGATTACTACCTCAGGTCGCCGGAGGAGGTCAGGGTTTTCCTGGAGGCCATGACGCCGAACTCGCTCGAAGATTAGAAAGCACGACCACGAGGGGAAAAATGTGGCCCTAAAAAAGGAGTAAAAAATGAAATTGAGGAAAGGTGCGGAGATCCTGTCAGCGGAAAAGGAGAGCATCGGAAAGATCGACCGAGTGGTCGTGGACCCGGCAACCAAGGAGATCACCCACCTGGTTTCGCAGAAGGGTTTCCTTTTCAAAAAGGAAAAAGTCATCTCGCTCGAGCAGGTCCAGACCGCCAACGAGGAGCGGGTCATACTCAACAAGGGAGTGGACACGGACAACCTTCCCGATTTTGAGGAGGTCCATCACGTCCTTTTGGAGGAACTTGAGCAATCCGCCCCGGATCAGGTAAAGTACGCTCAGCCCGTCTTCTACTACCCGCTTCCCGGGGCGGTCTGGTGGGGCATGGAGCCATACTCGAGCTACGGGGTCCCCCCCTATGTGGCTCAGAAGGAAAGGAACATCCCCGAGGGGGAGATCCCCCTGCGAAAAGATGCCGAAGTAGTGAGCCGCGACGGGGAAAGCATCGGGCGCGTGGTGAGCCTTTACACGGAACCGGGCGGTCACAAGATCAGCCACCTTGGGCTCGTCAGGGGGCTCCTCAAAAAAGAGGTGAAAATCATCCCCACGTTTTGGGTGGGCGGGGTGTACGAGGAACACATCAAGCTGTCCGTGGATGAAGATTTCGTCGACAGGCTGCCCAGTTACAATAAAGATAAGGAATGACGCTGATAGAGGTGTAAAGAAGACCCTGTTGATTGACAAATGTGGAGCCGATGAATGACCGACCTGCGACTCACGAACACCCTGACGAACAAAAAGGAGATCTTCGAACCCCGGAAGAACGGATGTGTAAAGCTCTTTACGTGCGGCCCCAGCGTCTACAGGAGACAGCATCTGGGGAATTACCGAACCTACCTCTTTGAGGATGTGCTCCAAAAGCACCTGGGTTATCTGGGATTTCATGTCGATCGGCTCGTCAACCTGACGGACATTGAGGACAAGGCCGTGGCCGAGGCCAGGGAAAGGGGCGTCAGCCTGCGGGAGCAGGTCCGCCCGGTGGAAGAGGCATTTTATAGGGAATGCGGCCTCCTTGGCATCGACCTGCCTGCAACCATGCCGAGGGCGACCAGCAGCGTGGACGCCGCTGTGGACCTGATTCGGACACTGGTTGATCGGGGACATGCCTACTGGCATGACGGCGAGGTCTTTTTCGACCCCCTCACTTACGAGGGCTTCGGCCGGGTATACGGCCTGGACATGAGCCTTTGGCCCAAGGAGAAGGTCCGGTTCAGGAAGGACACCTACCCCGGCCGGCGTTGGAACCTGGGGGATTTCATCCTCTGGCACAAGCGCCGGGACGAGGACGGCGAATTTTGGTGGGACACACCCATCGGCCAGGGGCGCCCTGCCTGGAATGTCCAGGATGCGTCCATGATCACAAAGCATTTCGGTTTCCAAATAGACATCCACACAGGGGGAATCGACAACATCTACCGTCACCACGATTACACCCTGGCTGTCATGGAATCCGCCTCGGGAATCGAGTTCTGCCGGTGGTGGCTCCACGGAGGGCATCTGCTCGTCAACGGAAGGAAGATGTCCAAATCCGAGGGGAATGTCTCATTCGTGGACGACCTCATCGGGCGGGGTTTTCACCCGCGTCATATCCGGTTTTTTCTACTGTACGGTCACTACCGCGAGAAACTGGATATGAGCATTTCAAGGCTCGAGGAGCGCGCGGGCTACCTGGACCGCATCCGCCTGCTCGGCCTCAGACTTTTTTCCTGCACGGACAAAAACCCCCGGGACAAGAGCGACGGCCTCGCGAAGAGCATGCTCTCCGAATACGAGCGATGCATGAACGACGATCTCGACTATGCCGGGGCCTTCGACGCCGTGGCCCGGCATTTGGAGAGCGCCCTCTCCAATGGGAAAGACATCGCCTGCCGCGTAAGAAGCAGCCTGCAGGCCGCGGTCCAAAAGGTGGACAAGATCCTGGGCGTGCTGGGCCTGGATGGATCGTAAACAGTGTTTCAAGCCCCTATTCGGGGAATTTTAGACCGGCGTACTCGCCGGAATCCTCCATTCAACTTTACCGAAGCACGAACCTCACAGTGTCATAAATGAACGACGGATAGCTCCAGATTGTCTGCATGATGTCCCGCCTCTTGATGGACAGCTTCATGGCCAGGGAGAAGACGTTGATCACCTCCTCCACACGCGGGCCGAGCAGGTGGGCCCCCAGGATGCGGTCGTCCTCGGACCCCAGGAGGATTTTGGCCCCGGCCGTTTCTTCCCCCAGTCTTCGCACCGAGGCCCAGTTGGACGTCTCCTTCACCCGTTTTTCATGAAGAATCCCTTGTGCCCGGCACTCCTCCTCGAGCATGCCCACCCGCGCGAGAACGGGATGACTGAACAGGACACTCGGCACCGCACTGTAATCCGGGGTTTTACGGTTTCCCTTCAGAATGTTCTCGACCACACTCTCGGCTTCCATGAGTGCCACGGGTGTCAGTTGTGGGCCCCTTGAGTTCACGTCGCCCGCGGCATAAACAGAGGGGTTGGATGTGCTCTGGAGGTACTCGTTGAGTTGAAGCTTCCCTTCCCGCACCTCCACCTCTCCGCTTTCAAGATCAAGGCCTTCCACGGCCGGGATCCTCCCAGCCCCGTGGAGAACAAGGTCTGCTTCGATATCCACGGCCCCGTCCCCGGCAAGTACTCTCAAACCGTTGTGGCCCTTTTCTATGCGCTCCGTGGGGGCGTTCAGGTGAATGCCAATCCCCAGTTCCATGCTCTTTTCCACGAGCATGTCGACGAGATCCGGATCGAAGTGTTTGAGGCACCTCCCGCTCCGGACCACGATGTCCACCCCGACGCCGGCACGAGCGGCCATGTGCGCGAATTCGAAGGCAATGTAGCCGCCTCCTATCACCACCATACGCGCCGGCGGCTCCTTGAGATCAAAAAACCGCCGGCTTTCGGCGATGTGTTCGGCTCCGGGGATTTTGAGGGGCCGGGGACCGGCGCCCGTGCAAAGAATCACGTACTCAGCGGTCATTCGCGCCGAATTCACCTCGATTGTGCGCGGGTCCAGGAATCGCGCCGCACCCCTGGTGACGTCGATGCCTCTTCCGATCAGATCTTGGTGCGATTTCTCGGGTACGGGGTCCACAAAACCGTTTTTGAACGCGACGAGATCTGTCCAATCGAGTTCGGGCTCTCCACGCAGGCCCTTTCCCTGGTGCCTGCGGGTCCGCGAAAGGGTCTCGATAACGTCATAGAGCACCTTTTTCGGCTCACATCCCCTGAGCGGGCATGTCCCCCCCAGGGGCCCGGGCTCGGCAATGGCCACGCTCAGGCCCGCGCCCCGCAGATTCCTGGCGGCGACACCCCCTGCCACGCCGCTTCCAAGCACCACCACATCGTATTCTTTCCGCACTGTCGACTCCTTTACAGGCTCTGGAAGGACTCAAAGGTCTTAAGGTATTACGAGCATATTAACGCCGTCGCGCCCACGGGATGAATGGGTGGGAGCCTGTAACTTGCCCCCATGCGCAAACCCTCCACACTGTGAATACAGGATCCAATGAATGGACCCGGCGGCTGTTTCGATCCATACTCAAGCCTGAACGTGGCCGGATTGCGGTTGTGACGAGAAAATTCATATCTCCACAAGGAGGGACGATCCAATGAAAAGAATGCATGCCGTTTTCTGGGTTTTCTTGATTCTCCCCGGGATCCTGTTGAGCGGGGGCTGCGCCACGGAGACGCGCCTGGAGCCGGCCCCGTCGGCCGCGTTACAGGGTGGGGACGACTGGATCGAGGTTCGATACGGAGGTGTCCTGGTCCGGGCGAATCCCGATGCGTGGACAGGTTTCCCGGAGATTGTTGAAAAGGTCACCCCCATGAAGGTCGAGATTTTCAACGATCACGGAGGACCCATCCGCATCCTCTACAACAATTTTTCAATGGTTTCGGAAACCGGCAGGCGGTACTCGGCCCTCCCCCCTTATGAGATAGAAGGGAGCATTGCCCGCTATGAGTTTGTCAATCCGACCCATGGACTCGAGAGGAGGGAGTTGTCCGTGAGCCCGCACCAGCGTCTGTATTATCCCGAACTCCCGGGGGGCATGGGTTGGGGATACGGAGATCCCTGTTATTACTCTTGTTATGGAAGGATATGGCGGGAGCTGGAACTGCCCACGGAAAAGATGGTCAACAAGGCTCTTCCGGAGGGTGAGCTTGGAGACGGCGGCACGGTGAGCGGGTTCCTCTACATGGAGAGAGTGGAAAGCGCGGAGCGCGTGGAATTCCGCGCGGATCTCGTGGATGCCGACGACGGCTACATTTTTGGAACCGTTTCGCTGCCCTTTGTCGTCCAGTAGCCTACCCAGTGGGGAAATGGAGTTATCCAAAGGCCCTCAAAGGAACCCATTGTTTTTACCGCAACCCAAAAAAGGAGAGATAATCATGCCAATGCCCAGAGACGAGTTTCAAACCCAGATCCAGGAGAATCTGGTTCAAACCTGGCGTCAGTTTGTCGGCCAGATGGAGGAGTCTCTCAAAATTCTTGACCGTGAGATCGGCGAGGCCGAGCAGATGACCGACATCTGCACGTCCGAGTGGTGCGAGGCCACCGAGCACGTGATCGATGATCTGAACAATGCGCTCTTCTCGATCCACGAGCCTAAATGGTCCTCCGAGGAAGACAGCCGGAAAATCAAGGCTCAAAAAAAATGGATTCGTGACATCTACGCCCGGTACAAGTCCGCCACAAACAGGTGAGCCTAAAAAGTACGCTGCACTCTCCTTGGCGCCGGCGTTCCCGGCCGCACGGGGAAGTGGGGGCAATTTGTGAACTTCTAACCAGCTAGAGAGGTTGAATTATTCAGGAGAGATGAATCATGGCAAAAGTTGCAATCAACGGACTGGGAAGGATCGGCAGGGCGGCGTTAAAAATCGTCCTGCAAACCCCCGGCCTCGAGCTGACGGCCGTCAACGATCTCATAGCAGCCGACAACCTGGCGTATTTGCTCAGATACGACACCGTCTACGGGCGGTATGAAAAGACCGTGGAGGCGGGGGACAAGGAACTGGTGATCGACGGCGCGGCGTACCCGCTTTACAGCGCCAAGGACCCGTCCCAGCTCCCGTGGGGGGACCTCGGGATCGATGTGGTGTTCGAGTGCACGGGTGTTTTTACACGGGCCGAGGACCTTGAGAAACACATCACGGCCGGCGCCAAGAACGTTCTCCTCTCGGCGCCTCCGAAAACCGAGGACATGCCCATGGTGGTCCACGCGGTGAGCCAGGGAGGCGAGAGCCCGCGCATGATGTCCTGCGCGAGCTGCACCACGAACAGCATCGCCCCGGTGGTGGAGATCATGGGCCGCCGCATCGGCCTCAAAAAGGCGATCATGACCACCATCCACGCCTACACCTCCACCCAGGCCATTGTGGACGGCCCCAGCAAGAAATGGCGGCGGGGCAGGGCGGGGGCGGCAAATCTGGTCCCCACATCCACGGGGGCGGCAAAAGCCGTGACCAAGGCCCTTCCCCAGTACCAGGGCAAGTTCGACGGTGTGGCGGTTCGGGTGCCCGTGCCGGTGGGCTCCCTCTCCGACATTGTCTTTGTCACGGACAGGGAGACCACGGTGAACGAAGTGAACGACATCTTCCGCGAGGAGGCGAAAACAGGCCGGTATCAGGGGGTGTTCGGAGTTTCGGAAGATCCCATCGTCTCCTCGGACATCATCATGGACTCCCGGGCCTCGGTCGTGGACCTGGGGATGACCCAGGTGGTGGACGGTGATTTGGTCAAGGTGATGGCTTGGTACGACAATGAATGGGGCTACACCAATCAGATGATACGCGAGGCCCTGAGGGTCCTCCAGGCATAAAGGGGCGCGTAAATAGAGAGGCCACAGAGCGCGCGTGAGAAGGGCCATGCGCGTCATTCTGTGGCATTTTTTTGACCATGTGGAACATTCGACACAATTGCGGGGCCGCCTTGGGGGTCCTTTTGCTTCTCCCGACGGTGGTCCTCGTGGGGGGGTGCTCGCGGGCCGAAGACGGGGGGGAGACCCAGGCGCGCGAAAAAGCGATCCCCGTGGTGATCGAATCCGTTGAACAGCGAACATTCCGCGAAATGGTCCACGCCATCGGCACCTTGAAAACCGAGGACACGGTGGAGATCGGCCCGGAGATACCCGGGGTCATTCGTGAGATCCATGCGCGGGAGGGCGAGGAGGTGGAGTCAGGGCAGATGCTCTTCACACTGGACGACGAGCGGGTCCGGAGGCGGCTCGAGGAGCAGAGAAAGGCCCTGGAGGCGGCCAAAGCCCGCCTCGAAAATATCCGCTCCACCTACAATCGTCTCAGAAAACTCTACGGAAAAAGGGTCATTGCCAAGGAGCGTTGGGACGAGATCCAGTCGGAGTACACGGTGGCACAGGCCGAGGTCGAGCGCCTGCGGTCGGCCGTGGGCGTGGTGCGCGAGGAGCTCGGGTACACATCCATCCACGCGCCGTCCCGGGGCGTGCTCTCCGAAATCCTGGTGGACCCGGGGGAGGTGGTGTCCGCGGGGCGAACGCTCGTCACACTCTATTCGGGTCCTCACATGGAGGCGGAGGTCAGGGTCCCAGGACTCTATGCCGGCCGGGTGCACCGTGGGCAGGGTGCCAGGATCGAAGTGCAGGCCCACCCGGGAACGGATTTCCCGGGGCAGGTGGTCTTTGTCAGTCCGGCCGTGAACCCCAGGACAAGGGACTTTCTGGTCAAGGTCAGGACGGATTCTCCAGAGAAGCTCATGAAACCGGGAATGTTCGCCAATGTCTCGGTGATCATGGAGACGCGTGAGAGCCCGTCGGTGCCCGAGGAGTCCCTGGTCCCCATGCGCGGGGGGTACGCTGTTTTCACCGTGAGGGAGGGCAGGGCAACCAGGCGGCCCGTGACGATCGGCCTTCGGAGGGCGGGCCTCGCGGAAGTTCTGGATGGCCTGGAACCCGGCGAACGGGTCGTCAAGCGGGGGCACATGCAGCTGGAAAACAGGGACCCTGTCCAGGAGGTCAAGGAAGAAGATGTCCAGGTTTTCCAAAAAAATGGGCCGAGGCCGTGATTTGGAACTTTTGCATACGCCGGCCTGTTCTCACGGTGGTCCTGTTCCTCGCGATCGGCATATTCGGGGCGACCGGGTATTCCAACATGCCCGTGCGGGAGTATCCGGACATTGAATTTCCCATTGTGAGCGTGAGCGTGGTGCTCCCCGGGGCAGAGCCCGAGGTGATCGAAACGGAGATCATCGAACCCCTCGAGGAAGAGATCAACACCGTGGAGGGCATAAAGAGGATTTCCTCCACGGCCCGTGAGCAGGTGGGGACGGTCATCGCGGAGTTCGAGCTGTGGCGAAACATCGACGTGGCGGCCCAGGACGTGCGGGATCGGGTCAATCGGGCCCTCAGAGAGCTTCCCGATGAAGTCGAAGCCCCCATTGTGAGCAAGCTGGACCCGGATGCCCGGGCTGTCATGTGGATCGCTCTTTCAGGGGATGAACGCTGGGACGGGGTGCGGCTTTCCAGGTATGCCGACGAGTTTGTCAAACCGCGCCTCGAAAACCTGGAGGGGGCCGGCCGAGTGCAGATAGGGGGAGAGAGGAGGTACGCCGGCCGCGTGAGCCTGAACCCCAACCTGCTGGCCGCACACCACGTGACCGCCCAAGAGGTGGTGGAGACCATCCGCGTGAACAACGTGGACATCCCCTCGGGCAGGATCGAGAGCACGAGCCGGGAATTCCTGGTCAAGACCAGGGGGCGGTTCGCGTCGCACGAACCCCTGGCCGACCTCATCGTGGCCGTGAAAGAGGGCGGGGTGGTGCGGATCCGTGATTTGGGTACCGTGAGCGAGGGGATCGAAAACGACCGCCAGCTCGCCCGGTTCAAGGGGGAGAGGACGGTCGGTCTGGGGGTCGTCAAGCAGAGCGGGGCCAACACCGTGGCCCTGGCCGACAGGGTGCGGGAGCGCATCGAGGAGGCCTCCAGAAACTTTCCGCCTGGACTCGCCTATTCCATCGCCTCGGACGACTCGGAGTTTATCGAGGCATCCATCAACGACCTCGGTTTCACCATACTGGTGGCGACCCTGTTGGTGATCCTGGTCGTGCTCGGGTTTCTCCACAGCCTGTCGGCCACCTTCGTCACGGCGCTTGCCATACCGGCCTCACTCCTCGGCGGCACGGCGGTGATGAGCGTGCTGGGGTTCAGTGTCAACACCCTCACCATGCTGGCCCTGATCCTGGCCATCGGCATCGTCATCGACGACACCATCGTGGTCCTGGAGAGCACTTACCGGCACATGGAGGAGGGGACGGATCCCGTGCCCGCCGCGAGGGTGGGGACCACGGAGGTAGCCTTTGCCGCCGTTGCGAACACACTCTCCCTCTGCGCGGTCTTCATCCCCGTGGCCTTCACCTCGGGGTTGATCGGGCGTTTTTTCTACGAGTTCGGCATCGGGGTCGCCGCCACGGTCATCGCTTCCACACTCACGGCCCTGACCCTCACCGCCATGCTCGCTTCCCGCATCCTCCGGTACAGGAGAAGAAAAGGCAGGTTTTTCAGAGGCATGGACTCCGCCTTCGAGAAAGCGGAGAATGTTTATACGCGGGTCCTCAGGGGCGCCCTGAACCACCGGGCGATCACCGTGTTCGCGGGCGCGGCGGCCCTTGTCCTCGGCTGGTGGTGGTTCAGCCAGATTCCGAGGGAGTTTTCCCCCACCCCCGACCGCTCCCAGTTCATCATATCATTCGAGACCCCCGAGGGGGCGGCGCTCTCCCAGACAGATCTCTATGCCCGGGCTGTCGAAAGGACCCTGGCGGAAAACCCCCATGTTCAGCACCAGTTTCTCGCCATCGGCCTGGCCCAGGGCGCCGGGCCGGGCAAGGTGAACGAGGGCGTTGCCTTTGTGCGACTGGTGCCCAGGGGTGAAAGGGAAAAAAGCCAGGGTGAAATCGTCCAGGACCTGCGGGCACGTCTCACCGGGATCCCGGGCGGGCGGGCCTACGTCATAGAAACTTCGGTGGGGGCGGTCCAGGCGGATGCACCCGTGCAGTTGAAGATCATGCACACGGACGTCGAGGCGCTCGCGGGGCGTCAGGAGAGGGTGATAGCCTGGATGCGGGAACAGGATGAACTGTTTACAGGGGTCCGGACAAACCTGAAAATGAACAAACCCCAGGTGGAGGTGGAGATTCTCAGGGACCGCGCGTCCCAGATGGGGGTCTCGGTGGCCGCCATCTCCGACACCATGCGGCTCTTGCTGGGCGAACCCGACGTCTCGGAGATCGAGAGAAGCAGCGAGCGTTATGAAATCATCACGGAGATCGCAGGGAAAGGGCGGATGACCCCGGAGGACCTTTACAGGCTCCATGTCCGGAGCGCCTCGGGCACCATGGTCGCCCTGGACAACCTCATCAGGATTCGAGAGACCGTCGGCCCTTCGGAGATCCCCCACTACAACAGGATGCGCGCGGCCACCATATCCTCGGCCCTGCTGCCGGGGGCGACGCTGGGCGAGGCCGTGGACGTCTTGAGGGACTATCTGGACAAATCCCTTCCAACGGGCTTTCGGTACGAGTTCTCGGGGCAGACCAAGGATTTCCAGGAGTCCTTCCGTAGCCTGACCATAACCATAATGTTTTCCATAGCCTTCATCTACCTGATCCTGGCGGCACAGTTCGAGTCCTTTCTCCATCCGTTCACAATGCTCCTGACCCTGCCCCTGGCCATGGTCGGCGCCTTCGGCGCCCTGTGGGCCCTGAACATGCCCTTTGGTATCGTGGCCTTCATCGGTCTCATCATGCTCACGGGCATGGCCACCAAAAACGCCATCCTCATGATCGATTACACCAATGTCCTCAGGGCCCGGGGCGAGAACGTGATGGAGGCGGTCCAAAATGCCGCCCGGGTGCGGTTTCGTCCGGTGATCATGACCACCATTTCGACGGTTTTCGGCATTCTGCCGATCGCCCTGGGTATCGGCGCGGGAGGCGAGGCACGCGCGCCCATGGGCGTGGCGGTCTCAGCGGGTTTGACCGCCACCACGGTTCTGACGCTCGTCGTGCTGCCCGTGGCCTACACGTTTCTTGAAAGTGCGCGGTCCACGGGAGGGTCCGCCTTAAAAGACTCCGCACAGGACCGCCGTGGAGAAAGAGGCCGGAAGGAATAGAAAGGGCATATCTCGTGAAATGGGTCCACATAACCTTCAGGCAGGAATTTTCCGAGGCCGTCGGGTATATCCTGGAAAGGCATGGGATACGGGATTATGTGCTATACCCCATGGTCCAGGGCAGGGACGCGGACGGCAAGCACGAGGGGGGCAAAATCTTTCCCGGCAGCATGGCCGTCGTCCAGGCCCTGGTGGAGGACGATGAAACAGAGATCTTCATGGAGGAGCTGTTGTCTTTTCGGGACGAAAAGCCCTCCCACGGCCACCTCAGGGCCGTGGTGGTGGGGGTGGAAAAAAGCCTGTAATGAGGGATGACAAGGAGGGCGGCATGCGCCGCCCTCCCCGGGTTTGGTTGTGTTTGGATGTTGTCAGCAGTTCACCGCATGCGCGTGGTCGTGGGTCGCCCCGGCATCCTTCGGGGTCTGTGCACCGGGCAGGAGCGCCGCTTCCAGGGCCTCGTCGATCCTGTCCACCAGCACGAACTCGATGTCCTTCCGGACCTCCTCGGGGAGGTCGTCGAGGTCCTTCTCGTTTCGCAGGGGCAGGATGACTTTCTTGAGGCCCGCCCTGTGGGCCGCCAGGACTTTCATCTTGATCCCGCCGACAGGAAGCACCCGGCCGCGCAGGGTCACCTCTCCGGTCATGCCCACGTCGCCCTTGACCGGGCGGCTGCTGAAGAGGCTCGCCATGGCCATGACCATGGCAATGCCCGCGGAGGGTCCGTCCTTGGGGATGGCGCCCGCGGGGACGTGCACGTGGACGTCCGTGTGCTCGAACTCGCCCGGGTCCGCCTGGAGCTGCAGGGCCTTGGACCTCACATAGCTCTGAGCGATCTGGGCGCTTTCCCTCATGACGTCGCCGAGCTGGCCGGTGAGGGTGAGCCCACCTTTTCCCTTCATACCCGTGGCCTCGATGAACAGGATGTCCCCGCCCACGGCAGTCACGGCAAGGCCGGTGGCAATGCCGGGGAGTTCAAACTCCTCGCACGTCTCGGATTCGAACCTTTCCTTTTTCAGGTAGTCCCGAACCAGTTCCGCTGTGACCGTGGGGTTCTCCAAAGATTTCCCCGCGATCCTGACAGCGCTCTTCCGGCACACGGAGCCGATCTGGCGTTCCAGGTTCCGGACGCCCGCCTCACGGGTGTAGTCCTCGATGATCTTGAGGAGCGCCTCGTCCGTGAAGGCGAGCTCGCCCTCCCGGAGCCCGTTGGCCCTCAACTGTCTGGGGACCAGGTATTTCCTTGCGATGTGGAGCTTTTCCAGCTCCGTGTAGCCTTCCAGGTGCAGGGTTTCCATCCGGTCCCTCAGGGGTGCAGGAATGGTCTCGAGCTGGTTCGCCGTGGTGATGAAGATCACATCGCTCAGGTCGAAATCCACGTCCAGGTAGTGATCCCTGAAGGCGTGGTTCTGCGCCGGATCCAGCACCTCCAGGAGCGCGCTGCTGGGGTCGCCCCTCCAGTCGGCGCCGATTTTGTCCACCTCGTCGAGCATGAAGACCGGATTGCGGGTCCCCGCCCTCTTGACGGCCTGGATGATTCTGCCCGGCATGGCGCCCACGTAGGTTCGCCTGTGCCCGCGGATCTCCGCCTCGTCCCTCATGCCTCCGAGGCTCATCCTCGTGAACTTGCGTCCAAGGGATCGCGCAATGCTCTGCCCGAGGCTCGTCTTGCCGACACCCGGAGGGCCCACGAAACAGAGGATCGCTCCCTGAGCCTTGGCGGTACGGCCCTGAAGGTCGTCCCCCCTGTCCTCCTTGTCCATGCCGCGCTCCCTCACGAGCTGCCTCACCGCAAGGTATTCCACGATGCGGTCCTTGATGTCCGCAAGGTCGTAGTGGTCCTCGTCCAGGACGCGCCGCGCGGCCTCAACATCCATCTGATCGGAGCTGCTCTCCTTCCAGGGCAGGTCCACGACCCAGTCCAGATAAGTCCGGATCACGGAGTACTCTGGTGAGTGGGCCGACATGGTGGACATGCGCTTGAGCTCGCGCTCGGCCTCCTTCCGGACTTCTTCCGGAAGGTCCGCGTCCTCGAGTTTCATCCGGTACTCGTCGGACTCCGAGGATTCCGCTTCCGTTTCGCCCAGTTCCTTTTGAATGGCCTTGAGCTGCTGTCGAAGGTAATACTCCCGCTGGGCCTGGTCCATGCTCTGCTTGGTCTCGGTCTCGATCTTCTTGTCGAGGCTGAGGACCTCCTTCTCCCGGGAGAGGTGATTGATGAGTCTCTTGACCTTTTCGATCGAGGAGTCCTCTTCCAGGATGGCCTGTCCCTCGGGCACCTTGATGCCCGCGTTTCCGGCGATCACGTACACCAGGTTGAGGGGGTTCGTGATCTGGTCCAGGAAGCTGTTCGTCTTGTCCGGGAGGTGGGGAGAGAGCCTGATGACCGCCCTGGTCAGTTCCCTGAGCTTCCGTACCAGGGCATCCAACTCCATTCCCTGATCCACCTGTTCCGGGAGCGGCTCGATCTCGGCTCTCAGGTAGGGCTGGGTCCCGACCCATTCCTTGATGCGGAATTTCTGAAGCCCGTGGACCATGACCTGAAGGGAATTGTCCTGCGCCTTGATCACCCGGTCCACCCTGGCGATCGTGCCGATTTCATAGACCTGGCCTGGCTCGGGCTTCTCGATGGAGGGGTCTTTCATGGCTACGAGACCCACGATCTTGTCCGCCTTGGCGGCTTCCTCGATGAGCTTCACGGACCTGGGAATCCCGACCAGAAGGGGAATCGCCGAGAGCGGAAAGGCCACCACGTTTCTCAGGGGAAGGATGGGCAATTCGGTTGGGAATTCCATCGCGTTGCTTGATATATTTTCATGACTCATAAGTGTATGCTCCTTATTATATTTGGCCACCAGGAAGGAGACCGGAACCGCACGCCCATAGATCTCCCTCGGATCCAGGTGGGGACGGGTTTGTTCTTTAAATCAGATCTAACAGGTATAAAATAAGGATTGATTGTGAGTTGTAAACCCCCCTCGGCCGTGGCCTCGGGGGGCGGTGGGGTTTGTGGGGGAAAGCGGCGCGGGGTTTTTCGTCATTTCGTGGGTGTCAGCCAGGCGACATCCCGGATTCCATGCGGCCGGATCCCACGAACGGGTTCGTGTTGCGCATCTTGTATCCCAGATAAACCAGAAGGAGACCGAAGAGTATCGCATAAATCCCGATCAGCCAGACCACCGTCAGCAGGCCGGCGACGGGATTTGCGAAGAGCAGAACGCCTATGAGCATGCTGAGTATCCCCGACAGTCCCAGGATCCACTCGCCCTTGATTTCCTTTCTCAGGGCAAACGCGGAAACGAGTTCAAGGATGCCCGTGACAAAGGCCCACAGGGCGATGAACACCAGGAGGATCTGAGCGGTGACCCCCGGCATCAGAAACGCGAGTGCGCCGATAAGAACGCCGGCCAGACCTTCGAGAAGAAGAATCCACCACCCTTTTTCGTCACGGTGTTTCAGGGCGGAGCCCAGGGCGAGGAGCCCCTCGATGAACACATAAATTCCAAACAGGAGCACCAGGACACCCAGGGTGATGGCAGGCCACAAGAGGGCCGCGACACCGAAAAGAACCGCGATAATCCCTCGTGCCACATAGACCCACCAGTTGCGGGAAATTATACGAATCAATGGATTTCCTCCTTTCAAGAGGTGGGAAGCCCGCAGAAAAGGGCTCTGCGGGCTTTCAGTTTCCAGATTCCACTGCGGCAGACATGGGTTAAGCTGGGCTCTCGGATTTGGAAAAGCCGATCTTGCCTTCCCCGGGCACATCCTTGGGGTTCAAAAGCCTTGAGGCGTCATCGACGCACTTGGATTTTTCCTCTTCGCTCACGGAGTTCGGGTCGCGAAGCGCGCCCATGTCGCACAGGAACCTGTTCCCCGCATTGTCCTTCACCCAAACCAGGGGCATTGTTTTTCCTTGTTCCATGATAACAAAATCCTTACCCCATCTGCGCCCATGCGGCCCCGCCGGATGCCGTGAGGACCCCTGCGATGAGGAGGGAAAGAATAAAAGTTTTTTTCATGGTGTATCTCCTTTGCCTTTTGATATTGGTGATGGAGCTTACCAAGGCGCCCACTGACACTGAGCACTTACTCGCATGTCATCACAGCTCGAAAGTCGAGGGAATGGGGTCTAAAAAGTATCCCCTCGTTCATTTCCCCGCTTTCCCGGATCCGGGTTCGCGCACTCACGCGGGGCCTACTCCTTTTCATCCTCCGGCAACAGGACGTCCGGAGGCTCGGTGGAGGTTCCGTCACCGAGGGTCTCCTCTATTTTCCCCTCCAGACCCTCACCCTGAAGGATGACCTCCTCATCACTCTTTTCAGCGTGGGCATGAGTTGGATCCCGGTCCTCACGGGACCACAGCAGTCTGTCTTCACCCAACCTGTCTTTTACATTCTCGATTCCCAATTCTTCCAGGACCCGGATGATCCGCTGGTGTTCCGCGCGGCTCGGGACAAAACCATCCAGCGCAACCACCCCGTTCGCCACCGAAACCCCCAATTCCTGTGTCTCGATGCCGGGCTCGCCCCGAAGGCGTTCCAGAACTTCCTCCTGGATCTCCTCGTCGGAGGCTCGTGGCTCGAGCCGCGTCGGTTTCCTCATTTCGCCCCAGGGCCTCGGGGTCGCCTCATTGGTTTCAAGAACCCCTTCCGAATCGGCGCATTCACGGCAGAGCTCTGTCCACGGAACTGCTTCCAGGCGTTTGGTGGAGATATCCCGCCCGCATGAGGCGCAGACCCCGTAGCCGCCGGTCTCCATTTTGCCGAGGGCCGTGTCGATTTTTTCAATTTCGCGGACGACCTTTTCCTCAAGGTTCTCCATCACTCTTGAAGAGAGATCCTTCCGTGCGGCCTCCTCGGGTTCTATTTCGGGTGTCTGCTGCTCAAGGCTCTCGTTGTAATCTTCTTCGAGGCCGAGCAATTCGCCGCGTCTTTCTTCCAGCCTGCGGCGAAGCATGATCCATGTCATTTCCGCGTTCATCCTTTTTGGAACCTCTCGATAGCGGATTCGCGGGGCCTGGACTATCGGGGGACGAGCGCCCGCTGGGAATCCCTGATTGTTACGCAATTCAGCAAACCGCTGCTTCATTTCTTATCATCCAGTGTGCCGATGGGAGAACTCCGGGGCAATAGAGTGAAGGCCGTATTCCATGCTCCAGGGCGGTGGCGGTTTCGGGGTTCGACCCGGTGCGGGAAATAAGGGGATCTGTGTATGTTCGGCGCACGGGAAAAATTGGTACACTCCTTGCCAGAGCAGTCGGGCCCGTACTGATTTGCGCAGAGGCCGTGAGCGAACTCAAGGAGGGATCCAATGGGGCTGGATACTGAAAGAGCAAGAAAAAAAATGGTCGAGGAACAGATTGCCGCTCGCGGGGTCAAGGACCGGCGAGTGCTGGAGGCAATGGCCAGGATCCCTCGGCACCTGTTCGTCCCAAGGGAAAAACAGGCGGAGGCTTACGATGACGCACCTCTTCACATAGGGCAGGGGCAGACCATTTCCCAGCCCTACATGGTTGCGATCATGACGGAGCACCTCGAGCTCACGGGCTCTGAAAAGACCCTGGAGATCGGGACCGGCAGCGGTTACCAGGCAGCCATGCTCGCGGAGCTTTCGGCGTGGTTGTACACGGTGGAGCGCCTGCCGGAGCTCCTGGAGAGGGCAAAAAGCATCCTGTCGGAACTGGGGTACAGGAATATCTCCTACAAAGTCCACAACGGCACCCTCGGATGGGATGAGGAAAAACCCTACGATGCGGTCATGGTGACCGCGGGAGCGCCGAGGGTCCCGCAGCCGCTGGTCGATCAGTTGGGCGAGGGGGGCCGGCTTCTCATTCCGGTGGGAGACCAGTACGGGCAAGTATTAACCAGGATAAGGAAAATAGGCGGCCGTATAATAAAGGAGTCCCTCGAAGGATGCCGGTTCGTACCCCTCCAGGGGGAGTACGGGTGGTGAAGGCTGGATGGTCAGGATGGCTGGCATGAAGGGCACACGTAGGATGTCCTCCCCGAAACCTTGACCTTGGTGAGTTCCCCCGAACACCCTTTGGGGCATCTTCCGTCCCCACGCCTGTGGGGTATGAGGAAGTCTCCGGGCAGCCTTTCGGGGTCCGCCTGGACCTCGACGGCCTGGGGAAGGACTTTTTGGGTCATTGTCCTGTAGATATTCTCAATGTCCTTTTTCCCCAGCCTGTCCAGTTTGGCCTTCGGGTGGATTCCCGCCTGGAAAAGGATCTCGTCGGAGTAGATATTGCCTATCCCCGCGATCTTTTTCTGATCCATGAGCGCGGGCTTGATCATGCGCGTTCTTCCCTCGAGGGCGGCCTTGAAGGTGTCGAGATCAAAATCAGGAGACAGCGGGTCCGGCCCGAGCCCCTTCTCACTGACGAAGTCTTCCACGTTTCCCGCAAGCCCTATGTTTCCAAGTTTTCGCTGGCAGTCGAAGAGGAGCTTGTGGGTGTTGGTGAAGACGATCCGCAGCCTCGCGTGCCGGGTTTCTTCCCCGGAATTTTTAATATACTTGAGAAACCCCGTCATCCCGAAATGGAGAACCAGCCATGGACCGTTCTCCAAACAGGCGAAAAGATATTTGCCGTGCCTCCGCGTGGAGCTGAACCGGTCCCCTTCGAGCGCCCTCTTCAGTTGGGCGCCGGTGGTTGCCCGGAGCATGTCCCGGGCCAAAATATCCACGGATGCGATCTCCTGCCACAGTGCGGTGGAATCGAAATAACGCCTGAATGTTTCGACGTCTGGCAGCTCGGGCATGACAACCTTCCTTGGGGAATGCAAGGCATCACTAAAAAGGGCGCGAATAAGGATTTATATTTACTGAATTTTACAGGCCTTGATCCTTTCGAACACCTCCTCGAGGAGATCCCGGCGGTGGAGGATCCCCACCACCTCGCGACCCTCCGCATCCTTCACAAAGAGGCTGGTGTGCTCTCCGGTCACCATGAGGTGTGCCGCCAAATTCAGATCCGCATCTTCGGTGACGTGATGATCCGAAAGGACCGCGTAGTCGATTTCCGACACATGGATGCGAGAGGCCTTTTCGCAGATGGAGCTCAAGGGCGCCTGCCAGAGATCGAAACGGTTCAGCATGTCCTTGATGAACCGGCCGCTCATGCCGGAAAGAGAAACGGTGCGAAAATCGCCGATGTTCTTGTAACCGGGTTCCAGCCCCCTGAGGATGTCCAGATCGCAGATCAGCCCCACAGCCTCCCCCGCCGTGTCGACGACAAGGATGTCCCGCGTCCTGTCATAAACCGCCCTGCCCCGGGAATCCTCCTGGACCGCCTGAACCACTTCGTGGAGGGTGGCATTCTTGGTAACCGCCATGTGATCGGATAAGGGCACCATGAGGTCCTTCACTGTTTTTTCCGCCATCTCTTTCATTCCGATTCCTCCTCGTTTTTTTGCGCTCGTTCTCCTGCCCCGGATCCTTTGTCACGGTGCGTTGGACATGAAAACAGCCAGTGGCATTTTTCTCATGAGTTCACCCAACCCGAGGGAGGGGACGGTCTCCATAACGCGGCCTGTCAGAAGATCCGTCGCGATCCCGGGATGATTCGACGGGAAAGCCACCCGCGTGTCCCCCCACGCCTGCTCCCCGATCGGCCACCCACCGTCGGGATCCAGGCCCACGGGGAGCCGGGGAACCACCACGGCGAGCTGTTTGTCCTCCAGACTCCTCGTGAAGGCGAAGGCGTTGCTTCGATGCGGGCCCGTCACCTTGAGCGGGGTGTAGCGGCCCACCAAAAAGAGCTCCGGCGACGTGCTCCTTGTGTGTAGGAGCCTCCTTGTGACATACATCTTGAGAAGGCCGTCCTGGGGATGGTCCAGCATCTCCTTGATGAGCCCCTCCGGGTCACGCTCTTCCCGACTCCGGATCGTTCGGATCATGGCCTTTCTCCTGTTGAAGTCCACGGGCCTCCGATTGTCCGGGTCCACCAGGCTGAAATCCCACAGCTCGGTCCCCTGGTACATGTCCGGCACCCCGGGGAGGGTCAGTTTCAGGACGAGCTGTGAAAGGGAGTTGACCAGGCCCAGGCGTGAGACCCGCGCGCAGAAGGGGGCAAAGCGCTCCAGAAAAGGGTTTTCCCCGGGCCCTCTCATGAGGCCGTCAAAAAAGGCGATGCAGGCCTCCTCGTAAGCGGTGTCCGGCTGGACCCAGGTTGTGTGGACCTTGGCTTCGCGGACCGCTTTGATGATATAGTTCCGGACGCGTGCCCCGTAATCGGGGAGCTCCTCCTCAAGAAGCGGCCAGCTCCCAAGGAGGCTCTGGTACAGGAAGTACTCGTCATTTGCATCCGGGGCGAGCCGTCTTTTGACCCTGGTCTTCAGGTGCCGGTTGAGGCCCCTCCAGGCCCTCACCTCTGCGGACCACTCCCTGGAGAGTTCCGAAAGGACATTGAGGCGGGCCCGGACGTCTTCCCCGCGCTTGGTGTCGTGGGAGGCGGTCGCGTTCATGGTGTGGGGCCATTTCTTGAATCGGTTCTGGACAAAGGCGTGCAGCTGTCGAGGGCTTTGTCCGATCCTGTCGAGATCCCCCCCCACCTCGTTCACCGAAACAAATCGGTTGTAGACGTAAAGGGCCGTGTCCTCGAAACCCTTTGCCATGAGGGGGCCCGTGAGTTGCTGGAATCTCCGGACGAAATCGAGTCTGTGCGCCTTTTTCTCATCGGAAAAGGATTCCCAGTCATAGAGCAGAAGAAAGCGCTCCAGGAAGCCCAGGACCTCGTGGAGGTCCGGGTTGTCCGCCCCGGCACCCTGGAGGGCGGCCTCCATGGAGCGTCTGTCGGACCGGGAAAGGCCCTGGGGCCGCACATAGGTCCGGTAAACGGGGAAGCGGACCAGGATCTCGATGAGGGACGTCTTGAGGGCGTTCATGGTGATGTCCCGCGCGAAGCGGTCCTCGGCCGCGATGTTCTTCAGCCGCCGCGCCAGGTTTTCTATCTCGCCGGCCATCTCACGCCCGATGATGAGCCTTCTTTTTTGAACAACGAGGGACCCGGGCTCCGAGGCTTCCCTGGTGAAGCGCTGGTAGGTGCTCGTGAGACCCCGCCTGTTCCTGGAGGAGCAAAAGAGCTCGTTGAGCCTGTTCAGGAAATCGTAGCCCGTGGTCCCCTGAACCGGGAAGCCATCGGGCAGCTGCTCGCCCGCGTCCAGGATCTTTTCGACCACCACGTACTTGTCCGGATTTTTTTCCCGAATGGCGTTCAGGTACTCGTAAGGGGCATAGAACCCGTCGAGGTGATCTATCCGAAGACCGGATATCTTTCCATGCTCGAGCCAGCCGAAGACCAGGGCGTGGGTGGCCTCGAACACCTCTTTTTTCTCCTGTCTGAGGCAAATGAGTTCGTTGATGTTGAAAAAGCGCCTGTAGTTTATCTCCTCGGTGGCCACCTTCCAGTAGGACAGTCTGTAGTTCTGCTCCAGAAGCAGGCCCTCCAGGAGGTCGAAGGAGTTCTTGTCGTCCGGACGGCCGTTGAAGATCCGGATGTTGGAGTCCACGAAGTCGCGAATGCGGCCTTCTCTCATGTAAAGGGCCCAGAGGCTGCGCTTGATGAATCGTATCTGGAACTCCCGCTCCTCCAGGCCGTCCATGCTGGGGATGGTTCGCAGCACGTACAAAATGCCCAGGTACTGGATCCATGCGAGGTCCTCCTCCCCGAAGCTCTTCTTCAGTCGGTCGATCCCATGGGAGAAGAAGCCTGTGTAGGAGGAGACGGCGACGGGGAACTCCAGCTCGTGGTAGCGTATGGAAAGGCCGTCGGGCCCGTAGTGGAGTTTGAGCTCCCCCTTCTCCAGGGCGTCTCCCGAAAGGGATCCCAGAAAGGGCGCAAGCACCTTGCCTTTCATCCCCTCGTAAGGGTGGTCCCAGTCGATGTCGAAAAAGTCGCGGTAAATGGAATCCCCCCCGCTCTCGAGGACATCCATCAGGAGGGGGTTGTCCTTGTGAAAGGCCATGTGGTTTGCGGCAAAGTCCTGAATCCACCCCATCCCTCTTTCCCGGAGCCCGGAAAAGAGCGTCTCAAGTTCCTCGACCGATCCCAGTTCCGGGTTGATTTCGTTGAGGTCCACGGCGTCATACCCGTGCATGCTGCCGCGGCGCGCCCGGAACACGGGCGAGGCATAAAGGTGCGAGATGCCGAGGTCCCTCAGGTACTGGAGGATCTCGGCGGCATGGGCGAATCGGAACCCCGGGTGGAACTGGATTCTGTAGGTGGACAATGGAATTTCCATCCTAAAAATTTTATCCCCGAAAGCGGGTGGGCGAAAATAGGTTGCACACCCTATTTTTTTCTCCCGGGTTCCTGACGCCCACGCGCGTTCAATTCACCCCGACTGCACGGGACCTGCCATGGGTACGTCACCGGGCCTGCCGAGCTTGGCGTGGATTCAATACGCCGCTTCTCCGCACTGACTACAGGATGGGACCCATTTACCAGGTTTCGCGAGTACGTAAGGCTTTGTGGAGGGAACCCGCAGCATGAGACCTGGTCACTCCCTTGCGGGAAACCAGGGGGAGGTGTCATCTAAAATGGGAATATACAACCTGGACAAGATATTCAAACCGGCTTCCATCGCAGTGATCGGTGCAAGCGAGAAAGAGGGAAGTATCGGCCGCTCCCTGATGGAAAACCTCATCGAGGGCGGCTACGAGCAGCCCCTTTTTCCAGTGAACCCCAGGCGCTCCGAGATTCTCGGCAAAAAATCCCTCCATTCCATCGCGGAGGCCGACATCCGTCCGGAACTCGCCGTCATTGCCACCCCCATCAAGACGGTGCCCGGCATCCTCAGGGAGTGCGTGGAGGCGGGGGTCAAGGGGGTGATCATCATCTCCGCCGGGGGCAGGGAAAGCGGCGAGGAGGGCCGGAAGAGAGAGGCGGAGATCGAGGAAATCACCAGGGAGGGCGGCGTCCGGGCCATAGGACCCAACTGCATGGGAATCATAAGCCCCGCCCGAAACCTGAACGCGAGCTTTGCGGCGCACATGCCGCTTCCCGGGAGAATCGCCTTCATATCCCAGAGCGGCGCCATCTGCTCGGCCATGCTGGACATCTCCCTCAAGGAGAACATGGGCTTCCGGTACTTCGTGAGCATCGGCTCCATGATGGACGTGGATTTCGGGGACCTCGTGGACTACCTGGGAAACGACCCCAAGGTGGAGAGCATCCTCCTCTACATCGAGAGCCTCACCCGGTTTCGCAAGTTCATGAGCGCGGCCAGGGAGGTCTCCAGGGTCAAGCCCATCGTGGTGATCAAGTCGGGCAGGAGCGCCGTCGGGGCAAGGGCAGCGGCCTCCCACACAGGGGCCATGGCCGGCGAGGACGTCGTTTATGACGCGGCCTTTCGCAGGGCGGGCATCGCCCGGGTCAAGACCCTTCAGGAGTTCTTCGACTGCAGCGAACTCCTGGCTAAGCAGCCCTCTGTCAAGGGACGGCGCCTGGTCATCGTGACCAACGCGGGAGGCCCCGGTGTGATGGCGGCCGATTCCATAGCCGAGGAGGGCCTTGAATTGAGCACCCTGTCCCAAGACACGCTGGGCAAGCTCAACAGCATCCTTCCCTCCCACTGGAGCCGTGGAAACCCCATCGACATTTTGGGGGATGCGACCGCGGAGCGGTACAGGGAGGTGGCCAACTGCTGCTTCGAATCCAGGGAGACCGACGGCATGCTCGTCATTATCAACCCCCAGGCCATGACCGACCCGAGTCGGGTGGCGGAGACGCTGGCAGGCGATCTAGGCAGGAAGCCCTACCCAGTGTTTGCGGCCTTGATGGGCGGCAAGGACGTGGAGAGGGGCCGCGAAGTCATGAACGCGGAAGGCATCCCCACCTACGAGACCCCGGAGCGCGCCGTGAGCTCCTTCGCGGTGCTTTACAACTACTCCAGGTACCTGAGCAAGCTCCAGGAGATCCCGTCGAGTCTTCCGGACTTCACGCCGAACAGGGACGAGGCCCGGCGGCTCATCCACCGGGGGATGGACGGCGGCCGGGGCCTCCTGAACGAGATCGAAGCAAAGCGGCTCCTCTCAGCCTATGACATCCCGGTCAACGAGACGGCCGAGGCGACTTCCGAGGAGGCCGCGGTCCAAGCGTCCGCCGACATAGGCTTTCCCCTGGTGATGAAGATCCTTTCCCCGGACATCAGCCACAAGACCGAGGCCGGCGGGGTCAAGGTGGGCATCCGGGACGAGGAGGGTGTTCGAGGGGCATATCGGGATATCATGAGGCGGGCGCGGGATGTCAATCCGGAGGCCCGGCTGCTGGGGGTCAACCTCCAGGGCATGGTGGAGGATACGGAAGTGGAGCTCCTCATAGGGGCCAAGAAGGACGTCAACTTCGGGCCGGTCATCCTCTTCGGCATGGGCGGAATCTTTGCAGAGGTCGTGGGGGACAGGGCCCTGGGGCTGCCCCCGCTCAACAGGACCCTCGCCCGGAGGCTCATGGAACAAACCAAGGCCTACAAAATCCTGCAGGGTTTTAGAAACAGGCCCCCCGCGGATCTCGGTCTTCTCGAACAGCTCCTGGTGCGTCTCTCCCACCTCCTGGTGGATTTCCCCGAAATCTCCGAGATGGACATGAACCCGGTCATGATCAAGGACGGCAGGCCCGTGGTGGTGGATGCCCGGATGGTTGTTGAAAAACCGGACGCCGTTTCCCCTCATCACCTGGTCATCAGCCCCTACCCGGCGCAGTACGAGAGCCTGGAGGTCACCTCGGGAGGGCTCGAGATCTTCGTCCGACCGATCAAGCCGGAAGACGCCTCCATGCTGATGGACCTCTTTCACAGCCTGTCCCCCAAGAGCCGCTACTTCCGATTTTTCAGCCCCATGAAATCCCTCTCCGAAAATTTGCTGATCCGCCTGACCCAGGTGGACTACGACCGCCACATTGCCCTGGTGGCCGTTGGGACGGATGGGGGCTCAAAGAAAATATTCGGGGTTGCGAGGATTATCAGCGGCGCGGACCCTGAGGTCGCCGAATTCTCCGTGGCCGTGGGCGACCCGTGGCAGGGTAAGGGGGTGGGGAGAAAACTCCTCGAGATGTGTATCCGCATCGGGAAGGGCAGGGGGGTGCGGTTGATCGAGGGCACGGTCCTCTCGGAGAATGTCGAGATGCTGAACCTGGGGAGGGAACTGGGGTTCAAGCTGCAACGGTCCATGGAGGGGGATGCCTACACATTGAAAATGGAAATCTCACACAGCGGGGGGCCCGGCTCCCCCTGACCAGGGCCTCCATTCGATTTTTCAGTTCAAAAGGTTTTCATTCGGCTTTGGGAGCTTGTTGAGCCATTCCAGTCCGCTTCTCAGGGAGGGCAGGTTGTTGGCGACGGGAGTCGATCGGCCGGAGTTGGTCCCGCGTCTTCCGCTGACTGCGTGCTTGTCCTGCCGAACCCTCTTCTCAATGGCACACGAGGTGCACACCCGTGTCGCGGGCAGGCTTTCCAGCCTTTCAAGGGAAATGGCGCCCTTGCACTCCTCGCACACCCCATAAATGCCGTAATAAATGCGGCACAGGGCGCGGTCGATATCCTCGATCTCTTTCCTCTCCCTGGTGTTGAGCCCAACAGGACCGTAAGAATGGCTTGCGAGAAGAGTGCGGTCGTCACCTCCCCGCCCCTTTGCGCCCCGGGACAGATGGGACGTGTCCAGGATTCGACGAAATCGGATGATGGCGTTTCTCCTGTTGATGAGCTTCTCGGTAAATTGGGATAGATGAGATGCTTTGAGCATAGCCGCCCTCCATACGTGCCGTTGTGAAGAAATGTTGACGAAACCCCCGAGGTCGAAACCGGGGGAGTGCACCGGCCCGAGGTGCCTTCTTTTCCTTCAGACGGCCGTCCAGTGCCCGGCCCAATGATTTCTTGGCCAATAATGCCGCCTGGAGTATGATAAAGAAATAGGGTGGACTCCCCATTTCTGGGAGGGGATGCGCACGTTATTTTCATGCGGCACGCGGTGGACGTGCGGTGTGATAGAAGATGACGGTATCGGGCGCACATGGCTGAGTACTGACTGCACGAATCCTGATCTCAACCTGAATGAAAGAGAGATTGCCAAATGATGAGAAGAAATGGTGACGAACTGCTGACCGATCTCTACGAACTCACGATGGCCGCCGCGTATTTCAAGAACCGCATGTTCACGCCTGCAACCTTCAGCCTGTTTGTTCGAAACTACCCGAAGGACCGTGCCTATTTTGTCAACGCAGGCCTGGAGGACGTGCTGGACTATCTTGAATCCTTCCACTTCGCGGAAGGGGACCTTTCCTACCTGGAGTCCACTGGCTATTTTACAAAAGACTTTCTCGATTACCTGGGCCGGCTGCGGTTTACAGGGAGCGTTTACGCCATGTCCGAGGGCCGCCTCTTTTTTCAGGACGAGCCCATCCTCGAGGTGACGGCCCCCGTGATCGAGGCGCAGCTCGTCGAGAGTTTCATCCTCAACAGGATCAACCTCCAGGTGGTCATCGCCTCCAAAGCCGCCCGGTGCGTGCACGCCGCCGGCGGGAGGAGTCTCGTGGACTTCTCCCTGAGGCGCACCCAGGGTATCGATGCTGGTCTGCGGGTGGCCCGATCCAGCTATCTGGCGGGATTCCACGGCACAAGCAACGTCCTCGCAGGCAAGAAGTACGGGATACCCATTTCCGGCACAATGGCCCACTCCTACGTCACCAGCTTTGAAAGGGAGGACGACGCCTTCCGGGCGTTCTACAGGACATTCCCGGAAAACACGGTCCTCCTGATTGACACCTACGACACGGTCAAAGGCGCGGAGAAGGCGGTTCGGATCGCGGATGAAATGAAGGCCTCGGGCTGGAAACTGCGCGGTGTCCGACTGGACAGCGGGGACATTGCGGAACTCAGTAAAAAGGTGCGGAGGATTTTTGACCAGGCCGGCTTTTCCGAGGTGAAGATATTCGCAAGCGGGGGGTTCGACGAGTTCAAGATCGAGGACGTCCTCAAACGGGGGGGCGCCATCGACGCATTCGGCGTGGGAACCAAGATGGGGGTCTCGGCGGATGCCCCATACACGGACATGGCCTACAAGCTCGTCAAATACGACGGCCGTCCCGTCCTCAAGCTGAGCACCGGCAAAAAGACCCTTGTCAGCGAGAAGCAGGTCTTCAGGAAATTGAATAACGGGATGCTCGAAAACGATGTCATCGCCCTCAGAGAGGAAAGGCTGGGCGGTGAACCCCTTCTCGCGTGTGTGATGAGGGAGGGCAGGAGGGAATCTCCCCCTGACCCCCTCGACCGGATCAGGGAACGCTTCCTGGGCGAATTCGACGCCCTGGACAATTCGCTGAAGTCCCTGTGCTCACCGGCCTCCTACCCGGTGTTGCACGGGCCGGAGTTGAAGAAGCTTCAGGGAAAGGTCGTCAGCGAGACCATCGACAAGGAACTCGGCGAGAGTTGAACCGCATGAGTTGTTGTTGAGCCTCATCATTCCGCTTCAACATCCACTTTGGGCTGCCATTCGCCGCACCACTCCTCGGCCTTTGTCCTTGGCCAGATGGTGTCCATGGGCCGCTTTTCCTCCACCGGATTAAAGATCATGGCCTTTGGGGCATTGCGGCGGCACCACCCTGATTGAGAATCCTCCTGCCAAAATTTGCACGTTCGACAGAGCATATTTGCACCCTCTCATAATTATAAAGTCATATTCATTGCTTACCATGAAATTCAACTATAAGATTTTAAACATTTCTTACATATAAGAAAATGGGTTCCATCCTGTATTCCCGGCATTCGCCCCGGAGGGTTTGAGAAGCCATGCCGTGCCATTGGGAGCGGAGCATTAACGCCTTTTGTTTTAAAAGCCCCCTCAAGGGCCACTCGGTGTTGCCTGCCGTCCTTTGGAGGATGAAAAGGCGGGTTTTGCTGTATGCCTTTACCGCACAACAGTCACTACAATAGTGCCCATCCACAAACTGATTATGGACACTGTCGAGTTTCCCGAAAAGGTACCGCGCAATTTTTCAAAACCAGCTGAAGGCAAAAATAAGACTTACAAAACACGAAACTGTCAAAGGAACTGAGAATGAAGAAGGATCAAAGATACGAAAGAGCCGGGAGTCATCACCTGAGCGCCTTGCCCGGACACGGCGGTCGCGATCGCAGGGAACGTGAGGTCCTCCTGGTGCTTCCCCCCCCCCAGGAAGGTTATTCTGCGTTGAAGATGATTTATCCCCCCCTAAGCCTTCTGAGCATCGGCAGCTATCTCAAGCGGGCACTCCCGGGGACGAACCTGCGAATCCTGGACGGCCAGGTGATGGCTATGGTGGACATGGAGAGGGAGATCGAGAAGTCGTCGCCGGACGTGGTGGGCGTGGGCGTGTCCCTGCTCAATTATGGAAACGCCCTCCGGATCGGTGAAATCGCCAAGGGAAAAGGTGCGAAAATAGTGTTCGGAGGGCACTACGCAACCTCCATCCCGGAACGGATTCTCCGGAACCGCCCCTTCGTGGACAGTGTGGTTTCGGGAGACGGGGAGGCTGCCTTCACGGACATTGTTCAGGGAAAGAAAAACCAGGTCATCAGCAATCTGACCTACCGGGGGGGCGATGGAAAAATCCACTCAAACAAGAGGGTCAACCTGGATCTCCGTTTTCTTCCGCCGCCTGATTATCAACTCCTGGATGATCTGGACGCCTATGTCAACACATCCCTCAAGTTCAAGAGGGTCTTCATTACCTATGCACAGAAGGGATGCCTGTGGAGGGAGCGCTCGGGCGGGTGTCTTTTCTGCGCACGCCAGGATGCGGGGTACCGGAGAAAGTCGCCGGAAGCCTTCTGGGAAGACATACGAATCATCTCAAAGTCCGGAAAACCGGATCTGCTCTACGAGGTTTCGGATTCCTTTGCAACCGACAGGGAACATCTGTCGCGCATTGCAGAGGCACAACCGTCCCATGAGACCCCTCCCATGCGCATTCTTTCCAAAACGACCGACATCACCGAACAGACGGCGCTTCTCTTGAAGAAACTCCGGGTGTACGAGGTCTTCGTGGGCATAGAGTCCGGTGACCCGAAGATACTCAAGCGGATCAACAAGGGCACCACACTCAAGTCCAACAGGACGGCGGCGCGGATACTCAAAAATCACGGCATCCTCTTTTTCCCCAGCATTATCCTCGGAAACCCGGGGGAAACGGAGGAGAGCATGCGGAGGACGCTGGATCACGTGGAGGAGCTCTGCCGCCTGGGGGATGTCCAGCGCGTCTACGGGAACATCATGGTCCCTTACCCCGGCTCCATAATTTTTGACTTGTTCATGTCCTCGCCAGAAATCCGTAAAAAATACGATGGGTTGGACCTGTTTGACCTCAAGGAAATGCAGGTGGACTGGGTAAACCGTTTCTGCAATGTCACCTATGAAGACATGCTTGACCAGCTCAAGAAGGCCGACATGGCACAGGTCTTCACGACCCCCAATTTCGACAGGCGGGATCTGGAGCGCGCCCTGAAGGCGGCTCCGGCGGGGACGCCCGAAAAGGCGGCCGGCATTTCGGGGCGTCGGTAAAGGAGTCACATGCGCCTGAAACTCTGGGCACCCTGCGCGGAAAAGGTCGAAGTGGCCGTTCAAGGCACGCGCCTGCCGATGGACCGGGTGCAGGACGGGAAATGGGAGTCCGTGAGCCCACTCTATCTGCACGGCGCGGACTACTGCATCGTCCTCGACAGGGAATTCCCGATTCCGGACCCCCGCTCGGCCTGGCAGCCCAAAGGCGTGAACGGGCCGTCCCGCATACTCGACCACGGCAGGTTCCGCTGGACGGACGATGGATGGCAGGCGCCGCCGCTTTCATCCGCCGTGGTCTACGAGTTGCACGTGGGGACCTTCAGCCCGGAAGGCACATTTGAGGGCGCGGCCCGATTTCTGGACCACCTCAAGGATCTGGGCGTGACCCACGTGGAGCTCATGCCTGTGAACGGTTTTTCGGGAACACGCGGGTGGGGGTACGACGGGGTGAACCTCTTCGCCCCTCACCAGGCCTATGGAGGTCCGGAGGGCCTCAAGACGCTGGTGGACGCCTGTCACGGCAAGGGGCTCGCCGTGATCCTGGATGTTGTTTACAACCACCTGGGGCCGGAGGGGAATTATCTGGAACGATTCGGCCCTTACCTGACGGACCGCCACCCATCGCCCTGGGGAAAGTCCGTGAATTTCGACGGTCCCCAGAGTGACGAGGTCAGGCGCTTTTTTTGCGACAACGCGCTCATGTGGCTTCGCCATTACCACTTCGACGGACTGCGCGTGGACGCTGTGCACGCGATCGTGGACACATCGGCGGTGCACATCCTTGAGCAGCTTTCATCGGAAGTGAAGGCCCTCGGCTCTGAACTGGGGCGACATCTCGTTCTCATAGCGGAGAGCGCGCTGAACGACCCCCGGGTGGTGAGGCCCAGGGAGATCGGGGGTTACGGGGTAGACGCCCAGTGGAGCGACGATTTCCACCACGCTCTCCATGTGGCGCTCACGGGCGAAAGAAACGGCTACTACGTGGATTTCCAGGGCCTCTGCGATGTGGCAAAGGCTCTGACCCGGGCGTTTGTCTACGATGGCCGCTACTCAGAATTCCGCGGGCGCAGCCACGGAAGGCCGGTCGAGGGGCTGTCGGGCCACAGGTTTCTGGCGTTTCTCCAGAACCACGACCAAGTGGGAAACCGCGCTCAAGGTGAAAGGCTGGGGCACATGGTGAGCACGGGCCTTCTGAAGACCGCGGCCGCCCTGATGATTTTCTCCCCCTTTGTCCCCATGCTGTTCCAGGGGGAGGAGTGGGGCGCCGCGACCCCCTTCCAGTATTTCACCGACCACCAGGACACCGACCTGGGAAAGGCGGTTTCCGAGGGTCGAAAGAGGGAGTTTGCGGGATTTGGATGGGATGCGGCCCAAATCCCCGATCCCCAGACAGAGTCGACCTTCAAGCGCTCCGTCCTCCGGTGGGGGGAAAAGGTCTCCGAGCCCCACAAGGGCATCCTCCATTGGTATCGAGACTGCATCCGGCTGAGGAAGTCCATCCCATCCCTGCTGGACGGCCGCATGGACAGGGTCCGGGTCTCTTATGATGAGAAGAGGCGGTGGCTGGCCATGGAGAGGGGCTCCGTCACGGTGGCGTGCAACTTTTCCAGGGACCCTCAATGGGTGCCCCTCCAATGTGCGCGGACGCTTCGAATCATCCTGCGCTCGGAGGAGGACGGGGAGAAGGTTGACGGGCGCTTCGGGGGAGTGAGCCTCCCGTCCGAAAGCGTGGCGGTTCTTGAGAGTGCCCCGCAGTGGGAAAACGCCCCTTTGGTCTGATTAGGGAATGATGATTACCGGGACGGGCGCATTCCTGGTCACTTTTTCCGAGACGCTCCCGGACTTGAACCTGCCTCCCCGGCCGACCCTTGCCAGGGTCACCAAGTCGATCCCCGCGTCGCCTATGAGCTTCAGGATCTCTTCCGCCGGATCTCCCGCGCTGATGTGCCTGACGAACAGGGGGCAGCCCTTCAGGTGTTCGTCGCACAGGGCGTCCAACCGTTCCGCGGCCTTTTGCCTCTCCCAATCGTGAATTTTCTCTATGTGAGTCTTTTCGAACACCCCGTACCAGGGCTCGTGGATGGCGAGTTCTTCCATGACATACAGTATGTGGATCTCGCTGTCGAATTTACGGCTCATTGAAACCACGAAGGGCAGGGCATTCTCCGAATTTCCCGACAGGTCCGTGGGCCAAAGTATCCTCTTTATCTCCATCCGCGCCTCCTTTCTTTTTCACGGGTCAGGTCCATGATCCGGCCATTTTTTTCGTGCCCTCCCCATTCACCATAGTTATATTTTAGGAAAGGTCGAACACGAGGGCATCCATTCTGCATTCGAATCCTCACCTTAACCGCATGCAGCGTCTCCAGGAATGGGTGTGCGGCTGTATTCGGGAGGGTTTTCAAGGACCAGGGCCGAACGGCGACGCGCCGCCCTGGGCGGCACACTTCCCCGGGGGGCTCGTCAAGGGAAATACAGGATACACCTGATTTACTCCATCGAGGACTGCAACTATGTTCCTTGATATGATTGACAACAATTGCCAAAGTAAACCAGAAGAAGTGCGGATTCTATTAGTGGAAGATGATACAGATGATTACCTATTAATAAATGAAATAATAGGAGAAATACCTACATTATATTATAATCCTAAGTTAAAATGGGTTACTACTTACCATGAAGCACTTTCCGAGATGGCCAATCACGACGTGTGCCTGCTGGACTACCGCCTGGGGGATCACGACGGTCTCGATCTCCTGAAAGAAGTAAATTCCAGGGGGTTGCGCGTCCCCATTATATTCCTGACAGGTCAGGGGAGATACGAGATCGACATGGTGGCCATGCAGCAGGGCGCCGCCGATTACCTGATCAAGGATCAGATCGATTCCCAGATCCTGGAAAGGTCCATCAGATATGCCATGGAACGGGCCCGCACGATCGAGGCGCTCCGGAAGGCCCGGGAAGAGCTTGAACTGAGGGTGGAGGAAAGGACGCGGGAGCTTCGGGAGGCCAACGAGGCCCTGGCCAGAAGTTCGGAGAAAATAAAACAGTTCGCCTATTACGTGTCCCACGACCTGAAGAGTCCCACCATAGGGATCCACGGCCTGACCAAGAGACTGCGTGACAAATATACCGAGACGCTCGGGGAGGTGGGGGTCAGGTACTGCGACAGCATTATGATGGCGTCCGAGCAGCTCTTCACCCTGGTGGAAATGATCAATCTCTACATCGCCTCGAAGGAGATACCCATAACCCTTGAGGATCTCCGACTCCACGACCTCTGCAGGAACATCGAGGAAGAATTCATGGGGCCGTTGAACAGCAAGGGTATCGCGCTGCGGATCCCGGATTCCAATCCAAGAATAAGGGCCGACAGGATCGGTCTCCTCAGGTGCCTGCGAAATCTCGTAGACAACGCCGTGAAATACGGGGGCCATCAGTTGACGGCTATCCAGATCGAATACAACTTCGACCCCGAACAAAGACGCCATGTCATAGCGGTCAGAGACAACGGCATAGGCCTTGGCAAAAACAGCCTGAGCAGGATGTTCAACGTTTTCACACGAAACAACGGCGACGTCCCCGGGACTGGGCTGGGTCTGGCCATTGTCAAGGAAATCATCGAGCAGCACAACGGAAGTGTCTGGGCAGTGAAAGGATTGGAACGGGGCATCGTTGTCAATCTTTCACTGCCGGAAGCCCCGCGGGTGGGCGTCTGAAACGAAACGGCCCCGGCTTCCGCTGCCCTCCGGAGGACGAGGCTGGAAAGGAGCATCACCATGAAAATTCTCGTGGTTTTCTATTCCATGTACGGGCACATCGAGAAAATGGCCAGGGCCGCGGCACGGGGCGCCGGTGAGGTCGAGGGAGTGGAGGTCGTCCTGAGAAGGGCCGCCGAATTCCAGGAAATACTGGAGGAAAAGTCGGAAGACGAGCACTTCCGCGAGGCCCGAGAGCGGCAGAAGGACATCCCGGCGTGCACGCTGGACGACCTGGCCGATGCCGACGGACTCCTCCTGGGCACCCCCACCCGCTACGGCAACATGACGGCCCAGATGAAACGACTCATTGATTCCACCGCATCCCTGTGGGTCAAGGGGGTCATGGAAGGAAAACCCGCCGGTGTTTTTACCTCGACGGCAACGACCCACGGAGGCCAGGAGACCACCATCCTCACCACCATGGTCCCACTGCTCCACCTGGGAATGATCATCGTCGGGGTGCCGTACTCCACACCCGGCATGCTTCACACCGAGGGCAGGGGCGGGACCCCTTACGGAGCAACAACCCTGGCGGGATCCAGAAACGAGCTCAACCCCGTGGAGGAGGATCTGGCAATCGCAAGGGCACAGGGCCGGCGTGTGGCCGAGGCGGCAATAAAGCTCCGCGGTCGAACGGATGAAACCCGGGCACAAGGTTGAAAAACGATGAAAAAGGCCACGGTCCACGAAATCGAAGACCTGCACAACCGGTTCGAGGTCTTCCGGGACAGGGAGGACGCGGGGGAGGCCCTCGGGAGAATGCTCCAGGGCGCATACGGGGGCAGGGACGACGTCGCCGTGATGGCTGTTCCGGCAGGGGGCGTACCCGTCGCCCTTAAGGTCCGAAAGGCGCTCGGCGCCTCTTTCGACCTCATCATATCGCGAAAGCTCAAGGTCCCGGGGAATCCGGAATCAGGATTCGGCGCCCTCTCCCTCGGCGGCGACGTGTTCCTGAACAAGTCCCTTGTTTCGGATCTGAGGCTTGACGAGGAGGCTGTCGAGTCGGAAATCTCAGCGGTCAGGATGGAACTCCACAAGAGAGACCGCCTTTTTCGGAAGGGTCGAGGTTTTCCCGATCTCCGGGGCAAGACGGCCGTCCTGGTGGATGACGGTCTGGCCTCCGGTTACACCATGCTCGCCTCCATCAACATGGTGAAAGCCCATCAGGCCGCCGAGATCGTCGTGGCTGTTCCCACGGCCCCGTTGAGCACCATTGAGCGGGTCCGGCCGGAGGCGGATGAGATTTTCTGCCCGAACATACGGGAGGGCGCCTTTTTCGCCGTGGCCGACGCCTATGTCAAATGGCGCGACCTGGATGAAAGCGAAGTCATCAGGCTTCTGGCCGAGGCGACGACAGAGCCGTTCTCCGGCCCACAGAAATAATTTGGACACAGCCTCTTTCGCCGAGATGACGACGGAAGGGCTTTCAAAGATTCTTTCTTCGCGACCCTTTGTGCTTTTCGCCTTTTCTTCGTGTTAATGCTTTTAATTTTTTCGATTACGGCACCGATTTCGATTTCGATGAACTTCGATGCCGACATAGCGGGGGGATGGACTGTCGTGGCCGGGGGCTGTGATCCTGCGCAGGCCGCTGGATCTCGGTCTTGGAATGACGCTATCCGAACCTGCCTGCTATGGGCGTCCCGCAGGAAGGGCACGTGCCGTCCCTCAGCCGGTTTTCCGTAACCTCGAAAGGACTCCTCTTCACCACGACTTCCCCGCACTCGGGGCAGAAGGTGTCCAGGGAGACGCCGGAGACGTTGCCCACATACACATACCTGAGGCCCGCTTCTCGTCCCAGTTCACGGGCGGTCTCCAGGGTGGACAGAGGGGTCGGCGCGGCGGCGGTGAACTGGTAGTCCGGGTGAAACCGGCTGATGTGCCAGGGGATGTCCGGATCGGTTTGTGCGAGGAAAACGGCAATGTCGGAGAGTTCCTCTGCGCTGTCGTTCTGCCCGGGAACCACCAGGGTGGTGACCTCCACCCAAATGCCCAAATCCCGCATCGCGCGTATGGACTCCAGGACGGGCTCAAGTCTCCCCTTGCAACGCTCCCTGTAGAAATCGTTCCGGAAGGACTTCAGGTCCACATTGCAGGCATCCAGGTAAGGCTGAATGGTTTCGAGGGCCGCCACGGTCATGAAACCGTTGGTGACGAAGACGTTTCCAAGGTCGTATTGCCTGGCGATCCCGGCCGTGTCAAAGGCGTATTCAAAAAAGATGGTGGGTTCCGTGTAGGTGTAGGATATGCTCGCGCAATCCTGGTCCAGGGCGCTCTGGACGATCCTGTCGGGCGGGGTATCGCGCATGCTCCCGGCGGTCCCGTCCCGGTGCGATGCCTGGGAGATTTGCCAGTTCTGGCAGAAATCACAATGGAAATTGCACCCCATTGTGGCCACGGAAAAGGATTTCGTACCAGGATGAAAATGGTAGAGGGGTTTTTTCTCAATCGGGTCCTTGTGTGCGGTGATCAGCTGCCCGTATGAATGCGTGTACAGCACCCCCCCGACATTCTGGCGGACCCCGCAGAACCCGAATTTGTCCTCTTTGATCCGACAGTGGTGGTTGCAGAGAAAACAGTGAATCTTCCCGTCGGCTTCGTGTTCGTAGAGCATGGCCTCTTTCACCGTGAATCTCCTTGCGCCCAATGGGGTCCCCCGGAATCCGACTCCCTGCCCCGGCCGTGCGCGACCTTCAGGGGATGTGCATCGCACGGCGGCATTTTCTGCACTGGAGGAGCCGCGGTAAGGCATACCCTCGCCCCCCGATTCCGCAAACTCGCGCGGATGGGTGGCTCAAGGAACCCGGCGCCGGCGCCCGTCAGGGATCAGATCAGGTCGTCAGGCGGGGATGTTTTCCAGATCCCTTATGTACTGGCCTATGAGCACGCCGAGATAAATACAGGTGCGCCCGCGAATACACTCGTCCGCATCCTTCTTGTCCAGAAAGGCGTGCCTCTCATGGCCTCTTTTTTCAAAAGTGATCACCCAGGCATTCTTTCCTTGGTCAAACTCGAGTTTTATGGAAAGCCCGTAGCGTTCGATTTCAGGATACAGTTCCAGCAGCTTTTCCTTGAGTTGTTGTTTTTCGTCAGCCATCAAAAAACCGCCTTTCCACTCAGAATACTTTCTTGGAAAATCCTTATTTCATGAATCTTATTGTGCCTTCCCGTGCATCAAACAAAAATAGGCCGGATCCTGTATTTTGAACTTCTCGGGGACGCCCGCGCGCGGCTCGCCGCCGAAAAGCCGGCCACCCGGGGGCGAATACAGATTTCAACCCATTCTATCGGGGCCCTTGCCTGACGACAATGGGTCCAAGGCATCCATTTGATTAGCATTGGAAGGGGTTTCACATGAAGATTGGAATTGTGGGGTCCGGATACGTCGGCGCAACCGCTGCATATGCGATGGTCATGGGGGGCATAGGCAGGGAGATCGTCCTCGTGGATCGCAATGTCGAGAAGGCGCGCGCGGAGGCCTTTGACATCTCCCATGCCGTCCCCTTCGCCCACCCGCTGACGGTGCGGCAGGGCGAATACAGCGATTTCAGGGGGTGCAGGCTGGTGATCATCAGTGCTGGGGTTTCCCAGAAACCGGGGGAGACAAGACTGGAACTGCTCAAGCGGAATGCGGCGGTTTTCAAGGACGTGGTGCCGGCCGTGCTCGATCACACAGGGGGTGAAACCATCCTCGTGGTGGCCACCAACCCCCTGGACGTCATGACCTGCCTCGCGGCCAGGTACGCCTCGGAACACGGCCTCGCGAAGGCCAGGGTTCTGGGCACGGGGAACATGCTGGACACCGCCCGCTTTCGCACGCTGCTAGGGGAACACGTCGGGGTGGACCCCCAGCACGTCCACGGTTACGTGGTGGGAGAACATGGGGACAGTGAGGTCCTGGCCTGGTCCCTGGTGACGGTGAGCGCCATCCACCTGGAGAATTACTGCCGCCGTCAGGGCGTTCCAATGAATGAGGGCGTCCAGAGAGACATCGACAACAGGGTGAGGAGGGCCGCCTACAGCATTATAAACGGCAAAGGCGCCACATACTACGGTATCGGAAGTGCCATCGCGAGGCTGGTGGACGTCATCCTTCACGACCAGAGATCCATTTTGACGGTTTCGGCAGCGGTTCCCGACAATGGGGCCCGCGTGGAGAATGCATACTCAATGCCCCGCCTGGTGGGAGGGGAAGGGATAATCCATTCCATCCCGGTGGAGTTCGACGTGGAGGAAGAACGCCTGCTGGGCAAAAGCGCCGGAATCGTTCGGGAAGCCGTCAGGGGGCTGGAGGCGGCCGGCGATTAAGGGTTGGTGCGGGTTGCCGGAGAAGTGCTCGATATCCGGGAGTGCAGCCTTCCCTTAATGTATGCCCAGTAATACAGGACCCTGTAGATGTATTTCTGGGTGGACTTGTAGGGTGGGACGCTCCTGTACTTGAGCACGGATCCTTCCCCGGAGTGGTACGCGGCCAGGGCGAGGATTGTGTCTCCGTTGAAGGTTTCTTTCAGGCGATTGAGATATTTCACTCCCGCGGCGATATTTTCCGCGGGATCGAAGGCTTCATTCACCCCGAGACTTTTTGCGGTTCCCGGCATTAACTGCATCAGTCCCTTCGCACCTTTCACGGAAACGGCCTTCGGGTCGTACCCGGACTCCACCTTGATCATCGCCTTTATGAGGGCAGGGTCCATGCCGTATTGACCGGCGACGTCTGCGACCAGGTCATGGTAGGGCCCCTGATCCAGGTAGACCGGAAGCCGCTGCAAAGGGTCCCCCCGATAGTTCATGTCAGTGAAGCTGTATGGATCCCCGAGGGTTATGATGCTTGTCACCTCGTGGCGCTCTTCCACGGCCTGGGCCTCAAGAGGGAGAAAGTGGAAGAGGCTCCACGTTATAAAAAGCAGGATACGCGCCCCCATTTTCCGCGCGCTCATCCATTCTCGGGATTGACCCTGTGGGTGTGGGTGGGTGGCCTTTCGATCACCCCATAGTGGTAGAGATATTCACCCCTCTTTTTTTCGATCTTGAGCAGGCGCACGTTTTCCGATGCAAAGTCATTGTGCCGCTCCACGGCCTTGAGCCATTTCCTGATCTCCGAACCTACCTCCCTGACTCTCTGATTGAAATGCTTGTCCCTGGGCATGGTGATTGTCTTGGTCTCTATCATCTAACGCCTCCTTTCAGGCCGCGTTTCATCCCATTTCTACAAAAAGGTGCTCTTGAATAATCTATTTATATTTCGGAAAGAGCGCCGTGTCTATCAGGCAAAACCCCCAATCAACCCTACTCCATGGAAGTGAAAGGTCTCCCACTTCCTCCAGTCGGCGGCCCCGATACCGATTTCCGCGCAGCCGGCAAAACGGGCCGAAGACAGGGCACCGCCGCCCCCCGCATACCGAATCTCTACAGCGAAAATGCGAGTAGCGTGACCGCCGCCCCGCGCATACGGGTAAAGAATACAGGATGGAATCCATTTAAACGCAGGCTGGGGAGGGATAGGATCGACACAGTCTATGACAAACAGAAAGGAGCCTTATCGTGATCGTTAACCTCAAGTGGTAGAAGGAGGGATGAACATGCCACAACAAGCTTCAACACCCGCGCACTGCCCGGGGTTTCAGGACCTGAGGAACCTGAGTTCCTTCACATGCCGCTGCCCCGAGTGCGGCAAGGAAAAAGAGATCTTTTCGGACGAATTCAATCGGACGCACCGGTGCTCCGGATGCGGCAACATCATCGATTTCACCAAGTGCAGCATCGAGGAGACCGGCAAATCCGAGAGCCCGAGATAAATGCGGGGCACAAACCATGAGGCCCGGAGAAAAAGCGTTTGCGCGGACCCTTTTGAAGGGCATGCATCCCCGGGGCGCAAAGAATCCATGAAGAAAAAAGATAAAGGATTAGCCGCCGTACATGCACGACGGGCGCTGCCTCACCCTTGAGGACACGGTGGAGTTTTTCAATCTGGTGACCGGGGTGAATCTCTCCCGTGAGGAAAAAGAGGCGCTGGTCGCTTTCATGCGGCAGTTGTGATCGATGGTCACGGCTTTCCGTCAGGCATTTTCTTCCAATTCGATTTTGAGCGAAAGAAAATCCAGCATGTCCTTCAGGGTCACGATGCCCACAAGCTTTCCATCGTCCGTGACCATGAGCCTTCCGGAGCCGTTCTTGTGCATGACCGCGAGGGCCTCGGTGGCGTCTTGGTCCGGCCGGATGGTGTTTACAGGGGAACAGTCGTCGGCCACATCCATGACCGTTTTGTCCGGCCACTCGGAGCGGGGGATGTCTTTGAGGTCCCTGGTGGTGATGCACCCCGTGAGCCTCCCGGTCTCGTCCACCACCGGGAAGAGCTTGTGGTGGTATTTGTAGACATACTGCTCCACCAGGTCGTCTATGGTGGCCGACGGGCTGACCGTGACGGCGTCCGTCTTCATGAAGCGCCGGATGGGCTCTCCCTGCAGGGCCCTTTTGGTCAGCAGCTTCTGATAGGACATTCTGGAGGCGCCGTGGAGGAACATCCCGATGAGGAACCACCACATACCCCCGATAAAATTACCGGTCAGCACGTTGAGTATTCCAAGAAATATGAGGATGAGGGCGAAACCGGTCCCGATCCGGGAAGCGATTCGAGTCGCCCAGTTCAGGTTCTTCCTGGCGGCCCAGAGACCCGCGCGAAGGATGCGGCCCCCGTCCAGGGGGAATGCAGGCACCAGGTTGAAGGCGGCGAGGATCAGGTTGATGAAGCCTAGGTACCCCACCACGCCGGTTATCGGAGCCGAAAAGCCGATATTTTTGCCAAGCGTGTAGAGCCCGTAAAAGGCGGCCCCGATCACGATACTTGCAAAGGGGCCAGCCGCAGCCATCATAAACTCCGCCTTTGGGCTGGGGGGTTCGTCCTGCATCTCGGCGACGCCGCCGAAGATGAAAAGGGTTATGCCCTTCATGGGCATCCCATGGCGCCGGGCGACGAAGGAGTGCGAAAATTCATGGGCGATGATGGAGACAAAGAGCCCCACGGCCCCGGTGATCCCCATGATCCAGTAAGTCCGTGTCGAAAGATTTTCATACTGAAAGGGAAAGAGTCCGGTGGATAGGGACCAGGCGATGAGGATGGCGATAATGATCCAGCTTAGATCCAATTTCACCTCAAAGCCCATCAGGTTGAAAAGTTTGAAGCTCTTACCGAACATAGCCGCCTCCTTGCCGATTCTCGGGGGTTGAGTGCGAGCGCTTCAACCTCATGCGCGGTTTTATTCTTTTCACAGATTCACTATAATGAGAAAAATTCCACGGGGAAATACAGGGAAACCCTTATTGATTTCCCTCCGCCCCCATAGCATGATGAGGGGTGACATACTCGGCGGAAGTTAAAACGAGCCCGTGCCTTCGACACTCGGGCCATGGAGGAGATAGAGGATGAAGAAAAAAAAGAGTGTTGTGATCGTGGAGGATCATGTCATTCTGAGGCAGGGTCTGCGCTCTCTCCTCGATTCGAGCGGAGAATTCGAGGTAGTGGAAGAGGCGGAAGACGGGATGGAGGCCATTCGGGTCATCCAGGAGAAAAACCCGGACCTGGTCCTTCTTGATATCAGCATGCCGAAAATGAACGGCATTTCGGTGATCCAGCAGATCAGCGGGACGTGCCCCGACACCAAGATTCTCGTCCTCACCATGCATCAGGAGGAGGACTACATTCTGGAGACGTTTCAGTGCGGCGCGGATGGGTACTGCCTGAAGACCACGGATTATGAAGAGCTGCTCATGGCCGCCAAGGCCGTGCTGGAGGGGAAGAGCTATGTCAGCCCGGAGATTTCCGGAAAGGTCCTGGAGGGTTACATCGAAAACCAGCGAACCCTGAGGGACAGATCCTCATGGGATACCCTGACTCCGCGGGAGAAAGAGGTCTTGAAGCTCGTGGGCGAGGGATATCAAAACAAGGAAATCGCCAACTATCTCTGCATCAGCATCAAGACCGTCGAAAAACACCGCTCGAACATCATGGAAAAAGTGAATCTCCACTCCGCGTCCGCACTCACGTCCTATGCGATAGAGAAGGGCCTCGTCACAAGGTAGTGCCCGCCCATCCATAAATTATTGTTTCAGGACCGCGCCACGATTCGCCTTCAGGCGCGGGGAAGCGACCACAGGCCCCGGACGGTCGTGCCCCGCCCCCTGGCCGAGGAGATGGTGAGGTTCCCGCCGGAAAGCTCGGCCCGTTCACGCATGCTGACCAGGCCCATGCCGGCCGTGCTCCTGGAGCCCGGCCCCGGCTCTTCCGGAAGGGTGAAGCCCTCTCCGTTGTCCCTGACCAGAAGTTCCAGCCCGTTGTCGTTTTTGTGCAACAGGACTTCCACTTTTTCGGCGCCGCTGTGCTTGGTGGCGTTGTTGAGGGCCTCCTGCAAAATGCGGTACAGGCAAATCTTGAGCTCCTCGGGCAGCCCGTCCTCGGAAATGTTCAGTGTGCTCTCTATGCGCATTCCCGAAGAGACCTCCTGAATCTTGCGGCACACCGACCTGAGGCCCGCAAGGAGGCCCATGTCGTCAAGGATGGCGGGGCGAAGGTCCGTTGAGATGCGCTGGGTTTCGGTGATGGTCTCCTTGACCATGCCCACGATCCGGTCCAGGGGCGTGCTGCACGAAGAGATGTCCTCGCCCCTTTCCAATTTGATCCGGATCTCTTCCATTGCATACTTGATGGCCGTGAGATTCGACCCGATACTGTCGTGGAGCTCCCTGGCGATGATCTTTCGCTCCCTCTCCTGAGAGTCGATGAGTCTCTCCGAAATTTCCCTCAGTCTCCTTTCCGACTCCTGGAGGGACTTCATGTTTTTCGAGCGCTCGATCGCGTATCTTACGGCCCGCTCGAGGAGCGGGGGCGAGAGCAGGGCCTTTTCCAGGTAATCCGCGGCGCCGCCTTTCATGGCGGAGAAGTCGATCTCATAATCGCCATGACCCGTCAGAATGATCATGGGGGACTCGAACCCCTTGTTCCGCAGCTCCTCCATGAGCTCGAGGCCGTTGCGCTCCCCCAGACGATAGTCCAGCAAAAAGGCGTCGGGACCGGGCAGGGGACAGCAGTTCACGGCCTCGTCGAAGCCCTCTATCCATTTCAGCCTGTATTGGGATCCCCGGATGTCGCGGAGCATGTCACGGATGAGCACATAGTCGTCTTCCTCGTCATCGATCAGCACGATGTGAAAAGCTTCTTCTGCTTGGCTCATTCTAAACCTCTGAACTCAAACCCTGTGCAACGGCGTTCCCCGCGGGCTGGGCGGTAAATCGGCCGGCGTTGAATTTATCAGGCAGTGAAACCACTTGAAACCAGTATCTCATGAGAGTGTCCATTATACGCACAAAGTCATTAAAGTCAGCAGGTTTTTGGATGAATGAATTGGCCCCGAGGCGATAGCACTTCTCGATGTCGTCGGGGTTTCCGGATGTGGTGAAGACAACCACGGGAATGTCACGGGTGCCGGGGTTGCTTTTCATCTTGCCCAGCGCGCTGTAACCGTCCATGAGAGGCATGTTCAGGTCCAGGAGGATCAGATCGGGCTTCGGGTGCGAGTGCCGGTCGCTGAATTCACCTTCATGGAGCAGGTAATCCAGGAGCTCCTGACCATTGGTGACGAACCCGATGCCGCAAGGCGTCCCCGTGGCCCGGATCGCCTCGCGCAGCAGATAGTAGTCATCCAGGTCGTCGTCAGCCATCAGCAAGAGGTATTCCCTTTTTTTCATAGGATATCTCTCTTTTTCATCCCGCCCCGCGGACGCGGGTTTCGCGCTTCACAGCGGTAAGATGCGCTCCAGAAAGAGCCGCCCCGGACAGACCCGCGGATCGCCTTCGGACGGCGCGTGGTTCAATTCCGATCAGAAAGCCGACATGACATCCACGCACTGAATGATAGTGTTTCTGGAAACGCCTGGCTATCGGGAGTCTCCCTATACGGGATAGGTTATTTCTGAAAAGAAATTTTTTCCAATTAGAGATAAAACCGGGTTGAATAATAATGAAATAATGCTAAGGAAAAGGAATGTAAAAATGCACTTTAACAGAATAGTTGCTTTACATGCAGTAAACTCTGTGTCACATTGATTGAGAGAAAATGAGATGACGACATGTCCTTCAAAGACAATGAGAATGCCGAATTCAAAGAACTGAGGGTGCTTGCCAAAAAAAGGCTTACCCAAAGGGGGCAAGCACTGGAAGCGCTTTCGGATGCGGACAAAATTCAACTCATCCATGAACTCGCCATACGCCGGGAGGAACTGGAGATCCAGAACGAAGCACTCCGGTCCACCCAGGACATGCTGGAGTCTTCTCGAAAGGACTACCAATCCCTCTGGGAAAACTCCCCGAACGGTTACCTGATCATCGACGAATCGGGTCGGATCAGGGAGGCCAACCACAAGGCCGTGAAAGCTTTGGCCGCGCAAGGTAGAGGTCTTCCAGGGGAGCGTTTCGTAACCCTCCTCTCCCCTGAAGATCGCGCGCCCGTGCACTTTCTTTTGAAGAATGCCCTGGAGAGGCGGCTCGACAGGAGGGGCGAGGTCCGAATCCGGAGGCACGACTCCGATCGCTATTTCCTCCTGGAGTTCACTCCTTTGTGCAGCACGCAGGGTGGAGAAACCAGGATCCAGGCCGTGCTCACGGACATCACCGAACGTAAAACCGCGGAAAAATCCCTGGCAACCGCGGAAGAGCGCCTCCGGGTCGCCCTGGAAGGGGGCGAGATGGGCGCGTGGCACGTGGACTTTCAGAAAGGCGATGTCAGCTGGAACAGCAAGATGTTCGAACTCCTGGCCCTTGACCCCGGCCGGCCCGCACCCACCCTGAGTTCATTTTTCAAGTACCTGCACCCGGAGGACAGGGGGAGGATCCGCGAGCGCTTCAAGGACACGGTGCGAGCCCGCAATTCCCTGTACCGGTGCGAGTTCAGGGTCATCCGGGGAGACCAAGAGGTCAGGTGGCTTGCCGCTTCCGCGCGGATAACCTACGGCAAAGACGGCCGGGCGCGGCGAATGGCCGGCGTCAACTTCGACGTCACGGAGAGAAAGGAGCTCGTGGAGGCCCTGATCAGGTCAAGAGACGAGCTGGAAGTCAAAATCAGGGAGCGCACAGCGAAGCTCGACGAGACGAACCGGGAGCTCATCGAGGAGATCGAAAAGAGGAAGAGGCTCGAGGCGGACCTCGAGGCCCGCAGCGAAAGCCTGCTCGCGGCTTACAGGCAGCGCCTCCTCCTTTCCAAGAGGCTCGTGGACCTGCTCGAGAGGGACCGAAGGGAACTGGGCAACGCCCTGCACGATCACATCGGTCAGATTCTCACCGGGGCCAACATCAGGCTGGAAACACTCAAGAAGGCGGGAGGAGACACGGGCTCGGAACAGGTGGAATCCGTGCAAAAAATCCTGCGGCGGGCAGTCCGGGAGGTCAAGAGGCTCTCGAGCCACCTCCGCCCCGAGGTCCTGGAGCGGTTCGGCCTCATTCCCGCCATCAGGAACCTGGCGGAGGACGTGGAGGAAAGCTCCGGTGTTCGGGTGGCCTTGTTCACCAGCAACGTGCCGGCGGAGATGAACTCTGAAGGCAAGGACCTTGCTGTTTACCGGATCGTGCAGGAAAGCCTGAACAATGCGGTCAAACACGCGGACGCCTCCAATGTCTACATTAACTTGACCGGCAAGGACGACGGGTTGCTGGTGACCGTTGAAGACGATGGCAAAGGTTTTCATTACAAGGACTCTTTCGAGGCCGGGAATGGGGGTGAAACCCAGCTCGGGCTGGTCATCATGCGGGAGAGGGTGAATCAGGCGGGGGGCACTCTCCACATCGAGTCGCAACCGGGTAAAGGTACCCAGATCCTGGTGGAGATCCCCCTCTCCGGGGACGGCGGGGACAATCCCAGTCGGGAAGGCCGAACCGGAGAGGGCGGGGAGGGCACGCAATGACGGGTAAGAGCCGGGTGTTGGTGGCGGACGATCACTCGGTGGTCCTCGAGGGCATCAAAGCCCTTCTTGAGGACGAGCCGGATTTCGAGGTGGCCGGAACGGCGCAAAACGGACTCCAGACCCTCTCGCTCATGAAAACACTGAAACCGGACATCGTCATCCTGGACATCTCGATGCCGGAACTTGATGGGATCGAGGCGGCCTTCGAGGTCAGGAAGAGGAACCCGAACGCCAGAATTCTTATTTACAGCATGAACTCGTCCAAGGATTTCATCACCGCCCTTTTCAAGCTGGGCATCTCGGGGTACGTGCTCAAGGAGGAGCCCCTCTCGGAGCTGCTTCTGGCCCTCAGGGCACTACGCGGGGGGGCGACGTTTTACAGCAGCAAAATTCACAAAGTTCTTGAAAACCATATGAAAGAGCTAGAAAGGGGCTACGTCAAGCCTCAAGAAGAGGACGCCGTCTCCAGGCTGAGCGTCCGTGAGCGGGAGATATTCGTGCTCCTTGCCGACGGCGTGTCCGTCAAGGAAGTGGCCAACCGCCTCTGTATCAGCCCCAAGACCGTCGAGTCCCACAAGTACAACATCATGGAAAAGCTCAAGGTGAGCTCCCTGGCCGAGTTCACCAAGATCGCCATCCGCAGAAACCTCATCAACGTGTGATTCCTGTCGAGCAGGAAAGCCTTTTCTCCAAAATACATACTGAACCCCATTCAGCGCGTTCCATTGGGAGTCCTATGCTGGGAGATGAGCATTGCGTCTTTCAGGTCCCATCATTATGAGAGGAAGTGAACTTGGACAAGGAAAAGACAGACGCCCTGAAAAAACTCCAGGAAAAGCCTTCCATGAACTGGCGGCAGGTCCTTCTCATCCTGGCGGTGGCGTGGTTGGTCTTCTCTTTTTTTCTGCGGGGAACCGGCGCAAACATCATGCCCATATCCTACACCCGGTTCAAGCAAGAGATCCGGCGGGGAAACGTGACCAAGGTCACCCTCGAGGATCACAGGGTGAACGGCACCTACAGGGAGCCCGTGGAGGGTGAGACCGTTCAAGGTCTTTTCGGAGAATCCACCCCGGAGTTCAAGAAGTTCAAGACCGTCGTCCCCACCAATGAAGATTCGGATCTCATGCCCCTGCTCGAGGAGCAGGAGGTCACCATTCACGCGGAGCAGGATGAACGCTCCTGGTTCTGGACGGTCCTGGTGAGCTTTCTTCCCTAGGTGTTGATCATCGGGTTTTTTATTTACACCAGCAGGAGGCTCCAGCAGGGCGCGGGCGGCCCGGGCGGGCTCTTTGGATTCGGCAAGTCCAAGGCGAGGCTTTTCACGAGGTCCACCAGCCACATCACATTCCGTGACGTGGCCGGGCTGGAAAACACGAAAAAAGAGCTTCAGGAGGTGGTGGACTACCTCAAGGCCCCGTCCAAGTACACGAGCCTCGGCGGGGAGCTTCCCAACGGCATCCTCCTGGTGGGGCCGCCCGGAGTGGGAAAGACCCACATGGCCCGGGCCGTCGCCGGGGAGGCCGATGTCCCATTTTACAGCATCAGCGGCTCGGAATTCATCGAGATGTTCGTGGGGGTGGGGGCCTCCAGGGTGAGGGACATGTTCGACAAGGCCAAGAAAGAGTCCCCGTCCATTATCTTTATCGACGAGTTGGACTCCATCGGCCGTGTGCGGGGGACCGGACTCGGCGGCGGGCACGACGAGCGGGAGCAGACCCTCAACCAGATCCTGGCGGAAATGGACGGTTTCGCGCCCCACGAGTCCGTGGTGGTGCTCGCGGCCACCAACCGGCCGGACGTGCTGGATCCCGCGCTCATCCGGCCCGGGCGTTTCGATCGAAGGATTTCCCTGGATCTGCCCCAGAAAAAGGCCCGGAAGGCCATCCTCGAGATCCACACCCGTGACATCCCCGTCGCGTCCGACGTGGATCTCGGCTCGATCGCCGCCCGCACCGCTGGATTTTCCGGGGCGGACCTCAAGAACCTGGCCAACGAGGCGGCCCTCCTGGCGGCCCGAAAGGAGAAAAAAGAGGTCACGGACGAGGATTTCGACAACGCCAGGGACAAGATCATCATGGGCGTCGAACGCGAGGACATGATCAACGAGGGGGAGAAGAGGATCATCGCCTGCCACGAGGCCGGACACGCCCTGGTGGCGAGGTTCATGAAAGGGGCCGACCCCCTGGAAAAGGTCTCCATCATCCCCAGGGGAAGTTCTCTCGGCGCGACCGAGCAGATCCCGGTGGAAGACAGGCACAACCTGAGCCGCACCTATCTCATGAACCGCGTTGCCATCATGCTCGGCGGCCGCGCCTCCGAGAAGATCCTCTACAATGAAGTGTCCACAGGGGCGGGGGACGATCTCAAGAAGGCGACGGAGCTGGCTCGCAGGATGGTCTGCCAGTGGGGAATGAGTGACAAGCTCGGGCCGGTGACCTTCAGGCAGGGGGAGCCGCACCCCTTCCTGGGGCGCGAGATGACCCAGGCCAGGGATTTCAGCGAGGAGACCGCGCGCCTGATAGACGAGGAGATTCGCCGGATCACCGAGCAAATGGAGGAGAGGGCCCGGGAGACCCTCAAGAACAACCGTGAAAAGCTGGATGCCCTGACCTACGCCCTGCTCGAACACGAAACCCTTTCGCGGGAAGAAATCGACGAACTCCTGGGCATGGAACCGGACGCGGGGCACGGGGAGGAAGAAAACGAATCCGGGAAGGAAGCGGCGAACGAATAGGAGGTCTTCGTGAAAAAAAACGGCGCCGCCAGGACAGATCAAGGTGAGGATTGACGATCCGCAAAAAAGAGTCGTTTGTTGATTCTTGTGTGTTAACATTAAAAACAGTACCCCTGTCATGGGAAGTTTTTGTCCAGCGAACGACTGGACTTCGTGATGAATGAAAACAAAAAAGCAGGACATGAAGAAGCACGGAGAAAAAAGGAGGAACCCATGCGAGCCAGTGTGGACAAGCTGAAGTGCAATTCAAACGGCCTGTGCGTCGTGGAGCTTCCGGAGGTCTTCAGATACCAGGAGGGGAGTAAAAAGGCGGGCGTCCGCCTGGACCCCATACCTCGGGGCCTGTGGAACAAGACCAGGGACGTGGCGGCAAGGTGCCCGACAGGGGCCATCATCATCGAGGAGTGAAATATGACTGGTTGCCGGGGGGATGAAAAAAATGCCGCGCAAGTGACTCCGGAGGTGCTGGAGGAATATTTTTCCCGGCTTTTCTCCGCCGGGGTGGAGGTTGGAAAGATCTCCCCGCTGGGAAGCCCCGAGAAGGGCCCATCGCTCTTCAAGGGGTACGGCTACGGCACCCCGCTCAGGATCGACCTCCTCGTGGACAGCGCCCCCCGGACGGTGGTCCTGAGCACGGTCAGGCCGGGGGGGTTCGGGCACCAGCGCATGAGCGACCGCGCCGCGCTTCTCCTCTGGCAGTACCGGGGCTACAATTCGCTTCCCGGGCACGTGAAGGCCCTGGACGTGGGCGGCTTCACTCCCGAGGGCCTTCAGTCGGCGGGCGGGATCACGGAGTTTTTCCTGGTGACCGAGTTCGTGGAGGGAAGGGAGTATGCCCGGGATCTGGATTTCATCGGCGCCCGGGGCCGGGCCGGGGAAACGGACATCCAACGCGCGGAGGCCCTGGCGGCCTATCTGGCGGACATACACCGAGAAAAGCTCGGCGATCCCGGGATATACGAGCGGCGGACCCGGGAGCTCGTGGGCCACAACGAGTGCCTCATGGGGCTGACGGACAGCTACCCTTCGGATCACGTGCGGGCCACCCCCGCGTTCCTCATGGACATTGAAAAGAGGTGCATCGACTGGAGATGGCGGCTCAAGAGACTCTCCCACCGTCTCAGCCGGATCCACGGCGATTTTCACCCGTTCAACATCCTCTTCAGGGAGGGCACGGATTTCACGATCCTTGACCGGAGCCGGGGCCACCACGGGGAACCCGCGGACGACCTGGCGGCCCTCTCCATCAACTACCTTTTTTGGGGGCTCCTTCACCAAGGGGCCTTCCGGGAGCCCTTCAAGGACATCTGGAACGTCTTCTTCCGCACCTACCTGGAAAAATCCGGGGATGAGGAAATCCTGGAGGTCGTTCCCCCGTATTTCACCTGGAGGGCCCTCGTGGTGGCAAGCCCGGTGTGGTATCCGGACACCGAGCCCAAAATTCGCTCGTCCCTTCTCAATCTCGCTCGCAATGTGCTCGAGCTTCGCCGCTTCGACCCCCTGGCAGTGGAGCCGCTCCTGGAGGGAAGACCGTGAAAAGAGGATGGGCCGTCTGGATCACCGGGCTTCCGGCCTCGGGTAAGAGCACCCTCGCCCGGGCCCTCTCCCAAAAGCTCGCCCGGCTCGGGGTGAGGGCCCAGATCCTGGAATCGGATGCGCTCCGGGCGGTCCTGACCCCCCGCCCCACGTACGATCCGGAGGAGCGGGAGACCTTTTACAGTTCCATGATCTTCATCGGGTCGCTGCTCTCGGAAAACGGCGTGAATGTCCTCTTTGACGCCACCGCGCACCGCCGCGCCTGGCGTGACAAGGCGAGGGAGATGTTTCCCGACTTCATGGAGGTCTATGTGGGAACACCCCTGGAGGTCTGCCGGCAAAGGGACCCCAAGGGCATCTACCGGAAGGCCGCCCGAGGAGAGGCCGCCACGGTCCCGGGCCCGCAGCAGTCCTACGAAATGCCCGAAGAACCGGAGGTCGTCGTCTGGGGCACTGAAGACCCTGAAGGCGCCGCGGAAAAAATACTGGAGGCCATGCATGCCCGAGGAATCCTCCCCCCAACCCTGGCAGGACCTGCTTGAAGATATTGTTCGAAACGTCCGGAAAAACGTCCGTGAGCTCCTTCCCAGGCGGGACCGGACACCTCGTAACACATTCAAGGGACTCCTGGACCGCACGGCCCAGGATGCAATCACGGAGGTTCTCCGCGGGAGGCGGCTCTCCGCGACCCTAATCAGCGAGGAGGGGGACGAGAGCTTCGGTTCCGGCGAATATGTTCTTGTGGCGGATCCCGTGGACGGCACCACGAACCTCGCCCGCGGCCTGCGGCCGAGCGTGGTCAGCGTGAGTGCGGCGAGCTCGCCCACCCAGTCGTCAGTCTTCGCGGCCGTGGTCGCCGGCATTGAAACGGACGAGCTGTTTTTCGCCCAGAGAGAAAAGGGCGCCTTTCTGAACGGCGCCGCCATTCACACCGCGGAGCCCGCGGGCCTTTCCCGGGCGGTCCTTTCCCTCGACATCAGCAAGATCGCGAACCTCTCATCCCTCGCCCCGGTGCTCGCAAAGGCCCGCCACGTGCGCTCCCTGGGGTGCGCCGCCATGAGCCTGTGCCGGGTGGCCCAGGGGGTGATGGACGTCCACATGGACCCCCGGGGGCTCATCCGGGCGACCGACGTCTCCGCCGGGCTCTTCATCCTGCATCAGGCAGGAGGGGTCTACGTGGTCAACGGCGGGACCCACGGCGATTTTCCGCTTCGAAGGGACACGAGGATTTCGCTCACGGCTGCTTCCAACCCGGGGATCCTCGAGGAGATCCGTTCCCTTCTCAACACCTGAAACAGCCGAAGACATCGCATCCCATCCGGACCCATTCGATCCTCATTGGATGTTGAATGCTTCTCCTTCAATCCCACATCAAAAGGCGACCCCATAGAGGCCCGAAGGGCCAGACAGGCCCCTTGAGTCCCCCACAAATAAATGATCCACCCCATTTCTCCGGACCGCCTGAAAAACTATATTTGTCGAATGAACTCCCCACACGACGAAAGGAGGAAAAAAATGGAACTGACACCAAGCAAGAGAAGGAGACCCTGGTGGATGACGCCCTTCGGCTCGGAACCCATGGGAGATGTCTTCATGGACCGGCCTTTCAACCTGTGGCCCAGGCGCATGGGAGAAGAGTTCTCCCCCTCCATCAACCTGTATGAAAAAGACGGGGATTATCACCTCGAGGCGGAACTGCCGGGGGTCAAAAAGGAAGACATCAAAATAGACGTTCAGGACGACATGGTGACCCTCACCGGGAGGAAGGAGTCCTCCAAGGAGGAGGAGGGGGCCGATTATTACATTCGCGAGTCCTCGGTGGGCTCCTTTTCCAGGACCTTCAGGCTGCCGGGCGTGGTGGATCAGGACAAGGTGGACGCCACCTTCAAGGACGGACGCCTGCACATGAAAATGCCCGTCAAGGAGTCCAAGGAACGGAAGAAGATCGAAATCAAATAACTGATGCGCGGATCCCTTGTGCGCCTCTCGAGCATCGAGGCTCAAGGGATCCTGCGCACTAATAAGGAGGGAGAAAACGATCATGACGAAAAACATAGGGGATCTCTACCAGAGCGCGGACTGGAAATCCGAAAAACACGTGCCGGTCATCGAGTGCCCGGATCAGGTCCCGCCGGACGAGATGTTCGACGTGAAGGTGAGTATCGGAAAGGAAGTCGCCCACCCCAACACGACCGATCATCACATCCGCTGGATCCAGCTCTATTTCCACCCCGAGGGCGGGAAGTTCGCCATTCAGGTGGGAAATTTTGATTTCACCGCGCACGGGGCATCCGCTGACGGCCCGGACAAGGGTCCCGTGACCACCCATCACGGCGTCAGCGCAACCCTGAAGATCCAGAAGCCCGGCACGCTCCTTGCCACCTCCTACTGCAACATTCACGGTCTCTGGGGCCAGACCAAGGAGATCACGTTGAAGGGCTGACGACCCCTTCCATGAACAAGGGGGCGAACGTTGAATATTGCCATGTTCACGAACACCTACCTGCCGCACGTTGGAGGTGTGGCGAAATCCGTTCACATGGTTACCCAGGACCTGAGGGAAACGGGGAACCAGGTCCTGGTGGTCGCCCCTGAATTTCCGGAATCCGACGCACTGGAGGAGTCCGAGGACGAGGTCCTCAGGGTCCCTGCCATTCAGAACTTCAACGGGAGCGATTTTTCCGTCCGGATCGCCATGCCTTTTCTCATAGACGGGGCCATGGACGATTTCATGCCGGACATCATACACAGCCATCACCCCTATCTCCTGGGGGATGCGGCGCTTCGCGCCGCCAGGAGAAGGGGGCTGCCCCTTGTGTTCACACACCACACGCGGTACGAGGAATACTCCCACTATGTGGCCAAAGACGCTTCCCGCATGAAAAACTTCGCCAGGAACCTCTCCACCGAATACGCCAACCTGTGCACCCACGTGGTCGCGCCGAGCAGGAGCATAGCGGATCTCATAAAAACGAGGGGGGTGGTGACCCCTATAACCGAGATCCCCACCGGTGTGGACCGGGAGTTTTTTGCAGGGGAAAACGGCCGCGGGTTCCGAAAGGAACACCATCTCCCCGAAGCGGCCTTCGTGATAGGCCATCTCGGACGGCTGGCGCCCGAGAAGAACCTCGAATACCTGGCACAGGCCGTGAGCGAGGCCATGACGACCCTGCCGGACACGAGATTTCTTGTGGTGGGTGCAGGGCCCAGCGAGGCGGACATCTTTCGGGTGTTCCACGAAAAGGGGTTGGACCGCCGACTCGTCATGGCGGGAAAGCAGACCGGGGACGACCTCCGGGAGGCCTACCACGCCATGGACCTCTTTGTGTTCGCATCAAAATCCGAAACGCAGGGCATGGTCCTCACGGAGGCCATGGCAGCGGGCCTGCCGGTCATCGCCCTGGATGCGCCGGGCGCGAGAGAGGTCGTGCTGGACGGCCGAAACGGGCGGCTCCTCCAGTCGGAGGCGGATCCGGGCGTCTTTGCCGAGGCGATTCGTGAACTCGTCGAGGACCCTGAAACAGCCTTGTCCTACAGAACCGTCGCCCTGGAGACGGCCGACGGCTTTGACCGGCGGAAGTGCGCCCGAAAGCTCCTGGACCTTTATGAAGGCCTTCTCTCCGCACCGGGGTCCCACGCCGCCCCCGAGTCCGAAACCCCCGCCGTCTGGGACGACCTGATGAAAGCCCTCCGCGCCGAGTGGGAGCTTATCAGGGAAAAGGCGAGGGCCCTGAGCAAAACCCACGACGAGAGTTGATGGACCTAAATTCCGCATCCCTGCTCAAACCATCACCCGCGCCAGGACAGGCAGATGATCCGACGCCTTCACGGTCGTCGGGTTCTTGAGGGCGCGCGGGAAGGTGGTGAAGACAGGCGGGGAGGCCAGGATTCTGTCGAGGGCAAGCATGGGGGACCTGGACGGGAAGCTTCGCGGGGCCCGCTGCCTTCCGAAGATGCGTCTCATTGTCCCAAACACGGGGCTCATGGGATTCCACTCGTTCACGTCCGCAAGCAGGATCTTCACCCCCTGAGTGATCTCCAGCTCGGAAGCAAGGCGTTCCATCTGCTGGACCCTCTCCCTCAACCGCAGCCCCAGGTGGGTCGCGAAGACCGAGACGCGGGAGGCCCCCGCCTCCGGGGAGGCCACAACAACCCCCCTAGGTTCGTAACGGCCCACCGTGATGTCCAGGGAGCAGACGGGGCCCACGGGCAGGGAGGACAAAAGGACGTTCCCGTACTCGGAGTCCCCGCGCCACATGGTCCGCCCCGGCAGGGCCTCCATACCGGTCTCGTGGGCCAGGGACTTGACCGTAAAGCCCCTGATCGGGAGGAGAACCTCCTGGAGGGCGATCAGATCCGCTTCCAGGGATCGGATCACGGCGAGGGTGCGATCTATGTCAAGGGAGCCGTCGCACCCAACCCACTGGTGGATGTTGTAGGTGGCCACGGTGATCGAAACCGGTCTTTTCCCGGGCAGGGTCAGTGGTTTCTGGTCAGCCGCCATTTCACCCACCAAAGCGCCCCGCCCAGAAAAACCGCCACACCCGCAGCCACCGCGAGGTTTAGCCAGTTGGGGTTTTCGATGAACTCGAAGAGCCGCTTTGAAAAAATGGTGATCAACAGGATGCCGGGCGTCATGCCCAGGACCGTCCCCACCAGGAAATCCCTGAAGCTTATCCTTGAGACCCCTGCAATCATGTTCACCACGGAGAATGGGGCCACGGGGAGGTTTCGCACCACGAGCACCGTGACCCACCCCTTGTGCACGAGTTTGCGGCTGATCCTGTTCATGCGCTTTCCCCCGATCCTCCGGACCAGATCCTTCCCCAGGACAGCCCCCAGAAAATATGTCTCCACGGCCCCCAGGAGGGAGCCCAGGAGAGCGTAAAGGAAACCCGCGGGAAAAGGAAAGAGCGCCCCCGCCAGGGCGTGGAGGAGGCTTACGGGGACCACGAGGAGAGAACCCGCCACGTAAAAAAGGATCAGGCCCAGGGGCATCCCGGCAAATTCCTTGAAGGATCCGGCAAGTCCCACGAGCCTTTCCCGGGTCAGCCAGTCCCCCAGGGGCGTGAACCGCCAGAGCCCGGCGAGGATGAAAAGCAAGGCGAGTGCCGCAAAAAATTTCCGCAGGGGATGCCCCGAGGACGCTTCTTCGGTCAGGAACTGATCCATCATCTCTTCCACGGCGGCGGGTCTTTCGGGGTCCACGAACGGTATGTCCCTGATGAGTTCCAGCTCGTACCCCCTGGAATCCTCACCGGCCCGCAGGGGTCTCAGGGACCGCCCCTCTCCCCTCAGGGCCTCGATTGTGCGGATGAGGGAGCCGGTCCTTTCAAACTCGGCACTCACTTGTCCGCTGTTCACGCCGAGGTGCTCGCCCAGAAGACGGTTCCTGAAGGCAGCCGCCGCCTCCCGCACCCGGACATCCTCTCCGGCCTCCAGGATCAAAACGCACTCCGAGTCCAGGCCCATGGATCGGTTGCTGAGGTTGGCGGAACCCACGCACAGGATCCGGTCGTCAACCACCATGACCTTGCTGTGGACCACGGGCAAAACGTCTTCGGATTCAAGGACAGGGTGGTAGACGCGCAACCGGCGCTTGTGATCCATCTGGTGGAGGTGGCGCAGGATGTGGAGGCGCAGATTGTCCATGGTGCTCTGCTCGAGCCAGCCCGAGCTCTCCTGGGGCAGCACGAGGACCACCTCCGGCCCCTCTTCCAGGCGCAGGCTCTCCGACAGGGCTCGTGCGACGGCCCGGGACGTGAGGTACTGGTTTTCGATGTAGAGAAATCCACGGGCCGAGGCAATGGCGTCCTCGTAGAAACGCCTGACCTCCAGGGCCTTGGGGTACCCCTTGTAGGCGGGAAGGGTGCGGGCGATGCCCACGTCCACACCGTTCAGGTCCGGTGTGATGTTCCGGGGCCAGGGCCGGGCCCCCGAGGGGGCTTTTTTTTCCAACACCTTTCCGGTGGCCCGAAGCCAGCGGTCTCGAAAGAGGTCCCCAAGGGCCCTGGCCGCCTCCCCGTCCACGACCATCTGAACGTCATGGAAAGGGCGGTAGCGCTGGTTTTTCGGGTCTGTCCTTCGCGGGTCGTCGGGCCGGTGCTCCGGGGTGTCCCATCGATCCCTGGTGATGTCGATCCCGCCGCAGAACGCCAGGGAATCATCGATCACGACCACCTTCTGGTGCTGGGAGGCGCCCACGGGGTGTTCCGCATCCATGCGGAACCGCACCCTGCGGTGGGTTTTCCACCCGAGGTTGAAGAGGGGGAGGATCTCCCTTTCCATGATGTAAATGACGGAGAAGTCCCACGTGAGGATGTGAACCCTGAGACCAGGATTGTCCCGGGCGATCCGGTTGATGAAGTCACCCAGGCGCTCGTCGTCGCCTTCCCTCCCGAGGGCTGTGTGGCTGTCTATATCCCAGGCGGCTATGTAAATGGTCTTTTCGGCCTGGGACGCCGCCGATTTGAAGGCCGCATAGTAATCGGCGGCATCCACGATCACGGCGGCCCTGCCGGCGTATTCCCTCCTCCAGCAGTTGCGCCCCGGCTCGAGGATTTTTCCTTTTCCACCGCCTTCTTTTGCCTGAGTGCGGCCCTGCTTTCGGCTTGGGGACTGGACCTCGTTCACGATTGGAGCATTTCCTTCATGCCGGGCCAGGACGCCACCGGCTCACTGGTGCGGACGCCGTGCATGCCGGCCTTCTTGAATCGCTCAAAGGCCTCATCCGCCTGTTCGGTAAAATCGGCGACCCCCGGGACAACCACCGGCGAGGTGCCGTCCTCCAGGAGATAGATCTTTCCAGCCAGATCCCCGTCTTCCCGCCGAATGTCCTTCAAAAGGTCATCCAGGGTCCAGGCGACGCAATGGCTCTTGGCCTGTCCAGCCACGAGCACGGCGTCGTAACCGCGGAGTGCCGACAGAAGCCTCTGGTTCTTTTGCGCGATCCCGCGGCCCCCGGGGCCTTCGCGAACCTCGGGGCCCAGCACCGAGTAACTCTCCGTGAGCGGGTTGCCGCCCTTGAGGTTAAAATCCGCCTGGCTCTTCCGCGCCACGGTGTGGAAGAAGACCGCCTCCTCAAAGGCTGGGACCAGGGCGTGCCCGATCCCTCCCAGCATGCCGTGGTAGGGCCAGACAATGAGATCATACCTCTGCTTCTCCTGGAGTCGCCCGGTGTAGCGCAGCAGGTGCTCCCGGGCATAATCCTCTTCCAGACCCAGGCTCGCGCACACGTCCGATGCAACCCGCCAGCGGCCCGCTCGGACGTCCTCCTGGGTGACAACGGTCATGGGTTCGGGGTGTTCACCTCTGTCGTTCACGAGAAAAAGCGGATGAAAGATCTGCATGGCCTGGTGAGAGTCCATGGTTGGGATGATCCGGGAGATCAGCGAGAGATTTTTGTAGATGAAGGTACACAATCTGACGTTGTCCTCCACGGCGGCGTTTCCCGAGCGGCCCCCGACGAAGAGCTCGAAGCCGGGTGTGCAGAATGTGTTCTGTATGTCTATACACAGGAGACAGACCCTGACCCTGTCTTCAGAGGCTGGATGGATGCCGTGGGCACTGGCCCACTCCTCCGCTTCCCGGGCCCTGTCGAGGTAGGGAACCCTCCGGATCTCCCCCACGGAGCCAGGATCGAAATGCCCGGGCACGGGTGTCTCCCTGATCTCGTGGGGCTTCTGCGCCCTCTTTTTTATCCCCCGAGACATTTCCGTCGAGGCCGCCCCCGGGATCCCCGGCAGTTCCCCTGCCCGGTAGTCGTAGCAGGGGTCCAGTTCCTCCGGGGAAAAAGCGCCACGGTGATGCTCAGGGTCGGGCGCGGTGGTGCAAAAGGGCTCGTCCACTTGCTGTTCTTTTCCCTTTTCCTGGTCTTTTTTCTCCGTCATTCTGGACTCCTTTGCAGTAGCTCCTTTCAGTACAGACTACCTGACGCCGCCCGGGCACGGCAATGGGAGAAATCCTGTAAAAACGTCGAATCGACCACTAATCCATAAACCCGGGATCACATTTTACACGATCTTTTCAGAAGAAGAATTTCCTAGGGGCAGGAATTTTCTCAAATACATGAAAAACCCCATTCCCATATGCGCCTCTTTTCTGCGAAAAAATAAGGCGTCGATGAACATCGGTGAAAATTATTAATTTTATACATTAATTATCTTTTTCAACCTTTTTATTTATATATAAAAGCTGGAGTGATCATGCCGTCAGAAAACAATTTTGTCCGCCGGTTCGAGGACCTCGGGTCAGAGGACGTCCCGGAGGTGGGGGGAAAAAACGCCTCCCTCGGGGAAATGATCCGCAACCTCAGGGAAAAGGGCATCCACGTGCCCGGCGGGTTCGCAACGACAGCAGGGGCCTACCGGGCCTTCATCGAGGACAACGGGCTGGAGGACAAAATCCGTGAACACCTGAACAATCTCGAGACCGGGAGCCAGCCCCTTGAAAAGACGGGGCGCTCGATTCGGCGTCTGTTTTCCAGGGCACAATTTTCGGAGGACCTGGAAAGGCAGATCGAGAAGGCCTACGAGGACCTGTGCGGGCGCTACGGTCAGAAGGACATGGACGTGGCCGTGAGGAGCAGCGCCACTGCGGAGGACCTCCCGAATGCCAGCTTTGCGGGACAGCAGGAGACCTTCCTGAACATTTCCGGCGTGGAGGAGCTCCTTGAGGCCTGCAAAAAGTGCTACGCTTCCCTTTTCACCGACAGGGCCATCAGCTACAGGACGGAAAAAGGATTCGACCACTTGAAAGTGGCCCTTTCCGTGGGGGTTCAGAAGATGGTGAGGTCGGACAAGGCCGGTTCGGGGGTCATGTTCTCCATTGACACGGAGACCGGGTTCCCCGGGGTTGTGGTGATCAACGCGGCCTGGGGGCTCGGCGAGAACGTGGTCCAGGGGACCGTGAACCCGGACGAGTACCGCGTCTTCAAGCCCCTCCTGGCGGACGACGGCTTCCGGCCCATCATCGACAAGGTCCTCGGGGAAAAGGAAAAAAAGATGATCTACTCCACGGGAGGGGCCCATACCACCAAAAACATCAACACCCCCAGGGACGAAAGGAAGTCCCTCGTGCTCAACGACGACGAGATCCTGACCCTGGCGAAGTGGGCCGCCGTCATAGAGGATCACTACGGCAGGCCCATGGACATAGAGTGGGCCAAGGACGGCGAGACCGGCGAGCTGCTCGTCGTGCAGGCAAGGCCCGAGACGGTGCAGTCACAGAAAGAGTCCGGACAGCTCAAGGCATACACGCTCAAGGGCAAGGGAAAGGTGCTGGCCAGGGGACAGTCCATAGGCGATGCCGTGGCCGCCGGGCGTGTGTGCAAAATCAAGAGCGCGGGAGAAATCGACCGTTTCAAGGACGGGTGCGTGCTGGTGACCGAGATGACGGACCCGGACTGGGTACCCATCATGAAAATGGCCGCGGCCATCGTCACGGACCACGGCGGCCGCACGTGCCACGCGGCCATTGTGAGCCGCGAGCTGGGCATCCCCGCGGTGGTGGGCACCGGAAACGCTTCCGATGTCCTCACGGAGGACCAGGGCGTCACCGTGTCCTGCGCCGAGGGGGAGACAGGCTTCATCTACGAGGGGGAGCTGGAATACGACGTGGAGGACGTGAGCCTCGAAAACATCCCGGAAACACGCACCCGCATCATGATGAACATCGCAAGCCCGGCCGCGGCCTTCCGCTGGTGGAGGCTTCCCGCTCGGGGCATAGGCCTGGCGCGCATGGAGTTCATCATCAACAACATCATCAAGATACACCCCATGGCCCTGGTGCGGTTTGACAGCCTCAAGGACAAGGAGGCGAAAAAAAAGATCAGGGAGCTCACCCGAGGGTATGAGGACAAGGTCGAGTACTTCGTGGACAACCTGGCGAGGGGCATAGCCAAGATCGCCGCCAGCCGGTACCCCGAGCCCGTCATTGTCCGAATGAGCGACTTCAAGACCAATGAATACGCGGATCTCATCGGGGGAAAGGAGTTCGAGCCCCGCGAGAGCAACCCCATGCTCGGTTTTCGCGGGGCCTCCCGGTACTACAGCGAGGCCTACAGGGAGGGTTTTGCCCTGGAGTGCCGGGCCGTCAGGAGGGTGAGAGAGATCATGGGGCTGAGCAACGTGGTCGTCATGATCCCCTTCTGCAGGACCCTGGAAGAGGCCGACCGGGTCCTGAAGGTCCTGGGGGAAAACGACCTTGCCCGGGGCGCCCGGGGCCTCCAGGTCTACGTGATGGCGGAAATCCCTTCCAACATCACCCTGGCGGACAAGTTCAGCGACAGGTTCGACGGGTTCTCCATCGGCTCCAACGACCTCACGCAGCTTGTCCTCGGGGTGGACAGGGATTCCTCCGAGCTTTCGGAAATCTTCGACGAAAGAAACGAAGCCGTCCGGATCGAGATCAAGAGGCTCATCGACGCGGCCTACGCCAAGGGCCGTAAGGTGGGCATCTGCGGCCAGGCCCCGAGCGATTACCCCGAGTTCGCCCAATTCCTTGTGAAGTGCGGCATCGACTCCATATCCCTCAACCCGGACAGCGTCATTTCCGTGAAAAGGCTCGTGGCCGGGGTGGAGGCTGAATCCCGATGAACGAACCCGAGCGCACGGGGGCGCACAACGGCACGGTGATCTCCATCCGAAGCAGTGTGGTGGACGTCCGTTTCGAGGACCGCCTGCCCCGCATCCACACGATCCTCAAGGCAGGCGAGAAAAACGCCATCCCCATAGAGGTCCTGAGCCACCTGGACGCCGAAACCGTCCGGGGGATCGCCCTCATCTCCACCCAGGGGCTCGCCGAGGGCTCCGCCGTGCTCGACACGGGGTCCGAGCTCACCGTGCCCGTGGGGGAGCGGCTCCTCTCCCGCATGTTCAACGTCTTCGGCGAGACCATCGACAACGGCGAGGAGATCTCGGGAGGCGAGCGGCGCTCCATCCACCAGGAACCCATCCCCATCGAGCGGCAGTCCACCAAGTCCGAGATCTTTGTCACGGGGATCAAGGCCATCGACGTGCTCTCCCCACTGGAGCTGGGAGGGAAGGCCGGTCTTTTCGGCGGCGCGGGGGTGGGAAAGACCGTTCTCATCATGGAGATGATCAACAACATGGTCGCGGGCCACGAGGGCATCAGCCTTTTCTGCGGGATCGGGGAGCGCGTGCGGGAAGGCGAGGAGCTCTACAGGGAGATGAAGGAGGCAGGGGTGCTCGACAACACGGTCATGGTCTTCGGCCAGATGAACGAGCCGCCCGGGGCGAGGTTCCGGGTGGGGCACGCGGCCCTCACCATGGCTGAGTACTTCAGGGACGACAAGAGGCAGGACGTGCTGCTCCTCATCGACAACATCTTCCGATTCATACAGGCGGGCATGGAGGTCTCGGGACTCCTGGGCCTTCTCCCCTCGAGGCTCGGGTATCAGCCCACCCTCGGGTCGGATCTCGCCGAACTCGAGGAGCGCATCTCCAACACGGCCACCGGTGCGATCACCTCGGTCCAGGCCGTGTACGTCCCGGCGGACGACTTCACCGACCCCGCCGCCGTTCACACCTTCGGCCACCTGTCCTCGTCCATCGTGCTCTCCAGGAAAAAGGCCAGCGAGGGGCTGTATCCCGCCATCGACCCCCTCCAGTCCGGGTCCAAGATGATGGTCCCCACGGTGGTGGGGAAGCGGCACTACCGGATAGGCCAGGAGATGAGGAAGACCCTGGCCCAGTACGAAGACCTCAAGGACATCATCGCCATGCTTGGGATCGAGGAGCTCTCCCAGGAGGACCGCCGCACCGTGAACCGGGCCCGGAGACTGGAGCGTTTCCTGACCCAGCCCTTTTACGTGACCGAGCAGTTCACGGGCAAGGAGGGCCGGCGGGTCGACCTCGACGACGCCCTGGAGGGGTGCGAGCGCATCCTGAACGACGACTTTGCCGATCGGCCCGAGCGCGCCCTGTACATGATCGGGGGGCTCCGGGATGCGGCACAGGAAGAGCAGACTAGAGACGAGGCGGTCAAGGATGAAATTGAACAACAAAAAAAGCATGACCACGAAGGACACGAAGAAGGCACGAAGAGCACGAAGAAAAAAAAATGAAATAATTTCTCATGTATATTTTGCAGTAACGGCTTGTGTCAAAAAGCCTCGACTTGAGGGGTTCTGATCCAATGCCCATGCACCTGAAAATACTCCTCCCCTCCGAGGTCCTGCTGGATACCGAGGCCTTCAAGGTGGGCGCCGAGGCCTTGAACGGGGGCTTCACCCTGCTTCCCAGGCACATCGACTTCGCCACCGTCCTGGTCCCGGGCATCCTGTCGTATGAGTCAGAAGCGGGGAAACCGCGTTACCTGGCCGTGGACCAGGGCGTGCTCGTCAAATACGGAAGCGAGGTCCTCGTTTCCGTCAGAAACGCCGTGAGGGGAGGGGAGCTGGGAGAGCTCGAGGAGATCGTGAGGAAAAAATTCGCGAAGCTCGACGACAAGGAAAAGGTCGCTCGCTCGGCCATGGCGCGGATAGAGGCCGGATTCGTCCGGCGGTTCCTGGAGGTCCAGAGGGGTGGCTGAAGGCGGCGGTCAGGGGGGGCGGAAGAGGCCCAGGGACTTCCCGGAGACGATCGGGGAGAAGGAGCGGCGAAAGATCACGGCCCAGAAGGAAAAAAAGGGCCTGTGGTTCGGGTTAGGCATGTTCGGACTCGTGGGCTGGGCCGTGGCCGTGCCCACGGTTCTGGGGGTCGCCCTGGGTGTCTGGATCGACGAGACGTGGAGTGACCCGTATTCCTGGACCCTCATGGGGCTTTTTGTCGGCGTGGTCGTGGGGTGCCTGAACGCCTGGTACTGGATCAAGAGGGAAAGCCGTAAATAATGATAACGAATTATTATTCCATAATAATGGCCTTCGCGGCAGGGTTCCTCACAGGGATTCTCTACTTCGCGGGGCTTTGGTGGACCGTGCGCAGGCTCCCCGGCAGGACCCGTCCCGGCCTGTGGCTGGTGTGCAGCGGTCTGGTCAGGGGGGGCGCGGTCTTGACGGTTTTTTATTTCATCATGGGGGGCGGGGGGGCAAACCTGCTCGCCGCGCTCGGCGGTTTTCTGGCGGCCCGAATCACCTCTGTCCGGAGGGTCGGGCCGTCCGGCGACCTTTTACCCCGAGGACGTCTCCCGGAAAGGACGAAATGACATGGACTGGATGAGCCTTCAGGACATCAGCCCGGATCAGGTCGTCTTCTGGCAGTGGGGCTGGGTGAAAATCAACGCAACCATTGTTTTCACGTGGATTGTCATGGCCTTCATGGTGATCGGCTCCTGGATCATCACGCGGCGGCTGACCTCGGAGACACGGATTTCCCGGTGGCAAAACCTGCTGGAGATACTGGTCAAGGGCATGTGGAAGGAGATCACGGAAATCAGCGAACAGGAGAGCCATTCGCACCTCTATTTCGTTGGGACCCTTTTTCTGTTCATCCTGGTTTCCAACCTGCTGCTGCTCGTGCCCGGGTACATCGCGCCGACAGCGTCGCTTTCCACCACGGCCGCGCTGGCGCTGTGCGTCTTCATTTCGGTCCCCGTTTACGGGATCATGTCCCGCGGTTTTTGGGGCTATTTGAAACAGTACGTCCAGCCCACTGTCTTTATGCTGCCATTCAACGTCATGGGCGAGCTGAGCAGGACCCTCGCCCTGGCCGTGAGGCTCTTCGGAAACATCATGAGTGGTATGAAAATAGCCGCCATTCTTCTGGCCCTGGTGCCGTTGATCTTTCCGGTGGTCATGCACGCCCTGGGGCTTCTGACAGGGGTGATCCAGGCCTACATATTCGCCGTCCTGGCCATGGTGTACATCTCGTCCGCGAGCAGGGCTCGCGAGGAGAGGGAGCGCGAAACCGGGGAGTCAAAGAGGATTTGAAGCCAGAACTGAACAGAATGTTCGAACCGGGAAAAATGAACCCGGTCATCCGTCGCGCGTGCAAGTGATCGTTTGCGGCGGGGGGAAAGGAGAGACAAATGGACAGCGTGACGCTCATCGGAATGGGATCCGCGATATCCGCGGGGTTGACCATAGGGATCGGCGCCATCGGACCGGCAATCGGGGAAGGCAGGGCGGTCGCCCAGGGCCTCGCCTCCATCGCCCAGCAGCCGGACGAAACAAGCACCATCACCCGGACCCTCTTTGTGGGCCTGGCCATGATCGAATCCACGGCCATCTACGCCTTTGTGGTCAGCATGATTCTGCTCTTCGCCAACCCCTTCTGGAACTGGGCCGTGGAAAACGCAGGGGGTTGAACGGGTGCTGCTGAACTGGTTCACAATTTTTTCGCAGATCCTGAATTTCCTTATCCTGGTCTGGCTGCTCAAGCGCTTCCTCTACGACCGCATCCTGCAGGCCATGGACGAAAGGGAAAAAAGGGTCCAGTCGCGAATGGAGGAGGCCGAGAGCAGGTCCCGGGAGGCTGAACGGCAGGCCCGCGATCATGAGAGGCAGCGAGAGCGGTTCGAGAGCAAACGAGCGAAGATGCTCGAGGACGCAAGGGCCGAGGCGGATGAAAAACGCCGGGAGCTCATGCACAAGGCTCGCGAGGATGTGGACTCCCAGCGCAGAAGGTGGGAAGAGGCCGTTCGCAACCGAAAACAGGCCTTTCTCAGGGATCTGAGGAAAAAGGTGGCGGAGCAGGTCTTCCACATAGGCAGCAGGGCCATGGCCGACCTCGCGGATGCAGAGCTGGAGGAGCGCATTGCCGAAAGATTCGCGGACAAAATCAAAGAGATGACGCCCGAACAGAAAAAAAAGGTCGCGGCGGCCCTTCAAGGCGATGAAACGGGCGCCCTCATTCGGAGCTCCTTCGAGCTGAAGGACGGCGTGAAGGAAAGGATCACCGCGCTTGTCCGGGAGCAGATCCTCCGGGGGGCGCGGATTCACTATGAGATCGACAAGGACCTCCTTGCCGGCGTGGAGCTCAGGTGCCCGGGGGTAGAGGTCTCCTGGAGCATGGAGCAGTACCTCGCATCCCTGGAGGAAGAAGTCGGCAGGGAACTGGAAAAGGAGTCCCAGTGAACACGGAATCTGAAAACCCCCTCGAAAAAACCCTCGAAGACACTTTCAAGACCATGAATAAATCTTTGGAATCCCACGACTTCAAGGTGAAACTAAGAGAGGTGGGGACCATCGTGAACGTGGCCAGGGGGACCGTCAGCGTCCGCGGGCTCAAGGGGGTCATGGCCGAGGAACTCCTGCGGTTTGAAAACGGACAACTGGGAATGGCCTTCAATGTGGGACTTCAGGAGACCGGCGTGGTCCTCCTGGACGAAAGCGACGACCTGGTCTCCGGGGGGGAGGTTCACCGAACGGGGCGCGTGCTCGACATCCCGGTGGGAGACGGGCTTCTGGGGCGGGTCCTCGACGGCCAGTGCCGCGCCCTGGACAACGGCGGTTCCGTGGAGGCTTCCGAGCGCCTCCCGGTGGAGCGCCCCGCCCACGGCATCATGGATCGCCTCCCGGTGACCGTGCCGCTGCAGACCGGGTTGAAGGTCGTCGACGCCCTCATACCCATCGGCAGGGGCCAGAGGGAGCTCATCATCGGCGACCGGCAGACGGGCAAGACGGCCATTGCCCTGGACACCATCCTCAACCAGAAGAACTCGGAGGTGCTGTGCATTTACTGCGCCGTGGGCAAGCGCGCCTCTGCCGTGGCCAAGGTGATCGACGATCTCAAAAGGAACGAGGTCATGGAGTACTGCATCGTGGTGGTGGCGACCGAGGAGGACCCGCCGGGCCTCCAGTTCATCACCCCGTATGCGGCTGCCACCATGGCCGAGTACTTCATGGGGCAGGGCAGGGACGTGCTCATTGTCTTCGACGACCTGACCCGGCACGCGCGGGCCTACCGCGAGCTCAGCCTCCTCCTCCGGAGGCCCCCCGGGCGGGAGGCGTTTCCCGGGGACATCTTCTACATCCACTCCAGGCTCCTGGAGCGCTCAACCCATCTGAAGAAAGAGCTGGGGGGCGGCTCGGTCTCCGCGCTGCCCATTGTGGAGACCGAGGCGCAGAACATCTCCGCCTACATCCCGACCAACCTGATCTCCATCACGGACGGCCAGATCTACCTCTCCCCCGACCTCTTCCAGAAGGGCATCCTGCCGGCCGTGGACGTGGGGCGATCCGTCTCCAGGGTGGGGGGCAAGACCCAGCTCCCGGCCTACAGGGCCGTGGCCGGGGACCTCCGGCTGGCCTACTCCCAGTTCGAGGAACTGGAGGCCTTTGCGCGCTTCGGAACCCAGCTCGACCAGGAGACCCGGCAGACTTTGGAGCGGGGGCGGCGCGTGAGGGAGGTCCTGAAGCAGCCCCAATACGGGACCCTGCCCGTGGTGGACCAGATAGCGGTCCTGGTTGCGGTGAACGAAGGGGTTTTCGACCGGCTGGATCCCTCGCATGTCGCGGATGCCGAGGACAGGGTGCGCGCCCGCATCCGTGAAGATCTTGTTGATATCAGGGAAAAAATAGAGAAGGGGAGCAAGATCTCCAAGGAGGACATCGAGGCCATCCGGAAAAAGGCCGAAGAGGCTGTACAGTCATAAAATCAAAACTTCGTGTCAACGCTTTATAAAAATGGAAACCATCGAGGATCTCAAGAGGCGCATTCGCAGCACCGAAGAACTTCAGTCCGTGGTCAAGACCATGAAGGCCATGGCGGCTGTGAAGATACGCCAATACGAACTGGCCGTGGAGTCCCTTCGGGACTACTCGGAAACCGTCGTCCTGGGCTTGCGGGCGGCGCTCAAGGGGCAGGGCGTCGCCGTGGGCGCGCGGGAGGCGGCTCCGGGCCCCGTGGGGGCCGTCATCTTCGGCTCGGACCAGGGGATGTGCGGCCAACTGAACGACCAGGTGGTGTCCCACGCCTTGGAAAGCCTCCAGGACATTTCGGGCGCCCGGCGGGACGATTCCGTCATCCTGGCCGTCGGCAAGCGCGCCACAGGGAAAATCCAGGATTCCGGTCAAGTCGTGGAGGAGACGCTGAACATGCCGGGATCCGTCAACGGGGTCTTTTTCAAGGTCCAGGAACTCTTGAGCCGCATCGAAACCTGGAACAGGGAAAGAGGCGTGAACCGGGTGGTCCTCACCTACAGCCGGCCGCTCTCGGGCGCGCGTTACCGCCCGCACACGGAGCGGCTCCTCCCGGTGGACAGGCAATGGCTTGCGAAGATCAGGGAAGAGAAGTGGCCCACGCGTGCCCTGCCTCTCACCACAGCGGCCTGGAACCCTCTGTTCTCGGGACTGATCCGTGAGTATCTGTTCATCTCGCTCTTCCGCGGCTTTGTGGACTCCCTGGCCAGTGAAAACGCCGCCAGGCTCGCCTCCATGCAGGGCGCGGAGAAGAACATCCAGGAGCAGCTCTCCACACTGACCATGCGATTTCACCAGCAGCGGCAGATGTCCATCACCGAGGAACTCCTGGACGTCATTGCCGGATTCGAGGTGCTCAAGGAAGAATAGGGCGCCAACTCTTTTTACACACTACACACGGTGTATCTTGAAATAAATTCTCCCCCGCATTCACCCGCGGAACGGGGCGCGCTAGCATGGACAGTGCTCGAAAGCAGTTTGTGGACAGGTACCAGCCACGGGTTCCTAGGCCGTCGTCGCGCACGCACCAGGCGGGGCGGAAAGATTATCATGGGATACAGGAGGATGAACAATGACTAACGTCGCATATCAACACATCAAGGACCTTTTCCCGACCAGGGCGATCGCCGCATCGGCCGTGGCCGTATTCATGATCCTCGGGACGTGCGGCCTGCCAGCCGCCCGGACAGGCGGGGACACGATCGGAATGGTCTCCTTCACCGAGCTCGTCAAAAAGGTCAGCCCTTCGGTGGTGAACATCAGCACGGTAAAAGAGGTGAAGGTGGGAAAAGCCATTCCATTCAAGAGTCCGTTCGGCGAGGGGGAAGAGGACCCCTTTCAGGATTTCTTCGAGAGGTTTTTCGGGGACCGCATGCCCAAAAAGTACAGACAGAGGGGGCTGGGTTCGGGTTTTGTTATCGATCGGAACGGTCTGATTCTCACGAACTATCACGTGGTCACGGACGCCAACGAGATCGAGGTGACCCTGAGCGACGACACCACGCTGCCCGCCGAGGTCGTGGGGCGCGACTCCAAGACCGATCTGGCCCTCATCAGGGTCGAAACGGACAGGGATCTCGTCCCGCTGCCCCTGGGCGATTCCGACAGCCTGCGGGTTGGTGAATGGGTCCTGGCCATAGGCAATCCCTTTGGCCTGGGCAACACGGTGACCGCGGGGATCGTCAGCGCGAAATACCGCCAGATAGGGCAGGGGGCCTATGACGACTACATCCAGACGGACGCGTCCATCAACCCCGGGAACAGCGGCGGTCCCCTGCTGGACCTCTCGGGCGAGGTCGTGGGGATAAATTCCGCAATCCTCTCCAGGAGCGGGGGCAACATCGGCATCGGTTTCGCCGTCCCGGTGAACATGGCCAAGGATCTCCTGCCGCAGCTCAAGGAGGGCCGCGTGGTGCGGGGCTGGCTGGGCGTGATGATCCAGGAGATCACGCGGGACCTCCAGGACAAGCTGGGACTTGAAAACGCCGAAGGCGCCCTGGTCGCCGACGTGACCGACGGAAGCCCGGCGGACGAGGCGGGCATTCGGCGCGGGGACGTCATTGTACGCTTCGACGGCAAGGCCGTGGAGGAAATGAACGATCTGCCCTATCTCGTGGCCTCCACGGAAATCGGCAAGGAGGTGCCGGTGGTCGTCGTCAGGGACGGCAGAAAGAGGACCCTTGACGTCACCGTGGGCAGGCTCGAGGAAGAGCGGGCGGACGGCGGGGGCGGAGGACCCGAGGAGGACACCTACAAGCTCGGTATCTCCGTTCGTGAGATAACCCCCGAAATAGCGAGCCGCTACAATCTCGAACGCAGCAGCGGTCTGCTGGTGGCGGGTGTCCAGCCCGGGAGCCCGGCATCCGAGGCGGGAATTCAGCAGGGAGACATTATCGTGGAAATGGAAGGTGAGCCCGTCGAGAGCTACCAGGGTTTCAGGCAAAGGCTCAAGGACATCCCCGCGGGGGATTCCCTCCTGCTCCTGGTCGAGAGAAAGGGGAACACCCTGTTTCTGACCGTGAAGCTGGGGGAGGAGAGGTAGCGCCCGCGTGGCGTTACCCAGTGATCCAAAGGAAGAAGGATTTTTTTGTGTCATTCAAAAAATTGAGGAAAGGAGTTGGACAATGGCCAAAAAGGGAGAGGTTTACAAATGTGAAATCTGCGGCAACGTGGTACGGGTCATGGAAGGCGGAGAAGGAGACCTTGTATGCTGCGGTGAGAACATGAAACTCCTCAGTGAGGAAGAAGCGAAAAATTATTAGACAAGACAATCCGGGCCGGGCACGCCTTGTGCCCGGCCGCCTCGTCGGCTCGAGGAGTGCCGGGTCCACCGTGTGCAAAGGAGAAGGACGGGATATGAAACAGATGACCGAACAGAACATGATCAACGCCTTCGGCGGTGAGAGCATGGCTCACATGCGCTACCGTCATTTTTCGCGAAAGGCCCAGGCTGAAAACTACCCCCATGTGGCGCGCCTTTTCGAGGCCATCTCCCACGCCGAGTTCATCCACGCAGGGGACCACTACCGAGAGCTGCGCCACTTGGACGGCGGTCGTGTCGCCAACAGCATGGGGGCCTTCGGGCCCGGCGACACGCTCAAGAACATCCGTCTCGGCATAGCAGGCGAGACCTTCGAGATTGAGGAGATGTACCCCAGCTACATGGAGGTTGCCCGGCATCAGGGTGAAAAAGGGGCCTACAGGAGCTTCGAGTGGTCCTACAAGACGGAGAAGATGCATCTCGCCCTTTTTGAGAAGGCCAGGGAGGCCGTGGAAGCCGGAAAAGACGTGTCCCTCGGTCCGATTCAGGTGTGTGAGGTCTGCGGGTACACCCTGGAAGGAGAGGCCCCTGACGAGTGCCCGGTGTGCGGGGCTGAAAAGGCGCGGTTCACGGAGTTCGGCCCTTCTTGAAAAATTCCTTTTAACCTTTCAGCAAAAGAAATTTTCAGGGGAATCGTGAAGAATTTCCCTGAAAGGAGAGGGTTTGTATGGGCATCTGGTCACTCGTGTACGAAGGGTTCGAACCTGACAAGGAAGGGCTTCGAGAGGCCCTGTGCACCCTTGGAAACGGATTTTTCTGCACCAGGGGCGCGGGGGAGGAGTCGAGCGCCGACGGCGTCCACTATCCGGGAACTTATCTCGCGGGCGAATACAATCGGCTGAAGACGGAAATCGACGGCCATGTCATTGAAAACGAGGACCTGGTCAACATGCCCAACTGGCTTCCCTTATCCTTCAAGCCGGAGGGCGGAAACTGGTTCGACCCCCAGGGGTGTGAGCTCATGGAGTACCGCCAGGAACTGGACATGAAGCGAGGCATGCTGCTGCGGGATATCCGGTTCATGGATGCGCGGAAGAGGGTCACCAGGGTGTCCACCAGGCGGCTGGTTCACATGCGTTTCTCCCACCTCGCGGCCGTTCAGATGACGATCACGCCGGAAAACTGGTCCGGGCCCGTGACGGTCCGGTCCGCCCTGGACGGCCGGGTCACGAACAGCGGGGTTGCGAGGTACCGTAAACTCAACGGAAGGCACCTCGAACCCCTGGGCACGGAGGCTTTTGACAGGAACGTGGTCTTTCTCTCGGCGCAAACCGTGCAGTCCCGTCTCCAGGTTTCCATGGCCGCACGGACCGGGCTTTTTGTCGAGGGCAAAGAGCTGCCGGCACAGACGCGTGTCTTGAAAGAGAAGGACCACGTTCTCCTCCTGTTCGATTTCGAGCTTGAGAGGGAGACACCCGCCACCGCGGAGAAAATTGTGAGCGTGTTTTCATCGCGCAACCCCGCCATGACAGAGGCGGGCCACGCCGCCCGGAAAGAGGTCGAACGGCCGGCTTGCTTTGAGGACCTCGTGAAGACCCACACCATGGAGTGGAAGCACCTCTGGAAAAAGTTCGACACCTCTTTCACGGAAACGGAGAGTGAACGAGAGGAACGGATTGGGATGATCCTTCACCTCCACCTGTTCCACCTCCTCCAGACCGCCTCGCCGCGGACCATCGAAGTCAACCTGGACAGCGGAATACCTTCCCGCGGCTGGCACGGGGAGGCCTACCGCGGCCACATCCAGTGGGACGAGATCTTCATTCTGCCCGTGCTGAACCTGCGCATGTCCGAGATCACGAAGAGCGTCCTCATGTACCGCTATCGAAGACTGGGCGCGGCCAGGAAGCTTGCCGCCGGGGACGGCCGAAGGGGGGCCATGTTCCCCTGGCAGAGCGGCAGCGACGGAACGGAAGAGGCCCAGAGGATACACCTGAATCCCCGCTCCGGCCGCTGGATTCCAGACAACACACACCTGCAGCGCCACGTGAACGCGGCCATAGCCTTCAACGTCAGCCACTATTATCAGGCAACCAACGATTGGGAATTCATGGCTTCCTACGGCGCCGAGATCATCCTGGAGATCGCGCGCTACTTGAGCTCCATCACCAGCCTGAACGAGGACACCGGCAGGTACGAGATCCTGGGAGTCATGGGGCCCGACGAGTATCATGAGAAATACCCGGGGTCTTCCGAGCCGGGTCTCAACAACAATGCGTACACCAATGTGATGAGCGTCTGGGTGCTGGAACGGGCCCTGGAATTACTGGACGAACTCCCCTGGGACGTGGTCGAGGAGCTGAAAGAAAAACTGGACATCGAAAATGGAGAGAAGGCGAGGTGGGAGGACATCACCCGGAAGATGAAAATTCCCTTCCATGGGGACGGGATCATCAGCCAGTTCGAGGGCTACGAGGATCTTGAGGAATTCGCCTGGGACGCGTATCGTGAAAAGTACGGGGACATCCAGCGCCTCGATCGCATCCTCGAGTCGGAAAACGACTCCCCCAACCGTTACAAGGCCTCCAAGCAGGCGGATGTGCTCATGCTCTTTTACCTCTTCTCTTCCGAGGAGCTCTCGGAGATTTTTGGGAAACTGGGCTATCCTTTTGAATACGAGACCATCCCCCGAAACATCGACTACTACATGGATCGGACGTCCCACGGCTCCACCTTGAGCACCATGGTGCACGCGTGGGTCCTGGGTCGCCGGAACAGGCCCAAAACGTGGAAGTTTTTCAACGAGGCCCTGTGCAGCGACTACAGCGATATCCAGGGGGGGACCACTCCCGAGGGCATTCACCTGGGCGCCATGGCCGGCACCGTGGACCAGGTCCAGCGGGGTTACACGGGCATGGTGACCAGGAAAAACGTGCTGTGGTTCAACCCGTGCCTGCCCGAGGAATTGAAGACGCTCCGCTTCCCCGTGTGCTACCGCGGGTATTCCCTGGAAGTGAAAATATCCCAGGAAAAGCTTGAGATCAAGGTCTTGAGGGCTGGGGAAGTACCGATCACCGTGGGCTGCAAGGGGGAGAAAAGGCATATCTCGGCTCCCCGAACCCTTGAGTTTGAGCTGTGAGGCCGATCCCGAAAGCCGCCCCCCGATGTCCGTGGAACGGGGGCGCGCGCCCGCCCCAAGGTCACCACGCAAACAGCCTTTCACAGAATCGAGGAGGCTCGAGAGAAAATGCAGATCCTGACGATGACAATGAATCCGTCCATCGACAAAAGCAGCGCCGTGGACAGGGTCGTGGCGGATCGGAAGCTCCGGTGCCGGGAACCGTCCTTTGAACCCGGGGGGGGCGGCATCAACGTGTCAAGGGTCATCAAGATCTTAGCAGGGGAGTCGACCGCCCTGTACCCCGCGGGGGGCGCTTCCGGAGACCATATTCAGAAGCTCCTGAACGACCGGGACATCACACAGAAGGTCATCCGGATAGAGGGGTGGACACGCGAAAACCTCATGGTGATCGAAGAGTCGGACGGACGCCAGTACCGATTCGGCATGCCGGGGCCCGCGCTCTCGCGAGAGGAGTGGACCCGCTGCCTGGAATCGCTCTTTGAATTCGAAGCACAGCCCGAGTACCTCGTGGCGAGCGGGAGCCTCCCAGCCGGTGTCCCTGAAAGTTTTTACGCAGACATCGCCCGCAGGTGCCGCGAGAACAACACCCGCCTGGTGGTGGACACCTCCGGGGAGGCCTTGCGCCATGCCGTGAGAGAAGGTGTCTTTCTGATCAAACCAAACATGCGGGAGCTCCGGATGCTCGCCCGGGGGGACATCGAAAGCGAAGGGGAGCAGGAAGATTTTGTCCGGTCCATCATCGGAAAGGGTCAGAGCCGTTACGTGGTCGTCTCCCTTGGGGCTGGGGGGGTCCTGGCGGCCTCCGGGGACTCCCTGGAGCGCCTCCGGGCCCCGTCGGTCAGGATCGTCAGCAAGGTCGGCGCGGGGGACAGCACGGTGGCGGGAATCGTTCTCGGTCTCTCCCAGGGAAAGCCTTTCAGGGAAGCGGTGAAACTGGGAATGGCTGCCGGTTCCGCGGCGGTCATGACCTCCGGGTCCCAGCTGTGTCGGCGCGAGGACGTCTTCAATCTCTACGACTGCCTCAGCGAAACCCCTCGGGCCCCCAGGGCCTAAGACAGTTGTCGTCCGACCAGGGCTGTTGTAAAATGGGAAAAAGATTGTTTAAATGGTCCAGGGCGATCAAAATTTAAACGATTAGTTTAACAATAACACATAACATTTTAATAAAAATAAAGTATATGGCCTTAGACCATCGTAACAGATTGACAGAAAAGGCCCGGCAGCTGGAGAGCGCCTGCCGCAGGCTTTCAGTGGAGATCAAGGATCACAGGGACACATCCAGGAGGCTGGAGCACAACCTGGGGCTCCTCGAAACCATCTTCTCCACAACCCATTTCCTCATCGCCTACATGGACAGGGACTTCGACTTCGTCAAGGTCAACGCGGCCTATGCCGAGGCAGCCGGCCATACCCCGGATTTCTTCGAAGGCCGGAACCACTTCACCCTCTATCCCGACCCTGAAAATGAGGCCATTTTCCGCGAGGTCGTCCGCACAGGCGAGCCTTTCAGTGTTCTTGAGAAGCCGTTCACGTATCCCGATCAACCGGGGCGGGGCGTCACCTACTGGGACTGGAGCCTTCACCCCGCGGTTGACGAGGACGGGGCCGTTGCGGGAGTGCTCCTGGGGCTTGTGGACGCCACGGAACGGGTTGAAAGCAAGAAGGAGCTGGTGAAGAGCCGGCGGGTTTTTCGGGATTTTCTCGACAAGAGCCTCCAGGGGTTCGTCCGTGTGGACATGGACAACCGATTTTTGGAGGCCAACCCCGCGTTTCTGAAAATGGTGGGGTATTCATCCGATGAACTGCGCCGCATGCGCGTCCAGGACATCACGCCCGGCAGGCACTTTCGCAGGGAGCTCGAAATGGGCAACGACCTGCGGGAGAGAGGCCACACTCCTCTCTTCGAGAAGGAATTCCTGCGCAAGGACGGCTCCTTCGTTCCGGTGGAGTTGAGCGTCTACATGTCCTATGACGATGAAGGCGCGCCGGAGGAAATGTGGGGCTTTGTCACCGACATCACGGAGCGGCGGCAGAGCGAGGCAGAGAGCAGGGCCTATCTTCAGGCCATAGAAAAGAGCAACCAGGAACTGGAGGAATTCGCTTATGTTGCTTCACACGATCTTCAGGAACCCCTCCGGAAGATCCATATGTTCGGCGACAGGATCATCCAGCAAAGCGGGAAGCTACTTGATGAAAGAAGCAGGGACTACCTGGAGCGTATGATCAACGCATCGCACCGCATGAGGGGACTCATCAAGGCCCTTCTCGACTACTCCCGGGTTTCCACCAAAAGCAAACCCTTTGCGCCGGTGGACATGAACGATGTGCTCGAAGAGGTCCTCACGGATCTCGAATACAGGATAGAGCAGACCGGGGGAAGAATTGAAGTGGGCGGCCTCCCCACAGTCCACGCGGATTACCTGCAAATGGTCCAGCTCATGGAGAACCTCATCGGCAACGCCCTCAAATTTCACCTCCCCGAATCCCGGCCGAGGATAAGGATCTCCGCTTCGGACGGCATGCCTTCGAAAGAGGGCGACGAACACGCCATCCATTTCACGGACATCGTGGTTTCGGACAACGGAATCGGTTTTGACGAGAAGTACTTCAACAGGATCCTGATGCCTTTCGAGCGTCTCCACGGGAAGAACCAGTACGACGGCGTGGGCATGGGGCTTGCGATCTGCCGGAAGATCGTGGAGCGCCACGGAGGGAGTCTTCACGCAAAAAGCCGGAAGGGGGAGGGGGCTGTGTTCTCGATCAGGCTCCCGCTTGCCGGAACAAAAAGAGTGCCTTAAAAATGCAACCCGCCACAGAGATCACAGAGAGCTTCTCAAATCCGCCATGTCCCTCTCGAACTTTTTCCGGACATCCGGAAACCGCATGGCCGCCGCCGGATGGTAGGTCTCCACGTAGGCCACCCCCTCGCGTCTTGGGGCGTTCCAGGCCACCCGGCCCATGAGCACGACGATCTCCGGCCTCACGGTAGTGATCTCCTGTTCAAGCACGGGTATCCAACGCCTTATCTCCTCGGCGGTGGGCTTCCTGTTCCCGGGCGTGGGCTCCTTGACCAGGGGGGTGATGTAGATCCCGCGCCGGTCCAGTCCGACTTTTTCCAGCACCTTGTCAAGGTACCTGCCGGCCCTCCCCACAAAGGGCCTCCCGGTCTTGTATTCCTCCCTGCCCGGGTTCTGCCCCACGAGCATGATTTTCGCATCAAGGGGCCCTTCCGCATAGGGCGGCGGTTTGTGCGTGCCTCTCACCGGGTTCACTCCCCCTCTGAATAGGTGTTCCGAACCTGTTGAGGCTCCCACCTTCTGCTCAACTCGGGGAGCCTCTTCCTGTGGGTGATGAGGAGGATTTCATCCCCTTCCTGGAACCTGGTGGACCCGGTGGGAAACTTGAACTCCTCATTGCGGTAAAACACACGATCCTGGCATCATCCGGCAAGGACATCTCCTCCTGGATCCAGGGGCCGTCTTCACCGACAGTGAAAGCGAAGAACCGTGCCTCATACTTCAAAAGCGTGGAAAGTTCGATGATGTTTTCCCCCTCCACCATGTCCACGAGGTAACGGCTGATGGTGCGCGAAGGGAGGATGGTGTCCTTCAACCCCAGTTCCAGGCAGATCGACTCGAATTCCGGGTTCTCTATTCTGGTGACAACCCGGCTGAACCCGAGGGACCGCCCCACGAGCGCGGCGATGAGATTGTCCTGGTCGCTGTTGGTGAGGCAGAAAAGAAAATCCGTCTCCTGGGGGTTTACCTCCTTCAGGATACCAGGCTGACTTCCGTCCCCCTGGAGAAAGCTGCAGTCGATCTGCTCCGAGATCGCTTCGATCCTCTCTTTTCGCTCTTCGATGATGATGACCTCGTGGCCGCCCTTGACCAGAGACTCCGCGGATCGCTGAGTCACGTCCCCCGCGCCTACAAAAACGACTCTCATCGTCAGAACCTCCTTTTCCCGAACCAGGTCCTCGGGTGGAAAAGAATCAACCAGGCGAGAATTTCAAGCCTTCCCAGGAGCATGTCCGCGCAGAGGACCCCTTTGAGCACGTTGGGCAGGCCCTTGGAGGTGATGCCCGTGGAGAGCCCCACGGTTCCCGCGGCGGAGACCACCTCAAAAAGCGAATCCAGGGGATCGAAACGGTGGGCGACAAAGAAAACCCAGGATATGAAAACGACCCCGACAAAGAGAAAGAGGATGACCATGGCATCCTGGACCTCCTTTTCCTGGAGTTTCCTGCCTGCCATGCCGGGCTCGTAGTAGGCATGGGTCGCAAGAAAGGAGCGGGCCACGGTCACCTCGAGGACCCGAAGGATGATCATCAATCTGAGGACCTTGATGCCGCCTGACGTGGACCCCACCCCACCGCCAACGGCCATGCTGACGATCAGAAGAAGCTTTGTGACCGGACCGAAATGCCCCACATCCACCGTGGAAAAACCCGTGGTTGTCTGCGACGAGGCCGCCGTGACAAAGGAATGCGTGAAAACGATGTTCCAGGGAATGTCGTCAAATAAAAGCATGGAAAGACCCACGAGGAGCGTAAACAAGAGGATCAACCCGGCAACAGCCTTCAACTGAAGGAGATTGACGTCCCGCACCCAGCCTTTCCGGTAGACCTTGAAATAATAGATCAGCGGTGTGGAGCAGCTGAAAAAAAGGAGGCACATCACCAGGTGGAGGGGCCGGTCTCCCAGCCCCGCGAGGCTCGCGTCGTGGGCGGCGAAACCGCCCGTGGACACGGATGCCAGGGTGTAGACCACGCTGTTGAACCCATCCGCGCCCATCAACCAGAGAAGGATCACACCCGCCACGGTGATGAGGGAATAAACCAGGAAGACCTGCCGGGCATAGGTCCGGGTGCCGCCCACCAGATCGTCCACGGATTCGGTCACGGCAAGCCCCCTGGCCGCGAGCCCCGGCCTCACCACCAGGGCCACGGACATAATCACGATGCCCAGCCCGCCGATCCACTGCATCCAGGCGCGGGAAAACAGAAAGGAAACGGGCATGCCTTCCACTCTTTCGAGTGTGGACAGTCCCGTGGTCGTGATCCCGGACACGGACTCGAAAACGGCATCCGCAAAACGCATGCCCGTTCCCATCATGGGAAAGGACATGACGAGAGGTGTGAAAAGGAAGAGGAGGGCTGTGAGAACCATGCCCTCATTGATCTGGACATCAGCGGGCGCCTTTCTGGTGGAGAGGAGCAACCCGGACGTGGCGAGACAAGCGATGACAACGGCATATCGGGCGGCCATCCCATGCCCCCCGGAGGCAATGGAGACCGTCAGGGGCACCAGGGTCAGGGTGCCTATCATGAGGCAGAACAGCCCGAAATACTTAGAGAGGACGCCAAACCGGACCGCATAGCTGAGTGCGTTTGTCTTTTTTATGGGAACGCCTCGATCAGGAGAGAGTCGCCGTTCAGACAGCGGCAAGGACCCCGAAAGATCCATGCAGCCGCGCCCACACAGGCCTCCCGATGGCTGTTATTGTAGACCAGACGAGCGGACGATCCCATGGGTAGGATCCCTTATCTCCGCCATGAGGGGTACCGGGTCACGCAATGGGTCTTTTAGTTTACATAATATCCATTATCAGACGTTTTGGGATGAAAATTAGCGTGATTCAAAGGGGTTTCAGGCAAGTGGGTGCCCCGGGGGCTCCGGGGGTTCCCCGGGCGTTTCAGCTGCGTTTTGACGCGATTTCTTTTTGCGGTTTTTCATGGCATAGAGACCCCGGTCCGCGCACCCGACCAGGTCCAGTTCGTTCATCCAGGGCTCGAAATGCGTGACGCCGTAGCTCGCCTCCAGTGCCCCGTGCTCCGTGAACTCGGAGTTGATCCTGTTCACGATGTCGTTGGCGACGTGCAGGTCCGCGTCGATCAAAATGAGCGCAAACTCGTCCCCGCCGTATCTGTACGCGCTGTCCACGCCCACCCGGATGCACCTCATCAGGATGCTCCCGACATCCCGCAGGAGATCATCTCCCGCCAGATGACCTCTGGTGTCGTTGTAAACCTTGAAGTTGTCCAGGTCGATCAGAACGATGGTCAGGTGCTGTCGCTGCCTCCGCGCCCGGACGATCTCCTCCTTGATGCGCAGATAAAACTGCCTGTGGTTGAACAGGCCCGTCAGTGCGTCCGTGATGGACAGCCTGCTCAGCTCCTCCCTGAGCATGCGCTCCATGATGATACGGCGGACCTTTGCCTCCAGTTCTTCCAGCTCGAAAGGCTTTTTGATGAAATCACTCGCCCCGGCGTTTATCACGTCAATGTACCGAAGCCCTTCGGCAAAACCCGTGATGGAGATGATGCCCAGGTTTGGAAAAAGGCGTCTCGATTCCCTGATGAGTTCCATTCCGTCCATCCCGGGCATTCTCATGTCCGTGATCAGAAAGGTGTACGCCCCCTTTTCGAGCACCTGAAACGCCTCGAGTCCGTTGGAAACGACGGCAACGGGAAATCCGAGACTGCTCATGAATTCACGGATCACATCGCGGTCGAGCGGATCGTCGTCCGCAATGAGTACGGCCTCTTTTCCGGGGTCGATTCCCTGGTTCACATCCGACATGAGCCACTCCAGAGAAGAAGTTTAATCGATTTTTACCGCCTGAATGGAGTTTGCGAAACCTTTATAAACTTTTACTTTAACTATTTTACCTATGTCCATTAGATTTCCGTCAAAATTAACCACAAGATTTGATCCTGTTCTGCCGGTGACCTGCCCTCCCCGCTTGCTGGCACCTTCGACCAGAACTTCGACTGTCTTTCCTTCCAGGGACCGGTTTCCTTCCAGCGTGATGTCCCTTTGAATGTCCTGGAGGATCTTGAGCCGTCTTCCCTTTTCCCTGTCATCCACCTTGCCTTCCATGCGCGCGGCTGCGGTGCCTTTTCGATCCGAATACTTGAAGGAATAGAGGTTCGCGAACCGGACCCTGCGGATCAGGTCCAGGGTCTCCTCGAAGTCCTCCTGGTTCTCCCCGGGAAAGCCCACCATCACGTCGGCTGTGAGGGCGATGTCCGGACAGGCCATTCGCAGCCGCGCGACCAGACCCAGGTAGTGCTCTCGGGTGTACCGGCGGTTCATGCGCTTGAGGACCCGGTTGGAGCCCGCCTGGAACGGGAGGTGGAGGTGTCCGCACAGGGTCTTCAGCCGTGGGAAACACTCGATGAGGTCCTCGCTCAGGTCCTTGGGGTGGGACGTTGTGAACCGGAGGCGCTCGAGACCCTCCAGGTCATCCATGAGCCTCAAGAGGTCCGGGAAGGTCACGGCGGTGGCGGAGGTGTTCCACCGATAGGAATTGACGTTCTGGCCCAGGAGTGTGATCTCCCGGATGCCCTGTCCCAGGAGCTCCCGGGCCTCGGCGAGGATCTCTTCCGGGGAACGGCTTATTTCCCGTCCCCGCACGTGAGGGACGATACAGTAGCTGCAGAAATTGTCGCACCCCTGCATGATGGTGATGAATCCCTTGACACGCCCCTCAAAAAAATCACTTTTTGGTGGTGCGGGCAGGCAGGCGGAGGTCTCCAGCGCGGTGAGGGCCCTCCTCCTTCGGTCACCCCTGAAGGCTGCCACGGCCTCGGCGATCCGGCCCACCTGGCGGGTGCCGATGACGATGTCCAGTTGTGAAAACCTGTCCAGGAGTCGGTCCCCTTCCTGCTGGGCCACGCACCCTGCGAACACAATAACGCACGCGGGGTTCCCGCGCTTTATCCCGGCCATTCGACCGAGGGTGCTGATGGCCTTGTGCTCGGCCTTCTCCCGGACGCTGCACGAGTTCACGACGAGTATGTCCGCCCGATCCGGCGTCCGAGACCGACGGTATCCCGCCTGGATCAGGCACCGGGCCGCGTAATCCGAGTCATACTCGTTCATCTGGCAGCCCATGGTGTGGATGAAAAAGGTTCCCGAGGAGGCCTCACCCTCCTCGATTCCAGGCCCTTCCGGGGGCGCATGGCGGATGGTCATGCCTTCGCTTCGTTTCAGGTCCTCCAGGAGTTCCAGGACAGGCTCCACGCACCCTGGCGAGACGGAGACCTCTATGACGGCCTCCCGGGGGTCCAGGGTGCGCACCATGGCCATGCCGTCATAGGACTCGAGGGTCGTCCTCAGATAGTTGATGTCTTTTCTTTGCACCCGATAGGTGCGCCTAACCGTCTCCATTGGCCACTGTGCCCCCTCCCCACATGAGCTTGGTGCGCAGGATCTCGAAATAGGATTTGTACGGGGACCGGATGAGGTGAATCCTCTCCTTGGACTTGAAGACGAGAACCCGGTCCCCCATGAGGTAATCGAACCCGACCTGACCGTCCATGGTGAGGGTCACCGCCTCGTCCACCGCGTTGGGCATCTCGATCCTCACCACGGCGTCGTCCGAGAGGATGAGCGGCCTGTTGGTCAGGGTGAACGGACAGATGGGTGCCAGGATGATGTTCGAGAGCGTTGGGTAGAGTATCGGCCCACCGGCGGACAGGCTGTAGGCCGTGGAGCCCGTGGGGGTCGATACGATCAGACCGTCGGCCCGGAACGTGGTGAGAAATTCGTCGTCAATGTGGACGTCCAGGTCCAGGATACGGGCAATGGCGCTCTTGTTGATGACCACGTCATTGAGCACCACGGACCTGAAGACCTCTTCGCCGTTGCGGATGACAACGGCCTCCAGCATGAGCCTGCTCTCCCAGTCGAGTTCGCCTCGCACCATGCGCTCCACCGTGGGGTAGAGTTTTTCCAGGGGGATCTCTGTCAGAAACCCCAGGCCCCCCAGGTTGACCCCCAGGATGGGAATGCCGCGGCGGCCCACCTGCCTCGCGGCCCCGAGCAGTGTCCCGTCCCCTCCCAGCACGATGATCCAGGCCACGTTCTTGGGGATCTCGCTGTTTCCGCCCGAGGCTTCAGCCCGTCCCAGGTTTCCGGGGATCTTCATTTCCTCGCAATATACCGCGATCCCCCGGGACTCCAGCCACTTGCAGAGCTTGTCCGCCTCCAGGGCCGCTTTTTCGTCGCTGTGTTTGTAAATGACCCCCGCGGAGTGTCCGTTCATGAAAAATTCCTTTTATACAATCTTCTCATCGGCAAAAAGGGGGACGTGCCTGAATAAGTCCACATCCACAAGGCCCCGGTCCGTGAGCTTCAGGACCGGAATGACCGGGAGCGCCAGGAAGGAAAGCGCCATGAAAGGTGACTTCAGGCCGCACCCCAGGGAAGTGGCGGCCCGGTCCAGGTCCTCCAGTTCGCGTGCCAGGTCGTCAATCGATTGGGTTGAAAGGAGCCCGCCGATCTTCAGAGGAACCCGCGCGAGCACTTCCCCCCGGAGCACGGCCGTCAGCCCACCGCCCATGTCGCGGACCTCCTCCACGGCCCTCAACAGGTCCCCGTCCTCCACGCCCACGCCGATGATGTTGTGCGAGTCGTGTGACACGGAGCCCGCCAAAGCGCCCGCCTTCAGCCCGAACCCCCGCACCAGCCCCAGGCCGGTGTTCCCGGTGGCGTGGTGGCGCTCCACCACCGCGATTTTCAGAATGTCATGCTCCGTGTCGGAAACCACCTCGCCGTTCACGACCCGCGGCCTCTCCAGCACCTTTGTGGTGGTGAGCTGACCTGGTACGAGTTCCATGACGCGGGCCACGCCGCCCTTGTCCGGTATCTTGAAGCGTGCCTTGTCCAGAGGGCCCGTGGGTAGGGGCCCTTGACGGGGAAGATTCGGGAGCAAACCCCCAAAATCCGGCGTGTCCCCTTTCCGGAACACGAGCCTCCCGTCCTTGTAAACCCTCCCTGTCTCAAAGGCCTCCAGATCCTCAAGCACCACCACGTCCGCGCGAAAACCCGCGGCAACGGCGCCCCTGTCCCTGAACCCGTAGAAACACGCGGGGTTCAGGCTGGCGAGCCTGACGGCCAGGGCCGGCTCCATTCCGAATCGAACGGCCTTTCGGATCATGTGATCCAGGTGCCCCCGGCCCAGGATCTCCCGGGGTGCCAGGTCGTCCGAGACAAAGCAGAAACGGCCGGCGTTCCAGGGCGTCACCGCCGGAATCAAGGCCTCCAGGTTTTTGGCGAGGGTCCCTTCCCGGATCATCACGAACATCCCCGCATCCACCTTTTCCAGGGCCTCTTCCAGGGTGGAGCACTCGTGCTCGCTCCGGATGCCCGCGGCCACGTACGCCTGGAGTCCGTGCGAGGACAAGCCCGGACAGTGCCCGTCCAGGGCGCGGTCCTGGAAGCTCTCGATCTTTTTCAAGAGATCAAGGTCCCCGGCGCAGACCCCGGGGAAATTCATCACTTCGGCCAGCCCCACCACCCGCGGCTCCCTGCGCAAGGACTCCAGGACGCGGGCGTCGAGCTCGGCACCGGAGGTCTCCATGGTGGTCGCCGGGACGCAGGCAGGCGCGGTGAAAAACACGTCCATGGGGAGGTCTTCGCTCTCCCGGAGCAGGAAACGGACGCCCTCGACGCCCAGGACATTCGCGATCTCGTGGGGATCGGAAACGACCGCTGTGGTGCCGTGCGGTATCAAAGCCCCTGCGAGTCTCGAGGGCAGAAGCATGCTGCTCTCGATGTGGACGTGGCCGTCCATCAGACCCGGAACGACCCACCGTCCACGGAGGTCCACCTCTTCGAGGCCCTCGTAGCCCTCTCCCACCCCCGCGATGAAACCGTCCTTGACGGCCACGTCCCGCACCCGGATGCCGCCGGTGAAGACATTGACCACGAGGCCCCCCTTGAGGACCAGGTCGGCGGGCATCTTACGGGTGGCCGTCAAGATGCGTTCCCTGAGCTTCTCGGCTGATACCATCTCTTTAATTTACCCGTTCACACGATCAATGACAAACCATTCGTCCACATTGTCCGAGGCCGTGTCCACGACGAGGTGCACGACTCGAAGCCCTGGAAATTCGGACTTCAGGTCCTGGAGATCCACCTCCTCGAATTTGTTCTTGTTGTTCAGGTAGGCCTGTTCGGTGAGGGCGTTGGACTCGTAATTTTCCCTGGTCCGCCGGAGAATGCGCCCTATGGAGACCTCCTGGGGGCAGGACGTCTGCTGGATGACCAGGGTCATCCCGCAGGACGCGGCCACCGCCGCCGCCCTCCGCCTCAAGGACTGGGCCACGAAGGTCGCGTCCAGGATGACCCCCTGACCCTTGCACGCGAACTGGCGCGCCATCCCGAACATCTCGTCATAGACCGCGGTCCTCTTGTTCATGTTGGCCGCAACCTTTTCGTCGAAAATGTCCTCGTTCTTCAATACCTCAAGACGCAGCATGTCCGTCCTGAGAACGACATAGCCCTTTATCTGTGCTATGACCTCCGTGGTTTCCGTCTTGTAGGAGGCGGGCAGGCCACAGGCGATGAGCACCGTGTCCGGACCAAGCTCCCTTTCCATGTATTCCTTAAAAGGCTCCCTCATAAAAACTGTCCTCCGTGTGGTTCCATTCCCTTTCATATTTCAAGGGGGCTCTTCTCCCGGAGCGGCGGATCAGCCCTCGCGTTCGATGGTGGACACGGCAAGCCTGAAATAACTCCCTGCCGCCCCCCGGGCCTCGGCCTTGCCCTGATCCGTGATGTTCGGGTCGTTGAGCTGGAAGCCGATGACCTTTCCCCTCACGTAGGCGCGGTAGACCTTGTAAAATGTGAGAAGCCGATCCATCTGCCTTTCTCCCGCCCGGCGCGCGTAAAGATCCCACAACGCCCTTGCCTGATCCGCGCCTCCCTGGAATTCCAGGTCCATGAGCAGGAAGGCGATGTCGGCCAGGGTGTCCGAGTAACGGAACCGGTCGTTGAACTCGATGCAGTCAATGGCCGCGGCCGGGTTCAGGAAGCAGATGTGCTCCATGTGGAGATCCCCATGGCAGTCCCGGATCCTTCCCTGGCGGATGCGCTCCTCGAACAGGGCGGCGTTTTCCGAGTAAAATGCCTCGGTCCAGCCCTTGATGAGTTCGTGGTGTTCCGGGCTGATGGTTCTGCCCACGAACTCCCGGGTCTGGGCAAAATTCTCGTCCGTGTTGACCTTGAACGTCTCCCACCTTCCAAAATGGTCGATGTCCGCGGACCGCTCCGCATTCGCGTGGAACCCGGACAACAGGTCGGCCGTTTCCTCTAGATGGCGCTCGGTGAGCGCGCCCTTGTGGAACAGGGATTTCATGAGGCTCTCCTCCGGGATGCGCCGCATTCTCACAGCCCACTCCACGGCGCGGCCCGGCATTTCCCCGATCCTGTGCCGCCCGCCGTCCAGGACCACGGGCAGGACGCCGAGATAGATGTCCCTTGAAAGACGCTTGTTGAGTTTGACCTCCTGCTCGCAGTAATACCGGCGCTTTTCCAGGGTGGAAAAATCCAGAAAGCCGAAATCAACGGGTTTCTTGATCTTGTAAACATGGGAATCCCCGATGAAGACAAAGGAGATGTGGGTCTGCACGAGATTGATCCGGCGGGTCGGGTCTGGAAAACAGGCGGGATCCATCAGGTCCTCGATCATGGTTTTCACGGTTCCTCCTCCTTTTCCAGTTCCATGCCGAAGGGTTTTGCGACGTATGCGGGGATATCCAGGGACCCCATGAGGATCGGCTGCTGGTGGCAGTCCGAGCCTCCGGTCACAAGAAGCCCTTCTTTTTTCGCGAACGCCAGGTAGCTCTCGATGGTCTCCGGATCATGCCGCGAATGCCAGCACTCCACGCCGTCGATGTACTGGATCATGGATGATCGGATGATGTGCTGCTGTTCTTCCAGGGATGTGGTCATTTTCACAAGTGACGTCCCGTTGGGGTCGTTCGCGTGGGCCAGGACGATCTTCCCGCCTGCCCCGTGCACCAGTTCCGCCGCCTCCTCGAGGGAAACGGGCATTTTGGGCTCGTTGCACCGAACCAGATACCGGTCAAAGGCCTCCTGGCGATTCGCGACCACCCCTTGACGCACCATGTAATTGGCGATGTGAGGCCTGCCGAAGGCACCGTCAACACTGGCTTCAATGGCGGCCATGTCCCCTTCGTCGAAGGTGGGTCGTCCTGCCTTTGAAAGTTCCACATTGATATTGTTCAGGATTTTTTCGGCCCTCCTTCTTCGGTGGTCCCTCAATGCCCGCAGCTTCTCTCCCAGCGGGTTGTTGTGGATGTCGAAATCGTATGCCAGGAAATCCAGGGACACGGCCTTCCCGCCGAGATAGCCGGAGTGGGTGAATGAGACATTGAGTTCAAGCCCGGTCACGTACGCCATGTCAAATTCCCGGGCCATTTCCATGGCGGATTCCTGGCAGTCTATGGAATCGTGATCCGTGATGGAGAGGATGTGAATGCCTCTCCTGCCCGCCTCGTTAAAGATCTCATCCAGACTCAGCAGCCCGTCCGAACAGCTGCTTGAATGGATGTGCAAATCAATTTTCATTTAGGCCGTCCCGCTCCATTTTATAGTGGAAATGAATAATAATGCGTTATCACACGAAAGACAGCTGTTTCTATCTTAGCACCTGCTTAACGGTCAAGAGGAAAAAGCCCGGGAACGCATCTCGGTTGAAACCTTTTAAATGATTTTGTCTCTCTACAAAAAGGTCAAATCGACTGAAAGGCCTTTCCGTTAGAGAGGCTTGAATTCATAAGACAGGTTGACTTTAGCCCCATGCGGAATTAATTTCAAACTCAGAAAAATATTTTGTGAAAGGGGAGGAAAATGCCTATTTTTGAGTACATTTGCGAGGACTGTGGAAAGTCCTTTGAGAGGATTGTCTTCAAATCCGACCCGGAAGAACAACAGGAGTGTCCCGAATGCGGCGGGCACAAGACCAGAAAGCAGGTTTCATCCTTTTCGTGCGGCTCAAAGGGCGGTTTGGCATCCGCTTTGTCCACGGGTTGCGGTTCCTCAAGCGGATTTTCTTGAGCCTGATGGTGGACTTCAGCCGTGCGCTGTGGCAGCCAAATTTATCACGATATGAGGTTCGATTTGGAGAATGAAAAAAGAGGTCAAAGAGGGGAGAAGAGCATGGGAATTCTGTGGGTGATATTGATCTTCGCCGTGTGGATAGCCCTTCAGGCATACATACTCCCTAAAATGGGGGTATCCACATGACTGAGGGCGGGTTGTCAGGTGGACAACACGGAAACGCCATTGGAAAAACCGCCGACCCAGAAATAGACGCGACGAAAATTTCAGGAAAAAAGAAAAGGCCGCACCCGGGGATTACCCAAGTGCGGCCTTTATGTGCACTCGTCACTGGACGATCTGCTCTGCCTGGCCTGATTCCTTGACCTTGCCCAACCCACCGACAAACTTATCGATAGCTTTTTCGTTATCCTTTGCATTATAGATATTTTTGATTTTTTCCTCTGCGATGCTGACGGCCCTTTCCACAATGTCATCATTGAGTTTTTTTATTGCTTCTTTTAATCGCAAATCCGATTCAGCTTCTGCGTCTTTTATCATCTGGTTGGAGTTTTGCGCCGCATCCTCAATGATAAGCGTCTTTTCCCGCTCACCCATGGCAAGGATATCCCCTCGTATCTTTTCGACAAGCCTGTCGACATCCTTGAGTTTCCGGGTTTCCTCATTCACGAGGGACTCGGCTTTACTTATCTGGTCATTGATCTCATCCAGTTTGACCTTGATCCGGTCGCGTTCCCCGTAGAGGAAATTCATGAGGGGGTCTTTGCCGAATTTGACGGCAAAAAAAGCCAGGATCCCGAAATTGACCCATTTCATAAAGACCTTGTACGGCCCTTCGGGAAGGAGCCAGAGCGCAAGGACGATCAGAACGACAAGGGCCAGAATCACTGCCATTATTTTTCCCGAGATTCGACTCAACTGCTTACCCTCCTGCCTGTGATCTTGCCCACAATCTCATCGGCCAGTGGGGTTACCTCCTGGTTCAAAATTGCCTGGGCCTTTTCTATCTGGGCCTGAACGTCTTTCTCGATCTGTTCTCGAATCAGGGCAACTTTGTTTCTCGTTTCCTCGAAAAGTCCTTCAGCCTGACTCAGAGCCTCCTGCTTGAGCTGCATGCGCTCGCCCGCAGCGGCCTTCCGCGCATCCCTTTCCACGGCCTCCCGCTTCCTGGACAAATCCTCGGCCTTTTGAGCCAACCCGTCCACGCTCTTTTTGGCGTCTTCCATGTTCCGCCACCTTTCATCTATCTTGCGACGTATGGGGCGAAGCATCAGACGGTTCAACAAGAACATGAACAGGAGAAACTGCACGATCTGGGCTAAAAGTGTTGCATTGATATTAATCATGGTCGATACCGCTCGCGTAAGGTGAAGTTTAGACCACGAACAGAAGAAGCAGGGCCACCACGAGGGAATAAATACCCGTGGACTCGGAGACCGCCTGGCCCACCAGCATGGTTCGGGTCAGGAGACCCGCCTCATTGGGTTTCCTTCCGATCGCCTCGCACGCCTTGCCCCCGACAAAGCCTTCACCGACTCCCGGACCGATCGCCCCCAAGCCCATTGCAATTCCGGCACCCAGGTATGCTGCTGCTTTCATGAGATCCACGCCTGTAATTTCCATTTTATTTCCTCCCTTATTTCAAAAGTGATCACTTTCAGTTACAGTACGAATACCAGAACCAGACTCACAACCATGGCATAGATGGCGGTGGACTGGGAGACCGCCTGGCCGACGAGCATGGTCCTGGTGAGGGCTCCTGCTTCCTCGATATTTCTCGCCACCCACGTGACGGCGTATTGAGCGGTGAAGCCGTTCCCGATACCGGGACCAATCCCGCCGAACCCCATGCAGATGCCCGCCGCAAGCGGAGCCATGGCCGCCGCAAGGCTTGTCGATTCGGGAAAGCCCTTGAACATCAGGATGAAACTCACCAGGAGCCCGAAGATGGCGGGCGTCTGGCTGACGGCCTGGCCGATGAGCATGGTGGTCGTGACCGGCCCCGTCGTCCCGGGATTCCGGGCGATTCCCTGGCAGCTGGAACCCGCGGCCATGCCTCCTCCCATGCCCGATCCGATTGCCGCGAGGCCCGTGCTGAGCCCTGCCCCGATGAGGGCCGCCCAGTTAGGGTTGAGGGGCAGTTTGCTGAAGTCCATGAACAGGAGCATGAGAGAGACGACCATGGAGAAAATGGCCGGGGTCTGACAGACGGCCGAACCTATGAGCATGTTAGTGGTGAGTTTTCCGGAAACCGCCGGTTGGCGGGATAGACCCAGACAGCACTGGCCCGCGGGAAAGCCGGACCCGATTCCCGAACCGATGGCCCCGATACCCATGCAGAGCCCCGCCCCTATGGCGGAGGAGGCCGAAAGGAGCGTCAACACCATACCCGGATCCGTAAAGATCAACAGAATGGCTATGACCAGTGCGAAAATTGCGGCGGACTCCGCTACAGCCTGCCCCACCAGCATGTTCTTCATGATATCGCCGGACTTTTTCGTGTTCTGCGATATGCCCTCACACGCGAACCCTGCCGTGTATCCTTCGCCGAGTGCCGCCCCAATGGCGCCCAGCCCGATGCAGAAACCCGCACCGACATAGGAGGCCAATGAAACAGTAGATTGGACGTCTAGATTCATCATTTTACCTGTACAGAGATATAAACCAGAGTCAACATGGTAAAAACAAAAGCCTGTATGGTTCCTACAAAAATACTGAAGAACGCAATGAGTAGCGGTGGAAGAACGAGTTCATAGACCAGGTGAGAAACCACCAGGACAATGATCGCCCCCCCCATGATGTTGCCGTAGAGACGGAAAGATATGGAAACCACCTTGGCAATCTCACCGATGACGTTTAAGGGTGCCATGAAAAAAATTGGCTCGCAATACTCTTTCAGATAGCGTCCGAAACCCTTGGCCTTGATCCCGGAGTAATGAGCGATGACAAACCCCAGAAGCCCGAGGCCCAATGTCGTGTTCAGGTCTTTGGTGGGTTCCGAAAGGTGTGGGAAAACCCCCAGCCAGTTGCACAGGAGGAGAAACATAAAGAGGGAGCAGATAAGCGGAAAATACTTGGGTGCCATGTCTTCGTCCAGCGCGTCCTTGGTGAGCCCGTAGAAGGCACCCACGAAGAGTTCGCCTACGACCTGGAAGGGATTTGGGACCACATCGATTTTCCTGGTGGCCATGAAACCGAAGAAGAGGATGGCACCCATGGCAATCCACGTCATGAGAATGGTTTCGGTGTTGAAGACCCAGTTGCTCCCAAAAATGGAAATGGTCAATTGGGGGATATTCGTTAGATCATCCATACGTTAACACCTGTTTTAGGAGTCTTTGTGTTTAATAAATTTTTTTAAAACCTGGTCATATAGAATAGACAACTGAACCATAAAAATCCCTATGACCACCCCCAGAAAATCCAAGGCATCCATTTTTGCCGCAATGATCAGCGGGATGGCCAGCAAGGCGAACCGGACAAATATAGACCCCAGGGCGGCCGCACTGGCTCTCGGCCGGGATGGAGACAGTTGGGAAGAGAGGAAAAAGCCCATGAGTATAAAATTCAGGACGCTGAAGAGCGCCCCCAAAACGAGGCCTTTTCCCATGGCCTTTTCCCCGATGATAATCAGAAGGACCGCCCCGGCCAGGGCACCCATCATGGCCTGAGAGCAGATCTTCTTTTGCATGTGCCGGACTGCTTCCGTCATGGGGATTCCGAATTCGAATCATCCTTTTTTTCGGGTTTCAGGACATCCATGATTTGGCGGTATACGGTGACTCCGCCCCCGACAATTCCAAGGATGATAAAAATAACAATAAAAAGGCCTTTCGTGCCCAGCCACTTGTCGAGGAAATAACCCACCGTGAAGCAGAGCAGAATCGAGCCTGCCATGGTGAGGCCCAGTTGGCTGACCACGGCCAGATCGTCGTACCAATGGCCGTGTTTTTTAAAGTCGAAGAAGCCCACTGGGCCTCCTCCCGGCCGCGCCGAGCGCCTGACCTTTTTTATCCCTCACACCCACAAGACCCAAGGCCAGCAAGGGCTGCGCACTATCACATAGCTTGTGAACAAGGGAACATATAGAGCAAATGAAAATTCATGTAAAGAAAAAATTTAAATTATTTGCGATTTACCAGCCTGCAGGAAAAATGAAAACCTCGGGACGAGGACGGAGAATCGACCTGCCGGCCCGGATGCGATTGTCCGGTTCTAGCCCCCTTTCACCTTTTCCTGAACGTGTATTTCACTGATCACGGTTCCAGGATACTGACCGTCCTTGTCTTTTTCCAGGTACTTCACCATGTCCCAGATGGTGTTGAGGGCGATGCTCACCCCTACCAGGGCCTCCATTTCGACGCCTGTCCCGGCATGTGTTGTGACCGTGCACACCGCTTCGACGCCGTCGCTTCTCACTGAAAAAGTCGCCCCCACGGAATCCAGCGGGATCTGATGGCAGTGGGGAATCAGCCTGGAGGTCTCCTTGGCCGCCTGGATAGCGGCTATCTCGGCAACGACGAGCGGATCGCCCTTCCTGACATTCCCCGAACTGATCTCACCCAGGGTCTTTTCGGAAAGCCGAATGAATCCCCCGGCGACGGCCCTCCTCGGGACAACCGGCTTGTCCCCTATGTCGATCATGCCCATGTTTTCTTTCCTTCCCCCTCCCTATTCTGCGCCTTCCCGAAAATACTCCGTCTTGTGAACGGCCTCGGCCTTGATCCTGTCAACCGTCTGGACCAGGACCGGGAAGACATCCAAGCGGGTCTCCCCTGCAACGGCCACTGCCAGGATCTCGTCACCCACATCCAGGCGCCCCTCAAAATACTCGACCAACACATCAACTATTCCTGGAGTTGCTTTGATTTCATTTACTATTTCATTAACTTTACCACTGTTGTACGAGACCTCGATCTCCTCGATGTCCCTGCCGTCGAGGCTCATCCCCCTGACGATTCCGAGATGGGTGGCCACCATGCCGATTCGCCGGGCCTCGCTGTGCCCGAGCAGTTTGTTTATCATCCTCTGAATGGTCATCTTCACTCCTCCTTGCCGCAACAAAATTACACGCCCCGACCCACCCCTCCGCGGGGCTTTTCCTAGTCATCCAGGTTGAAGAGCACGCGGGCGATGTCCAGAAACTGATCCCGGCTCGGGCGTTCCGCCTTTTTTCTGAGCGTCACGATGGGGTCGTGGATGATCTTCTCCGCAATGGACGACGTCAGGACATCCACGGCGCGCATCTGCTCCTGGCTGAGCGGACCGAGAGCCCCGAGGCTCCTTCGGATTTCCGCATTGCGGATCTCCTCGACCTTTTCCTTGAGTGACACGATGGTGGGCACCACGTCCAGGGTTTTGAGCCACCTCTCGAACCGGATCACCTCTTCCTCGACGATCCGTTCCGCCTTGACAGCTTCCGCCTCCCTCTGCGCCCGGTTGATCCGGACAATGCCCTTGAGATCATCAATATCATAGACATAGATGTTACCCAAGTCATTTACCCGGGGTTCCACGTCCCGCGGGACGGCGATGTCGATGAAAAAGAGTGGGCGGTTCTTTCTCTTTTTTATGCAGCCTTTCACCCGACTGTGGGTGATGACGTACCCGGCAGCCGCGGTCGACGTGATCACAATGTCCGCCCTGAGCAGCTCCAGATCGATCTCCTCCATGGAAACCGCCCTCCCGGAGAACATCTCCGCGACCTGCACGGCCCTTTCAAGGGTCCGGTTGGCAACGGTTATCTCCTCCACGCCCTGGGCCATGAGGTGGCGTGCCGCCAGCTCGGCCATTTCTCCCGCGCCGATGAGGAGCACCTTTTTTCCCTTGAGGTCATAGAAGATCTTCCTGGCAAGCTCCACCGCGGAGTAGCTGATCGAGACGGCCGCATCGGATATGCCCGTCTCCGTCCGTATGCGCTTGGCCGCGTGAAAGGCGCGGTGCATGAGCCTGTTCAGGATCACCCCGGATGTCTTTTCCCTGGTCGCCTCGTAATAGGCGTCCTTTATCTGTCCGAGAATCTGGGGCTCCCCCACCACCATGGAGTCCAGGCTCGAGGCCACGTTGAAGACATGCCTCACGGCCTCGGGGCCTTCCAGTGCATAGATGTGCCGGGCGAGGTTCTCCGGTTCCATCCCGCCCAGGCCCGCCAGCAGGGAAACAATGTGTTCCCGGGCCTTGTCAGACGACTCGGTCGTGCACAGGGCCTCGATCCGATTGCAGGTGGAGAGGAAGAGGCCCTCCCGGACGGCGGGATCCTCGCGCATGGCGTGGAGGGCCCGGACCACGCTGTCGGGATCACGGGCCATGCACTCCCTCACTTCGACGGGGGCGGTTTTGTGGTTCATGCCGATGTTGAGGATGCGTATCATGGAGTCAGTCGGCCCTCCAGGCTCTTGAAGCTGTGGTAATCGCTGAACCACAGGCTCACAACCACAAAGGAGAACAGGAGGACCGAGAAGCACAGGATGGAGAAAACCGCCGCCTTTCTGCCCCGCCACCCCACGGTGAGCCTTTCGTGGAGCAGGACCGCGTAAAAAAGCCAGGTGATCAGGGACCAGACCTCCTTGGGGTCCCACCGCCAGTAGCTCCCCAGGGCCTGCTGGGCGTATATGGCCCCCGTGACCATGCCGAGGGTCAGGAGAGGGAACCCCCACACGAGGGCCTGATGGTTGATGGAGTCGAGGGTCTCGAGGGAGGGGAGCTTCCGGTACAGGCTCCCGAACCTCTTTCTCTTTATCTGCCGTTCCTGCAGGAGGTACATGACGGCGGCGACAAACATCACGGCGAGCATGCCGTCGCCCGCAAAAATGGTCACCACGTGAACCGTCAACCAGGCGCTCTTGTAAATGGGGGGTATCACGGCGGTCTCGGTCTCGGGCATGGACGTGGAGACCAGCATGAAGACCGCCGCCAGGGGCGCGATGAAGGATCCGAGGACCCGCAGGCGGAAACGCTGCTGAAAAAGGAGGTACGCACCGGTGACGGTCCACGCGAAAAAGGAGAGGGACGTCTTGAGGCTCAGCACAGGGGCTGCGCCCAGGGTATAGTATTGCTGGAAAAGAAAGAGCGTGTGGCAGGCGAAGCCTGCGAGAAGGATCCTGTAAGACCACCTGAACACGGTCTTGTTCTGCCTGACGATGAAGACGATCATCCCCCCGGTGGCCACAAGGAGGAGCAGGAGGGCCAGCCTAATCAGCAGCAGCGCCATGAACAGCCTCCCTCACCTCGGAAGCGCTCCACCGGGTCTCGAGGATTTCCGACAGAACGGCCGCCGCGGCTTCCCAGTCCCTGTTCCCGACCGCCTCCAGCAGGGGGGAGTCAAGGATACGCATGAACACCTCCCGGTTTTCCCCCTGGGTCCTCCCCCTTTCAAGGACTCTCTGCCGCACCCGGCCCATCAGTTCCAGAAAAACGCCGTATTCAGGACCGAAGTGTTTCTCCAGGTCCGCGCGAATGCGCCCCGCGAGGGCCGGGCTCTTTCCGGATGTGGAAACGGCGATCACGAGATCCCCTCTATTGACAACGGCGGGCACGATGAACGTGCAGTCCGCCGGCTGATCCACCGCGTTCACAAGAATGCCGCGGGACCGAGCCTCCCGGCTGATGCGGCGATTCTCCTCCGTGTCGTCGGTCGCCGCGACCACGAGAAAAACACCGTCGAGGTGCTCGGCGTTGAAATCCCTGCCCCGCCGGAGGATCGTTCCCCGCTCCTCCAGTTCGCCCAGGCGGGGGCTCAGTTCGTGGCTCACAAGGTCCACCCGGGCGCCGAATCCCAGGAAGGTCTCCACCTTGCGCTCTGCAACACCCCCGCCGCCCACGACCAGGACCCGTTTTCCGGCGAGGTCCAGGAGAACCGGGTAATAGGCCATCGTCCCTCCCTTTCACAACCCTTCATATATACTGATCCACCAGGTCCGTTATGAATTCTTCAACGCCCTCGTCCCCCCGCTCCGAGCGGACCTGCTCCAGCAGGTTTCGGATCTTGCCGTAAGTCACGGGATCGCGGCTCAGGTCCTCCGTGGACCGGAAGGCGCCCCCACGCCGGCCCACCCTGTAGATGAGCCGCTCCTCGTCCGGGAGCTCCTGGTACCTGCGAATCACATCCAGCATCCGCTCCTTGTCCTCGGGGAGTTTGCCCGAGACGTCCTCGAGCAGGTTCATGATGTGGTCGCTGGTCACCACGCTCGTGATGCCCTCCAGACCCTGGATAAAGACCTTGAGCTCCTCGGCGAGCATGTCATCGGTCTGCATGGTGAAGGAGCCCTCCTCGACTTTTTTGTACAAAGGCACCCTCTTGGGGACGCGAAGGCTCCTGAGCCTGATGAAGTGGGGATTGATGCGGTTCAGGACCCGGGCCGTGGCCGTGGCGTGCTCCCTCCACATCTCCCGGCCGCCCAGCCCGGGCATCACGTATTCGGAGAGCTCCATGCCGGCATCCAATATTCTCCGGCCCGCATCCACGTGTTGATCCCCGGTCACCCCTTTTTTGATCAGCTTGAGCAGGGGATCGTAACCGGTCTCCAGCCCGATGTGCACCCTGTCAAGCCCGGCCTCGTGGATTTTTTTCAGGGACTCCAGGGTTTTCCTGACGATTGTCCGGGACCTGGAGTAGGTGGTGACGCGTCGAATCTCGGGGAAGGTCTTTCGCAGGAACCCCAGGACTTCAACCAAATCTTGAGTTTTAACAACTAAGTTATCGGCATCCTGCAAAAAACACGCTCCAGTACCATAGTACATCCACGCCGCCACACTGCGCAGGGCATCGCTGTATCCCAGCGAGTTGTAAACAGCGCTCACCACCCTTTCGTTCACCTCCCCCTTCTCCCCCAATTTCCAGGAGAGGGCCTTGACTTCGTCCGCAAGGTCACGAGCATTCCGGATGTCCTGCTTTATCTCTTCAACGGTCCTGAGGGAAAACTTTCTCCCCTTGTAGACCGGGCAGAAAAGACACTGGTTCCACGGGCAGTTCCGCGTGACCCGGAGGAGGAGGCTCTGCGCCTCGTTCGGAGGCCTGATGGGCCCCTTCTCGAACCCCCCTTTTTTCTGTGACGGGTTATCCATAAATTCATCCTTTCACTCACCGCCTTATTTACCTGTTTCAGAGAGAGAGTGCAACCTCGGGAAGCGGCGAGCCGCCCGTGCCCGGACAAAAAAACCCCCACTGCAAGCGGTGGGGGCGAACCGGAATCGATCCGGCGTTTTCTGAAAACGAGTCTGAAATCACACGAACTCGAACTCGGTCTCCTTGAGCTTCGCCTGGGCCGCCGCAAGGCGCGCAATGGGCACCCTGGGCGGTGAGCAGGACACGTAGCTCAGATTGATGTGGTGGCAGAACCGAATCGAGTAGGGGTGCCCCGCCTGCTCCCCGCAGATGCCGATCTTCATGTTCTCGCGGGTCTTCCGTGCCCATTCCACGGTGATCATCATGAGCCTTCCCACCCCCTTGATGTCGAGGATCTCAAAGGGGTTGTGCTGCAGGATGCCCCGCTCGTTGTAGAGCGGGAGGAACTTGTTCTCGGCGTCTTCCCTTGAAAAGGAAAAGGTCGCCTGGGTGAGGTCGTTGGTGCCGAAGGACATGAATTCCGCAAGCTCGGCTATCCTCCCGGCGCGCATGCAGGCCCGAACCACCTCGACCATGGTGCCGAAGGTGAAAGGGACTTCCGTCCCAAACTTCTTTTCCACGTCCTGGTGGATCTGCTGCACGTATTTGTGGACCCACTTGAGCTCCTGGGCCGTGCACACCTGGGGGACCATGATCTCCGGCCTGACGTCGACCCCTTCCTTGACGCTCTCGGCCGCCGCCTCCAGGATGGCCCGTATCTGCATGGCGTAGATCTCCGGGTAGGTGATCCCGAGCCGCACGCCCCTGTGTCCCAGCATGGGGTTGGTCTCCGCAAGCAGGCGGACCTTCTGGAGCATGGTCTCCCTGGCCTCGAGGATCTCCTCGGCGAGCCTCTTGTTCTTCAGCTCCTCGAGTCCCAGGGTGATGCTCTCGAGGTTTGCGGCGTACTTGTTGTGAAACTCCGGGTCCAGTATCTTCAAGGTGTCCGGGAGAGAGGCCATTCCCTCCACGGTCCTTTTGAGTTCCCGAAGGCGGTCGATCTCGGTCACCAGCTCCTCGCTTGCGGGCAGGAATTCGTGGATGGGCGGGTCCAGGAGGCGGATGGTCACCGGAAGGCCGTCCATGACCCGGAAGATCTCCATGAAATCCTTCTTCTGGAAGGGCAGCAGACGTTCGAGGCTTGCCTGCCTCTCCTCCACGGAATCCGCCAGGATCATCTCCTGGACAATGGGGAGGCGCTCCGGCTGATTGAACATCCTCTCGGTGCGGCACAACCCGATTCCCACGGCCCCGTATTTCCTGGCCTTTGCGGCCCCCTCGGGCGTGTCCGCGTTGGCCATCACACGGAGGGTCGCCATGTCGTCGGCCCACTCCAGGAGCACCATGAGATCCTCCACGAACTCCGGCTCGATGGTGGGAACCTGCCCGGGGTAGACCTTCCCCGTGGTCCCGTCGATGGTGATGGTGTCCCCCTCGTGGAGCGACATGCCGCCGACAACCGCTTCCTTGATGGTGTGATTGATCTGAATGGCCTCGCATCCCGAGACGCAGGGCTTTCCCATGCTCCGGGCCACCACGGCCGCATGGGAGGTCATGCCGCCCCTGCTGGTGAGGATCCCCTGGGAGGCGAAAAACCCGTGGATGTCGTCGGGCTTGGTCTCCTCCCTCACCAGGATCACCCTCTCGCCGAGTTTCGACTTGTTCTCCGCCCGGTCCGCGTCAAAGACGATCTTCCCGGAGGCCGCCCCCGGCGAGGCGGGCAGGCCCTGCGCCAGGACCTCTGCCTTTGCGTTGGGATCCAGGCGGGGGTGTAGGAACTGTGCCAGCATTTCGGGCTGGATTCGGAGAATCGCCTCCCGCTCGTCCAGCAGGCCCTCGTTGACCATGTCGATGGAGGTCTTGATAAACGCGGCCGCGTTCATTTTGCCGTTTCGGGTCTGCAGGCAGTAAAGCTTTCCCTTTTCGATGGTGAATTCGAAATCCTGGACCTCCTGATAGTAGTCTTCCAGGGTGTGCCTGAGGCCTTCCAGTTCCTGGTAGACCTCCGGCATGTCCCTCCGGAGTTCCCTGATGGGCTTGGGCGTGCGGATGCCCGCGACCACGTCCTCGCCCTGGGCGTTGATCATGTATTCGCCGTAAAGCCTGTTTTCTCCGGTGCCGGGGTTGCGGGTGAAGGCGACCCCGGTGCCCGAGTCGTTGCCCAGGTTTCCGAACACCATGGTGCAGATATTCACAGCCGTCCCGTTGGCCATGTCCTGGGTGATGTTGAACTCCCGGCGGTAATCAATGGCCCGTTTTCCCATCCACGAATTGAAAACCGCCTTGATGGCCTGTTCGAGCTGCTCGTGTGGATCCTGGGGGAACGGGTTGCCGGATTCCTTTTGTACGACGCCCATGAAGGCCTCCGTGGCCTTCTTGAGGCCCTCCGCATCCAGATCAATGTCCGTTTTCGCGCCCCGCTCCTCCTTTATTTTCGAGAACTCCTCGTCAAAGGCCTCGTCCCGGATGCCCAGGCACACGCTGCCGAAGAGCTGGACAAGCCTCCGGTAGGCGTCGTAGACGAATCTCTCGTTTCTGGTGAGCTTGATCAGGCCGGGGGCGGTGACGTCGTTGAGCCCAAGATTCAGTATGGTGTCCATCATCCCGGGCATGGACATGGCCGCGCCCGAGCGGACCGACACCAGGAGGGGGTTCTTTTCCGACCCGAACCCCTTTCCCGTCTTTTTTTCGAGTTCGGTCATGGCCCCCCTCACCTGATCCATGACCTCCGATTTCATCTGCTTTTTCTTGGAACTCAGGTAATCCAGGCAGGCCTCTGTGGAGATCACGTATCCCGGGGGCACCGGGAGGCCGATCTGGGTCATGCTGCACAGGTTGGCCCCTTTTCCGCCCAGGAGCATCTTGTTTTTCGGATCGCCTTCTTCGAATGAAAAGACATACTTGGTTACGGCCATGTTTGCCCCCCTTACCTTGACTTTTTAGTGTGTTCAAAAATGTAGGCAAATCCCAGCAGCGCCGCCGCGAGTCCCCCCACCATGAGGAGGGAGGCGGAATCGAAAAAAATTCGTGTGATGATCAGTGCGAAAACAACAGAGAGGACCAATCGAATAGCAAAAAACATCCATTTTCCCATTATTCAATCCCATCGACCTCGGCCGGAGTTCCCCGGGACCGCGCGGAAGATCCGGGCCGCCTTTCCCGAGGCCATTCCGTTCAGGTATTTTTTCGCCTCAAGGGAACAACCTTCGGGGACATTTTTTTTATCTGGGACGCCCCTTCCGAATCGGCGGAACCCTGGTGGATTTTCTCCACTTTCTCAATTTTCAGCGGCTGGCCGCCCATGGTGTATGGGGTGCCGTTGATGTACTCCTCCCGCAGGATCCACGTGGTGCTCTGGGGAGGCATGGTGAGCATGAGGAGGGTCACCTGGAACCAGTCCTTTTTCACATCCGGTTCTATGGCCTCTATCCTCGCGTACACCGAAGGTTTGTCCTGGTAGTAGATGAGAACGATATCCCCTTCCAATGTCCTCTCTTTTTTATCCGCCATGGCATGTTTCCTCTGTGTCGCGCCGACCCCCACACTTCGACGCCGTGTCTCCCTCTGTTGATTCAACGGACGACTTGGAACACAAATTTTTTCACAATGATTGATTTTCCCGAAGAAACCCTCAGCCTGTCAAAAAAAGCGTCCCCCAGGGCGTCGTTCCCCACGCCACGGACATTTCCCGCCAGGGCGAACGGCTTTTCCGTGTCGCTCCCCAGTTCGATCTTCCCTCTCTCCTCCAGATCCTCTTCCAGCGCCGCCCACTCCGGTTGGGGTATTCGCCCGTCCTTGAAAAGCCTGGGAATCTCCTCCAGTTCCCCTGAGCTGCACACAATGGTGAAGGTCTCTCTGCTGCTTTCCCCATCCACCTGATAGTACTGCTGCAAGGACGGCATCACCAGGGTGGAGCTCTGAAGGCCCTGTCTCACGGTGTTCAAAAGGGTTGCTGTTTCCTGGTCCGAGTGGACCACATAGACATGGGAGCTGAATTCAGGGTGCACATAAATCCTCAAATAATCCCCCTTTTTCAGCCTGTCACGGCTTTTTGCTCTCAGAATTGTGTCTCCGGATCGGATCTGGATGCCGATTTTGGCCCTCACGAGATCCTCGTTTCCCAAGCCTGCCGCGGGTAACACAAAAATAAACAGTGCCGGTATCAGCGCACAAAGAGCTGATTTTCCTGACATGACCCTCATGGATTCTCCCTCAGATTTTTTCTCGATAAACGGCCATTCTCCCTGGCGGCGTCCCACGGTGCCAGAAAAAACTCCTCAAGTGTGTGGAGAAAAATTATGCGCGCCAAAAATCATCCCTCAAAGGGGTCACGACAAAAACCCGTTCCAACAAAATTTATGAGAATGCACTTTTAGTGCCACCTGCGGCACACCGTTGGATCCCAACTCTTTTTTTTCACAGAGGCCGGGGTTTTGGTATACAGGCATCCACGTATTCAACGGTGATTTCTCCTGTTTTCCACGCCGGCCGCACCTTTCAGCCCGAGTCGATTCTTCATGACACGTAAATCCCCCAATCCGGGACACGGGTGTTCCATTTTAGGATAGAACTTGTTACGGGTCAATCTCCACGAACAGTCAATTCGCTTTTTTGCCAGCGGGGGTTATCAAAATGACGCAGCGCGGAACGAGAAAAGATCCAAGGCGAATATCCTTGATTTTCCTTGACTGCCGGTGGGGCGCGTGGCATCTTATCGAATTCACAAGCCTATGATCTGTTTGTGAATTTATCGGTGAACCGGCGCCTGAAGGATGGAACCCCGGTCCATATCGTAAGAGACCGAAAGACTTCTTTTTTTCGACTTTGCCGTGCTTCCGAGCCTTCCGCGAATTAATCTTGATGATTTTGGTAGACTTTTGGGAATCATTAAAATAGTAAGGGCCCCATCCAAAAAAACCCCGTCCTCGATTATGCGGGAAAACCGGGACGGTGTGCGCTGCCGCGCGGCATCCGCCCCAGGGTGAGGATCGGCCTCCCGGTTTCAGGATGTTCACTGAAAAAGCACGTGCTTGTGCGCAGATGCAAAGGAGAAGCAGCCATTTATGAACGATAAGAAAACACCCAACGGATCCGTTATGGTGGTCGGCGCCGGTATCGCCGGAATCCAGGCATCCCTGGATCTTGCCGACTCGGGGTATCTGGTGTATCTGCTGGAAAAACAGTCCGCCATCGGCGGGGTCATGGCCCAACTGGACAAGACCTTCCCCACCAATGACTGTTCCATGTGCATCATTTCGCCGAAACTGGTCGAATGCGGAAGGCATCTCAACATCGATCTGCTGACAAACTCGGAGATCCTGGAGGTGACCGGTGAACCCGGCAGTTTCCAGGTGAGAGTCAAGGAAAAGCCGCGCTACGTAGACCCCGCGAAGTGCACCGCATGCGGCGAGTGCAGCAAGGCCTGTCCGATCGATGTGCCCAACCAGTTCGACATGGGGCTCAGAGACCGCAAGGCGGCCTTCAAGCTTTACCCCCAGGCCATGCCCAGCGCCTTTGCCATCGACAAGAGGGGTACCGCCCCGTGCAAGGCCACCTGCCCCGCTCACGTGAGCATACAGGGGTACGTGGCCCTCATCAATACGGGCAAGTACCGCGAGGCCCTGGAGCTCTTCAAGCAGGCCCACCCGTTCCCCGCCATCTGCGGCCGCGTCTGCCACCACCCCTGCGAAGGCGTGTGCACGCGGGGAGATGTGGATGAGCCCATCGCCATCCAATATCTCCACAGGTTCCTTGCCGACCTGGATCTGGACGACAAGACCCGTTACGTGCCCCAGGCCGAGGAAAAGAGGGACGAGAAGGTGGCCGTGATCGGAGCGGGACCCGCCGGCTTGACCGCGGCCTACTTCCTGGCCTGGCAGGGCTACCAGGTGAAGGTCTTTGAAAAGCTCCCGGTCAAGGGCGGCATGATGGCCGTGGGGATTCCCGCTTACAGGATGCCCAGGGACATACTGGCAGAAGAAATCAGGGTCATCGAGGATATGGGCGTGGAAATCCGGACCGGCGTCACATTCGGCGAGGACGTGACCCTCGAAAGCCTCAAAAAAGAAGGTTATCAAGCCGTCTTCATGGCCACCGGACTCCACAGAAGCCGGGGACTCAACGTACCGGGCGAGGACCACAAGGACGTGCTCAAGGGGGTGGACTTCCTTCGGTACGCGGCCCTCGGGAACGACGTCAGCATCGGGAAAAACGTGGTGGTCATCGGCGGGGGGAACGTCGCCGTGGACGTGGCCCTCACGGCCAGGCGCAAGGGCGCGGAAAAGGTCACCCTGGTGTGCCTGGAAAAACGCGAAGAAATGCCCGCGTGGGATTATGAAATCGAGGAGGCCCTGGAAGAAGGGGTCGAGATCGTCAACAGCCTCGGCCCCACGCGCTTCCTTTTGGAAGGCGACGGGTTCAAGGGCGTGGAGTTCAAGCGGTGCACCTCGGTCTTCGACGAAAACGGCCGCTTCAGCCCGACCTACGACGAGTCCGATCTCGCCACCGTGGAAGGCGACACGGCCATTGTGGCCATCGGCCAGGCGGCGGATCTCTCCTTTGCCGAACCGCAGGGGATCGAGATTTCGCCCCAGGGCGGTCTCAAGGCGGATCCGGTGACCCTGGAGACATCCATCCCGGGCGTTTTTGCGGGCGGCGACGTGTTCTACGGTCCCAAGTCCGTGGTGGAAGCGGTCCATTGCGGCAAGGAGGCCGCCGAGAGCATCCACCGCTTCCTGAACAACATGGACCTGCGGGAAAACCGGGAAAAAGACTGGTCCTATGTCAAGCCGGACACCGCCGGCGAGGCCCGCGTCTCCCGGGTCCGCATGCGGCAGCGTCCGGTGGGGGAGCGCAGGGGAAACTTCGACGAGATCGCCCTTGGTTTCAGTGAAGAGGAGGCCCGGAAGGAGGCCGAGAGGTGCCTCGAGTGCGGTATCTGCTCCGAATGCTACCAGTGCGTCTCCGCCTGCCTCGCCGGGGCCGTCGATCACACCCAGCAGGGACGGGAGTACACGCTGGAAGTCGGCTCCATCGTCCTGGCGCCGGGTTTCACACCCTTTGACCCGACGAGCTTCGACACCTACAACTATGCCAAGCACCCGAACGTGGTGACCAGCATGGAGTTCGAGCGGATCCTCTCGGCGTCCGGCCCTTACGAAGGGCACCTGGTGCGGCCGTCCGACCACAAGGAACCGAGAAAGATCGCGTGGCTCCAGTGCGTGGGTTCCCGCGACATCAACCGCTGCGATCACGCCTACTGCTCGGCTGTCTGCTGCATGTACGCCATCAAGGAGGCCGTCATCGCCAAGGAGCACAGCAAGGAAGACCTGGATGCGGCCATCTTCTTCATGGACATGAGGACCTACGGCAAGGACTTCGAAAAGTATTACTGGAGGGCCGAACAGGAGGCCGGCGTGCGGTTCATCAGGTCCCGCATCCACTCGGTCTTCCCCCAGGAGGACGGTTCCCTTCAGATAAACTACGCCACCGAGGCCGGGGAGATGAAGCGCGAAACCTTCGACATGGTGGTCCTGTCCGTGGGTCTTTCCCCGAACAAGGACGTTGTGGAGCTGGCCGAGCGCCTGGGTATTCAGCTCAACGAGCACAAGTACGCCGAGACAGGGACCTTTGAGCCCGTGAGCACCAACAGGGAAGGGGTTTACCTGTGCGGCGTGTTCCAGGGCCCCAAGGACATCCCCGCCTCCGTCATGGAGGCCTCCGCGGCGGCGGCCGCCTCGGGCAGGATCCTGGCGGAATCCAGGGGCACCATGACCCGGACCAAGGATCTCCCGCCTGAAAAGGACTTCTCGGCGCAGGAGCCTCGGGTGGGCGTTTTTGTGTGCAACTGCGGGATCAACATCGGCGGCATCGCCGACGTCCCGGCCGTCCGGGAGTACGCGAGGACCCTGCCCAACGTGGTCCACGTGGAGGACAATCTCTTCACCTGCTCCCAGGACACCCAGGACAAGATGAAAGAGGTGATCCAGGAGATGGGGATAAACCGCGTGGTCGTGGCCTCCTGCTCCCCCAGGACCCACGAGCCGCTCTTTCAGGAGACCATCCGGGACGCGGGCCTCAACAAGTACCTCTTCGAGATGGCGAACATCCGCGACCAGAACACGTGGGTTCACATGAACGAACCCGAGAAGGCCACGGCAAAGGCCAAGGACCTTGTGCGCATGGCCGTGGCCAAGGCGGCCCTCATCGAGCCGCTGAACCAGTTTGCCCTGCCGGTCACCCATGCGGTTCTGGTCGTCGGCGGGGGGGTGGCCGGCCTGGAAAGCGCCCTGGGGGTCGCCGAGCAGGGATACCAGGCCTACCTTGTGGAGAAGACGGACACCCTGGGCGGCGTTGCGCGAAAGCTCCGCGCCACCTGGAAAGGGGAGGACATCCCCTCCTACGTGGAGAAGCTCGTGGAGCGCGTGCAGAAGCACCCCCGGATCAAGATTTTCATGAACTCGACGGTCCAGGAAGCCTCCGGCACGCTTGGTAATTTCGTGAGCTCAATCCAGCCGGTGAACGGTCGGGGTCAGGCCGAACTTCTCGAACACGGTGCCACGATCCTTGCGACCGGAGGCCGCGAGTACACGCCCACGGAGTACCTTTATGGCGAAAACCCGAACGTCCTGACCCACCTGGACCTGGACAAGGCCCTCAAGGAGGGGGACGACCGGATAAAAAACGCCAAGAGTGCTGCCTTTATCCAGTGTGTGGGCTCCCGCATACCCGAGAGGCCTTACTGCAGCAAGATCTGCTGCACGCACTCCCTGGAGAGCGCCCTGAAGCTCAAATCCATGAACCCTGCCATGAACGTCACCATCCTCTACCGGGATCTGCGCGCCTATGGATTCCGGGAGGACCTCTACAGCAGGGCCCGAAAGGAAGGGGTGATCTTCATTCGATACGACCTGGAAGACCCGCCCGTGGTCGCCTCGGACGACGGGACCTCCCTCTCGTTGACGATCAAGGATCACGTGCTCCAGCGGCCCGTGAAGCTATCCCCGGACCTCCTGGTCCTGGCGTCGGCCATCCTGCCCAACGAGAACAAGGAGCTTTTCGAGCTCCTCAAGGTCCCCGTGAATCCGGAGGGGTTCCTGATCGAGGCCCACGCGAAGCTGCGGCCCGTGGACATGTCTTCTGAAGGTCTTTTCATTGCGGGTCTGGCCCACTACCCCAAACCCCTGGAAGAGGCCATCGCCCAGGCGAACGCGGCCGTTGCACGCGCCATGAGGATCGTCTCCAGGGAAGGGATCATGGTGGGCGGCGTGGTTGCCGAAGTGATCCCGGACCGGTGCGCGGTGTGCGTCACCTGCGTGCGGACCTGCCCCTACGGCATCCCGAAAATCGGGGACGAGGGCCATGCGGTCATCGACCCGGCCGAGTGCCGGGGCTGCGGGGCCTGCGTCGCGGAGTGCCCGGGCAAGGCCATCGTGCTCAGACACTACACCGACGAGCAAATCCTTGCCAAGGAAGACGCCCTCTTCCAGGCCGTCTAGTGATAACAACACACAAACGGCCCGGGGGGACGGGCCGCGTGGGATGAGAGGAGATAAAATGGAGGATTTTGAACCCCAGATTATTGCATTTTGCTGCCAATACTGAGCCTACTCGGCTGCGGACCTGGCAGGTTCGATGAGGCTCTCTTACCCGACTTACATCAAGACTCTGCAGGTTCCCTGCACGGGGAGGGTGGATATCCTTCACCTTCTGAAGGCCATAGAGGACGGCGCCGATGGTGTCTACGTCGTCGGCTGCCTGGAAGGTGAATGCCACTTTCTCACGGGCAACCTCAAGGCGCGCCGCAGGGTGAATTACGTGAAGAAGGTGCTCGAGGAACTGGGAATCGAGCCGGAACGTGTTGAAATGTTTAACCTTTCCGCCGGCGATGGGCCGAGCTTCGTGGAGTACGCCCGCACCATGGCCGAACGGATCAAGAAATTGGGTCCCAGCCCGTTGAGGCCCAAAAAGGCGGCCTGAATCAACCGGAAAAGGAAAGACCTGTTTTCGGATCAAACGGGGCGGGGGCGATTGCTGTTTGCCCTTCGGGGCATTACCGAACACCTGAAAAGGCCAGGGCCGTTACCGGCTGGAAATGAACAAATCACGAGGTGAATGATGATTGTTGCAGACAGAAAACCATTAGCTGAAATCCTCGAGATGATTAAGGAGATGAACAAGATCCTTATCATCGGCTGCAAGGGCTGCGTCACGGTGTGCAATGTTGGAGGGGCGAAGGAAGTGGGCATTTTGGCCTCGACCTTGAAGATCGCGCGTAAAAAAGAGGGGCGCCCCATTGAGATCGATGAACGGACCATCGAGAGGCAGTGCGATCCCGAGTACATCGAGCTGGTGAAGGGAGACGTGGACAAGTACGACGGGGTGATTTCCATGGCATGCGGCGTCGGTCCCCAGTTCCTGAGCCAGGCATACCCCGAGCAGCGCTTCTTCCCCGCGGTCAACACGACCTTTTTCGGCGGCGCCGTGCAGCACGGCATATGGGAGGAACGGTGCGCGGGGTGTGGAACCTGTGTGATCCACTACTTCGGGGGCATGTGCCCCATAGCCAGGTGCTCGAAAAGCCTGCTCAACGGCCCCTGCGGCGGCTCCGCGGGCGGCAAGTGCGAGATCAGCAAGGATGTGGATTGTATCTGGGACCAGATCGTCCGGAAAAAGATGGAGCAAGGGCGTCTGGACGACCTGCTGGACGTGAAGCCTGCCAAGAGCTGGACCACCGCGCGTGACGGCGGCCCGCGAAAGAGTCGGAGGGAGGAGCTGGTGCAATGAACGATCTGAAATCTGGAAGCAATCTCGAAAAGGTCCTTAGGGCCGGCCACTTCGCCTTTACCGGAGAGTGCGGCCCCCCCAAGGGGGCCAACCTGGAACACCTCAAGGAAAAAATCGCGCCCCTCAAGGGGATGGTGGACGCGGTGAACGTCACGGACAACCAGACCGCCGTGGTGAGATTGTCCAGTTGGGCGGCGAGCTCCATCATGCTCCAGGAGGGCGTGGAGCCCAATTTCCAGATGGTGTGCAGGGACAGGAACCGCCTTGCCATGATGAGCGACATACTCGGCGTCTATGCGATGGGCATCCGGAACATGCTCTGCCTCTCCGGGGACCACCAGCGGTTCGGCAACCACCCGGAAGCGAAAAACGTGTATGACATCGACTCCATGCAGCTCATCGCACTCGCCGGGAAGATGCGGGACGAAGGCAAGTTCATGAACGACGAGGAAATCGATGTGCCGCCCAGGCTTTTCATCGGCGCCGCATCCAACCCCTTTGCAGAGCCCCACGAATACAGGGTTTACAGGCTGGCCAACAAGATCGCGGCAGGCGCGGATTTCATCCAGACCCAGTGCATCTACAACATGGACCGATTCAGGGAATTCATGAAACGCGTCGTGGACATGGGACTCCACGAGAAGTGCTACATCCTGGCCGGCGTCACCCCCATGAAGAGCGTCGGTATGGCCAAGTACATGGCCAAATCGGTTCCGGGGATGGACGTCCCGGACTCCCTCATCCAGCGCCTCCAGGGAGCGGGCAAGGGCAAGGTCGCCGAGGAGGGCATCAAGTTCGCCCTCGAACAGATCCAGGAATTCCGGGAAATGGAAGGCGTGGCAGGCGTCCACCTGATGGCCATTGAGTGGGAGCACAAGGTCCCCGAGATCGCCGAGCGCGCGGGTATGCTCCCGCGGCCCAAGGTCTGATCGCCGGGCGCGCTTTTTTTCTTTCATCCCCAGGACCCCACGAGGCCTCCCGCCGGAAACAACCGTATGACCGGCGGGAGGCCTCCCATTCACGCCTCGAAATTGATTTTTTCTTGAACTCTGTTCAGTCACTCCTCTATATTGACTTATCGCCAAGGCTTCTCGTTTATTGTCCCTCACACAGAAACCAGCATTGCCATGATAATTGAAACCTCCAGTGGAAGGTCCTACGACACGGAATCCGATTTGAGCGCGCCGGAACGGCACATACTCCAGAAGCTCCTGCTCTGGGAGAGCATGGTGGGGAGCATCCAGGAGTTCAAGGAAAGAGAAGAAACCGCCATCGCAAAGGGCTGGAACAACTCGGGTCCTGTTCGTCCGGGTGCCGCCCTTTCAGAAATCCTGAGGGATCTTGAGAAAAAGGTTCGAAAACGCCTTGAAAAAGACTCGGAATGAACTATCTTCCGCAAGCAGCGGGGTATCTAAGCAACATTGAACGCCCCAAGGGGTGGGGAATTAAGCTCCGAAAGATCAAGTCGGGTCTCCAAGGAAAGAGTTCATCAGGTAAAACTCAGAAGTCGAGGTTAGTGTGGAAGACGACGTTTTGTCCCGGGCCGGACCCACAAGCGGCCGAGGCTTCCTGAAGACCCTTCAAGACGATCGCCCGGAGTCCTCCTTCAAGGTCGCCATTGTGGGGGGCGGAAAGGCGTGTCGCAGGCTTTTGGAGGTCCTCGATGCGGAGCATCTCTCGCGCCTCCACATGCGGATACTGGGGGTGTGCGACAAGGATCCCCTGAGACCGGGGTTCCGCATGGCAAAAAAAATGGGCCTTTTCACAACGACCGACTTCCGCAAACTCTACAATCTGGACATCAACCTCATTCTGGAAATGACCGACAGCCGGGAGGCGCGGGACGAGCTGGAGCGGACAAAGCCCCCCCACATCTCGCTCATGGACCGCCGGGCCGTGCGCCTCATCTGGGACCTCATCCAGATGGAAAACGAACGGTCGACCCTCCTTCGGGAGCGGCAGAGATATGAAGAGAGGACCCGCAAGGACATGCAGATGATCCTGGACTCCCTCCCCTACCGGGTCATGGTGGTCAACATGGATCGCACCATCGGCGCGGTCAATCAGACCCTCACCAGGGAGTACGGCCTCTCCAGCGAGGAGGCCGTTGGAAGACCCTGCTACGAGGTGCGCCACGGATTGAACAGTCCCTGCGAAGAGGCGGGAAGGGGCTGCTTTCTGTTTGAAAGACTGGACGAGATCCGTGAAAAAGGGGTGGTCAGCACCTTTCTGGAGTATGAATCAAAGACAGGGGAACAGAAGTTCGACGTGGTCACCGCCTCCCCCATTTACGATGGCCACGGGCGGATGGTGCAGATACTCGAGGCCTCGAGGGACGTGACCGAGCGCGTCCGGCTGGAAAGGGAGGTCGAGCGGAACAAGACCCTTTTCCAGATGGTCATCGAGAGCACCGTGGACGGCATCGTGATGGTCGACCCCAGGGGGAATGTCCTGATCTTCAATGAAGGCATGGAGAAATTGACCGGGTACTCGGCGGATGAAATTATCGATAGAGGGCACCTCAGCAGCTTCTACGATATCGAGACCGCCAAGAACAACATGAAAAAGATGCGCAGCGACCGTTTCGGCCCGCCCGGGAAGCTGAACCCCACCAGCATGTCCATAGTCACCAAGGACGGCAGGGAAATTCCCGTGACCCTCTCCGCTTCCATCGTGTCCATCGACGACAAGGAGGTGGGGAGCGTCGGCGTGTTCAGGGACATGAGAGAGATCCTGGAGATGAGGAAGGAACTCGAAGACACCCACCTCCAGCTCGTCCAGTCCGAGAAGATAGCCTCCGTGGGGCGCATGGCCGCTGGGGTCGCCCACGAGATCAACAACCCTCTCGCCGGCATCCTCATGTACGCCGAAATCCTAAGGGAAAGCATTAAGGAAAATAAGCAAGACCTTGAAGACATAGATGAAATCATTCAACAAACACTGCGGTGTAAAAAGATAGTCGCCGAGCTTCTCGAGTTCAGCAGGAGGTCCGTGGGCAGGGTCACCACGTTCAGCCTGGACGATCTCATCAACAAGTCCCTGAGTCTCCTGGTGGAGCAGGCCATTTTTCAGGACATCGAGGTCAGGGTGTCCATCGAGCCCCAGATGCCCAGGGTGGCGGGCGATCCCGGTCAGCTCCAGCAGGTTTTCACCAACCTGTTCATCAATGCGGCCGACGCCATGGAAGGCAGGGGCAGGCTGGATGTGGAGGCGTCCTACGACGGCGCAACCGACCGTTTTGTCATCAGGGTCACGGACACGGGCCCCGGCATACCCGAAGAGGTCAAGGACAAGATCTTCGAAATATTTTTCACGACCAAGCCCGTGGGCAAGGGAACCGGCCTGGGGCTCAGCATCTCCAAGAAGATAGTGGAACTGCACGGGGGTGACATATCCGTGCACACTCCCCCCGAGGGGGGCACGACCTTCACCATCGAGCTGCCACTGGGTTTTCTGGAGGAACCCGAGGAATCCGACGTGTTCGTGGATTGAGCGAGCGGACTTTTCCCGGTGGAACACGGCGGCTCGATGCCGCCCCACGACCACATGAATCTCACACAGGCGGGGACTATGGAAAATCAGATTTGCATTCTTGTGGTGGACGATGAACGGGTCGTACGGGAGGGGTGCCGGAGGGTCCTTTCAGGCAAAGGCTACAGAGTGATCCTTGCGGAAGAGGGGAAATCCGCCCTCGAGCTCCTGGCGGAAGAGCCTGTGGACATCATGCTCCTGGACCTCAAGATGCCGGTGATGGGTGGGGAGGAAGTCCTGCAGCACACGCGAAATCACTACCCGGACGTCCCAGTCATCATCATCACAGGCCACGGGACGGTGGACAACGCCGTCGAGTGCATGAAAAACGGGGCCTATGATTTTGTCACCAAGCCCTTTCAGGTGGACCAGTTTCTGCTCACCATCGAGAGGGCCGCGGACAAGAGAAGGCTCGAGCAGAAGAGCCGGCTCTACGAGGAGGAAAACCGTCGCAACCTCTACGACCTCAACCTCGAGAAGAGCCGTCTCAAGACCATCATCAACTGCATGGCCAACGGGGTTCTGGTCACGAACAACAACCTGGAGGTGGTCCTCCACAATCCGGCCATGACCCGCCTGATGAACATCGAAAAAAGATTCGACACGCCCGCCCAGCTCGAGGACATCACGGGGAACGGGGACCTCCTCGGCATCCTCGGCAAGATGAAAAAGGGCGAGCTGCCGAGCGACGACTTTGTGAGCCAGGAGATAAGGTCCGGAAAGAACGTGCTCCGGGCCATCTCAGCCCCCGCCCTGGGCCCGGACGACGGGGTGGTGGGCACGGTGACCGTGCTGGAGGACGTCACGGCCTTCAAGAGGCTGGACGAGATGAAATCCGATTTCGTCAACATGGTGGCCCATGAACTGCGAAGTCCCCTGGTGAGCATCCGGCAGCAGAACAACGTCCTCCTCGAGGGTCTTGCGGGGCCGCTCCAGGAGAAACAACGGGAGTTCCTGAGCCGCGGGAGCAGGAAAATCGATCAACTCCTGGAGCTCATCAACGATCTCCTGGACATTGCCAAGATCGAGGCCGGGAAGCACGTCCAGCACAGGGTGCCCCTGGACGTCGAATCCGTGGTCAGGGAGAATCTGGCCCTGATCCAGCCCCGGGCCCGGGAGCAGAACATCACGCTCGAGTTCACGTGCGAAGACCTGCGGCCCATACAGGCCGACCCCAAGGGAATCGGAGAAGTCCTGAACAACCTCATCACAAACGCCATCAATTATTCCCCCAATGGGGGGCGCGTGGACGTCGCGGTGAGGTGCCTGGGGGACAACATGGAGATACGGATCTCTGACACCGGGATCGGTATCGCGCCCGAGGAGCTCCCAAAGATCTTCGACAAGTTTTACCGGGTCAAGCACCCGGAAACGCGCCAGGTCATGGGAACAGGCCTCGGCCTGGCCATCACCAGGGGAATTGTGGAGGCTCACCAGGGGACCATCGAGGTGGAGAGCATCCCGGACCAGGGGACCACCTTCCGCATACTCCTGCCGGTCATGGCATCCAATGAGTAACAAAAAATCCATCAGGAATGTCCTTGTCGTGGACGACGAGGCAGTGGTGCGAAACGGCATCAGCCGGGCCCTCCAGGGGCAGGGAATCACCACCGTCCAGGCGTCCAATGGGGTGGAGTGTCTTTCCCTGCTCAAGCACCAGTCCTTCGACCTCGTGCTCCTGGACATTCGCATGCCCGAAATGGACGGCCTGACCACCCTCAAACACCTCAGGGCGGAGCACCCGGGCGTCAAGGTCATCATGGTGACGGGCTACCCCACTATCGACACGGCCGTGGAGTGCACCAAGCTGGGGGCCCAGGACTATCTGGTCAAGCCCTTCAGACTGAATGATCTGGATGTCGCCCTCTGCAAGCTGGAATCCGCCGGTGCCGCATCAGGGGACGTGGCCTCCGATCGGGGCCTCCGAATCCACACCACCAACGACCTGATCATCGGCGAGAGCCCGGAGATGAAGGCCCTGTTCGAAAAAATTCTCAGGGTCGCCCCAACGGACAGCACCGTCCTCATCACCGGCGAGAGCGGCACGGGAAAAGAGCTCGTGGCCCGGGCGATCCACGCTCACAGCCTGCGCAAGGACATGGAGTTCGTGGCCGTGGACTGCTCCTCCCTGGTGGAAACCCTCCTGGAAAGCGAGCTCTTCGGCCACGTGAAAGGCTCCTTCACGGGAGCGCTCCAGACCAAGCACGGTCTCTTTGAACTGGCGAACAAGGGGACCTTTTTTTTCGACGAGATCTCCAACCTGAGCCTCAAGATACAGGCCAAGCTGCTCCGGGTGATCCAGGAGCGCGAGTTCATGAAGGTGGGAGACCAGAAAAAGATCAAGCTGGACATCCGCATCATCTCGGCCTCCAATCGGGACCTGAGGGAGACCATAGAAAACGGCTCCTTCCGGGAGGATCTCTACTACAGGCTCAGCGTTGTCCCGGTCCGCCTCCCGCCCCTCAGGGAGCGCAGGGGGGACATCCCCGTCCTCGTGGAACACTTCCTCAACCGCTTCAGTACGCGGCTCAACCGGGACATCCCCGTGGTGACCCCCGAGGCCATGGACATCCTCGTGATGTATGCCTGGCCCGGGAACGTGCGGGAGCTCGAGCACACCATCGAACGGGTGCTCATCCTGGAGGACACGGACGTGATCCGGCCCAGTCACCTCCCCTCCTTTATCAGCCAGCGGCAGGGCGACTTCCAGATGTTTTCCGAGGACCCCTACTCCCTCGAAGAGCTGGAAAAGCAGTACATCGGGTTCGTGCTCAAGCGGACCCGGGGCAGAAAGACCAGGGCCGCGGAGATCCTCGGCATCAACCGCAAGACACTGGCCATGAAGATCAAGAAATACAACTTGAGTTAAGGGGGGTCAGCGGGAGAGCCCGGCCTTTTCAGGCCGGGCTCCCGAGTGTGGATGGATTGTTTTATCCCTTCATGGCGTCGAGGACCCGCCGGGGTGTGAGCGGCAGCCTCCTCACCCGGGCCCCCACGGCGTTAAAAACTGCATTGGCAATGGCGGGCGCCGCGGGCGGGACGCCGGGTTCGCCTATGCCCCCGATCCTCTCCGTGCTCTCAACGATGTGGACCTCGACCTCCGGGGCCTCGCTCATCCGGATCACGTCGTAATCCTCGAAGTTGGCGGATTCCACCCCACCGTTCGCGAACTTGACCTCTTCCTTCAGGGCGGTGCTCACGGCCATGGTGACCGCCCCTTCAATCTGGGCGATCAGGGGATCGGGATTGACCACAGGTCCGCAGTCCACGGCGGCCGTCACCTTGTGGACCCTCACCTTGCCCTCCGGGCTCACGGACACCTCGGCCACCTGGGCCACGGAGGTGTTGAAGCAGGTGTGCTGGGCAATGCCCATGCCCATGCCCTTGGGCAGGGATTTTCCCCAGCCAGCCTTTGCCGCGACGGTTTCCAGGACCCTGCGAGGCCTCATGGTGTTCTTCAGGAGTCGCAGGCGGAACTCCAGGGGATCCTTGCCGGCCAAATGGGCCAGTTCGTCCATGAAGCACTCGGTCACAAAGGCGTTGGGCGCGTTCTGGACGGAGCGCCAGGGAGCCACGAGGATGGGCAGCTCATTGATGAGAAATTCGAGGGTAAAGTTGGGGAACTCGTACTTCACGTTGTTGTCGTGCGGGGATTGCGGGTAGTCGGCCAGCCCCCACAGGCTGTAAAAATCAATCCCACCCTTCACCTGGTCGGGTGCGATGTATTTCAATATGGAGGGGGTCACCACCTTGTGGGACCACGCCGTGAGGTTTCCGCCCTCATCGATGCCCGCCGAAATCGTCTGGGCGGTGGCCGCGCGGAAGGAGTCGTACTTGATGTCCTCCTCCCGGGTCCACACCACCTTCACCGGTTTGCCCACGATCTTGGAGGTCACGACGGCGTCCACGATGAAGTCCGGGGTCGCCCTCCTGCCAAGGCCGCAGCCGAGAAGGGTCGTGTGGATATGGACCTTTTCCGGGGGGAGTTCGGATATCTGGGAGCCCACGATCTGTGCGACGGTCTGCCCCTGCGTGGGGGCCCAGATGTCGCACCTGTCCTTTTGCACGTGCGCGGTGCAGTTCATGGGCTCCATGGTGGCGTGGGCGATGTAGGGCACGAAGTAGGTCGCCTCGAGCTTTTTGGCAGCCTGGGCGAGCGCCTGCGCCGAATCCCCTTCCTTTCGAACCGCGGCCCCGGGTTTCTCCAGGTCCTCCATGAACACCGTCTCAATAAAGGCGTTGTCCATCTGCGGCAGGGCCCCCTCGTCCCACCGGACATTGAGGGCGTCGCGGCCCCTCAGGGCCGATTCATAGGAGTCGGCGCAGACCGCGATCCCGTTGGGGGTGGGAACGGCCCCCTGGACCCCCTTGACGGCCTTGGCCGCCGCCTCGTCAAAGGAGAGGTGCTTGGCGCCGTAAGCGGGCGGGCGGGCCAGGACCGCATAAAGGCAGCCGGGGACGTCCACATCCAGCCCGAAGACCGCCGTGCCGCTCACCTTTTCGGGAATGTCCACCCTCTTCATGGGCTTGCCGATGTAGCGAAACTCGCTTTCGTCCTTGAGCACGGGTTTGTCCGGCACCTGAAGCCTTCCCGCCTCCGTGCACAGTTGCCCATAGGTGAGGGATCGACCGGTTTTTTCGTGTGAAACGACCCCTTTGGCTGACCTGCACTCGGACTCCGGGACGTCCCATTTTTTGGCCGCCGCCGCAACGAGCATGGCCCGTCCCGCGGCCCCCATGTTCCTCAGGGGTTCGTAAAAGCCGCGAACACTCGCGCTCGCAACCGTAATCTGCATGTGATGGACCGGGTTGGCGAAATCCTGGTGGGCCCCTCCCTGGCGGACCTCCACCTTTTCCCAGTCGGCCTCCAGTTCGTCCGCGATGATCATGGGAAGGGCCGTCAAGACCCCCTGCCCCATCTCGGAGTTGCCCACATAAATTAACACCTTGTCGTCCGGACTGATCTCGAACCATGCGTTGGGCTTAAGACCGTCGAATTGCCCCTCTTTTTCGGAGGCGTTCAACAGCTTGTAACCAAATGGGGTGACGGAGACGGCGAGCGTGAGGCCTGTCGCCGCCAGGGAGCCTTTGAGAAAAGTCCTTCGGGAAATCATCTTTTCCATCGTCTCACCCCTCCTTTCTCATCAATTGAGCGGCCGCCTGAACGCCTCGCTTGATGCGCTGGTAAGTGCCGCACCGACAGATCACGTCGTCCAGGGAATTGATCACCTGTTCAGGATCCGGTGACGGGGTGGACGAAAGCCCTGCCGCCACCTGCATCATGATACCGGGCTGGCAGAAGCCGCACTGAACGACCTGTTCCCCCACCCAGGCCGTCTTGACTGGGTGGTCCTCTGGGAGGCCTTCGATCGTGGTGATCTTCTTGCCCTGCACCTCCCCGACCGTGACTGTGCAGGCCCTCTCGGCCGCACCGTCCACGTGGACCGTGCAGGCACCACACTCGCCGATCCCGCAGGCATACTTCGTCCCCGTGAGTTTCAGGTGATCGCGGATAACCCACAAAAGAGTCGAATCCGGCGACACATCCAGCGCGTAATCCTTTCCGTTCACGTTCAATGAAATCATATGAGCCCTCCCGTGGTTAGTCATTTGGACAACCCACCGTCACTTCATCCCGCCCTCGGAAAACCGAGCCTTCCAGGCCGGGAGTCTGTTGAGGCCGTCTCAGCCCATGTCCCGGGCAGGGAACGACCTTTCACCTGCGCATCTAAAGGGTTCGTTTGAAGGTTTCGAATGAGCCGGTTTTTTTTCCTTGGGGTTCCTGCCGCATCAGGCGACTTGCGGATAACTCGAATTCAGTGATTGACGGATAGCCACGATTGAAAAGCCATACTACACATGTGTCGAAAAAAAGAAAAGTTAATTCGGGGCCTTCAAAACCGAGACTGCTATACGCCGTTTGATCTTGCCCCCATGAAAACCACAGGAGACCAAGCCGTTGCTGAAATCGTGGAACGGCTCGACTGTCAACGGGTGCGGGTGTCCAGCGCTCCGGCCCAAGCGTGTAAAGTAATACCACTTTTTCAAGTTTCGAAAAGCTTATAGATTGTAATCGGTTACACACAGGACCCCCTTGCAGCACATGGGCGTTCTTCCGCGCAGTTCGAGGCCACAGGAAATAATTGAGTGATATCTACCTGATCTCACTATAAATATCATCTTATCATTCCCTGAAGACAGGGCTGATTCTTCTCAATGGCACGCCCCTTGCTCATAGGTCATTCATACGTCGAGTCCTTAAATTGAAAAATATAAATTTAAATTATTTTTAGGAGCCATAAACTATGAAAATTAACATCAAAACTTTATTTTTTACATTTTTTGCCATATTATTGATAAGCATAAATGCTATGGCTGATAACTATTATATACATGATAATTATATAGGATCTGACCCTATTGGCTCAAATTATGATGGTAAAGATATAGTAGGCACTTCAGAATCATTTGATGTTCATGGTATAAGCCTTGATATTGATCGAAATAAACATGAAATTTCTATTAATATACTATCTAATTACTTCGATAATATTGGACAATATTTCACAGAATTGGGGGATCTGTTTATCTCATCTGATGGTTATAATCCACAACAGCCTTCGAGCGCCGACAACATGAATAATGGGGAAGACTGGGAATATGCCGTGGTCCTGAACGAGCATCTCGCCAACGGAGGAACTTTCAAATTGTATGAAGTGATCGATGAAAACATTATAACATCATACGCACCGAACAATTACATATACAGGCAATATCAGGAGGTGCAGTATAAGCCGGGCGATAATCAGAGTTATTTGACATCCGGCAACTGGTTTATAAACAGTGACCTGACCACCTTGAGCCTTGTTATGGCCATGCCTAATGATTTGTGGAATAAGACCATAGGCTTCCACTGGACCATGACCTGCGCCAACGACGTGATCGAGGGTTCGGTCGAGTCGCCGCCCCACGCCCCTGAACCGGCCACCATGTTCCTGGTGGGCTCGGGTCTCCTGGGTCTTGCCGGCATTAGAAAAAGGGTAAGCCGCGGGAAATCGCAGTCCTGAGATTGAGCATTGGAGGGGGCCGACTCTCCCCGCGGGGGTGTTTCGGCCCTCTTCGACATCGACAAACAAGTTTTCGTCCCTGGACCTCTTGCCTCGGACAGCCTCCCTAAAAAATGCGAACAATCGCCCCATCCGGGTAATTATGCCCCATTTAAAATATTTTCAAATAATAACAGGACATTAACATCAATAATTGCCCGGAATAGGGGCGATTCGCCCCGCGGCTTTTTTTCCCACCAGCCCCTTTATTCTTCCATATCCCCTTGAAATCCTTGACATCACATCAGATTACCCTTTTCCGGCACGGTCCTTGCCACTCAAATGGACAAGCATCTCGGGGCCGGATCCGCAAACCAGGCCCCGACAGTGGAAGGTTCTCTCCACCCCACCCTTCACACCAGAGCAGGTCTTATGGGGAAAACAAAAACCATCGTCTTTGCAGAACCCGAAAGCACGGTTCCCCAGGAGTTGCAGGACCTCATTCGAAAAAAGGGGTACCGGGAGCTCCGGACCAAATCTCTCAAGGAAACCCTTCTGGCCCTCCAGGAACAGAAGGCGAACCTCCTGGTCTTGGATGCATCCTTCCTGGAAGAGGGGTGCGAATTCATCTCGGTCATAAAAAACATGGAAAAGGACCTCCCTGTCATTGTCTGTGCGGGAAAGAACACCCCTGACCTGGAGAGCCGAATCCGGCAGCAGGGGATTTTTTATTACCACATCAAATCATTCGGGGTTCAGGACCTGATGATGGCCATTTCAAACGCAATGAACGGGCTACCCGGCTGATCGGAGGTTTTCTCATGGCGCTACGGGACAAGATCCGCGGCAGAAGATTCGTCATACTTGGTGAGTTCGAGCCTCCCAAGGGAATGGATTTCAGCACACTCTTGAAACACGCGGGACAGGTTCGGGGAAGGGTCGATGCCATCGTGATCCCTGAAATGGCAAACGCCGTGATGAAGGCGAGTTCTCTGGCGGGATGCGCCGTTTTTCAGGGACAGGGCATCGAGACCGTGCTCCAGGCGTGCTGCAGGGACCGCAACCGGCTCGCGCTCCAGGCGGACCTCCTGGGCGCGGCCGCGCTGGGCGTCACCAATGTCATGGCCGTCGCCGGGGAAGAGGTCACCTTCGGCGACCACCCCCAGGCGAGGGCGGTCAACGATCTGGACCTCCTGGAGCTGCTCTCGGCCATCAACAAACTCGGGAAAGGCAAGGACATGGCCGGGATCGAGCTTCGAGGCGCCCCGGATTTCCTCGTCGGTTCCACCGTGGACAGCTCGGCCACGGGCGGCCTCCTGGAGCTGGAGCTGGAGCGGCTCGAGCAGAGGAGGGACCAGGGGGTGGAATTTGTGGTCACCCGCCCGGTTTTTGATCTCCACCAGTTCCAGCAGTTCCTGAAGCGCGTGGACACGGAGAAGACGGCCGTCATCCCCACCGTGCTGCTCCTCAAGTCCGCGGGCATGGCCCGGTACATCGACAGAAACGTCAAGGGGATCCACGTGCCGGCCGACATGATCAAGGCCATCCAGAAGGCCCCGGACAAACCGAGGGAGTGCATGCGGGTCGCCTCCGAGACCATCAGGCGCCTCCGGGACATGGGCATGCCCGGCGTCCTGGTGTCCACCCTGGGCTGGGAGGACCGGCTTCCGCAGATACTCGATCACATTTAGGGAGTCGGCCCGGAAAGCACAATGCGGCTGTGGCACCTTTGAACAAAGTCCAAGAAAAAGGGAATTAAAATGGCAGAAAATCATTCAAGAAAAGGCTCCGGGTCCGTCATGGTGGTCGGCGGCGGCATCGCCGGCATGCAGTCCGCCCTGGATCTCGCCAACTCGGGCTTCTACGTGTACCTGGTCGAGAAGTCCTCGGCCATCGGCGGGGTCATGAGCGAGCTGGACAAGACCTTTCCCACCAACGACTGCGCCATGTGAATCATCTCGCCCAGACTGGTCGAGGTCGGCCGGCACCTGAACATAGAGCTCGTCACCAACGCGGAAGTGGAAAAGGTGGAAGGCGCGCCTGGCAGCTTCCATGTCACCCTGCACAAGGAGCCCCGCTACATCGATGCGAGCAAGTGCACCGCGTGCGGCGACTGCGCGAGCGTCTGCCCCGTGCACATGCCCAACGAGTACGACCAGGGCCTCACGGACCGGGGGGCGGCCTACAAGAAATACGCCCAGGCCATCCCGGGCGCCTTTGCCATTCAAAAGACGGACAAGGCCCCGTGCAGGCTGGCCTGCCCGGCGGGCATCAACGTCCAGGGCTACGTCCAGCTCGTGGGCCAGGGGAAATATGAAGAGGCCCTCAAGCTGATCATGGAGGAGCTCCCCCTGCCCGGGGTCTTGGGACGCATCTGCCCCCACCCCTGCGAGGGGGTGTGCCGCCGGCTGGAGCTGGACGACCCGGTGGCCATCAGGGATCTCAAGCGCCTTGCCGCGGACATGAAAGATCCCCGCGAGATCCTTATCGAGTGCCTGCCCCGGCGGGAGGAAAGGGTGGCGATCATCGGCTCCGGCCCCGCGGGTCTCTCGGCCGCCTACCACCTGGCGCGCAGGGGAATTCAATCCACGATCTTCGAGGCCCTTCCCCGTGCAGGCGGCATGCTTCGGGTGGGCATCCCGGACCACCGGCTCCCCCCGGATGTCCTGGACCGGGAGATCGAGCTCATCGCGAACCTTGGGGTGGAGATCCGAACCGGAACCGCCCTCGGACAGGATTTCACCCTGGACGGCCTCTTCGACGATGGTTATCAGGCCGTGTTCCTGGGGACCGGCGCCCACAAGGGCCTCACCCTGGGCATTTCCGGGGAGGAGGCGGAGGGAGTGCGCCAGGGCGTGGATTTTCTCCGGGAGGTGAACCTCACGGGGACTGCGCCCGTTGGTAAAAAGGTGGGCATCGTCGGCGGCGGCAACGTGGCCATCGACGTCTCGCGCGCGGCCCTGAGGCTCGGCGCCGAGGAGGTCCACATCCTCTACCGCAGGACCCGGGCGGAGATGCCTGCCTGGGAGGAGGAGATCCAGGCGGCCGAGGACGAGGGCGTTTCGATCAGCTATCTCACCGCGCCTGTGGAGATCCTTGCAAGCGGCGGCCGCATGAGCGGGCTCAGGCTCATCAGGATGGAGCTGGGCGAACCGGACGGATCCGGGCGGCGGCGGCCCGTGCCCGTCGAGGGGAGCGAGTTCGACATCGAAATCGACCAGCTCATCCCGGCCATCGGGCAGCGCCCGGACATCTTGCCCTTGGAGGGTCTTGAAGGCCTGACCCTCACCCGGTGGGGCACGGTGGACGCGGACCCCCTCACCTGCGCCACGGGCCGAAAGGGCGTTTTTGCGGGCGGCGACCTCCGCACCGGACCGGACATCGCCATCCGGGCCGTTGCAGCGGGCAAGGAGGCCGCGGAGTCCATTGTCCGGTACCTGAACGGCGAGGACATTTCCCTGAACAGGGAAACGCCGGCCGTGGAGGAACCCCGGTACCGGCCCGTGCCCCAGGGCGAACCCCCGCGGCCCAGGGCGCACATGCCTGTCCTGGACTCCGAAAAACGCAGGTCCGGTTTCGAGGAGGTGGAGCTTGGCTACGACGAGGAGGCCGGCAGGGAAGAGGCCTCGCGGTGCCTCAACTGCGGGTACTGCTGCGAGTGCTACCAGTGCGTGGAGGCCTGCGGGCCCGGGGCCGTGACGCTCGAGACCCACGCGCAGCAGCCCGAAACCCTCCACCTGGACGTGGGGTCCGTGATCCTCACCCCGGGTTTCAGGCCGTTCGACCCGTCCCAATTCGAAACTTACAACTACGTGCGGCACCCCAACGTGATCACGGCCATGGAGTTCGAGAGGATCCTCTCGGCATCAGGGCCCACCATGGGGCACCTGGTGCGCATGTCCGATCACCAGGAACCCAAACGGATCGCCTGGCTCCAGTGCGTGGGGTCCAGGGACATCAACAAGTGCGACCACGGGTACTGCTCGAGCGTGTGCTGCATGTACGCGGTCAAGCAGACCATCATCGCCAAGGAACACGCGGGCAGGGACCTCGACTGCACGGTCTTCTACATGGACATGCGGACCTTCGGCAAGAACTACGAACTCTACTACAACCAGGCCAGGGACAGCTACGGCGTTCGTTTCATCCGCTCCCGGGTCCACACCCTCGACCCCATCCACGGGAGCGACAGCCTGACCCTCAAGTATCTCGACGAGGAGACCGGCCTCCCCAGGGAAGAGACCTTTGACATGGTGGTCCTGTCCGTGGGCCTGGAGACCGACCCCGGGACCGCCGAGTTCTTCAAAAGGCTCGGGGTGGAAATGAACCGGGACGGTTTCGCGGCCGTGGACCCCTTCAGGCCGGTGGCCACGAACCTCCCCGGGATTTACACCGCGGGCGTGATCAACGGGCCCAAGGACATCCCATCGTCCGTGGTGGAGGCGAGCGCCGCGGCCAATGCCGTGATGACGGACCTCCACGAATCCCGCGGGCTGGACAGCAGGACCCGGGAGATCCCCCCGGAGTCGGACGTGGCCTCCCAGGAGCCCAGGATCGGGGTGTTTGTCTGCAACTGCGGCACCAACATCGCGGGCGTGGTGGACGTCAAGGCGGTGGCCGAGTACGCGGCCACCCTCCCCAACGTGTCCTATGTCACGGACAACCTCTTCACGTGCTCCCAGGACACCCAGGAGAAGATCCGTGACGTCATCGAGGAGCAGGGCCTCAACAGGGTCGTGGTGGCCGCGTGCTCCCCCATGACCCACGAGCCCCTGTTCCAGGAGACCCTGCAGAACGCGGGCCTCAACCGCTATCTCCTGGAGATGGCCAACATACGGAACCAGGACTCCTGGGTTCACCAGGGCGACCCGGCCATGGCCACGGACAAGGCCAGGGACCTCGTCCGGATGGCCGTCGCCCGGGCAAACCTCCTCAGGCCCCTTCAAGAGGAGGAAATCTCCCTCAACCGCAGGGGCCTCGTCATCGGTGGCGGCGTTGCCGGCATGACCGCGGCCCTGGGGCTTGCGGATCAGGGCTTTGAAGTGGTGATCATTGAAAAGGAGGCGCAGCTTGGCGGCTTTGCACGCTCCCTCACCACCGTGATCGAAGGCGGCGAAGTCTTCTCCTTTGTCAAGGACCTGGTGGAGAGGGTGAACCGCCACGACCGGATCCAGGTCCTCACCGAGGCCCTGGTGGTGGGGTTCAGCGGTTTCAAGGGCAACTACACCACCGAGGTCCTGGTGGGCCCCGGCATGTACGAGCGGAAGATCGAGCACGGGGCCGTGGTCATCGCCACGGGCGCCGGGGAGTACACGCCCACGGAGTTCCTCTACGGGCAGGACCCGCGCGTGCTGACCCAGGTGGAACTGGGCCGGAGGCTCGAGCTCAGCGGCGCGGAAGACCTCGACACCGTGGTCATGATCCAGTGCGTGGGGTCGAGGAACGAGGACAACCCCAACTGCTCCAGGATCTGCTGCCAGAGCGCGGTCAAGAACGCGCTCCACATCAAGGAGGAAAACCCGGACGCGAAGGTCTACGTCCTCTACAGGGACATGCGGACCTACGGGCTTCTCGAGAAATACTACACCGACGCCCGCCGGCAGGGGATCCTCTTCTTCCAGGTCGAGCCCGGCGATCCCCCTCAAGTGACCGCGGACGGCGGGGACCTGAAGGTCGTGTTCAAGGACCACATCCTCCAGGCCCCCTTGTCGGTTAAACCCGACGCATTGGTGCTGAGCGCGGGCATGCGGGCGAACGACACGGGGGAACTCGCCTCCATCATGAAGCTCACGAGAAACAGCGAGGGGTACTTCATGGAGGCCCACGTGAAGCTCCGGCCCGTGGACATGGCGAACGAAGGCGTGTTCGTGTGCGGCACCGCGCACGGCCCCAAGCTCATCACCGAATCCGTGAGCCAGGCCATGGCCGCCTCGGCGCGGGCGGGGGCCTTCCTGAGCCAGGATCGCCTGACCCTCTCGGTGGTCACGGCCAAGGTGGACCAGGACCACTGCGCCGCCTGCCTGGTGTGCGTGCGCGCCTGCCCCTGGGGGGTTCCCAGGATAAACGAAAACGGCGTCAGCGAGATCGATCCCGCGATGTGCAGGGGGTGCGGCATCTGCGCGTCGGAGTGCCCTGCAAAGGTCATACAACTGAGCTGGTACGAGGACGACCTTGTCCTCGGCAAGGTGGACGCCCTTCTGGAAGGAGTTTTGTGATGCAGGAATTCGAACCCATCATCGTCGTTTTCTGCTGCCAGGCCTGAGGGTACACGGCCGCGGACCTGGCAGGTTCCATGCGACTTCAGTACCCCGGGAACATCAAGCTCGTGGCCGTGCCGTGCACCGGCAAGGTGGACCTGATCCACATGCTCCGGGCGTTCGAGAAAGGGGCGGACGGGGTTTACGTGCTCGGATGCCTGGAAGGGGAGTGCCGTTACGAAAACGGCAACCTAAGGGCCAGAAAAAGGGTTGAAAAGGCTGCAGAGATCCTCGACAAGGTGGGGATCGGCGGAGAGCGCGTGGCCATGTACAACCTCTCCTCGAGCGAGGCGCCCCAGTTCGTCCGGTTCGCCACGGAAATGACGGAACGCATCCGCCGATGCGGACCCAACCCCATCAAGCTGGCCATGAAAAAGGAGGCCGCCTAAACCCCTGCTGCAGGGTACCCACGGGAGGTTCAGAACATGATCGTCGCCAAACCAAAACCCATCGAGGAGGTCATCGACTCCGTAAAACCCTACGATCGGATCCTCCTGGTCGGATGCAACGAGTGCGTCACCGTGTGCGAGGCCGGGGGCCGCAAGGAGGTGGGCGTCCTCGCATCGGCCCTCCGTATGTTCTTCATGAACCAGGGACGCACGGTCCGGATCGACGAGAGGACGATCGAGAGGCAGTGCGACCGCGAGTACCTCGAAGAGCTCAGGGGCGACATGGACGGCGCGGACGCCGTTCTCTCCCTGGCCTGCGGGGTCGGAGTCCAGTTCATGGCCGAGACCTACTTTCAAAAACCCGTCCTTCCCGGGGTGGACACCTGCTTCATGGGCGGGAGCCTCGAGCGGGGCGTGTGGACCGAGCGCTGCCAGGGGTGCGGCCAGTGCGTCCTGGCGGTCACCGGGGGCATCTGCCCCGTGTCCCGATGCGCCAAGAGGCTCTTCAACGGCCCCTGCGGGGGCTCGACCAAGGGGAAATGCGAGATCAGCAAGGACCTCGACTGCGCCTGGCAGCTGATCGTGGACAGGCTCAAGGAACTGGGCCGGCTGGACGACTATGAAAAGCTCGCGCCCATCAAGGACTGGTCGACCGAGCGCGCCGGAGGACCTCGAACCGTGACAAGGGAGGATGTGAGGCAATGACCGAACTCAAAACACCCAGCAAGCTCGAAAAGGTTCTCGCACAGGGCCACCTGGCCGTGACATCGGAGTGCGGCCCCCCGCGCGGGAGCGATCCGGAGGCCATCAGGAAAAAGGCGGGGATGATCCGCGACCACGTGGACGCCATCAACATCACCGACAACCAGACTTCGGTGACGCGCCTGTGCAGCCTGGCCGCCTGCATCCACCTCAAGGGCATGGGCGTCGAACCCGTGCTCCAGATGGTGGTGCGCGACAGGAACAGGATCGCCATCCAGAGCGACATCCTCGGCGCGGCCTCTTTCGACATCCACAACATGCTCTGCCTCTCGGGCGACCACCAGCAGTTCGGGGACAACCCCAAGGGGCAGAATGTCTTTGACATCGACTCCATGCAGCTCATCCAGACCGTGCGCCTCATGCGGGACGAGGGGAAATTCCTGGGCGGGGACGCAATCGATCGCCCTCCCAGCGTGTTCGTGGGGGCCGCGGCCAATCCCTTCGCGGACCCCTTCGAGATCCGCGTGCCCAGGCTCGCCAAAAAGGTGGCGGCCGGAGCCGAGTTCATCCAGACCCAGTGCATCTACAACCTGGACAAGTTCGAGAGCTGGATGGAGCAGGTCCGGGACAGGGGACTCCACGAAAAGGTGGCCATCCTCGCGGGGGTCACGCCCTTCAAGTCCGCGGGAATGGCCAAGTACATGAAAAACCGCGTGCCCGGCATGGACGTGCCGGACGAAGTGGTCAAGCGGATGAGCGGCGTTCCCAAGGAAAACCAGGCCCAGGAGGGGCTCGACATCTGTGTGGAGACCATCCAGAGGCTCAAGGAGTGCGAAGGTGTGCGCGGCTTCCACATCATGGCCATCGAGTGGGAGGAAAAGGTTCCGGAGATCGCGGAGCGTGCGGGGCTCTACCCCCGCCCGGAGGTCTAGGGGCCGGCCGGGGCGCCGCTCCGGATGCGCACGCCGCCTGTTGGAAATACGAACACGGGAAAAGGCGGAGGGCTGTCCAACGGGGGATCTTTAGAAAACAACATTTGAAAAGGAGGAGCAGGCATGAGTCAGAAATATATACTGGTCGTTGACGATGATCCGGATCTGGTGGAAACCCTGGCGATGATGCTGGAGAGCAAGGGGTGCGAGGTGGGACGCGCCTACGACGGCGTCGAGGGCGAGGAATCCATCCGGGAGAGGCGTCCGGACCTGGTGGTCCTGGACATCATGATGCCGCGAAAAGACGGGTATGTCCTGTGCGAGGAGCTCAAGGCCGACGAGGCCACCCGGGACATCCCCGTGGTCCTTCTCACGGCCGTGGGCGAGGCGGTCCCAAGCACCACCTACACCCACGCGGACGGCATGGCCACGGAGGCGGACGAGTACATCCCCAAGCCCGTGGACACGGAGACCCTGTGGAAGGTCGTGACGGATCTCCTGGACTGACACTCTCAAAAGCCGGGGACTGCCATGAGCTCCCAGACCCGCCTCAACGGCAGCAAGGTCCTCAAGGGAGCGGCCTCCCTCACCCTGCTCCTGGACCCGGATCAGGGCGAGGGGCCGCTCCGGCTCTCCAGGGCCGTTGCGGATGCCGAAATCAACCTCCCCTACGTGACCCTGGTCCGTGAAGGCGCGCACTGGATCGTCACCCTGTCCGTGGACGGGCCGGACAAAACTCGAATCCACGCACTCCTGGACGAGGGGAAGTCGTGGCGGATCCTTGGCCGGGAATCCCGGTGCATGGTCCTGTCCCTGTTCCCGCATCAGAGCAACCCCAGGGTGCCCGCACTGCTCTTCGAGGCCTTTGGAAAATCGGGCGTCGAGGTTCAGGGCGCGGCGAACTCGCCGTCCGCCCTTTCGCTCCTGCTGAGGCAGGACCTCCTAGACGAGGTGAGCGCCCTTCTCTTCGAAACCTTTCAGTTCAGCTCCTACAGGACGCCCGGGGAGTGGAAGGCCGCTCAGGAGGGAAAGGAGGTGCTCTACAAGGAGGTCGTGGCCTCTTACCAGGAAAAGCAGCCCAAGGTCTATGGGCTCACCTGCTTTGAAAACCAGCTGTTTGTCTCGGGCTTCACGAGCGAGAAGACCCTTGTCTCCGCGGGGGCGGCCCTGCATGAGGCCGCAACGGCTGGTCTTCGCCTGAACTTCTTCACCGCCTGTCCCTCGGCGGCAGGCGGGATGAAGGTCCTCTACTGCCTGCCCGCGCGAACCATCGAAGAAACCGCCCCACCCTCCCCCGCTCACACGCCCGCGGCCGTCTTCACCATGAACGGGCCGCACTTCGGGGACCGATACGGCATCGCGAGCGAGCTGCTGGAGGCATTCCACAAGCGCGGAATCGGGCTGCTGGCGCTCAACTGCACGGTGGCCTCCATCACCGGGGCGGTCGGTGCCTCTGATCTGGAACCCGCCATAGAGGCCGTTCAGACGTGCTTCGAGGTGCCCTCGGTGATCCGCGCCTGAGTTCTCGACGAATTTTAGAAAAACAACCTCCGAGGTTTTTCCACCCCCACCCGGTACGCCAGGTCCGGGGGCAGGAGGTTTACGAGAACCCTCGTGGCGTCTCGAGGAGCCGTCTATCTCATTTTTGTGGGTATGAGGAGGGCGATGTCCGGAATGGCCATGATAATGACCAGGGCAATGAGACTGGCGGCCAGGAAGGGCACAACCCCTCTGAAAATGACGGAGAGGGGGACGTCCTTTGCCACCCCGCCGATCACGAACACATTCAGCCCCACCGGCGGCGTGATCAACCCCATTTCCAGGACGATCACCATGAGGACGCCGAACCAGACAGGATCGAAATGGAGGGCGGTGATCACGGGAAAAATGATGGGGATCGTCAGGATGATCATGGCGATGCCGTCCAGCACGCATCCCAAGACGATGTAGAAAAACAGCACGAACGAAAGGATGAGGTAGCGTGAGAGTTCGAGAGAACCGATGTAATCGGCTAGAAACATGGGGAGCTTCGAGATTCCGAGAAACAGCGTGAAGATTTCCGCACCGATGAGTATGAGGAATATCATTCCCGTGGTTCTCAGCGTATCCTGAAGGGATCTGAGAACCAGCGCAAAGGTCATGCGCCTTCTGATAATTCCGATGAGCAGCGCGCCAAAAGCGCCTATACCGGCCGCTTCGATGGGTGTGAACACCCCCGAGTAGATGCCCCCCATCACGAGCAAGAAGAGAAGGAGCATCCCCCAGGTCCCGGAGAGGGATTTCAGCCTCTCCCTGTAGGGAGCCCGGGGGCCCGGGGGGGCCATCCCGGGGTTTCTTTTGCTGATGAGGTAAATGGTGAACATGTATAAAGCTGAAAGAAGCAAGCCCGGAAGAATGCCCGCAAGGAGCAGGCGGCCGACGGACTCTTCGGTGAGGATGGCGTATATGACGAAACCGATGCTCGGAGGGATGAGGATCCCGAGCGTCCCGCCTGCCGCGATGCTCCCCGTGGCCAGGCCGTCATCGTACCGGTACTTTTTCATCTCTGGCAGCGCGACGCTGCCCATGGTGGCGGCTGTCGCCAGGGAGGATCCGGAGATGGCGGCAAAGCCCGCGCACCCTAGAATGGTCGCCATGCCGAGACCGCCGGGAAAATGTCCGAACCACTTGTAGACAGCCTTGTAGATGTCCTGGCTCATGCCCGAATAGAAGGCAAACTGTCCCATGAGCACAAATAGGGGAATAATGCTGAAGGAATAAAAGGACGCCGTGGAATAAGGCACCATCCCGAACAGGGAAAGCCCCGTGGACAAACCGCTCAGGTAGCTGAAACCCGCAAACCCCACGAGGGCCATGGCCACCCCGATGTACATCCTCAGGAAGAGGAGGACGAAAAGGACAACCACTCCGACGAGTCCCGTCAATTCAGGCGTCATAGTGCCCTCGCCCCCCTGTTTCCACAAGGTCCCTGAGAATTTCGAGGGCCATGACCGCGGCCCCCAGAGAAACCACGAACACGAATGGGTATACCGGGATGGACAGGGTCCCCGAGACTTCCTCGAGTCTGAGAACCTCCAGAGCCCTTTCAAAACTCTTCCATGCGATGAGCGTGAGGATGAGGAAGGTGAAAAGGTTGTTGACCACGGACACGGCACGCTGGACGGTCTTCGGAAAACGCCTGACGATGAGGTCCACCTCGATGTGCCCTTTCCGGGACTGGGTAAAGGCAAGGGCCAGGAACACAACGCAGACCATCATGAATTCCGTAAGTTCGAAAACCCCGGTGATGGGCGTCTTGAAAAGATAGCGCCCGCCGACGTCCACAGTGGTCAGCAGCATCATGCACAAGAGGACGCCCGCGGCCGCATAGCTCAGAATCATTGAAAGGGAGCGAATTCTAGTCCACATGCAGGGCCTTTCCGCCCGCTTCGCCACAGGCGGGCGCACGATTGACGAAGACGGCTCCTTTACCGACTACCGGGTCTGGCCGAGCAATTCCACGGCATACTCCAGGACCTCGTCGCCCGGAAGCCCCTTGGCCTTCATCTTGTCCAGCCACTCGTCCCCTACAGGCATGGCGAGGTTCTTCCAGTTCTCCCTCTCCGCCTCCGGCAGGGTGTAGACCTTCACGCCCTTTTCGATCGAGAGTTTCCTGGCCGGGGCGTCGGCCTCGTCGTAAGCCTTGCCTGCGGCTATGGACATGGACTCCCCGGTGTTTGCATCAAGGGTCTTCTTGATACCCGCGGGCAGGGCATCGTATGTGCTCTTGTTCATGGCGACGAAAAAGGTCATGGAGTAGATATCCGCCTCGGTCGCGTACTTGATCTGCTCATAAAGCCTGAACGGGGCCATGATCTCCCAGGGGCCGCAGACCCCGTCGATGGTCCCCCTCTCCAGGCCGGTGTAAACCTGTGTTATCGGCATGGTCACCGGAACGGCGCCCAGTTTTTTTATGACCTCCGACATAACCGGCCCGGGGGAACGCATCTTGAGCCCCTTGAGGTCGTCCAAAGTCCTGACCTCCTTTTTGGTGGTGAAAATCTGCCCGGGGCCATGCATGAAGAGCCACAGGATCTTGGAATCCTCATACTCGCTGTGGAGGTATTTTTCATAAAGCTTCCAGAGGACAAGGGCTCCTGTTTCGCCCTTATTTATCAGAAACGGCAGCTCCATGACCGAGGTCAGCGGAAACCGCCCGGGAGTGTAGGACTGGAGCCCGAAGGCGATGTCCGTGATGCCCTTCACCGCGTTGTCGTACTGATGGGGCGGCTTGCCCAGGGCGCCCCCGGGAAAGATGGTGACCTTGAGATCCCCACCTGTGAGGGACTCCATTTTTTTGGCCCAGTCCTCCATGACTTTGTGCTGCGCATGCTTGGTGGGCATGAAGTGCGACATCTTGAGCTCTACCGCGCCGCACTCGCCTGTTGCCAACAAGGTGAACCCTGAAACCACAAAAGCCATCGCGACGACAAGATAAATCCCCTTTTTCATAATCTCTCCTCCCCAGAAGATGTGAAAACACCCACACGTGCCCGCATCGAGCACGAGACTCCTATTCGAGGCCGGGATTTTTCGCAATCCCGCTCGTTGATCGCGGCTCTCCCCGGGCGTCATCCCCAGATCTCCTTGATCTCGCCGGAAATCGCTCCCATGGGTTCGGGAAACCCGGGGGTGCCCAAAAAATGTCTGCGCCTGGGCGCCGGCTAGTGCCGGAAGCGTGACCAGTCCGGACCGGGTTTTGGCTTGGGTTTCTTACCGTAAAAAACATCGTCCATGAGGGTGAAAACCCGCCGGGACAGCTTGTTCCGACTGACCATTCCCACGATCAGCCTGTGGGGAAGGGTCCGGGCATGGCTCCAGGGGCAAACCCTCATGCATATGTTGCAATCCGTACCGATCTTTCCCCAGTATTCGAAGCAGGTCTCCTCGTTGAGCTTCCAGCGAAGGGAACCGTTCACTTCCCGCTGATCGTCCAGTGGAATCGACCTGGAAGGACAGCAGGCGGCGCATTTTTTACAGATGCGGCAGAAATCCTCCACGCCTATATCCACGGGTCTGTCCGGAACCAGGGGTAGATCGGTCGTCACCGCGCAGAGGCGAATCCTGGGCCCGAACTCCTTGGTGATGAGATACCCCAACCGGCCCACTTCGCCGAGACCCGCGTCCACCGCGACCGGCGGCAGGATGAGGTCGTAGTGCCGGAAATGGCTGGCCGTGGCGGAAAAGCCCAGATTCGCGATGAAGGCCGCAACCTGGGTGGAAAGGTAGGCCCCTTTGGCGTAATTGCTCATGCTCTCGATGAGGGTCGGGGTGTGGGGGGCGGAACACACCATTTCAAAGGACATCTCCGTGGCCATAACCACGACATATGGATGATCCACGGAGATTTCACGGCCCCAGTCATCCCAGTTGCCGTGGAAAATCTCTCCGCGATGAGAGTACACCCACATGGGGTTCAAACGGGCGACACCCACCAGATCCGCACCGATCCGGCGGGCGAATCCCTTCACCTTGAGGGTGGCCTCCTCGGGTGAAAGGTTGAATTTTTTGCCTTTCAGCAGGGGGGCCTGAGCCGGGTTTATCGCGGATTCCGCCGAGAGGTGCATGGGGATGTTGATGGAGGCAAAGGCGCCGGCCGTGTTCGCCTCCCCTTCCGGCCGGTCGATGCTGCCCACTCGACCGAGGGGCCCACCCGCCCCCCTTCTCCGGTCGTCAAACTCCTTGTGCTCCGGGTGCATTTCGTAATAGCGATCGTACTCGTCAGAACCGGGGCGCAGGGCGCGATTCCGGGCAAACACGATGGACCGCTCATCACACCTTTCCGGTTCACCGCCAAGAAGTCCGCTGGTTCCCTGCAGCGCTTTCGGGTTGACCCCGCTCCGTCTCAGGAGGACATAAAGCCCGGCGCAGGCCGCGCCCAACCCGAGAAAAATCAGGACAACGCCTGCGGCTGTCTGGAAAAAACCCGTAACATTGAAGAAATAGATGATGAAGACAAGCGCCAGCATCAGCAGGAATTGAACTCCCGCGAAATAGGCCGCCCGCCTCTCTTTCTCTCGAATGCTCGAATAGAGAAAGGCCAATCCGACCACGGCTTGAACGATGGAAAGGGCAAAGACAAGAAGAAAAAGAAGACGGATCATGGGCCCACTCTCAGAGAAGAGGCAATCCGAGGGAAGAACTCAGGAGAATCCACGCCCGGTGCCTGATTCGTGTCACTGGATGCCAAGCTGCGCGAAAAGCCGTTTTTTCAGAAGGTCATCTTCATCATCGAAATGAATTGGAATCCGATTCTACACTCTGAAATGCCCTTTGTCTATGACGGCCGTCATAATAGCAGGGCCCCGTCAAAGTTCTCTAAGTATTAGAAAACTGGATTGAACAAAATAGTGCTGGCTTTTTTCTTTCTCATGGGATAAGCTGGCCGCTATGGACAACGAATCAACCTCACCCATACCCAGCA